>Ga0137403_10002534_pt1 | contig 22297 bp, 20 predicted proteins | sample CZOMad2_1_16fung_FD_122057 | JGI IMG/M metagenome (GOLD analysis project Ga0137403, IMG submission 122057) | Vadose zone soil fungal communities from Angelo Coast Range Reserve, California, USA - CZOMad2_1_16fungal (Hybrid Assembly) | ecosystem: Environmental > Terrestrial > Soil > Vadose zone...
GCAGCCGATATCGATAACTCGCTCTCCAAGTTTAGGCGCGGCGTGATCCAACGCTCCCCGCGTTAAACCAGCAAACAGCCGATCAATAGCTTCGTATTCGTCAGCCCACGCCCGTGTGCGGGCGCTGTTCCAGTATTGCACCTCACGGGCATTCGGTGAGCTAGTCTGCTGATCTGCCATGACTGCACTCCCCCGGCTCGGGGATTTTCAGGCGGGCTTTCTTTGTCTTTTGTTCCGCGCTGTCGATCACTGCGTGTCTGCGCGGTGTCCTCGTCTTGCGCCGCGCCGCTATTCGCTTTCTTTGCGTCGTCATCTTTTTGCTGGCCTCCGCCCTTAGCACCGCGAGCATCTATCACAGCGTTCACAGGTCGGCTCGGGTGGGCGGTGAGCCGCCCTTTAGGTCGATCACAGCCAGCTCGGCTTTCGCCTTGGCGACTTCGCGCAGGTAATCCGGCATAGGCACGTCGACTCAGGGCTGAAGGGACGCCGCGTAGGCGGCTAGCGCCACCATGTCGTCGAGCGTCAGCTTGCTCACATTGGTCGCCATCAGCGGGCTCCATGGACCGGCCCGCGTGCCGTGTTGAAAATCGTAGAGTTGCCGCACGAGGTAGCTCGGCGAGCGTCCAGCGAGGCCGGGGATCGGTCCCACTCCGCTCAGTTCGGGCCCATGGCAGATCGTGCATGGCGCGCTCTTTCCGTTGCCGCCGGTGGTAGCGAGTTGTCGGCCCCGTTCGATGCTCCCAGGCGGCACGTAGGCGATGAAGTGCGATCGCGCGTCGCGCATCTCGAAGCGCTCCAGATCCTCCGGAACCTCGATGATGCGACCGGCGATCGGCTCCATCTCGCCGCCCGGTAACGCGGCGAGAAACCACCCGGCGACACGGGTCTTCGGTACGGTGGCGGTCTCCACCACCTTGATTACCGCCCGCGGCTTCAACCCGGAGAAAAAGGCCGCTGCCTGTTCGATTTCCGTATCGGTAATGCCCCTTGCAGTCTTGATCATCAGCTGCGGCGGGATTCGCTGCGGGACGGAGGTCGTCCGCACGCCGCTTTTGAAGTCAGCCATCTGCTGAACGATGTACTGTGCGGAAAGGCCGGCAATGCTGGTATTTTCCGGCCCGCCCGGCCCATCCGCCCGGTGACACACGCCGCACGCCATTACGTCCGGCTTGCGGCCATGAGCGACGATATCCGGCAGCGGCGGGTGGTCCGAAGGATGCCAATCGAGGGCGAAGAATAGATCCCGCGCCTGCGTCAGCGTGAACGCGGCAGTGCTGTCGGGAACATGCCGCGGCGCCCCGTCGTCGGGCTGCACTTTGAAATCCGGCGGGTTTACCGGATACGCCCAAGCGGGCGGCGCATCATCAGCTTGCGCCCACGTTGTGAGCGGCGCGGCGGACAAAGCTAGGCCAAGCCCCAATCCCACGAGGATCGCTTTCATAGTCCGCCTCCCCTTGAGTTCCTCCCCCCGTTGGTGGACTGGTCGCCCTTACCCCGAACTCGACCACACGCTGCTCAGTCTGCGCCCCCGAAAGCCGATACGCAACTTGTCCGGCGCGTGCACCCATTGCGGCCATGCGGCAAAGGGCCGCTCTGGGTCGAGACGGGTCGCAATCGGCGGGTACCAAGTGTCAGATTTTGTCCACTAGAATAGACTCCATCAATGCCACCCGCCACCGACGAGATGTCGGCTCCTGGAGCAAAAGCAGACTTGGAAATGGGGGAGTAACGACCGCTCCCCTACGGCTCCCCTCGGGCCTGTCCGAATTAAAGTTATCGGCCTCGCATCGGGCATTCCTTGCAGCGGCCTCAACCTTTGAGAGGTTAGGGCTTCGGAAGACCTGATCGATCGCTAAGCCTGCTCTAATAGCGAAGCTCTTCCAAACCCGATGCTGATTCAATCCGAATAAACCCCCGGGACGTCCTTCTTCAATGGGCGGGTTGGAAGGATGCGAACTTCCTGATCGAGATGTCCCTCAAGTTATCTCAACCACGTTGAAAGCCTCTATCGGACGATGCAAGCCCTTGAGTATCAGTTCACCTACTGGCTCCGCCGTCGCCCTTCCGTCGAGGGCCGCCCGTACATTGCCATCGATCAAGATCTGGCCGTCGCGCGCATCCGAGCAAAGACGGGCCGCAAGATTGACCACGGTTCCGATCGCGCTGTAGTCAGAACGGCCCTCGAACCCAATCGCACCGATTGTCGCATATCCATATGCGATGCCCACTCCAAAACCGAGTTCGTGCCTTTCGCGCCGCCACTTGCTAGACAATTCCGACAGACGACGTCGCATCGCGACCGCCATCAGGACTGCACGCGCGCACGGATCGGGACAAGGAATCGGATCGCCGAAAACGACCATGATTCCGTCGCCCACAAATCTCTCCAGCGTGCCTTCAAACTCGTGGATGATCGTGCCTAACGTTGCGTGGTACTCCCGCATCACGGCCATCACGTCCTCGGGTTCGGCGATTTCCGCAAAAGCAGTAAATCCCCGCAGATCACAGAAGACTATCGTTACCTGCCTGCGGTGGCTGGCCAAGGCATCATCTGGAGAGGAAGAAAGGATCAGTTCAGCTATTTGTGGTGAAAGAAAACGCTTTAAGCGGGTAACGCGTTCAATTTGCGCAAGCTGTTCGACAACGCGTTGCTCAAGCGTTCTATTCCACGACGCAAGTTCGGCCGCCTGTGTTTCCACTCGATCATGCAATTCCTTGATTCGGAGCATGGAGCGCACGCGCGCAACCAGCGCTGCATGGTCGATGGGTTTGGTCAGATATTCCTCGGCGCCTGCGTTGAGTCCGGTGACGACGTCTTGTGAATCAGTTCGCGCCGTAACCATGATGATTGGAACAAATCCCAACGTAGAGTCGCCCTTCAATCGCCGGCAGACCTCAAAGCCATCGATTTTCGGCATCATGACGTCAAGCAGGACAACATCCGGCGCAACTTCGCGCGCGACAGCGAGCGCCCTCTCGCCATTTTCAGCCTCCGTCGTCTCATAACCTTGAGCGCCGAGGCGCGTCGCAAGAAGGCAGCGATTCGTTTCGTTATCATCTACGATCAAGATTCGGGGAGGGTCATGCATTTCTGCTCCACGTCGAAACGCGCTGGAACCTATGTCAGGTATCGATTGATCGTCTCAAGTAGTTTTCGGGTGCTGTAGGGCTTAGCCACGTAGGCGTCGCAGCCTGCCGCGCGCGCCTTTTGTTCATCGCCGCTAAGCGCGTACGACGTGACGACCACGATTGGGATATGACGGAGATCTGATTGTGCTTTTATACGCCGTGTCGCCTCGTATCCGTCGAGAATAGGCAGTTGGATATCCATCAGAATCAGGTCCGGGCTTTGGGTTCGCGCTGCTATTAGTGCTCCTTCGCCGTCGTGCGCCTCGATCATTTCATACCCTGCGCATTCAAGCAGATCGCGCAGAATCTGCCGATTGTCCTCCTGATCTTCGACCACCAGTACGCGCTTGCTCATGTCTGCATCGCCTGTTGCTCGAGCCGGGCCGGCACCAAAAAAGAAAATGTGGCGCCATGGCCGATGCGGGATTCTATCCAAATTCGTCCACCATGCATCTCCACAATGCGCTTTACGATCGCCAGGCCCAATCCCGCGCCTGCCTTCGTCTTGGTGATCGAATTATCAACCTGCTGGAATTCTTGGAAAATCTTTATTTGATCGGCTTCGTCGACGCCTGGTCCAGTGTCTCGGACGGAAAATACGTACGAATCCTTTTGTGCCTCCACTTCGATCCAAACCTCTCCCGCATCGGTGAATTTGATCGCGTTGCCGACGAGATTGAACAGGGCCTGAGCGAGCCTGCGTTCGTCTCCTCGCGCCGGTGGCAGACCAGTGGGAACAGCAACTCTCAACCCCAATTGCTTTTCGGCGGCGAGGGATTCGACGGATATATAAACGCCGCTAACCAGTTCCTCTACGGAATAGTCGGCCAGAGAAAGTCGAAGCTGTCCCGCTTCAATCTTGGAGAGATCAAGGACATCGTTGATGAGCCCAAGCAGATGTCTGCCGTTCCGTTGGATGCGTTCGATAGCTGATCGCATTTTTTGCGGAGGGTCGCCGTATATGCCGTCCAGCAGGAGCTCTGAGAAGCCGAGTATCGCGTTTAGTGGCGTCCGTAATTCATGACTCATGTTTGCGAGAAACTGCGATTTGTGACGGCTGGCCTCCTCAAGGCTTCGGTAGAGCTGCTGGAGCTCTTCGCAGGTCGAATTGACGTGCGCCGCCAGCTCCCCAAGTTCGTCCCGATTGGCAACCTCAATGCGCTGGGTGAAATCGCCAGCCGCTATTCGATTCAGACCGTGGTGGATAATGCGGACTGGGTCGATCACAGATCGGGAGATCGCATGTCCCAAGACCAACGTGAGCACGAAACTTGCGATCGCGACGGCAGCGACAAGTATCTGAGACCTGGCATAAGTTTGCCGGCTCGCATCTATGCCGGCGACCATGTCCGCTTCAGCCCGGTTGACCATTTGATTGGTCAGTCGTTCTAGCTTGTCCGCAAGGGGCCCGAGTTCCGCGAGTTCGCTCTGTTTGGCCTCCGCCGCTCGTCCGTTGCGGATGAGATCGACGATGTGTGAGACTACGGCAATGAAGCGCGCATATTCTTCGCGCACCTGGTCGAGCAGCGCAACCTCGTCCTTTGCGACGAACGAGACACGGTCAAGGTCGTACCCAAACTGGTTGATCTGCCGCAGCGCACCTGCCAATGTCGTTTCGTTCGGAAAGGCGAGAGCTGTGGATACGCCATAAAGCTGTCGAAGCGCACCGTGCTGCATCTGCCGATATGCCTCGATCTTTTGCTGCAGGCCAACGACTTGGTTCGCCCGCTGATCGGCTTCGCGCAGTGAAAGGAGGCCGATTACCCCAACCGAGACCAAGAGCATCTCGATTACGAAGAAGGCTATCAGCAATTTCGTGCGCAGCGAGCGGCGCAATTCGAAGCCGAGGAGACCGTCCTTCACCGACGCGCCGTCTCCGCTTGCTCGCGGCGCTGCAGAGAGCGGGCGCTGACCAAGGAACGAGGTTGGATCAGCTTCCAAGTTCACGTCGAACCTCGTTGAGGAACCGCCAGTCGGCTGCATCCGCGATAATTTTCGCAGGGTTCGATTTCAGCATCCTCGCTTCGCGCAGACGGAGCGCGAAAAAACGGATTGTGTCTTCGGGGTCGTATTGGCGCCAGCGGTTGTACGGCACGTCCGCAAGAGTCTGAACCGCATAGTCATGGCGAGGCGTGAAACCCCTATCTACCATACGCTGCGCCACAAGGGCCGGCTCGCTTACGCACAAATCCGTCGCCCGGAGCATGGCACGAACCACACGCTTGGTGGCGATGGGATTCTTTCGGACGAACTCGCGAGTCCCCGCCAACATGCAGCAAAAATACTGGGACCATGGGCGATCCAGGGCGCTGTTGACGATGACATGACCGATGTTCTGCGCACGCAAACGCTGTGGTTCTGGAGGGAAGCCGAGGAAGGCGTCGATCTTGCCCTCGGCAAACAACTCGATCGGCTTGACCGACGCACTTGTCACCCACTCGATATCCTTGGCGGGATCGAGGCCCACAAGCGTCGCCATTGCGCTGATGAAAACGTGCGGACTACTCCCAACCCCCTGCTGGCCGACGGTTCGCCCCTTCAGATCGGCGACGCTGCGTATGCCCTCCTTGGCGAACAACTCGAAGCAGCCGACATGAATCCCGGCCAGAACAGTAATGCTCGCGCCCCGATCGATCTCGAGAAGAAGTGGACCGGAGAAATGCAGGGTGAAGTCGATGTCGCCCTTCGCGATTGCTTTGGTTTGCCCCACGCCGGCGTCAGATTCAATGTAAACGACGTTTGTGAACCCCTCGGCATTCAAGAGATCGCTCACCACGTACTGCGGAGCGATGCAGATGCTCGGGTTCTTCGCAAGGCGGATTGTAGTGGTCTCTGGCGGCGGATTGGGCTCTTCGGCCTTCAGCCGGGCCGCCACACTGCAAAACAGGGCAGTGGATGCGGCGCAGGCCCCAGCCAACAGCAAGTCGCGACGGTTCGTATGCATCGGGACCTCCTCGAACATCACCTCAAACGGTAGCGCTTCCGGGGGGCGAACGTCGGGCCGACGTGTTTTGCGTGGACCCTAAGACCCCACTAGCGGCGAAGACAGCACAATCGCTCTCGAAAATAAAACAAGCGTACTCCTCAGTTCGGGAACGTGACAGTGGGTAGTTCGCATTCGTTCGGCGAGGTTCGGCAACGTCATTGACGTATTTTCCGAGGTCGACGATTCCACCCTCATCATCGTACGTTCAGATAAATGCTCTCCGCGGCGCTTAGGCCGCAAAGCCCCCGAAGTTCCGCGCCCTTCTACCCGGGGGATGCCCAAAAAACGAGTTTCCGCCATTGAGTTTGGCCGCCAAGAAAGAGCGCCCGCCAGTTTTCCGCAGAATTAGGTAACGGTTGCTGCCGAAATCCTTCACCGACGTCTCGACTTGCTCGCGATGTTGCAGCGAGCGGGCGCTGACAAAGAAACGACGTAGTCGAATCAGCCTCCAAGTTCGCGTCGAACCTCGTTGAGGAACCGCCAGTCGGCTCCATCCGCGATAATTTTCGCAGGGTTTGATTTCAGCATCCCAGCTTCGCGCAGACGAAGCGCGTAAAAACGGATTGTGTCCTCGGGATCGTAGTCGCGCCAGCGATTGTACGGCACGTCCGCAAGAGTCTGAACCGCATAGTCGTGGCGAGCCGTGAAACCCCTATCTACCATACGCTGCGCAACAAGAGCCGGCTCGCTCACGCACAAATCTGTCGCTCGCAGCATGGCGCGCACCACGCGCTTGGTGGCAATCGGATTTTTTCGGACGAATTCGCGATTACCCGCCAACATGCAGCAAAAATACTGCGACCATGGGCGATCCTGTGCGCTGTTGACGATGACATGACCGATGTTCTGCGCACGCAAACGTTGTGGTTCTGGAGGAAAACCGAGGAAGGCGTCGATCTTACCCTCGGCAAACAACTCGATCGGCTTGACAGACGCACTGGTCACCCACTCGATATCCTTGACAGGATTAAGTCCAACGAGCGTCGCCATCGCGCTGAGGAAAACGTGTGGGGTGACCCAAGCCCCTGAATGCCGACCGTTCGACCCTTCAGATCAGCAACACTACGTATGCCCTCCTTGGCGAACAGCTCGAAGCAGCCGACATGAATCCCGGCCAGAAGCGTGACTCCCAAGCCCCGATCGATCTCAAGAAGAAGTGGACCGGAGAAATCCAAGGTGAAGTCGAGATCGCCCTTCCCGAGTGATTTCCATTGCGCCACGCCGCTACCAGGTTCAACGGAAATACCAGATTCAACGTAAACGACGGTTGTGAACCCCTCGGCATTCAGCAGGTCGCTCACCACATACTGCGGGGCGACGCAGATGCTCGGGCTCTTCGCGAGGCGGATTGTAGTGGTCTCTGGAGGCGGGTTGGGTTCTTCGGCCGTGAGCTGAGTGGTAACGCTCCAAACTAGCGCGGTGGAGGCGGCGCAGCACCCCGCTAATAGCAAGTCGCGACGGTTTGTATGCATCGGAGCCTCCTCGAAATCACCTTTAACGGTAGCTCGGGGACCGAACGTCGGGCCGACGTGTTTGCGTAGACCTTAAGGCCGCCAGCGAGGTTCAGATACCACGGCCGCGGCATATCGGATACGCCCGGTTTCTCCAGACGGTCTCCCGGGGGGACATTACACCTGACTGCGTTAGTCACTTTTGCTAAATGGCAGCGACGAACCGCAAATTCCGAAACCTTCCTTAGGCGCGTAGATCTTTCACCTTCGGATTGACGCTCAAGACGTGACTTAGGCCGCCCATATGGTCTGATTGGCGACGAGACAAGCCAACAAAATCAAGATTGGTCAAGTCAATGCCGCCTCGACAGTTAGCCGAGTCAACTGACAACCCCCTGGCCAACGGTCGGATAAGGGTGGCCTTACGTGGGGCTTATGACCTCCCAGCCCCAATCGCTTGGAAGCCAGCTGAACGCTGTTCCCGCGCGAACGACATGTCCTACGCCGGGAACGGCAGGTGGTAGCTCGAGACCATCACCTTCTCGCTCGCGCATCGATCCAGGAAGGCTCGGCGAGTCTTCGCGCCTTGATCGAGATCCAAGTCAAACCCGACGCGCCAGTCAGGGTGTTGGAAGGATACAGCGCGGTTCCCAACAACATCTGCCGTACAGAGAAGCTGGCTAGAACCGGACGCTATCTGGGCCGAGGTGTGCCCGGGCGTGTGCCCCGGCGTGGCTATCGCCGTGATTCCCGAAACCACCTCGCCCCCTGGCTTCACAGTCCGAATGCGATCATTGATCGCCGCGACTCCTCCCGCGTCAGCCAGCCATTCCCGCGTTCGGCCAGGCTTTCCACGAGTGAGAAGGGGCCGGAAATCCCGGCTTTTTGCGCATTCGCTTTCGTCTCTAGAATCCGGATTCGCCGACCTTGAGGTGCAAATTGCCGAAAGTCCCCGACCTTGTCCGCGAATATTCCCGTTTTGCGGAGACTATCGGCGGAGACTGGTTCGATCACGACTGCCGCCCGAGCCGCCCACTAGTGGAGATAACGCTTTCTAACGTGGCCGCTCCTTTGTATGGAAACTTTGGGAATGGGCCGGACTGATTGGTAATCTTAGTAACATGCTTCGACTTGGTGCTGCAGGCAACTAACGCTTAGCGGTAGGAGCAGCATCGACCGTCTCCGGCTTGAGAAAGAACGCCATCGGCACATTCGGCAAGTGATGTTCGGAACTCGACATCAACAGCAATCGGTTGACGGTATTGTCCTGAATGCCCCCTTTGGGGAACATGCTTAGGACATTTGCCTTCTTCATCGCTACATTCTTTTTATCCAGGAGTCCTTGGGCAGCCGCATGGGCGCGGGCAAAGCGACTGGCAAGGTTTTGCTCGACGTTCGGCTTCGGGCCGCGCTCCTCAAGTTTGGTCAGATATTTGAATGTATCGCGCATGACCGGCGGATAAGCGGCAAATGCCTTGTCCGAGGCAAGTGGGAAAATGTCGGGAAGATGCTGTGGGAATACGAAGGCGAGCGCGCCAATACTGTGCGCGAGCCCGGGAAGCACCATCTCGCGCGTACGGGCCGGACGGTGCACGGCCAAGCGGATTTCTTGCCAGCGAGCAGGGCTATCGGTGATGATGCTGGCGCCGGTCGCCTGCGCCAAAAACATCGCCATCTCGAAATTCGGCTGTAGCTTGATTGCGTTGAGGCGCCCATTATTCTCACCGCTCTCGAACGGCTCCTGCTGCAAAACGGCCAAAGGATCATACTGCTGAGCGTCGAGCAACTGCCGCAATGAAACGTCGAGTTCTTCCTCCGATTTTCCAGGATAGATATTGCGCAGCTGCGATCGCAAAGCAGCGGGCGGCATTGACATGATGCTTCGCTGAGTATCCGCCTTCATAAGGGCGCGTGTGCGCTCATCTTCATAAAGACGAGGGTCAACGCCGGCGGATCGTGCGCGAGCCATGGCCATCATCTGAGTCCGTAAGTGACTATCGAAGTCGCATGGATCCGGTATCAAATGGACAATGCCGCGCTCGACTAACGGAATAATCTTCAAAAAGAAGAGGATCGCCTTCAGCACTTCCTGGCGATGTGAGCTCGGGCTTTTCACCGGGCTATATTTGGGGTTCAGGATGCGCGGCGTGATAAACGGATGCTGGATAATCAGTTCGCCAAAGTAAAGCGACGCGCCAAGAGCGTAGTCCGCTATCACATCGGGATGGATGACGCCGGTATAAACCGCGCGCGGCCTTCCGTCGGGCTTCGGCAACAGCCTGAGTAGGTCCGTGTCCTCCGGCCACAGATCACCAAACAATTGGTAGATTAGCTTGATTTTTTCGTCGGTCAGTTCGCGTCGAACGGTGGTCCAATCCTTATTCTCCTCGGCCAGCTCGAGAACATTCTCTAGCGCGTTAAGGAACATCAGGTTGCGTTCGCGGATGCTGCGCTGGGTCCAGCTCGGGCGCAGCCCAACTGGCTTGCCCTCGCAGCACTCCCCGAAATTCCGCCCATTACCACAGCCGCAGAGATCTTTGGGACGTAAGGGCTTAGCCGGGACCGGCTTTTTGAGAATGTCGTGTTGCTTTTCTGTGCGGCCGAACGCGTCTTGATAATAGACAGTGCCGTTGTCAAATTTCGCGAACATCTCGCCGCCATAGCGGTACAGTTCCTTCTTGGGCGGCAAGAGGACTTGTCGAAGATCACCCCACCCTTCATTCTGATCAGAATGCAGCCACTCTTTGCGTCCGGCGGCGACATAGCGGCGCGCCCGCGCACGAATGATGCGGTTGATGCGCGCAACATCAGGTGCTGTCAGCCTCCGCTCTCGGATAAAGGCGTGGGTTTGCACCATCGAATTGCGGTAATTGCGCGCAAACGTACGCTTCTCATGCGGATTTGTCGTAGGGTCCTGTGCGTATTCGAGGTTTGTAAAGATCATGCAGAAATCGCGCGACAGCGGGAAGATCGTTTGCGACGCTTTCAGGGCAATGGACGGGTCAAGCGGATACGCACAAGGCGCGGCCTCGGGCGGCACCGCATGATTGTAAATCGTCACAGGGTGGTCGCTGATGATGAACTTAACGTCGGAGTCCTCGGCCGAGATAATTTCACGTACTCCTTCCGCCCAGATCGTGCAGTGCATTGAGCGGATGCCTTGCATCTCAAGCATCAACTCGTTTTGCGTCAGGGCAGGATATTGTGCTTTTAGCCAATCGAGCCCCTTGGTGGTACGGATCTTCTGGACATCGACATACAGAAACAAATTCTGAAACTGCCGATGCCACTCACTAACATCAGTCTCCGCGAAGGCGCGGATGGCCTTCGCGCCTTTGGCATCCACGTCGCCGAATAGGCGGCGCTCGATCTCGTCACTGACCAAAGTATCGAAGAAGGTCGAGTAGAGGTCGCGCTGCTGAAAACAACGGGCGGTTGCCCAGTGAACAAGCGAATTCCCTGCCTTAGTCCGGCCGTCAGGAAGCGTGATCTGCGGTGGCGTGAGGTCCAGATAGGCAAGAGTGGTGCGGCCCGGCTCGAAGAACCCGGCCTGGTACCATCGTGGGACGTAATGGTTGTTCCTTGTTGGTGACATGCCGGTCTATATGGGGGTCTAAGGGTGTGCCGCCATAGCAGGACTGAGACTTGTGCACATCCCCATAAGGGGCGCGAGATTGGAAATGCTGGCTCAATGGTCCTGACCGGCTAATGCGCTAGGGCCGGATATCAGCCGCGGACGACCAAGACTTCAATCGTGCCGCCGTTGTCGAGGTTCCGCGCCGACGGGCAGTTGCGAGGCCCCGATGTGAACCCGATGTTTTTTCAGAAGTAGCGGGCAGGGAAACTATTCGGCTTACCGCTCGGTCAAAATAAAGATTTCAACCATGAGAGCCATCTTGTAACGAGGTAGCTGTTTACGGTGGAAGCTTCATGGACTTGCCGAGCAGCCCCAGCATCGACGCCTTGCGAGTCGCCTTGGATGTCCCAGAAGGGACTCTCATCGGCGACCATTACCGCGCCATAATCTCGCGAACGCAAGGAATGACACACACCGTGAAATTCGTTACCGGGCCACAACCCGGAACCTGCATCGCATTCGCGCTCGGGCTGAGCAACAATCCGGTCTACCAAACTATCGCGCTTGACTTCGATGGTGAGGTCTTCGCGGGGCGGCGTTTCGTCGAATGGATGATGCGAAATCGCTTGAAAGGAGTAGAGCCGGCCACGGTGGGCTCGCTCGTCTTGTATTTTTTAGGCATTGACTGGAGACACATCGGAACGGCGGACATCTTAGACCGCGTCGTCTCTCAATGGGGCACCTTTCCGGTCTACGAACATGGCTTCTTTGAGGTGCCTCAAGGCTACGGCGATACAGTGCGTTTCTTTGACAAGCCAGCGTTGGAGCAATCGTTTGCCGATTTCTTGGCCTATGCCCGCAGCGAGGGTGTTTCAGACAAAGATATTGAGGCCATTATTGCTCAAGTAAAGCAGCGTGACTCATGACAGCGAGTTACGCGATTTCAGTTCAGGGGCTGGGGGATGGCTTCGAAGCTGTCCGGGTCGAGGCGTCGCGTCTGGCCAAGGCCGCGTAGTCCTTGAACACGGCGAAACACTGAGCGTCTTTCAGCACCGGCTTATAGATGTCGAGATAGTGGACTGAGCTAAAGCGGCAATTGCCCGATTGTTGTTGTGAAAAGAGCAAGTGCCCGGCCCCCAACCCTCATGCGCCCTTATGACCTCAATAAGGGCAACCGCACCGATGAACGCTGAAGCAATAGCGTGTAGCATACCTTACATGGTACGGAGGGATTGCGCTTTGTAACGGGGGAGGGTCAGATGGCACCGCGCGCTGGCATAGGCAACGCAGAAGTTCGACTAAGCGAAAAGGTGCTTGGGAGTGTTATCAAGGCATGGGGAAAGGGCAAAGAGGCCCTTACGTTCCTGGTTATTGGAACGGCCAGCATCTTGTTCGCATTTTTCCTAGCGATGTCCGGGAAGGACTTGATGGCGGTCGGCTTCTTGATGGTGGGTTGCCTGATTATTGGCGTGGTCGCTTATAAATTCTACAAGGAAGCAATAGTCCCTACCGTAGTCGCAACGGAACATATGAAGAAAAATAGCGAGCTTATCGATTCTGTTCAGGACGCCTCGCTCGAACTCATTGCTATAATAACTCAGCTGAACGACTACGCGCTCGAAAACGCCGATAAGATTGTCGCTGGGATAGAAGCAGCGCGTACGGGGCTGAAGTGGGTACCAAACGGAGAGAAGATTCTGGAGTTTGATGTTTTCAAGAAGACAAATGATTTCGCAAAGGGAATTCGGCGAGTTGCCAAGGGTTCTAGAGAGACAGTTTCAGATATTCGGGATGCAATTACCAAGGCGGACGCAACGCGCATAAACGCACATGTAAGAGACCTCAAAACGCTTAAGGACCTCATCGAGGTCGAGCTATTGGCCTGAATCAAACAGTCTTCACCGGCAAGCTTTTGCTACGCTTATCCCGTACGTCCTTGTAGTGTGTAGCGATTGCTTGTTAGACGGGCATGCTGAGAAGGCAAAGGGAAGCGATGAGGAAGTTCGGGTGACTGATAAGCTTTCGCCATATTCCAAGCCGGTGATTGCCTCTCAACGGGTCGGTCAAAGTACAGAATGACGCACGTTTCGCTTCCACACAGCGAACGCCGCCAGCGATAAAATTTGATGATTACGGCACCGTCTGTTGTGCCCCCTTCAGATCCCGGTCTCTTGCCAGCTTCGTTGGTTCGGCACCGGAAGCCGCCGCGCGGGGTCAATAGTCCGCCTCCCGCCCGCTGAAGGTGTTGATAACTCACTCGCTTCGATTGACCGTGCCGGGTCCCCCCGCTCAACTTGCAACTCAAAATTGCCGACATCGCATATGGCGCGCATTTCGCGCCGCAATGGCTTTGAGCGTTATTGCGAGGAGGGTTTTATGTCCGGAAAGCGCATTATTCTTCTTTCGGATGGCACGGGCAATTCCGCCAGCAAGGTGTGGAAGTCGAACGTCTGGCGCGTTTTCGAAAGCCTCGATCTCAGAGGCAACGATCAAGTCGCCTTTTACGACGACGGCGTCGGTACATCTTCTTTCAAGCCGCTCGCCATTTTGGGCGGGGCATTCGGATGGGGCCTGAAGCGTAACGTTTTGGACATCTACAAATTTCTTTGCCTGAATTATAAGGAAGGCGATCAGATTTTCGCTTTCGGTTTCAGCCGCGGCGCCTTCACCATTCGCGTCTTGATTGGCCTTGTCCTAAGCCAGAAGCTCGTAACCGGCGCGACGGACGCCGAAGTGTATCGCAATGCCAAAATGGCCTATCGCGCTTATCGGCGCGAAAGCTTTCACACCATTTTGCGAGTGGAGTTCCTCTTTCGAATGTTACGCGACGCCGCTCTTTATTTTTTTGGTGCGCGTTACGATAAAAACAAAAATACCGAGGTCGAGCAGATCGAATTCCTCGGATTGTGGGATACTGTGGCGGCCTATGGAATGCCGATCGATGAAATGGCCAGAGGCGTTAGCCAATGGATCTGGCCGCTCGAACTCCCAAACCGAAAGTTTGACACGCGCATACGACGCGCGTGCCACGCTTTATCACTCGACGACGAACGAACGACCTTCCATCCGGTTCTTTGGAACGAAAAGGGTGTGTCGCCTGCCGTTTTGACGCAAGTATGGTTCGCTGGCGTCCATTCCAATGTCGGCGGCGGTTACCCGGACGACTCTCTGGCCTACATCCCGTTTTGTTGGATCATGAAGGAAGCTGAGTCCCGCGGCCTCGCATTCAAGACAAAACCAAATAAGCCAGACGATCCTGATCCAGACATGATGGTGCGCGCCCGATGGCGTCGCGACAAAGACGGCAGGCTGTATGATTCTCGTAATGGCCTGGGCGGGTACTACCGTTACGGGCCTCGCAAGATCGAAGATCTCAGTCATATGAGATTTTCGCGTCGCGAACACGATTACGTCGACAACGAAACGACGATCATTCACGAAACAGCAATTCAACGCGCCATCGGGGGCGCTCACCGATATGCACCGATCGGAATTCCCCGCTCATATCAGGTGATGGGAGAGACCGGCATCCGTCTTCAATCAGACTTTGAGAAAGACGCGGAAGTAACAGAACGCTGCGAAGCCCAGAAATTCATCTGGAATCAAGTTTGGCGGCGCCGGCTAATCTATTTTGTGACCGTTTTTGCCTCGATCTATCTGGCTCTCTACCCCTTGGTCGTAACGACTGATAGCTCTGGGGAATTCCAGACCCGCCTGCATTTGGTCTCCACCGCCATACGTGCTTTGAACTCGTTTCTTCCCGGGGCGCTGTCGCTCTGGATCGAAGCGTATGCGCGCGATCCGAGCCATTTTGTTGTGCTGGGAAGTCTCGTCGTGCTTATGATCTGGCTCGGCGTGCGACTGGGCACAAAGATCGAAGAACGGATGGAGCGTATCTGGCGTCAGTACGGTCCCGCCAGAATGTCGACCGCAGAGATCGCTGTGAGAGGCGTCGGCGGCGGAGTCGCGCTTTTCGCCATTTTTCATAGTCTCTTGCCCCACAATTGGCCGATGCAGCAATTTTTGGATGACCATATTAATGGATGGGTCAAGGCCATTCTCGCCAGCATGCTTGTCGCTCTGTTTTTGCCGCCCGGCATCGTACTGCATCTTCGGTCCTGGTGGCTTTACCGAAAGAGCGTTCGAGATCTCAAGCTCTACCTCTTGCCAACGTTCTTCGCCGCCAGCTTTGTCGTAATCGCCTGCCTACTAACGAACCATTTGGTCTTCAGCGTCAGGGATTCGTTCGGCTATGTATGCGAGGAAAGCGGTGTCAATGAGGGCGTTGCTGCCTGTCTGACGGCGTCGGTCGCGGCGTGCGGTCCACGAGATACGGTTCCGACGTGTAGTGGTGGGCGCGCGGTCACTTGCGGTGAAGGAACGCCCGTTTGTGAACCTCGCGTGAATCCCGACTGCGATCCCCGTCATCGCTCTGATTGCAAGCTTCCCGTGCCGATTTGCCACGTGGCGGCACCCGGGACGCCGGGTTCGGCCTCCATTACGAGAGCGTCCGGGTTTGCGATTTGTCCATCAGCCTGCGAGGTGCGCCCAAATGCGACCGACGCCGCGTTGAAGCATCCCGATAATGTTTTCAATATCGCGTCTGTCTGCAAGCCAACGGGTATCAAGGTGGAGCAGGGTCTGAAGTATCAGATCAAGATCAATGCCCCCGAGCCCAAAAGTGACGCGCCTTGGAAAAACGGCGATGTTGCCGTCAGCACCCGGGGGGTGGACCCGTCGACGCTGACATTCGCCGACCGACTGCGCCAGGTTGTGTACTGGCCGCTTAAACGGCAGCTCTTCATCCAACCATTCAAAGTGATCGCTCGTGTCGGATCCACAGGAAGCGACGAGACCGTACTTGAACCGGACGACGACAAGAGATCGAACAATCTCGACGTCGTCATTACTCCGAAAAGGGACGGCGAGCTGTTTCTTTACGTTAATGATTCCATCTGGGCGCTTGACAGCCAAAAGGGTGGATCGAATTTCTACAAGGATAATTTTGGCCAGGCGACCATCGAGGTTCGCCAGATAAATTGAGAGGACGTGTTTGTGCGATCGATAATATTGCTCGCGATGCTGGCGATCGCGTTGCCTTTCATTATTTCGCAAGTCGCGATGCCTTATGGGGTCGCCGTATCTTTGCGGTTCCTGGAACGGCCGACGAATAGCGAGGATCATAAATACACGATCCCTGCCGAGAGCGACAAGGCGGTCGATCTGACTGAGGACGCCCTGATGAATTGGACACAGGTGAAAGGTGGGAGCCTGGCTCACGGATACGCGACGCGCGTTATTCCACTCGACTTACTCTATCTACTTCTATTGGGCGGTTTTCTTGGGGTCGCGAGCGCAACGCTTGCAGGCATGATCCAATGGCCGGCGAATTTATCTCGCCTTCCGATCTCGGCCTTCTGGCTTCTGCCAGCCCTTTATATCTTCTTTGATTTTGCCGAGGACATATCGATCCTCGTGTTGCTCAATTGGCCTCCAACAATCGAAAGAATGTTTGGGGTCCTAACCGTTTTCCGAGCCGGCGAGCTTGCGGCTGTCTTAGCGGCCTTTGCGCAGGTGTTTCTTCTTTGTGGCCTTTCATTCCTTTGGCCGACGATCCGAAGGTCCTGACGGCGCACCCAATAACCAATCCTTCTTGATGACTCCGGGGCAATTCCCGCCCATTGCCTGCCTTGCCACGTCACCGTTTCGATGTTCAACACGATCTGCAGGAGACCACCATGCAGATCATCACGTTTGGAACGTTCCCACCGAACAGATGGCCCTCGGTCGGATCGTTCGCTCCGACAAGTAATCCGAAATTCAAACCAGCGAGAACGGCCCTGCGGCAGCGAGATGTTCGTGCCGCTGAATATGCTGAGGAGGCCCCCGCCGATACCTGCGATGGGCAGATCTCATGCACGGCTACAAGCCGTTGCCCATCCTTTTCGACAAGGCCCTGTGTCATGCGCAAGCCTAGCCGAAGAAGGCCAGACTTTACGGCGAAACCTTCAGACAGATAGCCCGGGAACGATGAAGGTGTGCCCTGTATACTGACTGATAAGGAAATTACACAAAGCTTACCAGTCGGTCAGATTGTTCCATAACATTCGATCCGCGCAATGTTTTTTCGGGCGACCACACCAATGTCCGTTGTTGGGGTAAGAGCGGAAGACATCTGCTCGTGCTGAGTGTTTCTCAGTTTGACCCGGAACGGACGTCGCGGCAATCCAAGCTCCTCGAGCGTTCTGTGTGAGAGCGTGCGATACCTTTCGAGGGTACAAGAATTCCGGGTATCATTGGCGCTGCGGTCGCCTGACAATTCAATGGGATGAGGCGTTCACGGTGGTTACTCGCGCTTCTCCTGGCCTCTCAAGGCTTCCAGAAGTCCTTCGGCCGAGAAGGGCTTGATCAGGACAGAGACACCTTGCGCAGAAATTGAGTCCACCGTTTGCGATCTGGTGTCGCCGGTCATCACGACGGCCGGTACGTTCCGGCCAAGGGCGGCACGCAGGTGCCTAATGGTCTCTACACCATCCGATGAGCCACGAAGGTTATAGTCACACAGCAACACATCCGGGCGCAGGCCCGGCTCTCTGACTAGTGTCAAAGCTTCCTTCGCCGTAGCAACAATGGTGGCGTCAACCCCTCTTGCCTTCAACAGTCTCCCGAGCGCCGAGCGCACGGACGCCTCATCCTCGATCGCGAGAACGCTGCCCAGCAAGGCATCATTATGAGGATGCACCGGCGGCGCTGCCTCCGGCACCTTGACACCGGATCGACCGCGCGGAACCTCAATGGAAAACAGTGTGCCCTCGCCAGGGATCGAGCGCACCTCGACCCTGTGATCCAGGATGTCTCCCAGCCGCTTCACGATCGCAAGACCCAACCCAAAGCCGCCCCGCGCCGCGCCGTCGGTCCCCTGATAGTACTCATGGAATATGTGCGGGAGCTGGTCTTCGGTGATACCGACGCCACTGTCCCAGACTTCAATGCGAACGTTGTCGCCGGCTCGCCGGCATCCTAGCAGGATTCGTCCCCTGTCAGTGTATCGGACCGCATTCGACAACAGGTTGCGGATCATCTCCGCGAGCATGCGCCTGTCGCTGCGGATGATGAGCTCGGAACGGACGATGCACAGTCGGAGCCCTCTTTCCTGCACAGGGCCGACGAAGTCTCCAGCGAGCGGCTCGAAGATTTCGTTCAGCGAAAACTCGCTCACCGATGGACGCAGGTTTCCGGATTCCAGCCTGTTCACGTCGAGCAGGCTCGAGAGGATGCTGGTCATGGTGTCCAGCGACTGCCCGATTCCAGCGACAAGATTGCGCGCCTCACCGCTTGGGTGGTGCGGCTCAAGCGCTGCCTGCAGGAGTTTCAGGCTCTGCAATGGCTGTCGCAAGTCATGGCTTGCGGCGGCAAGAAAGCTCGATTTGGCGCGATCGGCCAATTCTGCTGTTTTCCACGCGAGCGAAAGCTCGTCCTCAAAACGTTTGCGCTCGGTAACATCCGTAGTGAGCCCATTGATGCGCGTAGGCTTTCCGGCTGAACCGAACTGGACCATCGCAATCTGTTCCAGCCAGACTTCACCACCATCCAGCCGCCGGTAGCGGAATGCGATCGAATGCGAGGGCTGGTCCGGACGAGCACCGTCGAGGCAGGATGCCACCAGCGGCTGATCTTCAGGATGGATATGTTTCAGCCATTCAGTCCCGCTGAGAACCTGTTGCGAGTTGAGACCGAGGATCTCAGTTGCATTTTGGCTGAACCGTATTTCGTCGGCACACACGTCCCAATCGAAGGCCATAACGCTGCCGGCCCGCAGCGCCTCCTGCAACCGGGCCTCCCTCTCCAGAATGGCGCTTTCGTGCAGCCTCCGCTCGCTAAACAAGGCCGCAAGAACCAGGGCGCCCAGTGAGATCGCCAGGATGGTAGCTTGGGCCCCCCGCACACGCTCTTCGATCGACAGGTGCAAATCCCCGAAAATGCCGATTGCGAAGATTGTCGTCCAGACAATCGTGATCGCACAGATGAACGTGGCAAGCGCGCTGAACGCTGGACGAAGGCGAGATGCGATCCAGAGCAGAAGTGGGCAGAGCGCGCCAATCGCCAGCTCCGTGGTCCAGGGCTCATTGGGCAAGAAAACCAGCAATGCGCATACGAGGGACACCACAGCAAGCGCTAAAACGCCTTCCGCGATCTCGCGCCGCGGCGGGAAGTTGCGCGCCAACGACGCCAGCCCAATCGCGAGGGGCGCCACCGTAATGTTCCCGATCGCGTCAGATAAAAACCAGTGAAGCCAGATCACCGGCGGTGACGCGATTGACCAGTGAAACAGTACAAAGCCTGCCGTACCCAAAATGCCGGAGAGGCTCGTTCCAACAGCGGTCGCGGCAAATAGTGCCATCACTCTTCGCAGTTCGTTCAACTCGAATGGGGAGCCACAAAAGCGGTGGATCAGGCCTGCGACGATGACGGCCTCACCCGCGTTCGCGACAGCAGAGAACACCGAGTTCCCGATGTTGCGATCGCCCAGCAAATTGGCGACGATCGTTGCAGCTACCAACCCGACGACAACAGTCCACCGAGCCGCAGAACCAAGGGCGATCAAAATCCCTGAAGCCACTCCCGCAGCGGGCCAGAATACGGCAACACCATCGACCGGCTCCAGCAATGCAAGGCTCAACCGCGCGGCGACAAAATAGGCCAGTGCCACTCCGACGGCCGAAATAACGCTTGCCCCGCTTGCGAGCGGGCGAGCCAAAATGACTGTCTTTTTTGCGGCAGTGCCCAATGTCGCCTCCGCTCATCTGGGCCAAAATCCCTGACGCACAAAGCCTTGCGTCGTCGCCGTGACATCGCCGATGCGGCACTCTAGCGACTATAGGCCCGCATTTCCGCTCAAACCACCATGTTGCGGTGCGTTGGTCTCCTTGTGGCACAAACCGGACCAGCCGGGCCGGTCTTGCGATGTCCGTTGATTGGGGTGGACCGGAAATAGCGGGCGCGGCGTCATAGAGTACCCATTTAGACAGCGGCTTGCTCCAGTGCGGTCAGATCATGCATCTTCATTGCCGGTGCCAAGGCGCTGGAAGTACGGGGCGTTGGCTTGGTTGAGTCGACAACAGTTTGTGGAAGCCCAGCGCCCGGTGCAGCCGCACGATCATGTTCGACACTTTGCACTGCAGGCTGTGCAACCTTTCATATTCAGGGTCCAGCTTGTCCGTGTTGCGGCAGTCATCAAGCAAGCGATCGATAAACCTTGCATGGACAATGTATGCGCACAACTCGGCCAGTAGCCACTGCGACGGATACGGTCTCGCGAAGTAGTCTGCGGGCAGCGACGCGACGATCTCACGCCAGTGGGCAGCCTCGGCGGCATCGAGGTGGCGTGGTGGGTCGGGTCTCCGCCCCCGCTCGATAGGCTTCGCTCTGAACCGTTCGGGAATGGCTAACTCGGCTGCTGACTTTCGTCCACGTTGAACCATGTTATTTCACACTCCCATTCGTACCATGTGTTTTTTCTTTTTTCCCATGTTTAACATTCCTCGACTAGCGGCCGACTCGGGTTTGGGTACCCACCAATAAATCGTACCTGCCCCCCCTCCCATTGAAACGCGACGCATTGGACAGGACCTCCCCCCTATAGACGATGACCCTGTGATTGCGGGAAAGCCCAAGGGAAGGACAGTAACTTCCCTTTCACAATCACAGGGCCAAGCTTGACCGCGTCGCATGGCTGGGATGCGAGACCACCATACGACACGACCAAAGCTGCTAGGCGATGGCTCGATGATTGCGGTGAGTCCCTTCCACAACCATCGGACCAGCTTGATCGCACCTAGCCGTGTTGGAACCGGGAGGACCAACGGTGAGATCAAACACGAACTAATGCGCCAGGATCGAGTCAATGACATTGACTACCTCCTGTACCGTCGAACCTCGTTGCTGTTCGCTCATTTGCTTCTCAACGGTTTTCTGCTGCGCAATTCTGCGTTTCTCCTTGATGTCCCTGTCGATCTGAGCGAGACGACCGGAGATAAAGGGATCGTCTGCGGCCAACAGCTGGCAAATTTCAACCAACTCACAAATTTTCTGACGGTCCTCGCGAAACAGCACCCGGGCCTCTCGTTGTAAATCACTATTCCACTCAACTAAGTCAGTAACAGCGCCCGCTGCGTCTTCAAGCACCGCATTGATGCTCGCGACATGCGGCGCCATCAGCGCTTCGAAACTCGCTGCAAACCATTTATTCCACCGCGCGGTAAACTCGTCCACGGGCACCGCTGTTGTCGTTACTATTGGTACGTTCATGACTCATGTCCGTTGAAAGAATGGTGATTTCGCGCAAAGCTGTTCGAGTTCCTCCATCAACGGCAGTATCTGCTGCTGCATGTTTCGATCGATCTCCGCCAGCATCAGCCGCACATCTGCTTCTGTGTCTGGTGTGATTTCTTTCGGGACCAGCGACACCAAATGATTATGCCGCGCGACCAATTGGTCGTACACCACGGTCTTATCGATGATCTCCTGCACGCCCGTGAAATCATGCGGCTGCTTCTCATCCAACTGACTTCTTAATCCCGCTTCCCATAGTTGCAGTGGCGTATCCATCATATCTTCTTCCCCCTCCACGTCATGCGCAGGTCGATCTTCTGCCCACGCCAAGTCACATACTGACCGTTGGGAACGTAAGGCGGCGGGTCGTGTGGAACTAGCCGCTGTTGCGTGCGTGTGAAATTCGCGATCGTCTCTTCGGTATGCCGTTTCGCTTGCCCCGCAGCCGATGCTTCGTACTCACGGGCGAGACGCGCATCGACTTTATTCAGCACAGCGATCGTCCTCGCCCTTACTGCAGCAGTGGCAGCGCTCTCTTCCCACATGATTGCACAGACCGCCTCGGCATCATCAACGCCCTGATCCTCGAGATTGGAGATGCACTCCTCCATGAAATCTTGCTCGTCACTCTGCTTGAAAACCATCGCGATGGTTGCCTTAGACACGCCCAGCGCCTTCGCCGTCAATAACGCGGACGGATTGGCAGGCACGCTCACAAGAGATGCTTCGACAAGCTCCTGCCGCAAAAACTGCATGCCGCCATTGTCGCGTGGCTTAGCCTCAGTGGGGCTAAACCCAACCGAAATCCCCTTCAATACTCCT
>Ga0137403_10002535_pt1 | contig 22296 bp, 20 predicted proteins | sample CZOMad2_1_16fung_FD_122057 | JGI IMG/M metagenome (GOLD analysis project Ga0137403, IMG submission 122057) | Vadose zone soil fungal communities from Angelo Coast Range Reserve, California, USA - CZOMad2_1_16fungal (Hybrid Assembly) | ecosystem: Environmental > Terrestrial > Soil > Vadose zone...
CTTCCCAAGCTGGGGCGCAGCAGTGCTGCGCCCCTACGGAGACCTCGCAGTCTCAGCGGAGGTGCTTGTAGATGAGCTCCAGCAATTCTTCGTACATTTGCTCGGATTCGGCGGGTTTGCCGCTTTTCAAAGCTCTGGCAGCGCAGTGGCGCAGATGATTTTTCATCAGATTGCGCGCTACGCCGCGCAACGCTTCTTGTACCGAGGCGATTTGCGTGATGATGTCTGCGCAATAGCGGTCGTCATCGACCATCTTCTGCAAGCCGCGAATCTGGCCTTCGATGCGCCGCAAGCGGTGGCGATTCCCTTCCTTGATTTCCGGGTCGACAGCAACGGCTTTGCGGCCGTGGCCATCGCTGCACGCACAGGCCACCGCCAGTTGGGCCGTCGGGTGACGCTTCGCTGCCAATGTCGCTGCCATGCTGGCATACCCTCCACCCCTATGTATACCCCTGCCCCCTATCTTTGTCAAGGCCTCGGAGGGCGCAGCATGCTGCGCCGCTACAAACGAACGGCTCGCGGCGCTGCGCGCCTGCCCAGGGGGCTGGTATAATGCCCGTCCATGACGCTTGTCCAAGTCACTTACGAATTGCAGAATCCGCTCAGCGATGACCAACTGCGCGACGTCGGTCTGTTCGCCAATACCTACGGCTTGCGGAGCTTCCACTACGACGAATCAAGAAACGCGCTTTCTTTCGAGTACGATGCTTCCCGCCTGCGCGAGACGCAGGTCGAACACGTGCTTGGCCGGGCGCAGATCGCGATCAAAACCAAGGTCAACTAGGCCGGAATGATTGATGAAGCCAGCACTCTCCTTGCCGAACGACGCGGCTGCGGCTAGAATTTGCGCGTCTATAGGGGCTGGGGAGATTCGCTCACCTGTTTCGCACGTCTAAGGGGAATCCTATGAAATCGCTATGCAGCCGCGCTCGCGCGGCCTTCTCGGTGGTGTGTGCGGCTACGGCGCTTGCGCTAAGCTGGCCGGCTGCGGGGCAATCGCAGGCACCGCCACCGAAATATCCTGAGTATCCGAGCGAAACGCCGGCGCGGTTGAAGCTGGCGACGGACAGCTTCGACTACGCGAAGACCGACGTGATGATTGCCATGCGCGACGGCGTGAAGCTGCACACCGTAATCATCGTGCCGAGGGGCGCGAGCCACGCGCCGATCCTGCTGACGCGCACACCGTACAACGCAACGGACCTCACCAGCCACGCGGATAGCCCGCATCTCGGCCCGATTCTCCAGGGCTACGACAACGCGGTGGACGTGATCGTCCCGGGCGGCTACATCCGCGTCGTGCAGGACGTGCGCGGGAAATACGGATCGGAAGGCGACTATGTGATGAACCGGCCGCTCCACGGACCGCAGAATCCGACGCCAGTGGATCATTCGACGGACACTTACGACACCATCGACTGGCTGGTGAAAAATATTCCGGAATCGAACGGCAAAGTGGGGATCATCGGAATTTCCTACGACGGATTTACGCCGCTGATGGCTCTGGTGAATCCGCATCCGGCGCTGAAAGTTTCCGTGCCGATGAATCCGATGGTCGATGGATGGATGGGCGACGATTGGTTCCACAATGGCGCGTTCCGGCAGCAGAACTTGCCGTACATCTACGAACAAGCGGGAACGCGCGACAACAGTGTGAAATGGTGGCGCAATCATTTGGACGATTACGACCTCTATATGGAGGCAACGTCGGCGGGCGAGCTGGGCCGGCGGCACGGCGTCGAGCAAGTGGGCTTCTGGCGAAAGATCCTGGAGCATCCGGGCTACGACGCGTTCTGGCGCGATCAAGCGATGGACAAGATTCTGGCGGCGCAACCGCTAAAAGTGCCGATGATGATCGTGGCCAGCTTGTGGGATCAGGAAGATATTTACGGCGCACTGGCGCTTTATAAGGCGGTGAAGCCGAAAGATGCCAGCAACGACAAAGTGTTTCTGGTGATGGGGCCGTGGCATCACGGACAAGAAATCGAAGAGGCCAGCACGTTGGGCGCGCTGAAATTCGGCAGCGCCACGGGCACTTATTTTATGCGCGAGATTCTGGCGCCCTTCCTCGCGCATTACTTGAAAGATGACGCGCCGAAGTCGGAGGTGCCCCCGGTTTCCGCTTTCGAGACGGGGACGAATACCTGGCGCAAGCTGAATTCGTGGCCTGCGGGCTGCGCCGGCGGTTGTGCGCCGAAAGCTACGCCACTGTATTTAAGCGCGGGGCTGAAGCTGAGTTTTTCCGCGCCGAAAAGCGGGGACGCGGCCTTCGACGAATACATTTCCGATCCGGCCAAGCCCGTTCCCTATCGCGCGCGGCCTTCGCAGCAAGTGGGCTACAATCACGGCCTGACCTGGCCGTTGTGGCTGGTGGACGATCAGCGCGAACAATCGGGACGGCCCGATGTGCTGGTGTTTACCACCGACGTGCTGACTGCGCCGACGAAAATCAGCGGGCAGCCGATCGCCAATCTGATTGCCTCGACGAGTGGCACGGATTCGGATTGGGTGGTCAAGCTGATCGACGTGTATCCGGAGGAGGTAGCCGGCGATGCGCAGATGGGCGGCTATCAATTGATGATTGCTGCCGATATCTTCCGGGGCCGATATCGTGAAAGTCTGGAAAAGCCGGCGGCACTGGCGGCCGATAAGCCGCTGCTCTACAAATTCGCATTGCCGACGGCGAATCACGTTTTCCTGCCGGGGCACCGCATCATGGTGCAGATTCAGTCGAGCTGGTTCCCGTTGTACGACCGCAATCCGCAAACGTTTGTGCCGAGCATTTTCTGGGCCCAGCCGGGCGACTATAAGAAAGCGACACAGCGTGTTTATCACGCGCCGGGGCAAGCTAGTTTCATCGAGTTGCCACTAGTGACCGCGCCTTGATCGCGTATTGACCGCCGGGATCGCACGCGGCAGCTATTCGTGCCGTAGCGCGATCATCGGATCGACGCGCATGGCGCGGCGGGCGGGAACATACGCAGCAAGCGCCGCAACTACAGCGAGACCGGCCGCAACCGCAGAAAACGTGACGGGATCGCTCGCCGAAATTCCGAAGAGCATGTGTTTCGCCAGCCGCGATGCGACTAGCGCGCAGGGGACTCCCAGCGCCAATCCAGCAAGCGTAAGTGTCAGCGTTTCGCGCAGAATCATTCGCAAGATCGAGGGGCGCGAGGAGCCAAGCGCGACGCGGATGCCGATCTCTCGCGTACGGCGGGAAACCGAATAGGAAATTACGCCGAAAATTCCGACGGCAGCCAACACCAGGGCCATGGCCGCAAATGTGCCGAGCAGAAATGTACGAAACCTGGGCTGCTCGACGGAGGCGTGCAGAAGTTCCGACATGGTAGTGACGTCGGTCACCGGCAAATCCCTGTCGATTTTGCGGACGTCGGCGCGCACCGTGGCGGCGATGCTGGACGCGCTCAAACTACTCTTCACGACAAGAGCCCCGCCCCAAAACGGCCCTTGCGCGAAGGGCACATACATCATCGGCTCGGGCGCCTGGCCCAGGTCCATATCGCGCACGTCGGCCACGATGCCGACGATTTCCCGTGCCCCGGCGCTGTCTAGCGGAAACCCGAAGATGAGACGCTGGCCAAGCGGATCCTGGTTCGGAAAATAACGGCGTGCCAGCGCCTCGCTGATCACCGTGACGCGCGGCGAAGGCATGATGTCGTGACCATTAAATTCGCGTCCGGCCAACAAGCGAATGCCCATCACGCGAAAATAGTCTGGGCTTACCGAGACGTAGTCCGCCAATCGAGACGACCCCGCAGACAAGGGTGGACTGCCGACGATCTCGAATCCCAAATTGATTTTGCCTTGCCCAATCGGGACGGGGACCACGAACGCGGAGTCGCGCATTCCGGGTTCCGCTTGGATGTGCTCCAGCAATTCGCTGGAGAAGGCCGCCCACTGCCGCGGCGTGGAATACTGAAATTGTGGTAGTGAAATATCGGCTTTGACGATGTGCGCGGGGTCGAACCCGGGGCTCATGGACACGAGATTGGCGAAGCTGCGCAGCAGTAAGCCTGCCGCTACCAGCAAAACCATGGCGAGCGCAATTTCTCCAGCAGCGAGAAAACCGCGAGTGCGGCGTTGCTTGCCGCTTTCACCCGAACGGCCGCCTTCGCGCAGACTCGACTGCACGTTGGAATCTGCAGCGAACAACGCCGGTGCCAAACCAAAACCACAACTCGCGAGAATGGAAAGCAGCAGCGCGAATCCCAGAACGAAGTGATCGACGCGAATCTCGTTGGCGCGCGGCAGATCGGCCGGCAGCATCGAGCTAAGACTTTGCACGCCCCAGTAAGCGAGCGCAATTCCCATCAAACCGCCGAGCAGACCGAGCACCGCGGTCTCGCTGAGCAATTGGCGAATGATGCGGCTGCGTCCAGCGCCTAACGCCGAGCGTACCGCCATTTCCCTGGCGCGCGAAGTAGCGCGCGTAAGCAGCAAGTTCGCGATGTTGGCACAAGCGATGAGCAGCACCAGTCCGACGGCGCCGAGTAACACCAGCAGCGACGGTTTCACATTCCCGGCGATCATCTGCAGCAGCGGCAGCGTGTGAATGGTCCAGCCGCTGTTTTCGGCGGGAAATTCCGTCGCGAGCCGCGCGCTCAGAGCGGCTAATTCGGCTTGTACTTGCACTTGCGAAATGCCCGGCTTCAGCCGCGCGGTAACGCGCATCCAATGGCCGCCGCGACGCGGGAGCCAGCTGCCGAACAGCGGATCCTGCGCGAGCGGTATCCACAGTGGTGCGTTGGCCGTGAGCGCAGGATAGCGAAACCCGGCGGGCATAATTCCAACCACGGTGAAAGCGCGTTTGTCGAGAACGATAGAGCTGCCGATGATTTTCGCATCGGCACCAAAGGAAACGCGCCAGAGATTCTCGCTGAGGACTGCGACAGGCGGCGCGCCGGGTTTGCCGTCGTCTGGAAGAAATGCGCGGCCCGCGAGGGGCTTTTGTTCAAAGAGGGAGAAGAACTCCGCTGTTACCACAAAAACGTCCACGATCGCCGGCTCGCCGTGGCCGGTCAATGTGAGTTGATGAAACTGGCTGGCCGCCATTTCGGTGAAAATATGATTCTGCGCGCGCAGGTCCGCGAAGTTGGCATAGGAGATGCCGGTGCCAGCGATGCCTTCCTGCGCATTTGCAGCGAACACGTGGACGAGCTGTTCGGCGCGCGCGTATGGCAGCGGCTTTAGCACTACGGCGTACACTACGCTGAAAATCGCGGTGTTCGCGCCAATGCCGAGAGCCAGCGTGAGCACCGCAACAGCGGTGAAGCCGGGATTCTTGCGCAGCATGCGCAGGGCAAAGCGCACGTCCTGCAAAAATGTTTCCAGGAACGGCAAACCTTGCAGCTCGTGGTTGGTTTGTTTCAATTGAGTCACACCGCCAAGCTTCAACCGCGCCGCGCGTTGCGCTTCTTCGCGCCCCATCCCGCGCTGCACGTTTTCTTCCGTCAGCAATTCGAGATGGCTCTCCATCTCGTTCTCGAACTCCTGATCCACTGCGCGCGGCGAAGCCCACACGCGAATTCGTGAGACAAGCGCGGCGAGCGCGGCAAAAGGCCGGGCCAGCATCGGCTTACCCTCGCCCCGCGATACCCAACACGCGGCCAATCACGCTGGAAATGCGCTCCCAATTCTCCGCTTCGGTATCCAACTGCTTCTTTCCGGTTTTGGTAATCGAATAAAATTTCGCTTTGCGATTGTTGTCCGAGGTACCCCAGGCGCCGGAAATCCAACGCTTCTGCATGAGCCGCACCAATGATGCGTAAATCGTGCCCTGGTTGATCTGCAGTGCGTCTTCGCTGATTTGCTCGATGCGCCGCGCGATGCCGTAGCCATGCAGCGGCCCCATGGCCTCCAGCGTCTTCAGGACCATAAGGTCCAGTGTCCCCTGCAGAATGTCCGATTTGTCCGCCATGCGCCGCTCCTGTGGCCTGCACACAGGAGTATCCCCCGCCACCTGTGGCATGTCAACAGGAAAGCCGCGCTCAATCCTCGGTCACCGCTTCGGTCGTCAACTCCAGCGGAACGAGCCGAGTTGCCGCACCAGCCGGACCTCGATCAGACCCATTTGGAGTGCGGCGGCTCGACGCCGCTTTTGCACTCGATCTATAACTCAGGCGTCTTATCTCGAGAACACTTCGCAGAGCGGTTGCATGGGCGTGTGGCGTTGAATGGCGGGGCTACACAGAGGTTTCCACGTAAAAAATGGGGCCCCCGCTTGGGACCGGGAGCCCCGAAAGGCGCGTTTCAGTTGCCAGTGTCGTTTTCACACCGGCGCGTGGGGTCATCCATCCTAGCTTCCCTCTCAGAGGCAGGTGGGACGATCCGTGAAAAGTGCCGAGCAAGCCCCTTCCCCCTCGCTCGACTCTCTACGCGTATCGCCATTCGAAACGCGCCCAACGACTTCCCTATATGCACGAGCCGAGCCAACGGTTGCGAGACTGGCCTCTAGAGCTAAACTATTATTTTTCTTATCTTTACGTTGACGATGCTGGTAACAGCCCGCACCAAATCCGGCCTGCCGAACCACTTTGGAACCGCTGCAAAACGCTTTCGGGAAGCTGTCCCCAAAAAACCGTCACACGCCTACCCAGTTCCAGGACCCCGGTCCCAATTCCCGTGGCGTTCTAGCGCTATAGGTTTTCTTCCGCCACCGGGCGGAAACTTGGCTCATGCACCGGCCCTCCCGCAACTCACCTCATTACACAGCATTTCGCCGGACGCCCCTGGCACTCGCTCTCGTGCTAGCCGCATCCGTAAGCTTGTTCGCCGACACTCCCGCCCGCCTGCGCAACATCTCCGCGGGCAGTTGCTATTGCGGCTGCAGCGAATCGCGCACCAAAGGCGGTTGCGTAAGGATGTGCGAACTTCCCAAATACGCTACTCGCTGGTGGGCTACCACGTGCGCCAAACCACATATGCAAAAGCCCGCCGACGACTCCAACGCCGGCCCGCACCTGCGCCACCCCGATCGCGCCGAACACGCCCAGTTGCAACACTGATCGACAGCCCGCCATCGCGGGAAACAAACGCCCCAGCTCGCCCGTCGATCACATACCTTTCGCTTCTACCTATGCCGTGCTAGCATCGACTCTATAGGTAGAAGAGCGAGGTATGTGCCCGAAAGCGCTGCCATGACTGCTAAATCCGATCTTCCGCAAGGCACTTTGGACCTGCTCATCCTGAAAATCGTGGCTCTGGGTCCAGTGCACGGGTACGCCATCGCTCAGCGCATGGAGCGCGTCTCGCGTAGCGTCGTGCAAGTCCCGCAAGGCTCTCTCTATCCTGCTCTTCATCGCCTGGAAAATCGCGGACTCCTGGTTGCCGACTGGAAACAAACCGAGACCGGGCGCGAAGCCAAGTTCTATAAACTAACACGCAAGGGCCGCGCCCAGCTCGAGGCCGAAGCCGCCAGCTGGGATCGCTTGACCGAAGCCATCGAGCTGATTCTAAAGCTGTCTTCGGGAGGTGCAGAATGAATTGGTGGCTTCGTCTGCTTCGTCGCGACAAAATGGAGCGCCAACTCGACAAAGAGTTGCTTTTTCACCTTGAAGAGCACGTCGCCGAACTAGTCGCCAGTGGCATCGACCCCGCCACGGCACGCCGTCAGGCCCGGCAGACTCTCGGCGGTTCCGAACAAGTAAAAGAAGAATGCCGCGACGCTCGTGGCACCCGCTGGATTGATGATTTCTGGCAGGACCTGCGCTTCGCCCTTCGCACCCTGCGTCAGCGTCCCGGCTTTTCCGTTATCGCGCTGCTCACGCTGGCTCTCGGCATCGGCTCAACTACAATCATTTTCACTCTGGTCAACAGCGTCCTGCTCAAGCCACTATCTTATCCGCAGTCAGACCGCCTGGTAACCCTGCACGGTTACACGCAGACGTTTGGCGAATTCTGGGGCATTTCCAATCCGGATTTTCGCGATGTGGCACGCGAGAGTCATTCTCTCGCCGTGGCGGCATGGATGTACGGAGGCGGCACGATCAGCGGACCCGGTGATCCCGAGTACGTCCACGGCCTGGGAATTTCGTCCGGCCTTTTCTCCGTGTTAGGCGTAAACCCACTGCATGGCCGCGCTTTCACCGCTGAAGAAGACCAGACTGGCGCGGCGCCCGTGGCCATCATCAGTTACGCCGCGTGGCAGCGCCGCTACGCCGGAAATCCATCTATCGTTGGAAACGCGCTGACATTCGAAGGCAAGTCATACACCATCATCGGCATCGCTCCATCCGGATTGCTGGTCGGCGGCGATGCGGACATCTATACACCGCTGGGACAGAATAGCGAACGGCGCATGCAAAATCGCCATGCGCGCTTCTTGCGTGTGGTTGCGCGGCTTGGCCCCGGCAGCACACCCACCGAACTGCGGACAGAGCTTGCAAGCATCAGTCGTCATCTTGCCGAACAATACCCGGCATCCAATCAGGGCATCAGCATGCTCGCGCGTCCCTGGCAACAGGAAGTGGTGGGCGACGTCAGCTCGACCCTGTGGCTGCTGCTGTCCGCTGTTGGACTGGTGCTGCTTATCGCCTGTGTCAATACTGCGAGCCTGATGCTGGCGCGCGCCGTCTCCCGCGAACGTGAACTAGCTATGCGCGTTGCGCTTGGCGCCGGTCGCGGCCGGCTTGTCCGTCAATGCCTTACGGAAAGCGCCGTGTTAGGCGTGGCCGGAGGCGCTCTGGGCGCATTGCTCGCCGCTGTTGGCGTAGGCCCTTTTGTCGCGTTGTGGCCCGGTAGCTTGCCGCGCGCCGAGGAAATTCACCTCGATTGGCGCGTTCTGCTCTTCGCGATGGCCGTCTCGCTCTTCTCCAGCTTCTTGTTTGGCCTCGCGCCTGCTCTCCGCGTTCCCACGAGGGACATTGAACAGCCCCTCCGTTCCGGCGCGCGTAGCGTATCCGGGCCTTCGCGTGGCGTTCATCGCGCGTTTGTCATTCTTGAGATCGCGTTTGCGGTCGTGCTGCTAGTTTCCGCCGGGATGCTTGGCCGCACATTATTGCGGCTTTCCTCGCTCGATCCTGGCTTGCATGTGCACAATGTGCTCTCCTCACGTTTCGCGCTTTCTCCTTCCACGCTTGGGAATCCGGCGCAGATTCGTGCGGCTTGGCAAGACGTCCTCGATCGCGCCCAGCGCACTCCGGGCGTCGCATCCGCCGCTCTTGCCGACATCATTCCCATGCGCGAAGGCGAGAATTCCCTTGGTTACTCGACGACCTCCACACCTCCTCCACCGAATCAGGCCCCGCTCGCGCTGGCCTCCTGCGTAACGCCCGATTTCCTGGCCGTGATGGGCATTCCGCTGCGCTCCGGTCGCTTCTTTGACGAAGATGACCGCATCGGCAGTCAACTGGTTGTCGTAATCGACGAAAACCTGGCGCGGCACGCTTTCGGCGAAAACGATCCAGTTGGCAAACGTCTTTGGGTTCCCGGACTGAGCGCTGATCCTGTGCAAATCGCTGGAGTCGTAGGACACGTTCGCCATTGGGGTTTGGCAGCCGACGACCAGTCGCGCATCCGCGACCAAATCTACTATCCCTTCGCGCAAGTGCCGGACCCCTTGCTGCATTTCTTCTCGTCCATCATGTCCATCGCCTTGCGCACCAAGGTCCCGCCGCTGCAAATTGTTGAACCTTTGCAACATGAACTGCGTGGAGCCGCCGGCGATCAGGTGCTCTACGAAGTTCGCACCCTGGAACAACTGGTCAGCGCCTCGCTCGCGCGCCAGCATTTTCTTCTCGTTCTTTTCGGCATCTTCGCCGGCTTGGCGCTATTTCTCGCTTGTATCGGCCTATACGGCGTCCTCGCCTATCTCACCAGCCAGCGCATTCCGGAAATGGGTTTGCGTGTGGCACTCGGGGCGACAGCCGCAAAAGTACAGTGGCTCGTCCTCCGTGAAAGCCTTGTGATGATCCTGCTCGGCATTTTCCTCGGTGCCTCGGCGGCTCTAGCGGCAGCCCGGCTCCTGATACGAACTGTGGAAGGCATGCGTTCGGAGCCGGCTGCTTTCGTCTTCGTGCTTCCCGTTCTCATCGTGGCAGCGCTGGTCGCCAGCTGGCTCCCTGCCTGGCGCGCCAGCCGCGTAGACCCAGTCACCGCCCTCCGCCAGGAATAGCTGTGATACAATGCCTACAAGAGTTACAGTTTGGGAGATGGTCCGATGAAAGCGACTCGCTCTGTAGTGATCAGCATGCGCCTCCCGGAAGTCACCGGAACCCGCCTCAAGCGCCTAGCCAGCGCCCGCGGCTGGACGAACAGCGATGCCAGCGCCCGCCTTGTCGAAGAAGGGCTCCGCAGGTCGGAATTCGCTTTCATTGATTTTCGCGATTCCTCGGTTGGCCGTCAGGCTTCCCTGCAGGGCAGCAGCTTGGCCGTGTGGGAAGTCGTCCTGCTCATCCGCGCTTACAACGGCGGGATTTCCGCCGTAGCCACGCATCTTCGCTGGCCCAATTCCAAAGTCCAGGCCGCCGCCAACTACGCCGCAGCTTTTCCGCAAGAAATTGAGGAAGCACTGTCCGAGAACGCCAACGTTGGCTTGGAGAATCTGAAGCGCCCGTTGCCGCAAGCCGAGGAATACACGGCGAGAGCAAAGTCCAAAGCCTGAAATGCTCAAGCTGCTCCTCGACGAGCATATCTCGCCCGCCGTTGCCGACGGTCTTCGCCGTCGCAGCCGCTCGACTATCGTTCATTGCCTGGCCGAATGGGAGGACGGAGCCTATCTCGGACAGCCCGACTCCATCTGCCTCCGGCAAGCGGCGGCGCAACGCCTGACTCTCGTCACCTACGATCGGCGCACCATTCCCCCGCTCTTGAAAGCCTGGGCCGAGCAAGGCCGCGCGCATGGCGGCATCATTTTTGTGGACGAAAAAACCATCCGGCCACCCGATATCGGTGGCCTTGTCCGCGCCCTGGCCCACCTCGCTCGCAAATCCCGGAAATGGACCTGGACCAACCGCGTCATTTTCCTGACGCGCTAGCACTCGATCTTTTTTTCGCTTTTCTAGGCGGCCACTAGCGCTGGCGGAGCCTAGGGTCGGCCCCAGAGGCGCCTAAAGCAACTGCCTCCTGCGACGGAGTGGCATCACGTTTTTTCACCAAGCAGACCCGCCAGAATTTCCGGAATCTCGAAAATCGCGCGATTGTTGAGCGCGCTCACATTCTTGCGAAATTCCGCGAGCCTCGCCGGCTCCAGCATTTGCTTCGCCCCGGTCACTACGTCCTTAAAGCTATCCAGCACAATCCCCACGCGCTTTTCTTCCACCCATTGCGCGTTGTAGCGCTCCTGCGGCAGCGTCCACGCATTGCATTCGATCAACACCGGAAGTTTGCGCACCATAGCTTCCGCGATGCTGCCCGGCCCCGGCTTGCCGATCAGAAAATCCGCCGCCTGCATCAAGCGGTGAATTTCTTTCGTGAAGCCAATGATATACACCGGCATCTTCCAGGACCGCGCGCGCAGTTTTGCCGCCAACTGATCATTTCGCCCGCAAATCAGAATCAACTGCAAGGGCAAGCCCGCGGCGTCCAGTCGTTCGGTGATGTCGTACATCACTTTCGAGCCATGCCCGCCAAACAAAACAATTGCCGTCGTCAGATCGGCGCGCAATCCCATCTCGCGGCGCAGCGCCACCGGATCAACCGCCTCCTCCACATAGAAATCCGGCCGCAGAATCATTCCCGACGTCGCAAAAATATGCGCATCATCGTGCCCAAACGCGCGCGCCTGCTCCACCGCCTTTTCCGTTCCCGCAATCACGTACTGTTCCCCGATTGCTTGGACGGCCGGCTCGATCCAAAACCGCGGCGGAAAATCCGCCAGATCCGTAATCAGCGTGACAAACGGTCTGCCGGGGTACACCTTCCCCCAGCTCTCCGCAATCTCCCGGTTGAAGTGCGGAATCACCGAAACCAATAAGTCCGCCGGATTCGCGCGCCAATACTCTTCCAGCAACCGCACCATCGGTCCATGAAACAGCCGAATCGTCGCCTGCAGCACCCGCAGCAACTGCGTCGCCCCCAAAGTCCAGCCATTCTGCAGTATGGTGTTGTACTGCTGTTGGATCCGAATCCCGGTCAGCTTCCGCAGCACATCCAGCCGGTCCGTCAGGTCCTGGAACTGAACCAGATTCACTTCCCAGTCTCGCCCTTGCTGAGCGGCAATGGTCTGGAGGGCGATTGCGGCGTTGCGGTGCCCACCCCCCGCGTCGTGGTAAACCACGTGAATTTTCTTCATAGGCGGATTCTGTCACAAGCGATAGGGCTCGCAACAGGAGCACACTCCATGCCATGTGGATAACCAGCTAAATGGTTTGTGCTCAACTAGTTCCATGGGCACATTCACGCACAATTTTCGGTTGCTTCACAGACTGTTCATATCCCCCATCCAAAATATGGCCATGCGTTGCGACCTTCACGTCCACTCTATCGCCTCCGGAATGTTCAACGTACCCGGCCTGGACCGGCTTTGCCGCGAGTCCTACAACGACCCCGCGGAGTTGCACCACCGGCTCAAAGGCCTTGGCATGTCCATCGTCACCGTCACCGACCATGACTCGATTGAAGTGGCCGAGTCTATGCGCAAGTACCCCGACTTCTTCCTCAGCGAGGAAGTAACAGTACGCATGCCCAGCGGCACCGAACTGCACCTCGGCGTCTACGGCATCAGCGAACGCGATCATGCCGAAATTCACCGCCGCCGCAACGATTTTATAGCGCTCCTGATGTACCTCACCGAGCGTAAGCTGTTCTTCAGCTGCAACCATGTCTTCTCCGGTCTTACAGGCCGTCGCGAAGCCGACGATTTCTCCTGGTTCGCCTCCTACGTTCCGGCGTTTGAGACGCGCAACGGCCAGATGTGGCCGGAAGCGAATGCCGGCGCAGCTCGGCTGGCAGCGCGGCTCGGCAAAATCGCGATTGCCGGCAGCGACTCGCACACGATCTCCGGAGTCGGGCTGACGCACACGGAAGTGCCCGGCGCGCGCACCGTCGAGGAGTTTTTCGCCGGCCTGCGCACCGGTCGCGGACGCGTTCACGGCCGTAGCGGCAGCTACTGGAATCTGACCGCGGATGTGTATCGCATCATCGCAGGCATGTTGCAAGAGAAGCCATGGACTTTGGCACTAACGCCGCTCGCGGTGCTGGTACCGGCGTTCACCGCGGGCCACTGGTTGAACGAGATTCGCTTCTGCAAAAAATGGACAGCTGCCCTCGAACGGACACAGCGAAACCCGCGAATGCTGTGGGATGTGGACTCGCGCTTCGAGGCCAGCTTGGCCAGTTGACGCAACCAGCCGCTTCCGAATGAGTCCGCGAGCTACTGAGTGAGTTAAGGGCAGTGCGGTTGTAGCGAGGTACGCGATGGCAGTCGCACGCAACCTCTGGGCACATATCGAACGCCGCGACCATCGTGTCATGCGGCGGATGAACCGCTGGCGTGCGCCGCGCTGGATTCGTCTGTGGATGATTATAGCCACGCGCATGGGCGATGGCTGGATTTGGTACGGCCTCGGCGTGATGTTGCTGCTATTCGGCGGCGCCTCGCGATTTGCGGCTGTCGGCTCCGCAGGACTTGCGGCCATCACTGGCATCGCTGTGTTCAAGATGCTGAAGCGGCTGAGCCAGCGGCCGCGGCCTTGCCAGATTGAGCCGCATTGCTGGGCCACGATTCTTCCCCCAGATCAATTTTCGTTTCCTTCCGGTCATACCATGACGGCGTTTTCGATCGCGCTGGTCGTCAGCTTTTTTTATCCGGCGATCGAAGGGCCGCTGTTCTTCCTGGCGATCAGCATTGCAGTATCGCGCGTAGTACTCGGCATGCATTTTCTCAGCGATGTGCTCGCCGGCGTCGTACTCGGTGTAGCGCTGGGCTGCGGCGCCATCACCACCTTCGCCTCCTTCGCCTGGGTCTAAACGCAATCGCCCGCACTTCCGCGATTACGACACGCCCAATTTCTCTTCACCGGGTCGCGTTCCCTTTGTCCGGTCGAGTCTTCCTTGTCCGCTAGCGTTCTCTTTGTCCAGTCGGGTTCTCCTTTGGGGGTTGGGTTTCTCTTTAGGGGGTCGGGGCTTCAGCCCCGACACTATGCCGCCGCCGAGAAGGGGCTTCAGCCCCTGAAGATAATTCTCGCTCTCCCCGCAGAGCCTTTCGTAAGCCACGTTCTAAGCCTTTCTGCTCCAGTTCCTACCGTCATCCGTGTATCCCGCCGGCTTGTCTCTGCGGCTAAGCTAGCCACTAATGAACGCTCGCGCGCCGAAAAATCTTCTCGCGGCACTCTTTTTGTGTAGCTTGGCTCTTGCGGCAGCAGCCGCGCGGGCACAAGAACCGCAACCCGCCACCGCGACGCAATCGAGCACCCAGCAGCAAACTCTCCCTTCTAGTCCGCGCCCGCAGCTGGATTCGCTCGCACTCGAGAACCGCACCGATGCGAACTGGCGGCACTTGCCGAAGAATTTCGTGCAGGACCAGAAGGATCTGTGGCTGTTTCCGGTCGAGATGGGCAAAGGGCGCCACTTGCTGCCCTCCACTTTGGTGATTGCCACGACAGCGGCACTGATTGCCACCGATCCGCAGACGATGCCGTATTTTCGGCAGACGGATTTCTTTCAGGATTCGGACCATGCACTGGGCAGCAAGGTATCGGGAGTGGTGGTCGCGGCGGTCCCTGCAACGTTCTACGTGGTGAGTTTGCTCCGCAAGGATTCGCATGGACAGGCTACCAGCTTGCTGGCCGGGGAAGCCGTGGTTGACGATACGATCTTGATGATCGTAACCAAGGCGATTTCGCGCCGGCTGCGCCCCACGGATATTCCCTTGAACGGCAAATATTCCGATACGTTTTTCAAGAGCAATAGCGGGCCCCTGGGAAAGGGCAGCAGCTTTCCATCGGGTCACGCGATGATGAGCTTTTCGATCGCGACGATTTTCGCGCACAGGTATCGGCAGCATCGCTGGGTGCCTTATGTTGCGTATGGCGTAGCCACAGCGATCAGTTTCTCCCGCATCACAACCGGCGCACACTTCCCTTCGGATGTTCTCTTTGGAGCGGTCACGGGATTCGCGATCGCGCGGTTTGATGTTCTGCACGGTCAATAATCCGCCTCAACCGCTACACCCTCCGCCTGTTAAACTAGCCGAAAATGCGAGACGCATGTGTGCTCGAAATTTCCGTCGATACGTTGGATCGGGCGCTGGCTGCGGAGCGTGGCGGCGCTCATCGCGTCGAATTGTGCAGTGATCTGCCGCAGGGCGGGCTCACGCCTGACTTTGACTTGCTGCGTGTGGTGCGCGAGATGGCGCGGTTGCCGATCTTTGCGATGATTCGTCCGCGTGGCGGCGATTTCGTCTACTCGGACGCTGAGTACGCGGCGATGGAGCGCGAGATTGGGGTAGCGAAGCGACTTGGCGCGGACGGCTTGGTATTTGGCATCCTGAAACAGGACGGCCATGTCGACATAGGGCGTACGCGGTGGCTAGTGGAGTTAGCGCGGCCATTGCCGGTCACGTTCCATCGCGCGATTGATGTATCGGTGGACATCCATGAAGCGCTGGAGGGCGTAATGCAAACTGGCGCGGTGCGGGTGTTAAGTTCCGGGGGCGCGGCTACCGCTATGGAAGGCAGCCCTTGCTTGACCGATCTGGTGAAAGCGGCCCGCGGCCGCATCGTCGTCATGCCCGCCAGCGGCATTACCGCGACGAACGTCGCGCAAATCGCCGAGAGTACGAGCGCGCGCGAATTTCACGCGGGATTGAGTTCAGTGAGCGTGAGAGATGATCTCGAAGCGCGGCGATTTGAAGAGGAAGTACGAAAATTGGCCGATGTGCTGGCGGCTATCGCGATCAATGAACAAACAAATTGAGGGCGCCAGTTTAGCGACGCCCTCGGGTAATTGATTGGCTGCAGGTTAGGCTTTTTGGGCCTGGCGGCGGAGGAAAGTCGGCACGTCGAGATCGTCCGCCGCAACTTCCCGGCTGACTTCGCGAACGTTTTGCTGCACCTGATGCACGACGTTCGCCGGCGGTGGAGGCGGCGGTTCGGGTTCCGCGACTTCCGGAGCGGCTTTCCAACTCCTTGGCATGAACGAAGGCTTTTCTTTGACCATCTTCTTGTTGGCTTCTTTGAAGCCTGCGGCGATTACCGTGATCTTTATAGTGTCTTTCATCTGATCATCCTGCACCGCGCCGAAAATGATGTTGGCGTTTTCGTGGGCAGCCTTCTGGATGACGGAGGAGGCTTCGTGGACTTCTTGCAGCGTGAGGCTGGAGCTGCCGGAAATGTTGATCAGGATACCTTGCGCACCCTGGATGGAGTTGTCTTCGAGCAGCGGGCTGGCGATGGCGCGGTTGGCGGCATCGACGGCACGATTGGTGCCGGTTCCCACGGCCGTGCCCATGACCGCATAGCCCTGACCGTGCATGATCGCTTTCACATCCGCGAAGTCGCGGTTGATGATGCCGGGGACAGTGATGATGTCGGAAATGCCCTGAACGGCTTGACGGAGAATGTCGTCGGCGATGCGGAAGGCGTCGAAGAAGCTGGTACCGCGCTCGACGGTTTCCATCAGGCGCTCGTTGGGGATGACGATGACTGTGTCTACGGCGCCGATCAGCTCTTGCAGAGCTTGCTCCGCTTGCAGCATTCGGCGCTTGCCTTCGAATGCGAAGGGCTTGGTGACGACGGCAACGCTCAGCGCGCCGAGTTCACTGGCAAGCGAGGCGACCACGGGCGCAGCGCCGCTGCCGGTGCCACCGCCGAGGCCGGCGGTGATGAAAATCATGTCCGAGCCTTCGAGCGCTTCGATAATTTTCTCGGTGTCTTCTAATGCAGCCTTGCGGCCGACTTCGGGATTGGCGCCCGCGCCGAGCCCCTTGGTGAGCTTCGCGCCAAGCTGAATCTTTACCGGCGCTTGCGAAAGTTTCAGCGCTTGCAGGTCGGTGTTCGCCGTAATGAATTCGACGCCTTCGACCTTTGCCCGAATCATGCGGTTGACGGCATTGCAACCGCCACCCCCCACACCGATGACTTTGATCTTCGCCGGCGACAGCTCTTCGCTGAAGCTCATGCGAATTCCTGTATCTTTAGTTGTCATTCATCCCTCAGCCTTCCCCAAGTTCGCCGGCCGTCGCTTCGCGGTCACACGAATGTGCCGTCCGGGTAGGTCACGATGCGCCGGCAAACATGGACTTGAATTTGGATACTAGATTTCCCACGCGTGGTGGCGCTGAGCGCCGGGCCTTCGCGCCGTACACCACTAAACCAACTACCGTTGCATACTCCGGCTGGGCTACCTGCTCGGGCAGATCGGCGAGACCCTTGGGCTCCGCGATGCGCACGGGCAAGTGAAAAGTTTGTTCGGCAAGCTCCAGCAAACCGTGCAGTTTTGCGCCGCCGCCCGCCAATACGAATCCCGCGGGAATCTGCTTGTCGAGGCCAGCGCGTTGTAAATCGTCCCGAATCAAAGCGAGCAATTCATGGGCCCTTGGTTCGATGATTTCTGTAAGCATTCTTGCGAAAATCATTCGAGGTGGGCGATCGCCGACGCTGGCGATTTCGATCGCACCATCTTCGGTAAGCAAAGAAGCCGCGGCCACGCCGTGATGTCGCTTGATGCGTTCCGCTTCGGGAATTGGCGTGCGTAAGCCGACGGCCAGGTCATTTGTAAAGTGGTCGCCGCCAATCGCGACGCCGCTGGTATGACGCACAACCCCACCGCCGTAGATAATTAGTTCGGTGGTGCCACCGCCAATGTCGAGGAGGCAGCAGCCGAGATCGCGTTCGTCCTGCGTGAGGGAGGATTCCGCAGCGGCCAGCGGTTCGAGCACGGTGTCGCTGATCAGGATGCCGGCACGATTCGCGGCCGTAACCAAGTTCTGCGTGGCCGAGCCGGAAGAGGTTACGACATGAACGTTTGCTTCTAATCGGTGGCCGATCATCCCGACCGGATCGCGAATTCCTTCCTGCGCGTCCACCAGAAATTCATGCGGAAGGACGTGCAGGACTTCGCGGTCTTCGGGGAGGGTGATGTTTCGTGCGGCGTCGATGGCGCGGCGGACGTCTTCGCGCTCGATATCCCGCGAGCGATGGCCGAGCGTAATGCCGCCACGGCTATTCACGCCGCGAACAAAGTTGCCGGCCACCCCGATCAGAGCCGATTCGACCGGCACATTGGCGACGCCTTCGGCCTCTTCTACAGCGCGGCGGATGGAGCTCACCGTAGAATCCAGATTAACGATCAGGCCTTTGCGCAGACCTTTCGATTCCGCAGCACCCAACGCGAGAAACTTCGCCTGTTCACCGTCCACTTCAGCAATCAGCACGCAGGTCTTCGTGCTGCCGATATCCAAGCCGATCAGATACTTGTCCTTCTTTGCCAAGCTTGCTCCCGAATTCTCTATCTCGTTTTCGCGACCGTCGTCGTGCCACTAGTGTCGGTATTCAAAATCACTTGCCGCGAATATTGCAGGTCAATCGAGCGCACGCGGCCGTTGGTGGCCTGCCACTGCGCGAAATTGTCGACCACCAGGCGGAATTTTCCGGCGAAATCACTTTGCCCAAACTGAATGGCTACCGCCTGGGACTCGTTCGCGGAACTGATGCCGGTCATCACGGCGCGCAAATCCTTGGGATTCGATAGGTCGATTTCGCTGACGCGATCGGACGAGGCCGCCCGCACCAGATCGATATCCTTCACAAAATCCTGATACGTTTGCATGCGTCGACCGCGTTCTTCGCGGGACATATTGTCAGAAAGGCCCGTCACGATCGGGAACTGGAAGTTTTCGCCGCGAGGACGATCGAGAATCACGCCGTGCGCATCGATAAGGGCAAGCTCGGTTCCGTTGCGAAGGAAAGCGATCGGCGTACGTTCAATGACCTCCACGCGAAGGTGGTTGGGCAAAATGCGCTGGACGCTTGCGGACTCCACCCAAGACAGCTCTTCCAGCGCGCGGCGGCGGGCGTCGAGCGGAATGCTAAGCACGCTGTGGCCGCGGTCGCGAGCAAATTGCTGCAGCACGGCATCGCGGGTGACGATGTGATTGCCTACCAACTCCACCTGATCGGGTTTCAACAAAGCTACCTGCGGTGAGTGGTACAGGAAGTCGCCAGCAAGCGCCGCGGCGGTAACCAAGGCGGTGGCCACAATGCCGAATACAAACGCGCGCCGGTAGAATGACGCGCTTCGCCCGCCAAACTTCTTGCGGCGAATCTCGACGGGCTTTTGACGGCGCAGGTAGCGGGGCTCGTCTTCGTGCAGCAAGTCGGGCCGATACGCATCCGCATCCGCCGCCGAAGCGTTGCGCGGCATGGATTTTACGCGTTCCAAACGACTACCTCGTGCTCGAGTTCAACGGCGAACGCCTGATGCACGCGTTCGCGAACGTCGGCAATCAGCGTCAGCATGTCTTTTGCGGAGGCGGACCCGGCGTTCACAAAGAAATTCGCATGGCGATCGCTGATTCGCGCGTCGCCAACGTTAAGCCCTTTTAATCCAAGCTCATCAATCATGCGCCCCGCAGACGCGCCCGGAGGGTTCTTAAAGATACAGCCTGCACTCTTTTGGCCCAGCGGCTGGCTTGATCGGCGTTTTTCGTTACAGATACGAATCCCTGCGAGAATTTCTTTGAACGGCTTGGAGGGAAGTTCCAGTTTCACCGCGAGCATCATATCATCCGGTGCAAATGAAGTATGCCGGTATTCGAAAGAAATTTGGTCGCCCCTGAGGATTTCTATCTTGCGGCCAGCGGCGCGATAGAGCTTTACCTCTCGGACATAGGATCCGATCTGCATGCCGTAGGCTCCGGCATTCATGCGCAGGGCGCCACCGACGGTGCCAGGTACCCCGATGAGCCCCTCCATGCCGCCGAGGTCATTTTTCGCGCAAAAGGTCACCGTGCGACCGAGATCCGCCGCCGCGTCGACCTGCGCGAAGGTGCCCGCGATGACTACCTCGGGCTCGGGCTTCGCCAACTGGAGTATCACCCAGGGCAACTCTCCATCTCCCACTAGCAGGTTCGACCCCCCGCCGATAAACCGGTGGGGAACGCCATGGGCGTCGAGCAGGTTGAGCAAATCCGGAATGCCTTCGTGTTTTTTGATGCGAAGCAGATCGGTCGTGCCGCCTATTCCGAGCGAGGTGAGGTTGGAGAGCACAGAACTGCTGCGCAACTCGACTCCCAACTCCGGCAACGCGGCGATGACCTTAGGGTTTTCAATGCGCATGGGTCGTTGGATGCTCCGTTCCGAGCAGGACCATAAGCTCGTTGCTGGCACGGCTGATGTTGCCCGCTCCGATGGTGAAGATGGCGTCGCCGGTGCGCGCCTCACGCAACAGATACTCGATGCCTTCGTGCATCGAGCGAAAATAGAAGACATTCTTGTGCCCGGCTTCGCGCATAGCGTTGCCGAGGGCTTCGCTGTTCACCCCTGGGATGGGCTGCTCGCTGGCGGCGTAGACATCGGTAAGGACCACGACGTCAGCCAGATTGAAGGCGCGGCTAAAATCGTCCCAGAGATGCTGGGTTCGTGAATAGCGATGCGGCTGAAACAAAACCAGGGAACGGTTGAACTTGCAGGCGCGCGCGGCTTCTAGCGTCGCACGAATTTCGACCGGGTGATGGCCGTAGTCGTCGATTACCGTGATGCCGTTCACAACGCCCTTCACGTCAAAACGCCGGCCAACGCCCGAAAATTTCGCCAAACCCTCTCGGATCAACTCCGAGGGCACGTTGAGGTAGAGAGCCACCGCTGCGGCCGCGGCGGCATTTCGAACGTTGTGAACGCCCGGGGGATGCGGGAGCCGAAAGCTTCCAAGGTCCTCGCCCTTGTAGGTGAGGCGGAATTCGCTGCCCAGGCCTTCGAGTTTCACATCGCTGATGACGAGGTCGGCTTGCTTCGAGATGCCGTAGGTGATGATCGGGCGCTTCACGTTGGGGATGATGGCTTGCACATTTGGCTCGTCCAGGCAGAGGATCGCCGAGCCGTAAAATGGAACGCGATTTACGAACTCGGTGAAACACCCCTGGATATCTTCGAGACAGGCATATTGATCGAGGTGTTCGCGGTCGATGGTGGTGACCACGGAAACGACAGGCGCGAGCAGGAGGAAACTGCGGTCGCTCTCGTCGGCTTCGACAACGAAGAACTCGCCTTTGCCGAGCCTTGCGGTCGTACCGGCCTGGTTTACCCGACCGCCGATCACGAACGTGGGATCGAGGTGTGCGGCTGCAAGGACCGAGGCGACGATGGAGGTCGTCGTTGTCTTGCCGTGAGCACCGGCGACGGCGATGCCGTATTTCAGACGCATGAGTTCGGCCAGCATCTCCGCGCGCGGGATGACCGGAGTCTTGCGCTTGTGCGCTTCATCGACTTCGGGATTATCGGGCTTGATGGCCGAAGAGGTGACCACCACGTGCGCGTCCACGACATTGCTGGCTTTGTGGCCGTCGTAAATGGTGGCGCCCAGGTTTTGCAGGCGCTCGGTGATCGACGATGGCTTGGTGTCGGAACCAGAGACCGAGTAGCCCAGCGTCAGCAGCACTTCAGCGATGCCGCTCATGCCGATGCCGCCAATGCCGACCAGATGAATTCGCTGGAAATTTCGAAACGAGACCATCATGGGTTTCCTCGAGACGCAATCGCCGGCGACGCTCTCCGGGTCACCGCGACTCCTTCGATCAAATTAACGATATCGCGCGCAGCGTTTGGCGATGCCAAGCCTCGCGCGGCAGTGGACATCCGTTCAATCTCCCGAGGCTGGTCGAGGAGGGAGAAAATTTCACTGCAAAGACGTTCGGCGGTCAGTTCCGGCTCCGGAATCACACGGCCTGCTCCCGCGGCGACCATAGCCTGCGCATTGCGCAGTTGATGGCTGTCGGTGGCGGCGCCAAAGGGGATGAAAATGGCCGCCCGGCCGGCGGCCGCGATTTCCGAGGCGGTAATCGCTCCGGCGCGGCAGACGATCATGTCTGCCCAGGCAAAGCGTTCCGCCATGTTCGACAGGAACGGCACGACCTCCGCTGGATACTCACGGCGCGCATATGCAGTGCGTACAGCATTATAGTCACGTTCACCAGTCTGGTGCACGATGGCTAGTTGACTCTTGCGCACCGCGAGACGGTCCGCGGCGTCGGCAAAGGTGCGATTGATCGGCAGCGCGCCCTGGCTGCCGCCGGTCACCAGCAGGCGCAATGGTTTTTCGAGTAGGCGTGGCTTTATCGCGAAAAATTCCTCGCGCACAGGGCAGCCGGTGACTATCGCTTTGGTGCCCAGGGCTCGGGCGGAG
>Ga0137403_10002536_pt1 | contig 22295 bp, 24 predicted proteins | sample CZOMad2_1_16fung_FD_122057 | JGI IMG/M metagenome (GOLD analysis project Ga0137403, IMG submission 122057) | Vadose zone soil fungal communities from Angelo Coast Range Reserve, California, USA - CZOMad2_1_16fungal (Hybrid Assembly) | ecosystem: Environmental > Terrestrial > Soil > Vadose zone...
CGGCCTGCGCATCGACCACTCGATCTCCAACTTGTACGAGCAGACTGCCCTCCAGTACATACCAAGCCTCGTCATCCCCGTGATGCAAGTGCACCGGCGCGATAAGCCGCGGACGACCGGGAGGGCCTCCGGGATCTCGCCACTCCGCCACCACAAAATCATTACTCGTGGAACCGAGAGTGTTTCCTGCCAGAAGAGGAGCAACGTTAGGAGGATTCATAAATTGAACTCGCGGCCCGAGCCTACTGCGGAGTCAAGGATTTTGCAATCCCGAGTCCCCTGCTTCGAACGTCGCCAGATTTCCTGGCTCTCTATCACACCTCATAAAAAGTGCTTGCAACAGAGCGCCGATCCATGTGATAACTACGTCATGCGTACTACTCACCACGTAGTAGTTACCGAAAACGGACCGGGAATGGGCCATTATTCCGACCCGCCTCTGCTCGTTCTGGCCAGCCTCGCCAGTGGTCCCAAGCACGGGCACGCCATGATTGAGGATATTTCCAGCATTTGCGGAACTCGCCTGGGGCCGGGCACGCTCTATGGCGCCATTGCTCGGCTGGAAGGGCTAGGCTGGATCGAGCCTCTCCCGCCCGAAGAGCGGCGCCAGCCCTACCACATCACCGGCGAGGGCTTGCGTGTCCTGCGCGCCAAACTGACCACCTTGCAGCAATTCACTAAGGCCGGACTCAAACGGCTGGAGGCTTTGTGAAGCCATCTCTTGCCCGACTGCTAACGCGCCTTTATCCACGCCGCTGGAGAAACCGTTACGGCGTGGAATTCGAGGCGCTGCTTGAAAGTAGTCGCGGCTGGCGTAGCGCCGCCAACGTGGTTTGGTCGGCGCTTTCCGAGCACATCATCCCAACGGGAGGAAGTCCGATGAATCAGGACCAGTCGTTCGCCGTCATGATGAAGCGCCCAAGCGCCTTCATTCCCATGGCCATGTCTCTCACCGCGTTGGCCGTTGTGCTCGGCAGCATTGCCATTTTTGGCGTGGTCCACGAGACCGACGAAGGGGCCACAGCGCACATCTGGCAACTCCTCATGGCCGGGCAGTTGCCGGTGCTCGCGTTCTTCGCCATTAAGTGGTTGCCGCGCGCTCCTAAGCCGACGCTGTGCGTGCTTTCCCTGCAAGCGGCAGCGGCCTTGGCATCGATGGCTCCGGTATTTTTTCTCGGGCTGTAAAAACCGGCCGGGGCGACTCCCGACAGCCGAATCGGCGGACGGTCCGTTACCTGGGTGATCTGTCCAAAGTCGTGCCCGTTCGTTCAGAATCCGAGAATGGGAAAACTCCTCTTTGTAAACACGAACCGGGTCAATGGGATTGTTGGTCTTGTCGCCAGCCTCATCTTCGCGGGCCTTGGGGCCGCTGCCACCTTCACGGGAAGCTACCTTGGCTTGATAGGTGTCGCCTTGGGGCTGCTCCTCGGCAAATTCTGTCTAAAGACCGCCACTCAGCGCTCGGAGCTGTACGAGCAGGGCTTCATTTCTAAGAGCATCTTTGGAAGCCAAAGCGGCCGCTACGCGGACCTGAAGTCGATCACCCGCGGCGCGGTCAGGACGAATGGGGTGGTAACGACCCGCGTTCATCTGGTTGCTCAATCGGGAGAGCGGCTGATCGTCAGCAGGGAAGCTCTGGGCAAAGGCGACCAAGAGTCGCAGTTGCTGATGGATCGCGCCTGCCGCGGTCTGGCGGAAACCTGGGCCAAGAATCTGGAACGCAACATGGAAGTGGTCTGGCTCACGAAGGGTTCCAGTCCGTTCCTGAAGATTCGCAAGGAAGGCGTCCTGGTGGAGGGCGCGAGTGGCGCGGATGGCCTCATTCCCTTGGGCCAGATGCGAATGCAGCCGCGACAAGTCGGGCTCGACGTCGATGTCTTGAACGGTGATCGTAAGGTCATGACGGTGAATTCCGGCGAGCCGAATTACTATGTCGGCCTTGCTCTGATTGCCATGATCCTGGAGAAGCAGACTCAGTCGTTTGCCGCGGGCGCCCGCGGCTAAGCGCTACCGTTGCGGAGGTCAGCGGATAGGCAACCGCTGTTACGCGACAGCTGATACACGACAGCTGATACACGACAGCTGATACGGGACGCATTTCCGAAGACTCCCAGGGCGCATCCCTTCCCCGTCCTCGATCGTTCGTGCTCCGATTCTTCGCCCTCGATCACCCTCCGCGAAACATGGAATACTATGAGAGCTGAAATTTCGGGAGGCTCCTCGAATGAAGCTCGCGGCAAAATGGTGCTCGGTGCTGGTATTGTTGTGTGGTTTTGCCGCGGCTGAGCAGCTCTCCATCCTGAGCTTTGTGATCCTGAAGGACTACAACGGCAAGCCCATCCGCAACGCCAGCGTCATCATGCACCCGGTCAAGGGTAACGGGAAGCAGGCGAAGACGGGGCTCGAACTCAAGACGGACGCGGAGGGAAAAACCTCGTTCGATGGGGTGCCCTTCGGCAAACTGCGCATCCAGGTCATTGCCCAGGGCTATCAGACCTTTGGTGACGATTACTCCATCGATAAGCCAGAAATGGACATTGTGGTGAAGATGAAGCGTCCCGGCGAGCAGTATTCCATCTATAAGGACCATCCGGAAGACAAGAAGAAGCAAGACGCGACCCAACCCGAAGACAAGAAGAACCGCTAACCGCGCCGAATCACTCCAGTCGAATGAGAACGGGCTGGCTTGACGATTTCTGTACAACGCCACCAAGCCCGGAAAACATCACAGTATTTCCGCTCGGAGGTCTCGAATGAAACCGGCAGTCATCGTTGGCGTTCTGCTCGCGATTTCGCATCCGGTCACTCAAGCTCAAGTGACGACTTCGCAATACGACAACGCACGCACCGGCGCTACGCTCAGCGAGACGGCTCTAACGCCCCAAAACGTGAATCCCAAGCAATTTGGAAAGTTAGGCGTAATGAAGGTCGACGGCGTCGTTTTTGCGCAGCCTTTGTTTGTGCCGGGCGTGGAGATTCCGGGAAAAGGCACGCACGACGTCCTCTTTGTGGCCACCGAGCACGATAGCGTCTATGCCTTCGATGCTGGTCGCCCCAATGATCCTCCGCTCTGGAAGACGAGCTTCCTTGATGAAAAGCGAGAAGTGACCACGCTGTCTTCGCACGACGTGAGTTGCCCCTTCATCGAGCCAGAGGTAGGAATTACCACCACGCCGGTAATCGACCTGAAAACCGGCACCCTCTACGTGTTGGCGCGGACGATGATTCGGCATGCCATGGCCAGCAATGAATATTTTCAGCATCTGCACGCGCTGGCGATTACGACCGGTGTCGAGAAGTTCGGCGGGCCCAAACTTATCGTCGCATCCGCACCGGGCAAAGGCGACGACAGCAACAAAGACCAGCAAATTGCGTTTAATCCCCTGCGGGAGAATCCGCGTGCAGCGCTTCTACTGACAAACGGCAACTTGTTTCTCACTTGGGCATCCTCCTGCGATCGCGGCCCCTATCACGGCTGGGTGATGGCCTACGATCCTGAGAGCCTGGCGCAGAAGGCTGCGTTGAACGTCACTCCGGACGGCAACGAAGGCGGCATCTGGGAGAGCGACACTGGCCCTGCGGCAGACGCGGACGGGAATGTGTTTGTGCCCACCGGCAACGGTACCTTTAACGTTTCGACTGGCGGAAAAGACTACGGCGATTCTGTGCTGAAGCTGGGGTTGAAGGGTTCTTCTCTGGCGATCCTGGATTACTTCACTCCCCGCGACCAGGAACACATGGCTGATACCGATATGGACCTCGGCTCCGCTGGTCCGGTTCTGTTGCCCGACCAGCCCGGGCCGCATCGCCACCTGCTGTTGCAACCGTCGAAAGACAAGAGAATCTTTGTCCTCGACCGGGATGCCCTGGGCAAGTTTCATTCCAACAGAGATGCCATTGTGCAGACGCAGCCCGTGAGCGGTGGCGGCTATGGCGCGATGGCGTATTGGAACGGGCACGCGTATTACGTGGGCGAGGATGATGCCCTCAGGGACTATGCCGTGAACAATGGCGAACTGAAGCCAACCGCGGCATCAAGTATTAAGTTTGATGGCGGTGCGACCCCGACGGTCTCCGCCAACGGGAACAAAGACGCCGTGGTGTGGGTGGCGTCGAAGAAGAGTAGCGGCGGCCGAGTGCGGCAGGCTGTGCTCTACGCTTTCGATGCGGCCAACGTGGTTCAGCCGATTTACAATTCGGCAACCAATGACGCTCACGATGGAGCCGGAATGGCGGCACGTTTCGTGATTCCCGTCGTTGTCAACGGGCGCGTGTACCTGGGCACGAGAAGCGAAGTGGATGTATATGGGCTGCTGAAATAGACTATTTGGTCTCACGCGCAACGAAAGGTGACCCCATGCACTACCTATTGAAGACCGAGCCCACGGTATATTCCTTTGCGAATCTGCAACGCGACAAAGCCACCATCTGGGACGGAGTTACAAACCCGACCGCTGTGAAGCATCTTCGCGAGATGAAGGCTGGATCGAATCTTTTGATCTATCACACCGGCGACGAGAAGGCTGCCGTGGGGATGGCGAAGGTCGTTTCGGTGGATGCCAGCGACGCGAAGACGCCTCTGGTGAAGATTCAGGTGGGCTCGCCGCTGAAGGTACCCGTGACGCTGGCTGACATCAAGGCCCACAAGCTCTTCGCGGATTCTCCGCTGGTCCGGCAGGGCCGCTTATCGGTGGTTCCGCTGTCGGCAGAGCAGTGGAAGTGGATCACGGAAAGCTAGAGGGGTAGGCCGCGAGATTCTAAGATTCAGCTTTCCAGAGTCTGCCTGCGAGGACGCCCGCGACTCCATCGGCTCCGTTATTGGACTCTTGCTCTGAGTTCCCGCCTGAGAATCTTTCCGGAAGGTGTTCTCGGCACCGCATCGACGAAGTGCACCTCGCGCGGCTGCTTGTAGGAAGTGAGCCGTTCGGCCACGAATCCACAGAGTTCTTTCTCCAGTGCCGGGGAAGCGGTGGACCCTTCGCGCAGCACCACGAACGCACAGGGAATCTCTCCCGCCACATCGTTCGGGCGCGCAATGACACCGCAGTCGCGAACGCCCGGGTGCTCCATTAAGACTGCCTCAACTTCCGCTGGAGCCACGGGGAAGCCTTTGTACTTGATCATTTCCTTGCGCCGGTCGAGCACGTGATAGTAGCCATCACGGTCGCGGCGGACGACGTCCCCAGACCAATACCAGCCGTCCTTCAGGACACTGGCCGTGGCCTGCGCCTCTTTCCAGTATCCGAGCATGAATTGCGGTCCGCGCATGACCAACTCGCCGGGCGCGTCCTCTGCGGCTTCGGTTCCGTCGTCGCCCATGACGCGGCATTCGGTCTCCGCCAGAGGATGGCCGATCGACTCCGGACGGTTTCGTTCTGCTTCAAGAAAGCCTAGATGTGTAACCGGGGAAGCCTCGGTCATGCCATAGCCTTGATTGACGATAATGCCAGTTGCTGCGGAGAAGCGGCGAGCCACATCCGGAGGCAGCGGAGCTGCACCGGACTTGACCCAATGAATGTGATGATCGCGCGGAAACTCTCCTTTTTCCGCCGCTTGCGCCAGCATATTCAACGCAGGTGGCACAACAAGGCCAGTCGTGAATCCTTCTTCCAACGCCAATGCACCGATCTGCTGGACGTTGAATCGTGGCATGAGAACCAGCGTGCCGCCGGCGATGAGGATAGTGTTCAACGCCACATTTAGACCGTAGATGTGATACAGCGGAAGGAAACAGAACATGACATCATCAGGAGTAAAACCGCCAGCATCCGGCGCAAGTACTTGATAAACATTCGCCAGAAGATTGGTGTGCGAAAGCATGACGCCTTTGGGCAGCCCGGTTGTTCCGCTGGAGTAGGGAAGCGCCGCGAGCGTTACATCGGCAGCCTGCGAAGGCGTGGGAAGCACCGCAGTTGTCTGCTTCAGCAGATCGGCAAAGTCTTCGGCACCCGCTGCGGACGCGCGCGTGGTGAACACGGTCCGCAAGGCGGGGAGGCCGCCGAGGTTAACACCGTGAATCATGGGCGCATCGGTGATGAGGAAGGCCGCTCCGGAGTTCTTTAGTTGAAAGCGGATCTCCCGTTCGCGATACATCGGATTCATCGGCGTTGGAAATCCGCCTGCCAAAGTCGCCGCATGGTAGGTCACTGCGAATTCCCACGAATTCGGCAGGCAGACGGCGACGATTTCTCCGGGCTGCAATCCCGCCGCGACCAGTCCGCGTGCTAGCCGCTCTACGGTTTCGCCGTATTCGGCATAAGTAAAACGGCGGCCGGAAGAGGCGTCGACCAAGGCAGTCTTGTTTGGGAAACGGCGGCAGGTGGCGAGAACGGCGTTGTGCACGAGTACATTCTTCGGGTCAATCGTGAGGAGCGAATTCCGCATTTTACGTTGGGTAAGCAGACAAAAATCGCAACTGATCTTTGGAGGCGAACACCGCTAGCGCGCGGCCATCGCTCCCACCCCAGCGCTGACGCCATACTGGAGAACCGACTGGAAGATCTTAAAGCCGTCGTCGCAGCCCAAAATCGCTTCGGCTGACCGCTCCGGATGCGGCATCATGCCGACGACGTTGCGGCCTTCGTTGCAAATGCCTGCAATATTGTCGAGTGAACCGTTTGGGTTGGCGGTGGGAGTGATCTGGCCGTCTGGCGTGGTGTAGCGGAAGATGATGCGATGGTCACGCTTTAGTTCTGCCAGCGTTGCGTCGTCGCAGTAGTAGTTTCCTTCCATGTGGCCGATGGGTATGGTCAGCACTTCACCTTTTGTACAAGCAGTTGTAAATGCCGTGTCGGTCTCTTCGATCCGCACATCAACGTTCTTGCATACGTACTTCAAGCCCGCGTTGCGCATGAGCGCACCCGGCAGAAGGCCGGCCTCGGCGAGGATCTGGAAGCCATTGCAAATACCCAGCACCAGTCCGCCTGACGCGGCAAACTTCTTCACCGAATCCATGACCGGCGAAAACTTGGCAATCGCACCCGTGCGTAGATAGTCTCCGTAGGCGAAACCCCCGGGTACGATGATGGCATCGCAGTTTTCGAGGTCGTGCGAATCGTGCCAGAGAAACGTCACCGGCTGTTTGGCCACGGTTCGGATGGTCCAGTATGCGTCGTGATCGCAGTTGGATCCGGGGAAGACGAGGACGCCAAATTTCATCGGTGCTCTTCTCGATCAGCGCTTGCGCATCCTGCAGCGCGTGCGCATGTGGGTTGAAAGTTGAGAGACAAGAAAAGTTTAGCACGTCACCTTGACCCTCCCGCTCTATGTCACTATAGGCAAGTACGTCAGGTAAAGTACCCGGCAAACATGGCCATTGCGCAAAACGTCGGTTGGCATCTGAAGATCGCGGGCGGAGCCGTCTGGGGCTGGCTGGTAGCACAGTTTCTGGACTCACTGGCCGTGGGAGCGCTGTGGTTCCTTGGGCTCTTGCTGGTGAAGATGTCCTGGCCGCTCGCGTTGTTGTGGGCCGTCGTCGGCGGTGTCTGCCAGTTCATTCCACACCTAGGACCTGTGTTGGGATTGATCGGTCCAGGGATCACGGCCGCTACGAAGGTCACGTCGCATTGGGAACACGCGGAGCAACTCGTCTACGTGTTGATTCTCTATGTAGTGATCACGATCGTCGACGGCCTGATTCTTCAACCTTATTTCATGCGCCGTCAGACCAAAGTTCCGATGTGGGTGTCCATCTTGACGCCGATAGTTCTCGGTTTCATCGTGCCACTATGGGGCGTGCTACTGGCGCCTCCGCTGCTTGCTATTGTCTACGCCTATAAAGCGCGGCGGGAGAAAAATGCGATTCCGATGCCGCCACGAAATGTCAGTTGTTAACCTGCGTTCCTCGCGGGATTGCTCTAGTTTCCGACAACCAACAGGTGCCCGTCGTTCTGCGTATAAATCCGTCCGTCCGCCCCAATTGATAACGGCGTGTACGCCGCGCCGATGGCCAGCTTCAGAAACTTCTGTTGTTGTGGCGCGGTGAAAACGCCGGTGTGGCCCTGGGCAAGGGAGTATATGTTTCCGTCCTCGCTGTTCACGTAAACCACTCCAGCCGAATCTACGGCGGGGGCGTTGATGCACCACTCGTAGCCGTTTGGATGGCCAGCGTCGATGGTCGTGTTCTGGAATTGCCACTCGACATTCAAGTTTGCATCCAGCTGCGTGATGTAATAAGGCCCGGGCGGAAGCGGTTCGCAAATGGGATCGGCTTTCCCGCAGTAAAGGCCGCCTGCGTCGTAATGATTGTCCTTGATGATGATGGAATAGGTGCCGCCGTGCGGGTAAACCGAAGGCGTGGAATCCCAACCGAAGTCGAATGCCCCGAGGAAGTTGCCCGCTGAATCGAACTTGAACATGTGTCCGCGGGCGCCGTTGTAATTGGTGATGGCGCCGAACAGGATGCTGCCGTCCGGCAATACGGTCGGCGACGACGATGCTTGATCGATGACGCTTCCGGAGCCCAGATCGTTGGTTGTGGGATCGACGCCGGGAGTGGTTCCGGGGCGGCAGGAGTTCGGTGTGGTGGTGTTGGTTGCGATGGGCACAATGACTCCGCAGCCGACATTCAGGCGGTGCTGGAGAGAAGCCTGCCATTTAGGGGTGAGGTCGGGATTCACAGCAATCAGGTATCCGACCCGCGCGTCGAAGTGGGCCCGGCTTACCGTGTAGATAGTGCCGTCAGCGGCAATTGCCGGACCGACGTTCACTCCGGGACGTTGCGAACCGCAGAGCTGAGGGTTCGGCGTCGCGGTCGGAGAGGGTGGCCAGGGCAGCGCCTGGGACGAGAATCGCCCGGGGCAAGTCGTTGCCAAGGCTGCAGGTGCTCCCGGGACCAGGGAAGCGTAATCTGCCACCGAAGGCGTGCCTGCGGGAGTGACCTTTACCAGCCAGGCACCGGTGACATCCGCGCCAAACCACGGCTCGGCCGTCGCAGGATCGGCCAGTTCCATGACGTTGTAAAAGATATTCCCGCTGGCATCGGCGGTAAGGGGGCTGGCTACGAACGTGTTTCTCGCATCGACGACGAGAGTGCTAAAGGGATTAATCTGCGCCAATGACTTTCCCGTCGTCTTGTCGATCTTCCACAGCATCCCTCCCGCGCCGGGCGCGTAGATAGCATTGTTAGCAAGCACGGGATGAAACACTGGCTCCCATCCACCCAAGCCTTGTCCATTTGGCTCGGGCTTCCAATCGGACGCAAATTGCCAGATCTGCACAGGCTTGCCGTTCTGCCAGTTGTAGCGAGTGACGTTCCAAATCGTGCGATCCCAGGTGTTGGGCCCGCAAGCCGTACCGTTGACCCAGTCTTCTGGCGGGTTGCAGGAAATGTAAGTCCCAGTTTTCATCTCGATGTAGAAGTCATTGCCATCGATCAGCGTTGAGGGGTAGTGGGCGACAAGATCGCCGCCAAACTCGGCCTGTTCCTTTGCAACGAACGGATCGTAGACAATGTCGGCGACCTGCGTGTTCAGCGGTTGCGCGGCTACGGGAACGTCGCCGCCGTGCTGAGGAGAGAATCCCCACTGTGCCCAGAAGGGAGTGTTCGAGGCAGGCGGTGGGGGTGGAGGAGGAGGCGGGGAGCCACCGCCCGAGTTGGAATTGCCGCAACCGGCGAGCGTAAGGACTGCGAAGAGTAGGGTGACGCTGAAGGCAAACCGGGTTGTGTCGACGCGAACAGAAGACATCGGACTGAACTCCCAAACTGAGTCGATGCACGGTTGCGGCACCGCTGTGAATGACAAGATCGTATACCGATCCGAGGGCTTTATCGGGTCGAAAGGGCCTTGCCGGAATACGATTCGGCACGTCGGCTGCGTGGTATACTTTTCGAGGCCTAAGTAGCTGCAATCAGACTATTTGTCTCCATTTCCGCGGCCTGTTGTGCGGCTATTCTAGCGGTGAAGCGCAAAATTCGCCGCGAAGCGCAAATCCAAGAGACCAAGAGGTACGTGTCATGTCCGGCCATTCCAAGTGGGCCACAATCAAGCACAAAAAGGGCGCGCTAGATGCCAAGCGCGGCAAGATTTTCACGCGTCTGATCAAGGAAATTACCATGGCGGCGAAGGCCGGTGGCGGCGATCCGGATGGAAATCCGCGTTTGCGCACCGCCATTGCGGCAGCCAAAGCCGAGAATATGCCGGCCGACAACATCAAGCGCGCTACCCAGCGCGGCACCGGCGAACTGCCCGGTGTAAATTACGAGGAATTCACGCTCGAGGGCTACGGCCCCGGCGGCGCTGCTGTCCTGGTCGAGATCAGTTCCGACAACCGCAACCGCACCGTCAGCGAAATCCGGCACGTGTTCGGCAAGAATGGCGGCAACATGGCGGATGCGGGTGCTGTGTCGTACATGTTCAAGAAGAAGGGCGATATCCTAATCGCGAAATCGACGGCGAAGGAAGATGATTTGATGGGACTGGTGCTCGATGCGGGCGCGGATGATCTGGTCGACGACGGGGAAAATTGGGAAGTGCTAACGGCGCCATCGGTTTATGAATCGGTTCTCGAGGCGGTGAAGAAAGCGAAAATTGAGCCAGTGTCAGCCAGCGTGGCCATGATCCCGGATCTGTTTGTGAAGTTGGAGGGCGCGCAAGCTGCCGCCATGATCCGGCTGATGGAAGCCATGGAAGATCACGACGACGTGCAGAACGTGCACTCGAATTTTGATATTGACCAGAAGTTGCTGGAGGAAGTGGCGGGATAGTATTCGAGTTTAAGCTTGAGGAAGCGAGGCCGCCTTTTGGCGGCCTTTTGCTTACGACGGGAGACTGGATGAAAAGGCTTTTCCTATTGTGGGTGTTGGCATGCTGTTTGAGTGTTCCGTCATGGGGCCAGAGCGCCGACGCCAGCGAAGGCCCCCAGGCAGGCGGGCATGAAGTGCAGGTGTGGGCCGGTGGCGGCCACAGCGTTGCCGGCGGTACACAGGATACTTCCGCGATGAATCTGGGGCTGCGCTATGGCTGGGTGCTTACGAATCCTATCTTGCCTGGACCTCTCAAGGGCCGGTTTGAATACGCCGTAGATGCGGTTCCGGCGTTTGTGATCTTTCAGCCGGGCAATACCGTCTATGGGGCAGGTGTAAATCCCTTGAATTTGAAGTGGAATTTCTCCAGCTTCCGGCGTGTGGTGCCGTATGTGGAATTAAGCGGCGGAGTTTTGTTCACGAATCACGAGACACCAGCAGGAACATCCAAGATCAATTTCACGCCAGGCGCGGGGTTGGGCGCCCACTTTCTGCGAGGAGGCTGGAATTGGAGCGCGGAGATGCGCTACCAGCATATTTCGAATGCCGGGTTGACTACGCCGAATCCGGGGATTAATACTGTGCAGATTCGAGTGGGATTGGGTCGATTTAGAAAGTAATCGGAAATAACCTTCTCCCGGGGAGCGCTGTGACTACGAAAGTCTTGATCGCAATCGGAATCGTTTGGCTCGTGGTTGTTTTGATCGGGCTCTGGGTACCCACGAACTTTGTCATAGGCTTCTGGTCGAAGACCAGCCTCGGTGGCCCGACGCTGCTCCGTTTCTTTCGAACCGCGCTAGCCGTTTTGCCGTCCGTTTTCTGGATCGGCTGGACGTTGCCACTAGCGGTTGCAGCGTACCGTCTGGCGCAGGGTCACTAACCAGTAGCACCAATGTCATCCCGCGGTCGTCGGATCGATGATCGTCTTGACTTCAGAGATCGTATTGGCGGGGAAGCCGCCTTTAGTTGCATGCTCGCGAATGAGCTTTTCGTTGGGCGCGATGTAGACGCAGTAAATCTTGTCATCGGTGACGTAGCTGTGGACCCATTGAATCTCCGGGCCGAGCTGGCGAAGAACGCCGCAGGACGTTTGGGATACCGCCTTCAATTGCTCCGGCGTCATTTGGCCGGCACCGGGGATTTCGCGTTCGATGACGTACTTGGGCATGAGAACTCTCCTGGATGTTTGCGCGACCCGCGATTTTATCGCAGGACCAAGGATCGGGACAACCACCGCGACCGCTCGTTTGGGCTTCACTCCGAGGGAAGTTTTCTTCGATGGGCAGGCAAGTGCGCCTGCTCCCACACGAGTATTGCCTACACCTAGTTTGTGCCAGAGGCCGTTTGCTTAGTCGCGGTCTCCTCCGTGAAGCCGAAGTTCTTCTCCAATGTCGTGAATGGTTTTCCCGAGACTTCCACATATGGGTAAATCATGTAATTGAGCGGAGGGCCATCTTGCGGCGGGTTCAGGCGCAGGTCGCGTCCGAGGGTGAACTGCACGCGGTCCGCGTCGCGGGATCCGAAGAAGTAGTCGTGTTTTTCCTGGTGCTTCCAGGCTTCCGAGATGTCGACGGGCACCCAGCCTAAGTCAGGCGTATAGAAATCTGCCCAGCAGTGGTAGCCGGCGATCTCGCCGCTCGGTTTGTCATTGGGAACGGAAAAGCCGATCTCGAACCGAGAAGGAATCTTCTCCGAGCGCGCCATGGCGATGAAGAGCGAGTGGAAATCCGTGCAGTTGCCCCGCTTGGCATCACAAGCCCAGATCGCGTCTCCGTTACCCCACCCGGTTCCGGACTTGTCATAACGGAGCGTCTTGAAAACGTAGTCATACATTGCGCTGGCGCGGGCGACGGGAGTCTCCGCCCCTTTGGTTTGCTCCTCAGCGAGCTGCGCGGGCACGCCTGTGATGGGCACGAGTCGATCTGGTTCCAGGAATCGCGTGAGGAGGGCTTTTTGTACGTGCTCTTTTTTCGCGTCAGGGCCGGGCTTGCCAGCGGCGAGGACGCGAGTCTCATGCCGGACCACGTCATATTCCAGCGTGAACTTATAAGTGTCCTGTTTTGCGTGCGGCGTTTCCGCATAGAGCAGGGAATTGCCATATTCGGGTTCACGCGTCGTGCGAAGCGGCAGATCTCCTTGCTTGGAGACCAGGCGAATGTCCTGGAATGCATCGGAATGCGCGAGCGGGATCCACACCTTGAGAGGTTCTCCCGCAGGAACGTTCTTTACCGTGAATGAATAATGAAATTGGAAATGGCGCTGGCTCTGGGCGCCGGCGGCGACAGCGGTAAACATGACAAGGCATGCGGCAAAGCAGCGGGTAAACATGGAAGTATCCTTTCGGCCAGAACAACGTTGAGCTATGTAGTCGCGCGGGAATAACGGAAACGACCGACGGGCGTTTTAAGGGCTAGGCTCAGGTAAAGCCGGGCACGACGGCGCGGATGATCTGGCGAATCATCGCAGCTAGTTTCGGCGGGGTGGGTCTGATTGTCAAGCGCTCGCAGCGGATGTAGTTGCAGCCGCTCACGAGTCGCGGATATTCTCGAATCATCATGTCAACTCTCGTTGAATGTGTTCCTAATTTTTCTGAAGGTCGGGACAAGGCCAAGGTCGATGCCATCGTGGAAGCGATGAAGGGCGATGGTGTGTATTTGCTGGATCGCGAGATGGATTCCGATCACAACCGCTGTGTCATCACGTTGGTGGGCGAGCGGGAGGCGATTCAGGAAGCGGCGATTCGCGGCGTAGGCAAAGCGGCCGAAGTGATCGATTTGACGCAGCATCAGGGGGCGCATCCGAGGATGGGCGCGGCGGATGTTGTCCCGTTTATTCCGATCGATGGCGTAACGCTGGAAGACTGCGTGGCTATGGCGAAGCATGTGGGCGCAGAGATTTGGAAGCGGTATTTGGTGCCGGTGTATTTGTACGAGGCGGCAGCGGCGACGCCCGAGCGGCAGAATCTGGAGAACGTTCGGCGCGGCCAGTTTGAGGGCCTGCGCGACGAGGTTAAGACGAATCCTGAGCGGCGTCCGGATTTTGGCGATGCGGCACTGCATCCTACGGCGGGCGCCACGGTGGTGGGGGCGCGCAAGGCACTTGTGGCGTACAACGTATTCCTCAATACCGCCGATGTTGCGATTGCAAAGAAAATTGCCAAGGCCGTGCGGCAGTCGTCGGGCGGATTCCGTTTCGTGAAAGGCGCGGGCTTCCTGGTGCGCGGTTTGGCGCAGGTGTCGATGAACCTGACGGACTTTGAGCAGACTCCGGTGCATCGTGTATTTGAGTTTGTAAAGCGGGAGGCGGCGCGCTACGGGGTTTCACCGCTATCGAGCGAAATTGTCGGGTTGATTCCCAAGAAGGCTTTGGAAGACGCGGCCGAGTGGTTTTTGCAGGTGGAGAATTTTGATTCATCGTTGATTCTGGAAAACCGGCTGGCGGCTGTGATGGGCGGGAAGATGGCAGTGGGTGGACTGCGGGCTGGCGTGGAGCCGTTCGTCGAGCAACTGGCGGCTCCAACGGCAACGCCCGGCGGCGGCAGCGCTTCGGCGGCGGCAGGCGCGATGGCGGCGGGGTTGGCGCAGATGGTGGCCAGCATGTCGCGAGGAAAGAAGGCTTATTTGCAATACGAAGCGCTGTTGAGCGACGCGATCGCTCGATTGGGCCCGTTGCGGGAAGGACTGAAGGCATCGATCGATGACGACGCTGAGGCTTACGACTCGGTAATGAAAGCGTATAAAGCAGCGCGGGAGAATGCCGAGAGCGGAGAAGCAGGAATTGAGACGGCGCTCAAACTGGCGACCAGTGTACCTCTCTCGGTCGCCGAACGAGCTGCGGAGGTGGGGCGGATTGCGGCGTCGCTTGGCTCGGTGTCGAACCCGAACATGAAGTCGGACCTGACGACCGCCGGAGCACTGGCTCGGGCGGCTGTCGAGGGGGCGTTGGCAAATGTGGAGATCAATTTGGAGTCCATGAAAGATCAGGACTTTACGCAAGCGGTGAGGAATAGAGTAGCGTCGGTGAAAGGATAGGCGGTAGCGACGATGAGTTCGGTTGCTAAGGCAAGTGGGAGCCTGCCTGATATGCCTAAGCTGCGGCTCGTTCCATTGGTTTCGCTGATTTCTGTTGGTGTTCTGGTGCTCGTTGTTGTCTGGCCGCGACTGGGGTATCGCAGGACGAATGTCCACACTTGCTTTCACAGTGCGGCCGGTTTGAAGCCCGGTGCTGGAGTTCGTGTAGCCGGCGCTACTGTTGGGGTCGTCCGAACCATTACGGCAGGGGAGCGAGATTGCGTGATCGACGTCGGAATGACGCTCAGGACTGCGTCTGCGTCCGAGATTCCATCTGACGCCGTCGCTGAACAAGTCTCCGATGGAAGAGGGGGCCCTGTAACCTTGGACATCGATATAAGCCGGACGTCAGCGGGTCCGGTACGAGAAAACGCTTTGCTGAAAAGCCGCGAAGCGGAAGTTAGGGGCGGAGATCGGGCAATCCGGTAGGCGAAATTTGCCCCTCGGATTCCAAGGCCGGCGGACACGTCCAACCGTGTCCTTCGGTGCTACTACCTGGACATGCCTTCCGACGTACAATTGAGCAAGAACAGGTGACTCTTAGCGTTCCAGGTGCATCCAAGTTCCTGAGTTCACGTTTGAAGGTTGATTTGCGAGATCTGATCTGCGAGATCTGATTTGCGAGGTTTAGACATGCGGGTTTCTGTACGTCCTTTCGTGGTTGTTTCTCTAGTCTGCCTGTTGGCGTCTTCGGGCTGGTCGTTGCCCATGGGTACGGCTGCGCGGTCGGTGGTGCCGATGGACGTGCAGCAGATTATTTCGGTGGACTATCGCGCCGTCCATAACTCTCCGCCAGCCATGGCCTTGCGCAACAAGTTGCTCCCAGAGAACCTCAAGGCATTCGAGACGGCGTTGAAGGGTGCGGGGATCGATCCCGATCGCGATCTTGACCAGTTGACGTTCGTGTCGTTCCGCATTCCGAAGCAGGGCGTGAAGATTGTCGGTGTCGGCCAGGGCCCGTTTCCCATGAAGGCCTTCCTCAAGAAAATGACGAAAGATAAAGTGCGGCCCATGAAGATCCGTGAAGCGTTGCTTTATCCCATGGGCGGCATGCAGATGACGTTCCTGGACGACAGCACCATCCTGTTTGGCGACAATTCGGCCATGCATGGGGCGCTAGATGCGCGCGACGGTCTGTCGCAACGGCTGGATTCCAATCCGCAGGTTTCCGATTTGATGTCGTCGGTAGATTCGAATCCCATCTGGAGCGTTCTGGACCAGGAAGGAACGCAAAACATGATGCGTTCAACGCTGGGGGACGCGGCCAAGCTGGCTGACTATGAGACGGTGAAAAAGCGCCTGCTCGGTTCGCGCTATGGCATGGAGTTTGGCAGCGGCGTGGACTTCAATATGGATGTTGTTACCTCCGACTCGATCACGGCAGCGACGCTGTCTGCGCTGATGAAGGCTGGTGTTACCTACAAGAAGATGACGGCAACTGCGATTGAGAAGTCGGCTCTCGATAATGTAACGGTGAGTTCCGAGAGCTCGAACCTGACGCTAAAATTTAAGACAGACGAAAAGAAATTCGAATCGCTCGTGGAATCGGAGTTGTTTGCGTCGGTAGCGCGGTAGGATCGTGTAGCGGCAGGCGCCCTTGCCTGCTGAAAGCGAGTTTCGGAACTGATCTAACAAGTCTCGGCGGTTTCCGTTAGCCGCTCAGGCGAGGGCGCCTGGGCCTACATGAGTCTCGTGAGCCTGCGTTGGTCTATTTCTTCGCCGCAGCCGCCATCTGTTCGCGCTTAGTCTTTGCCCAACCTTCTTTATTCATTTGGCGGGCCCGCGCCACGGCTAGGGAATCTTCGGGCACATCGTCGGTCAAGCAAGATGCTGCTCCCACATAAGCGCCACTCCCCAGGCGGATCGGCGCCACCAGAGTTGTGTCGCTGCCGACGAAGACGCCATCGCCGATGATGGTCTTGTGTTTGTTGACGCCGTCGTAGTTGCAGGTGATGGTGCCAGCCCCAATGTTCACCCCGGCTCCGATTTCCGCGTCGCCAAGGTACGTCAGGTGATTGGCCTTTGACCCTTTACCGAGCTTGATCTTCTTCGTCTCCACGAAATTGCCCACGTGGGCGCCTTCGCCGATCTCACTGCCGGGGCGGAGATGACTGTAAGGGCCGATCAACGCCCCGTTGGCGACCGTCGCTTCGTCGAAAATGCAGCCGGGGCGCACCAGCACGTTATCACCAAGGGTGGAACTCTGGATCACGCTAAACGACCGGATGCGGCAGTTCGCCCCGATCCTCGTTGAGCCAAGAAGCTGAACGCAAGGTTCAATCACCGTATCCGGCGCAACTTCCACGTCGGCGTCGATTACGCAGGTTTCAGGGCGGAAAATGCTGACACCCGACAACATCAGCTCGCGGCACTTGCGGTCACGCAACATGGCGTCAAGGCGAGCAAGCTCGACCCGCGTGTTGATGCCAGCGACTTCCGTATCATCGGCAACCGGCGTGGCGACTACCTTGGACTTCGCCTTCGAAAGAATCGACGCCATATCGGTGAGATAGAACTCTTTGTGGGCGTTCTCGGTTTTCAGGCGGTCGATGTGCGAGTAGAGAGGCTTCACGGCAAAAGCATAGAAGCCAGCATTGATCTCCCGCAGATTGGCTTTACGCTGTTTCGGAGTGAGCGATTTCTCCTCAACGATCTCCGTCACCAGCGCGCTGGTCTTGCTCTTCCGTAGCACACGGCCATATCCGAACGAGTCGGGGGGCAAGGCACTTAGCAGGGTCATGGCGGCGTTCTGTTGCAGATGGTAAGCGCGCAGCTGGGCAATGGTTTCGGCCCGAATCAGCGGAGCATCGCCGGAGAGCACGAGCACATGGTCGTACCCTGCCAACGCTTTGCGGCTGATCATAAGGGCGTGGCCAGTGCCGCGCTGTTCAGCTTGAAGAACAAACCCGATGCAGTTGTGCTTCACCGCATCCTTCACGCGCTCGGCCTCGTGACCAACGATGGCAAAGATATCTTTTGCGGGTGCGACTTGTTTCGCTGCATCGATCACGTGCTGCAGCAGCGGCTTGCCGCCAATCTGGTGAAGAACCTTGGGCAACTGCGACTTCAGCCGCGTGCCTTTTCCTGCCGCGAGAATAGCGATGGCGAAGCGGGGTGAAGCAGTAGAGTTTTGAAGTGTGGAGTTTCTTTGGGCCTTCATGCGATTCGTTTTCACGTTACCCAATGATACCCAACGCGAACCACGGGCGTTAGAAATGAGAGAAACTTTGGTTATTCCTGGCCGCGGTTCAAGGCAACGCCAGACTTAGCGTATTCAGCCTCCTGCTTCTTCAGCAGCTCTAATCCCTGGGCGAAACTGAGGTCATCGGGCACACGGTGGAAGTCCCACGAGGTCTCGGTAGTATTCACGTCAAGATTCTTGAAAAAGAGGATCTTTCCAGTAAACCGCATCATGAAGTGGCTCAAAACCCAGTTACCGTCGGCCAGGTCGCCCTGTTCCAGTAGAATCCGTCCGCCTTTGTCGAGGTGTCCAAGAAAGCCCCAGCCAAAGGCAACATCTTTCTGCAAGGTGCCGTCGATGCGAGCCAGACGTTCCCGGCGCGGATCGAGCAAAATCGTGCCAGCCATGCCTGTAAGCAACTGCTCGACACGCGTGGGCGGGTTGTAATCCGGATTGGGTCGGAACTTCACACGCAGGAGATCGTCTCCCTTGTGGCCCAATCCGTCTTTGGCCGGCTCGAAACCGTCATATTCATACAGCAAAGCTTCTGGCATGGCACGAAGCACACGGTTCAGGCGCTCGCGGTTGTCGTGCTCTTCGCGTTGCTTCTTGCGAAGTTCGTCCGGATCCTTCACGAAGCGATTGACGCGAGCGTCTTCGTTCTTGCGGCCTTGATCGGTCATCGGTTTGTCGTTGTAGGAAAGAACGCGTCCCGCAACGGCCTCGTTGGTCTGGACCATTAACTTGGTCTCAAGAATGTGCGCGGTCTTTCGGCGCATCAGGAACATGTACTTCGTGGGGTCGTCGGTGTGGTCGAGTTCATGCTGGATGCATTTCGCCACCAAATCCACTGCGGGCGTAGATGGGAACTGCCCCGGCGAAGATTGCGCAGCCTGTGCAAGCCGTCCACCCGCGCTGGTGCACGAGGACATGAGCACCGCAGCCAGCACTAGCCTGAAGAGCGACCCTCGCGGCGATGGAACTGGTCCGAACATCCGTGAAGCCAGCATATCGCCTCTTTAGACGACATTCTCTACCACTGCGTTGCCGAACTATATGCCCGAAGGGGCAGGTCGATCTGGGGGGCGATCTCAAGTCGAACGACCGGCCAGTAGGGACGCGCGAATGTGTTTCGCCGCATTCAGACTTCCGTGTGGCCGAGTGCGAGTCTTTTTCCGGGCCTTAGGTTAGAATCGGAGTCGCACTTCCCAGGAGGGGTCCGCATGGCCGAAAACACGCGCGAAGTAGCTCAGATTGGCAAGTCGGTCGTCATCAAAGGGGAGCTTTCCGGAAGTGAGGATCTGTACCTCGACGGCGAAGTGGAAGGATCAATTGAGCTCAAGCAGAATGCGGTGACCATCGGTCCCAATGGCAAGGTGAAAGCGAAAATCAACGCCAAAAGCGTTGTGGTCGACGGCAAAGTGACCGGCAATGTTTTTGGCTCGGACCGCGTGGAACTGCGCGGATCATCGGTAGTGACGGGCGATATTGTGACCAAGCGGATTGTGATTGCCGAGGGTGCTTTCTTTAAGGGATCGGTAAACCAGGAAGGCGAACCCGCCGCGTCCTGAGCTTTCTCCCGGTTCCGTCCCCACTTTCATGAAATGGTTTCGCAGTTCAGCTTCACATTCTAATGCAGGAACAGAGGCCCCGCCGCAGCGCGGAACACGCCGGTCGAGCGGCATGGGGCAGGTATGGAATACGCTTTCCTCCCAGGAGGGATTGTGCGTACTCGATCTCGGCTCAACCTCGGCGTCGAATATTCGGCTGCTGACCGAGATGGGCCATCGGATTTACAGCGAAGATCTTCTGGTGGCCTCCAGCGATCCTTCGTTGGTTTCGCAAGATGAGTTCGGTCAGCGGGTTTTCGATAGCAACCGTTTTCTGACGGAGAACCTGTCGTACTTGCCAGGTCAATTCGATTGCGTGCTTGCCTGGAGTTTCGCAGACTATATGGAGGAACCGCTGGTCAAGCCGGTCATGGAGCGCCTGTGGACCGTGATGAAGCCGGGTGGCGTGTTGCTTGCATTCTTCCATATGAAAGACGCGGGCCCGGATGCTCCGTGCTACCGCTACCATCTCACGGCCGGTGACATGCTTGAGACTCAGGTGCTTACAGCGGGCAAGGCAGGTGGTTTTAAGCTGCAGCGCGTGTTTAACAATCGCCACATTGAGGGGTTGTTTCGAGATTTTTCTTCGATTAAGTTCTTCTTGGCCCGAGACAACATCCGTGAAGCTCTCGTCTTGCGCTAGATCTTCAGCGCTCCGTCACTTAATTTATGCGGCCACTCGCGAGCGGGTCTGGTTCATCATCAAGCGGGGTAGAGCAGGGAAAGTCTCCAGGATGCGAAGGAGTGGTTGCCGTACTCCAAACGGCAGAGCCAACATTCCCCGCAGGAACGACGATGCGCGAAAAACCGGCGCAATGCATTCCTCGTAGGACTTGACGTATTTTCCGGTTGCTTCTTCGAGGCTGGCCTCGCCGCGAACGAAGCTCAGCAGAGACTCCGTTGCCAGTGTCCCACCGCGCAGCGCCAGGGAAATCCCGTCGCCGACAAACGGGTCAACAAACCCGGCGGCGTCACCGGCACGCAGCACACCATTCCGAACCGCAACTGGCGAGCGAAATAGCAACGGTGCTGTTGAGATTGGATCTGATAGCCGCGTCCACTTCCGGCTGCGTTCGAGCAGGCGGGGTTCCAGGGCGAAGACGTCTTCCAGCCGAGTGGCGACATCGGCGCGGACCATGCTGCAGACAACAATGCGGGAGGTCGCGGGCTCATCGCCTAAGGGGACGGGCTGCATGCCGCAATAGCCGCCCTCGAAAAAATAGAGGTCGGTGGTGGGCGCGGGCGATTCCTCCGAGAAATGCGCCTTCAGGCCGATCCACTTCGGTGCGGAAGCGAGATCGAGAGGACGCTCGGTGAGATTCGACCACCGGCCAGCGGTGTCGATGACCGCGCGCGCCATTACGGTGCCAGTCGCGGTGCGAATGCGGAAGGGCGCTCGCCCAGTCACGTCCTGCACAGGACTGTCCGTCCGAGTCTCGACGCCAGCGGCAGTAGCAGCCCGCCAGAGCGCGGCATCCATATCGTACCGCGCCAGACTGGCCGCGGGGGGATCGATCGGCACATGGACGGTCCGGCCATCAAGAAACAACCGCACAGTATCGATTCGCGGGACGCGGCTGAGGAGCCGGCGCGTCTCCAGCGAATTGGCCAGCAGCGAATCCAATAGTTGCAGAGACTCGCCGGAAACGAACTCGCCACAAACTTTATGGCGCGGGAAACTGCCCTTTTCCAGTAGAAGAACTTGGACGCCGGCCCGTGCTGCTGTGATCGCCGCCGAAGCTCCAGCCGGCCCGCCGCCGATCACCACCAAGTCCCACGTGCTCAGTGCTTCCAAGCAATAGCCCCCATTCGGTAAAGATAGTGCTGCGTAACTTCGACCCGAGCCGCGCTGCTGGCGCCGAGCATTCCACTCATTTCACGGACGGTATACGCCCGCCTCACCGAGGCCGGAGCATCATGCCGCGTGAGACGGCTGCGATAGAACAGTCGCCCCGCCCACGCCAAGGCATAGTGCATGGGATGGCGGACCAGATCGTTGATGACCACTGCGCCGTTCGCAACGCGTAAAGCCTCGTTGGCATAGGCGAGAATGCCACTCGGTTCCAGATGATGTGCAAAGAGACAGCACGACACCACATCAAACGCCCCGTCGCGGAAAGGAAGAGCAAGTGCATCTCCCACGACGCCGCGCGCGCCTTTTCCGAGGTGGGCTGCCACGCGGTCCAACAGCGTCACTTCTAGTTGGATGCCACAGCCCAGCAGAACGTTCCGAGCTTTTATGGGCACCTCGCCAAAGCCCGCGCCAGTCTCCAACATCCTCAACCGCGTTTTGCCTGTTCCCGCCAAAACACGTCGCAAGAGCAGCAACGAAGTGGCCTCGCCGCCAAACCAGCGGTTCAAAGTTTGCATGTCAGTTAAAGACGCGGCAATTTCTCTGGCGGAACCTTCGCCTGTATCGATCATCTCGTCAACGGTGACACGCTTCATAGAGAGTCCACGTGCGAACGGTGCCCGCGGCAAAGTGCGCGCCTCCGCAAGTCCGGGGACGGCGTTTCGATCTTCAGTTGTTGCTTAGCTAAACTTCGGCGAGTTCTTCTTCCAGCAGTTGCTTGTTATACAGCTCGGTATAGTATCCGTCTCGGCCCAGTAGTTCCTCGTGTGTGCCCAATTCAACGATCCTTCCGGAATGTAGCACAGCAATGCGGTCGGCGTTACGCACGCTGGAGACG
>Ga0137403_10002537_pt1 | contig 22294 bp, 20 predicted proteins | sample CZOMad2_1_16fung_FD_122057 | JGI IMG/M metagenome (GOLD analysis project Ga0137403, IMG submission 122057) | Vadose zone soil fungal communities from Angelo Coast Range Reserve, California, USA - CZOMad2_1_16fungal (Hybrid Assembly) | ecosystem: Environmental > Terrestrial > Soil > Vadose zone...
CGCCGTGACGCCGAAGTCGCGCATCAGCATCACCTGGCGCGGCGTGTTGCCCGACGAGGTCGGCACCACCGCCGCGCCCACCAGGCTGGCCGCATCGTGAAAGCCGAGACCGCCCGTGAAGAGACCGTAGCCATAGGCGTTCTGGAAGACGTCCGCGCTCGTCAGCCCGCCGGCGACCAGCCCGCGCGCCAGCACGTTCGCCCACAGCGCGAGGTCGGCCCGCGTGTAGGCGACGACGGTGGGCTTGCCCGTCGAGCCGCTCGAGGCATGGATGCGCACGATCTCGCGCGACGGCGCCGCGAGCAGGCCGAACGGATACTGCTCGCGCAGGTCGTTCTTGGTCGTGAACGGCAGGCGCGTCAGATCCTCGATCGACCGGAGGTCATCCGGCGAAACGCCGGCGAGTCGCCGCCGGTAGAATTCGGCGCCCGACGCCTGGAGCCGCGCGACGCAGGCGCGCACGCGAGCCATCTGCAGCCGCTCGAGCTCGTCCCGCGGCATGGTCTCCGCGGCACGATCCCAGAAGCGATCAGCCGCCACCCTTGCGCTCCTTCCACGCCTTGCGGGCCGCCCGATGCTCCTCGGAGCCGAGCACCACGTCCATGGCCCGGTCCATCTCCGCGAGGAATTCCTCGAAGGAGAGATCGAAGGCCCGGCTGGTGAGCCGCTTCGCCCAGGTGAGGCTCGGTCGCGGCACCTCGAGGTAGCGCGCCGCCCAGGCTGCGAGCTCGCGCTCGAGGTCGGCGCGCGGCACGACCCGATTCACGAGCCCGATGCGGTAGGCTTCCTCCGCCCCGATGGTCTCGCCGCTCAGGATCAGGTGGCGCGCCCAGCCGGTGCCGATCAGGCGCGGCAGCCGGTAGGTGCCCATGCCGGGGAGAAAGGCTTCCTTCGTCGCCGGGAGGCCGAGGATGGCGTCGTCGGCTGCAATGCGGACGTCGCAGGCGATGATGATCTGCAGCCCGCCGCCGATGCAGTGACCCTGGACGCCGGCGATCACCGGCTTGTCCAGGGTCTCGAGCGCGCGATAGGCGAGCTCGGCCTGATGGAACCACGGGTTCGGGATCTCGCCCGCGGCGAGGTGCGTGAGGTCCAGCCCCGCCGAGAAGGCCCTGCCCTCCCCGGTCACCAGGACGACGCGGATGGCGGCATCGTCCTGCATCTCGCGGGCGGCAGCGAGCATGTCGTCGGGCCACTCGCGGCCCATGGCGTTCAGCACCTCGGGCCGGTTCAGCCGGATCTCGCCGATCGGCCCGCGCTTGCGTAGCTCGATTCTGGCCATGCCCTCACTCAGGGGCGCGCGCGGCGCTCGAGGACCGTCCCGTCGAGGACGACGTGCGTGATGCGCCCAAGCTCGCCGATGCGAGCCGTCGGATCGCCGGCGACCAGCACCAGGTCGGCGCGCTTGCCCACCGCGATCTCGCCGAAGTCGGCGCTCTCACCCGCGAGGAAGCGCGCGTTCTCCCAGGTCGCCGCGCGCAACGCCTCGCCGGGCGTGAGGCCCGCCTCGACGAGCTTCGCGAGCTCGAGATGGAGCCCCGCGCCGGGGAAGTCGCCCGCGTTGCAGGCGTCGCTCCCGGCGAGGACGGGGACGCCGGCCGCCCGCAGCTTCGCGACGTTCCGCCGGCGCGCGTCGTGGGCCGCCGCGGCCGCGTGCTGGAAGGCCGCCGTGGCACCATCGGGCGGCGGGGGGGGCGCGAGCAGGGCCGCGATGACGGCGGGCTGCGCCACCTCGCGCTCGATGGGGAGGAAGTCGGGCGCGCCGGTGCGCGGCGCCCCGGCGAGATCCCAGATGGCGAGCGTGACCACGACCGGCACGCGGGCCCCGGCGATGATCGCGACCGCCTCGTCCGTCAGCTCGTCGCGCCAGGGGGCGTGGGCGAGCGCGTCGACGCCGGCCCGGACCGCGTCGACCGCCTCCGCCGAGCTCCCGATGTGCGCGATCGACCGGACCCGGGCGGCGTGGCCGGCCGCCGCGATGGCGGCGATCGTCTCCGGGGCGAGCCGCGGGACGTCGCTCGCGCCCGCGTCGATGGCGAGCTTCAGCACGTCGGGCCGCTCGGGGAGGAGCGCGGCGACGGCGCGCCGCGCCTCGTCGGGGGTGGCGACCTCCCGCGTCGCGCGCGCCAGGACGTACCCGCGAAGGTACCAGGGGAGCCAGGCGCGGAGGACCTCCGCGGGGTGACCGCCGGGTGCGGTGAAGATCGGCCCCGCGGCGTAGAGACGGGGTCCGAGGTGCGCGCCCGTCGCCAGGCGCTCGCGCTCCCGGAAGACGGCGGGGCTCAGGCTCCCGAGGTCGAGGACTGTGATAACACCCGAATAGAGGAAGGCGGCGAGGTTCTCGCCGACGTCGGGCAGCAGCGAAACCTTCCACGGCGGGTTCGGCGTGGAGCCGGTGTGCGTGTGGACGTCGACCAGCCCCGGGAGCAGCGTGCCGCCCCGGCCGTCGACCGCGGGCAGGTCGACGGCGGCGAGGCCCGGCGGCCCGATGGCGGCGATCCGGCCGTCGCGCACGACGACGTCGCGCAGGCCTTCGAGGAGCGCGGCGCCGGGCGCGTCGAAGACGCGCACGTTGCGCACGACGAGCGACCGGGAGGCTCCGGGCGGCCGCGACACCAGGGGCGCTTCGCGCGCGCAGGCTGCGGCGAAAGCGAGGATCAGCGCGGCGGCGGCCCGGCTGATGCTCTCCCTGCGATGCACCGGTCGCTGCTACCACCGACGCGATCGCCACGCCAGACGATGTCAGTGGTTGCGGAGGAACCCGCTCGGATCGACCGGCTTGCCCGCCAAGAGGACCTCGTAGTGCAGGTGAGGGCCCGTGCTCCGGCCCGTGCTCCCGACGAGCCCGATGACCTGCCCCTTCGCGACCCGCTGGCCGACCTTCACGTCGAGCTTCTTCAGGTGGCCGTAGAGCGATCGCACGCCGTTGCCGTGATCGAGCATGACGTGCTTGCCGAAGCTCCCCTGGGGGCTCGCCTCGACGACCGTCCCCGGCGCCGGAGACTCGACCGGCGTCCCCGGCGGACTGCCGATGTCGATCCCGTCGTGATGCTCTCGCGCCCCATTCCACGGGGAGCGGCGCATCCCGTACCCCGACTTGACCGGTCCGCGGACCGGCCACCGCAGCGGGAGCGCGTGAACGATCTTGCCCGTGCGGCTGATCGCGCGCGTCAGCTCGCGCAGCCGCGGCCCTTCCTGGGCGACGCTGTTCGCGAGGAGGTCCAGCTCTTCCCGGGGCGGAGGCTCGACGCCGGCGGCAGGGGCGACGGCCGCGGGGGCGGCACCGCCGGCCCCCGCGCCCGCCTCGGGACCGAGCGCGTCCCACATCTTGGCGTGCAGCGCCCGCCAGGCCGTGATCTCGCCGCGGACCGCGGCGACCCGCGTGTGAAACGAGTCGATGAGCGCGCGCTGATCGTCCACGCGCCGGCGAAGCGCCGCCATCTGGTCCCCCTGACCCAGGTGGAGCACGTACCCGCCCGAGAGGCTGGCGACGGCCAACGCAGCGAACGACCCGAGCGTCCCGTAGACGATCCAGCGCGGCAGGTAGACGCGTAGCACGCGCGAGCCGTCCCCGTAGACGACGAGGAGGCTGAACGGAGGCTTCATCCCTTGATCGGGATGACGACGCCGTGGGGCGCTTCGGCGGGCTTGGCCTTCGTCATCCGGCAGTGGCCGTCGAGCACGGCGCCCTTCGCCATGACGATGACGGGAGCCTCGACGTCGCCGGTGACCCGTGCGCTCGCCTCGAGCACCACCTGTTCGCTGGCCGTCACGTTCCCCACCACCTCGCCGCGCACCACCAGGGTTGCGGTGCGCACGGTCGCCTGCACCACGGCTCGCTCCCCGATGACGAGGGTGTCCTTGGACGTGATCTCACCCGAGAACTTCGCGTCCAGCATCACCGTGCCCGTGCACGTGTACTTGCCCTCGATCTCCGAGCCCTCGTCGAGGAAGGCGCCGATGCGGCCCGGCGCCTTGCCGGTTCGCTTGCCCCACATGATCCAGCCCAGCGTCCCTAGCGAGCCAGGGTCGGCCGGATCCCCTGCAGCAGCATCAGCAGGACCACGGTTTCCCTGCGAGAGAGCGTGCTGCGAGCGCTCGCGAAGCGCTCTCCCACTGGCACCGGAGCGAGCCCGGTGCGCTGCACGCGGGCCGGCGGGCCCATCAGCTGCCGGGCGGCGTCGTTGGTGGTCCCACGCCCATACGTTCCCAGTACGCCGGCCGTGGCCATCGTCGTGAACAAGAGCCACGCGGCAGTCCATGTCAGCGGCACGTTTTGTTGCATGGCTTCCTCCTTGGCTTCCTGATGTTCGGACTCGGCCTTCCCGTGTGAGCTGCAAGGGGGGTGCCGTCGGCCGGCACCGAGCCCCCGCCGAGGCGCCGCATGGCGAGAGGTCACGGTTCGCACGACTCCGTGCAGCGAGCGGCGGTAAGATGGCGGTGCACGCGGCTCGCGTGCGCGATGGCGTTCGCTTCGGCCGCCGCCCTCACGCAGCGCGTCGTGGAAGCGTAGCCGCTCCTGGTCGCGCCGTCGCGCGTGATGGCATATGCGAAGCAGTTCCGACAGGAGGTGCCGTGATGCGACGTCTCGCTGCGTCAATCGTGCTGACGTTCTCGCTCTCGTTCACGTCCGCCGGACGTGCGGCCGGAGAAGAAGAGCCCAAGGTGACGCTGGAAGCGACGCTCGATACGGCGCAGGAGGTGCCGCCTCCCAAGGGGACGTCGCCCGACGCCGGCGGGAGCGCCACCTTCGAGTACGACGAGACGGACAAGAGCATCGCGTACGTCGTCACCGTGACGAACCTCACCGGTCCCGCGATCCTCGCGCACATCCACCAGGCGGCGCCCGGCACGCCGGGCCCGGTCCGGATCACGCTCGACCAGAACGAGCTCGCGGGTGGCGCCCCCGCGTTGCCGGTGCCCGCCGATCTCGTGGAGCCGCTGTTCGATGGCGGGACGTACGTCAACGTCCACACGGCCGTGAATCCGGATGATGGCGAGATCCGCGGACAGATTCACTTGAAGCCCGCCGCCTGCAGCTGCAGCAGCGGGAGCGCCGGCGCGCTCCGCAAGTGCGTGAAGCTGGCGATCAAGACGCTCCCCAAGGCGCAGCGGAAGTCGGACGTCATCAGGGCCCTCAAGCGGGACGTAAGGAAGTCGTCGTGCGGGCGGACGAAGGGGCCGAAGAAGGCCGTGGCGTGCTGTGTGCGCGAGGCGGCCGGCAACATCGTGACCGACAAGCTCTGCCTCCCCGTGCCGGAGAAGGCGTGCGCCAAGCGGGGCGGCGCGAGCCTGGGCGCGGGGACTTCCTGCTTCCCGAGCAATCCGTGTAAGCCACCGGCGTGAGCGCCGGGGACGCCCCGCGTCTCGACCCCCGTCGCCCGAGCGCGACGGCGGTGGTAGCGTCGCGGCAATGGGAGTGCTCGAAGGGTTGCGCGACGCCTGCCCGGCGCTCGCGCTCCACACCGACGGTCCGGCACTGGCCGCGGGCGGCCTCGACGCCATGCGGCCGTCGCGCGGCCGCCCCGAGTTCGCCGCGCTCGCCACGCGCCCGCTCGCGGTGGCGGAGCCCGCGAGCACCGCGCAGGTCGCAGCCCTGGTGCGCTGGGCCGCCGGCGCGCGCGTCCCGCTCGTCGCCCGCGGGGGCGGAAGCGGCCTCATGGGGGCGGCCGCGGTCGTGGTGCCGGCCATCGTCGTCGACCTGAAGCGCCTCCGCGCCGTGGCCGTCGAGGCCGACGCGTGCCTCGTCCGCGCGGGGGCCGGCGCGACGCTCGCCCAGGTGGACGCGGCGCTCGCGCCGCACGGTCTCATGCTCGGGCACGATCCCTGGACGGTCGGCGTGGCGACCGTGGGCGGCGCGCTCGCGACCAACGGCCTCGGCTACCTGGGGGCCCGCGCGGGCAGCTTCGGCGCGCAGGTGCGCGCGCTCGAAGCGGTGCTCGCCGACGGGACGATCGTCCGCACGCGCTCGTCGCCGGCGCGCTCGACGGGCCTCGACCTCGCGCGGCTCCTGGTCGGCACGGAGGGCACCCTCGGCATCATCACGGAGGCGACGCTGGTCGCGCTGCCCGTGCCCGAAGAGCGCGTCATCCACGCCTGGCGCCTGCCGTCCTTCGACGCGGGTGTCGCGGTCGCCACCGGCCTCCGCCGCACGGGCGTGCGCCCCGCGTGCCTCGAGCTGTCCGCCGACGATGCGCCCGGGACCGCGGAGCTGCTGCTCGTCTTCGACGGCCTCCGCGGCGAGGCGGCGCTCCTCGCGGCTCGCGCGGCGCAGCTCGTCGCCGCGGCGGGCGGCGAAAGGCTCGGCGCCGACGAGGCGGAGCGCCAGTGGGAGGAGCGGCACGCGATCGCCGAGCGCTGGGCCGCCACACGTCGTGGCGGGGCGGGCGAGTGGCCGCCGGACGGGACGCAGTTCGACTACGCGCACGTCGGCGTGCCGCTCGGCGGCCTGGCCGCCGTGCGGGCAACCGCGCGCGGTCTCGTCGAGCGCCATGGCCTGGTGCTCATCGAGGAGGGCCTGTGGCACTGGCCCGAGCTCTACTCCGTCGTCGTCAGCGGGCCGCCCGGCTCGGCGGAGGGCGTGCGCGCCACCATCGACGGTGTGTGCGCGGCGGCCGTCGACGCCGGCGGCACGCTGGAGTACTGCCACGGGGTCGGCTGGAAGCTCGCGCACCTGATGGAGCGGGAGCACGGCGCGGCGGGGCTGGCGGTGCTCCGCCGTCTCAAGGCGGCGCTCGACCCCGCCAACATCATGAATCCGGGAAAGGCCGGGCTGTAACGCGGTGCGCTTCACGGGAGACTATTCCTCGACTCATCGCCTCGCCGATGGCACGCCCGTCCGGCTCCGGCTGCTGCGCCGCGCGGACCGGGAGAAGCTCGTGGCGGCCTTCGACCGGCTGTCACCCGAGTCGCGCTACCGCCGGTTCTTCACCGCGATGCCGCGGCTTCCGGAGAACCTCCTGCGCCGCCTCTTCGACATCGACGGCTGGAACCACGTCGCGATCGGCGCCGAGACCGTGACCGCGGACCCCGCCGAGGCCGAAGGGGTGGGCATCGCGCGCTTCATCCGTCTGAAGGACCAACCCGCTGTCGCCGAGGCGGCCGTGACGGTCGTCGACCACATGCAGCGCCGCGGGCTCGGCAAGCTCCTCGTGTCGGCGCTCGCCCAGGCGGCGCGCGAGCGCGGCATCACGCGCTTCCGCGCCGAGGTGCTGCGCACGAACGAGGCGATGCTGGCGCTCCTCCACGAGATCGACGAGACGGCCCAGCCGGTCGTGGACGGCCCGCTCGCGACCTACGACCTGGTGCTCCCCGAGCCGTCCCCCGAGGAACCGATGACGGGCCCGCTCTACGGCCTGCTCCGGCTCGCGGCGGCCGGACTGCAGGTCGTCCTGCGACGCCTCGGCCATCCCGGGTAGACCTGCACCGGCGGGCCGCCGCTTCGCGCGGATACGCACGCTGGTGTAGGAACCTCCGTCGATGAGCCTCGCGCGCCTGCTGGTGGCCAACCGGGCGGAGGTCGCGATCCGCGTCGCGCGGGCGGCGGCCGGCCTGGGCCTCCCGACCGTCGGCGTGTTCTCCGAGGACGATGCCGGCTGTCTCCACGTGCGTCACGTCGACGCGGCGCGGCCGCTCAGCGGACGTGGTCCGCGCGCGTACCTCGACGGCGAGCAGCTCATCGCGGTCGCCCGGGAGACGGGGTGCGACGCCGTGCACCCGGGCTACGGCTTCCTGAGCGAGCAGGCGGGCTTCGCGCGGCGCTGCGCCGAGGCCGGCCTCACCTTCGTCGGACCGCGGCCCGAGACGCTGGCACTCCTCGGCGACAAGGTGGCGGCGCGAGCGCTGGCCGAGCGCTGCGGCGTGCCGGTGCTGCGCGGGACGAGCGGCCCGGCGAGCCTCGCAGAGGCGCGCGCCTTTCTCGCGGCGCTCGGGAAGAGCGAGGCCGCCCTGGTGAAGGCCGTGGCGGGCGGCGGCGGGCGCGGCATGCGCGTCGTCCGCCGTCCCGAGGAGCTGGACGAGGCCTGGGCGCGCTGCCGCTCGGAGGCCCAGGCGGCGTTCGGCAGCGGCGATCTCTACGTCGAGGCGCTGCTCCCGCGGGCGCGCCACGTGGAGGTGCAGGTCCTGGGCGACGGGAGCGGCGCGGTGAGCCACCTCGGCGAGCGCGATTGCAGCCTCCAGCGCCGGCATCAGAAGCTGGTCGAGGTGGCGCCGGCGCCGGGGCTCACGGGCGAGCTGCGCGCGCGGCTCGCCGGCGCGGCCGTGCGCATGGCGGCGGAGGTACGCTACGCGGGCGTCGGGACGTTCGAATTCCTCCTCGACGCCGACGAGCCGAGCCGGCTCGCCTTCATCGAGGCGAACCCGCGGCTCCAGGTCGAGCACACGGTGACGGAGGAGGTGACCGGGATCGACCTGGTCGCCACCCAGCTCGCGCTCGCCGCGGGACGCTCGCTCGCCGACCTGGGTCTCCGGCAGGAGGAGATCGCGGCGCCGCACGGGTTCGCGATGCAGGTCCGGGTCAACATGGAGACCCTCGCCGTCGACGGCACGATCCGGCCGTCGGCGGGCGCGCTCCGCGCCTTCGAGGTGCCGACCGGTCCCGGCATCCGCGTCGACACCCACGGGTATGCCGGCTACCAGCCGAGCCCGAGCTTCGACTCCCTGCTCGCGAAGGTCGTCGCCAGGGGCACCGAGTTCCCGGCAGTCGTCGGCAAGGCGTACCGCGCGCTCTCGGAGTTCCGGGTGGACGGCGTTGCGACGAACCTCCCCTTTCTGCGGAGCCTCCTCCGCCACCCGGCGCTCGGCGCGTATCGGGTGACCACGCAGTTCGTCGACGAGCACCTGGCCGAGCTGCTCGCTGCGGGCGACGCCGAGTATCGGCCGCCGGCTCCGGGCCTCGCGGGCGTGAAGGTCGATCCGCGCGACCCGCTCGCCGTGCTCGTGCACGGCAAGACGGCGGCCGCGGCGCCGCCCGCAATGTCGGGCGAGCCCGCAGCGCCGGAGGGCGCCGTCGTGGTGCGCGCGCCCATGCAGGGCACGGTGGTCGCCGTCGACGTGTCGCCGGGCGACGCCGTCCCCGCGGGAGGACAGCTCCTCGTCATGGAAGCCATGAAGATGGAGCACGTCGTCACGGCCCCGGTCGGCGGCATCGTCCGGGCGCTCCACGTGAGCGCCGGCGACACGGTGTACGAGGGGCATGCGCTGCTCGTCCTCGAAGAGAGCGCCGTGGAGCCGGCGGCCGCCGAGCAGGCGGGGCAGAGCGACCTCGCGCACGTCCGTCCCGACCTGGCCGAGGTGCATCGCCGCCACGCGCTGACCCTCGACGCCGCGCGGCCCGACGCGGTCGAGCGCCGCCGCGCCACCGCGCAGCGGACGGCGCGCGAGAACATCGACGACCTCTGCGACCCGGGATCGTTCGTCGAGTACGGGCCGCTGGTGATCGCGGCGCAGCGACGGCGGCGTCCGGTCGAGGAGCTGATCGAGCGGACGCCCGCCGACGGGCTGGTCGCGGGCATCGGGCGGGTGAACGGGCAGCTCTTCGACGAGTCGCGCTCCCGCTGCGTCGTCATGGCCTACGACTACACCGTGCTCGCCGGCACGCAGGGCGTGCAGAACCACCGGAAGAAGGACCGCATGTTCGAGCTGGCCGCCGACTGGCGGCTCCCGGTCGTCTTCTTCACCGAGGGCGGCGGCGGCCGGCCCGGGGACACCGACGGCGCCAGCGTCGCCGGGCTCGACTGCTGGGCCTTCAACTACTGGGGCCGCCTCAGCGGGCTCGTGCCGCTGGTCGGCGTCAACTCCGGCCGCTGCTTCGCGGGCAACGCCGCGCTCCTCGGCTGCTGCGACGTCATCATCGCGACCGCGAACTCGTCCATCGGCATGGGCGGCCCCGCGATGATCGAGGGCGGCGGGCTCGGCGTGTTCCACCCCGACGAGGTCGGCCCGATGCACGTCCAGGTGCCGGGCGGCGTGGTCGACGTGCCGGTGGCCGACGAGGCGGAGGCGGTGCGGGCGGCAAAGCAGTACCTCGGCTACTTCCAGGGCCCGCTCGGCGAGTGGGAGTGCGCCGATCAGCGGCTGCTGCGCGGCATCGTCCCGGAGAATCGCCTGCGGGTCTACGACGTCCGCGCCGTCATCCGGACGCTCGCCGACGCGGGCTCGGTGCTCGAGCTGCGCCGGCACTTCGGGCTCGGCATGGTGACCGCGCTCATCCGCATCGAGGGACGTCCGCTGGGGGTGGTCGCCAACGACCCGAGCCACCTGGCCGGCGCCATCGACCGCGACGGCGCGGACAAGGCGGCGCGCTTCATGCAGCTCTGCGACGCCTTCGACCTGCCGCTCCTGCTGCTCTGCGACACCCCGGGCATGATGGTCGGGCCGGAGGCCGAGAAGACGGCGCTCGTGCGCCACGTGAGCCGCCTCTTCGTGGTCGGCGCCAACCTGACCGTGCCCTTCTTCACCATCGTGCTGCGCAAGGGATACGGGCTCGGCGCGCAGGCGATGGCGGGCGGCAGCTTCAAGGCGCCGATCTTCACCGTCGCCTGGCCGACGGGCGAGTTCGGCGGCATGGGGCTCGAGGGCGCGGTGAAGCTCGGCTACCGAAAGGAGCTGGCGGCGGTGGAGGACCCGGCCGCCCGCCAGGCGCTCTTCGAGGAGATGGTCGCGCGCATGTACGAGCACGGGAAGGCGGTCAGCTACGCGACGTACTTCGAGATCGACGACGTCATCGACCCGGCCGAGTCCCGGAAATGGATCATGACCGCGCTCCGCTCCGTCCCGCCGCCCCCCGCGCGCAGCGGCAAGAAGCGGCCCTGCGTCGACGCCTGGTGAGTCCGCGCGCCCATTGACAAAAGGCGGCGGAGGCATCCAACGTGCCGTCAGGAGGCCGCCATGCGATTCACCTGGTTCAACCTGATGCCCTGGCCGTACCTGCCCGACGACTTCCGGCAGCAGAACCGCTCGGTGTGGGTCGACATCCCGGGCAAGCTCTACGACCCGCGCAAGGGGCACTTCGTGTACCACGAGTACATGGACCAGCTCGAATACGCCGACGCGCTCGGCTTCGACGGCATCGGCGTGAACGAGCACCACCAGAACGGCTACGGGCTCATGCCGTCGCCGAACATCATCGCCGCCGGGCTGGCGCGCCGGACGTCGCGCGCGGCCATCTGCGTCATCGGCAACTCGATCGCGCTCTACAACCCTCCCATCCGCGTGGCGGAGGAGTTCGCCATGCTGGACGTGATCTCCGGCGGGCGGCTCATCGCCGGCTTCCCGGTCGGCACGCCGATGGACACGAACTTCTGCTACGGCCAGATCCCGGCGCTCACCCGCGACAAGTACTACGAGGCGCACGAGCTCATCATGCGGGCGTGGAAGGAGGACGAGCCCTTCGCCTTCGACGGCAAGTACACGCAGCTCCGCTACGTGAACTGCTGGCCGAAGCCCATCCAGAAGCCGCACCCGCCGATCTACATCCCGGGCGGCGGCTCGGTCGAGACCTGGGACTTCTGCGCCGACTTCGACTACAACTACTCCTACCTCTCGTTCACCGGCTACGTCCGGGGGAAGCAGTTCCTCGACGGCTTCTGGGAGCGCGTCGCCGCCAAGGGGAAGGACGCGTCGCCCTATCGCGCGGCGTTCGCGCAGATCATCTGCGTCGCCAACACCGATCGGGAGGCCGAGGAGCTCTACTCCGAGCACGTCCGCTACTTCTTCAACCGCTGCCTGCACGTCTACCCGGGCTTCGCCGACCCGCCCGGCTACCGCACCATCAAGACGCTCAAGGCGGGAGCCCTCTCGCAGCTCACCGAGGACGCGCTCGCCAAGTTCCCGACGCTCACCTGGAAGCAGCTGGTCGACGACCGCTACGTCATCGCCGGCAGCCCGGAGACCGTCCGCCAGCAGATGGAGGAGATGATCAAGGGGCTGCGCATCGGGCACGTGTTCTGCCTCTTCCACAACGGGAACATGCCCGACTGGAAGACCCGGCATTCCTCGAAGCTCTTCGCCGAGCAGGTGATGCCGAAGCTCCGCGACCTCTGGCCGGAGTGGCGGAACGACGATCGCTGGTGGCCGAAGCCGATGGCGGATCGACGCGAGCCCGAGCGGTCGCTTCCCGGGGCGGAGGAACGGCGATGAACGTCAAGCGGGTGGAGACGAAACGGGGCGCCCGGGTGCGGGTCCTCGAGGCCGGCGGCGGTGCGCCGCTCGTGTTCCTGCACGGCGCCGGCGGCTTCTTCCACGAGAATCCCTTCCTCGACGAGCTGGCGACGCGCTACCGCGTCTACGCGCCCGAGCTGCCCGGCTACGGCGAGTCGACGGGCGAGGAGCTGCTCGAGGACATGCTCGACTTCGCGCTCCACGGCTGGGACGTGGTGGCGGCGCTCGGGCTCGAGCGGCCGCACCTCGTCGGGCACTCCATGGGCGGCATGATCGCGGCCGAGATGGCGGCGATCGCGCCGAACGACTTGGCGAAGCTGGTGCTCGTGAGCGCTGCCGGTCTCTGGCTGCCGGAGCATCCGATCCCCGACCTCTTCGCCTTTCTCCCCCACGAGTACGCGCAGGTGCTCTTTCACGACCCCGAGGCGGGCCAGGCCCTCCTCACGGGCGGCCTCGACTTCACCAACATGCAGGCGCTCACCGACTTCTACATCGCCAACTCGCGGCGCATGGCAACCGCGGGCAAGATGCTCTTCCCCATCCCCAACCGGCGGGTGTCGAAGCGGCTCTACCGGGTGGCGGCCGAGACGCTGGTCCTCTGGGGCAAGCAGGACCGGCTCATGCCGCCGGTCTACGGGGAGCGGTGGATCCAGCTGATCCCCGGCGCGCGGCTCGTCCAGATCGACGCGGCCGGGCACATGCTCCCCTACGAGCAGCCGAAGGCGTTCGTCTCGGTGGTGGCGAACTTCCTCGGCTGAGTGACGCGGGCGATGGACCTCTTCGACCTGAGCGGGCGGGTGGCCCTCGTCACCGGCGGCAGCCGGGGGCTCGGCCGCGAGATGGCGCTCGCGTTCGCCCGCTTCGGCGCGGACGTCATGATCGCCAGCCGCAAGCAGGACGCCTGTGACGTCACCGCCGACGAGATCCGGCGCGCGACCGGCCGGCGCGCGCTCGGCCGGGCGTGCCACGTCGGCCGCTGGGACGAGCTGCAAGGTCTCGTCGATGCCGCCTACGAGCACTTCGGCCAGGTGGACGTCCTGGTGAACAACGCCGGCATGTCGCCCCTCTACCCCAGCGTGGAGGCGGTCAGCGAAGAGCTCTGGGACAAGGTGCTCGGCGTGAACTTGAAGGGTCCCTTTCGTCTCACCGCGCTCATCGGCAGCCGCATGGCGCAGGGGAACGGGGGATCGATCATCAACATCAGCAGCGGGGCGGCGAGCCGGCCCACGCCCGACGTCATCCCGTACGCCGCGGCGAAGGCCGGGCTCGAAGCCATGACCGTGGGCTTCGCCCGCGCCTTCGCGCCCAAGGTGAGGGTGAACGCCATCCAGGCGGGTCCGTTCTTCACGGACATAAGCAAGGCGTGGGACCTCGACGCTTTCCGGCGGAGAGCCAGGGCGACGCTCGCCCTACAACGCGGCGGCGAGCCGTCGGAGATCGTCGGCGCCGCCGTCTACCTGGCGAGCCAGGCGTCGAGCTTCACCACGGGAGCCGTCATCCGGGTCGACGGCGGCGCCGCCTGAGCAGTGCCGCGCTTCTCCCGCCACGCCGTCTGCTCTCCCCTGACCCTCGCCTCTGCCGTCGGCCTCGACGTCCTCCGCGACGGCGGCAACGCCGTCGACGCCGCCATCGCGACGAACCTCGCGCTGGCGGTCGCCTATCCCCACATGTGCGGCGTCGGCGGCGACCTCGTCGCCATGGTGTGGGCCGACGGCGCGCTCGCCGGGCTCAACTCGAGCGGCCGGCTCCCCGCGGCCGCGGCGCTTCCGCCCGAGGGCGTGCCCGAGCGCGGCATCGGCTCCGCGACCGTCCCCGGCGCCCCCGCCGGCTGGCGCGCCCTCGCCGAGGGCTTCGGGACGCGGCCGCTCCGCACGCTCGCCGAGCCCGCGATCCGTCTCGCCCGCGAAGGCGTCGCTCGCGCGCCGGGGCTCGCGCGCATGACCGAGTGGTCGCGCGACGTGCTCGCCCGCGACGCCGAGGCGGCGCGCATCTTCCTCGCCGACGGGCCCGTCGTACAGCCCGACCTCGCCCGCACGCTCGAGGAGATCGAGGGCTTCTACGAGGGACCCGTCGCGCGGCGCACTCCGGCGCCGTTCACGCCCGCGGACTTCGCCGCCCACCGCGCCGAGTGGGTCGAGCCGCGGCGCGCGCCCTTCGCCGGCGTCGAGGTGTGCGAGCTGCCGCCCGACAGCCGGGGCCACCTCGCCCTCGAGGCGATCCACCGCCTCGAGCCGCTCGACGGCCTCCGCCCGGAGGACGCGGAGTTCCACCTCCGCCTGATCCGCGCGCTCGGCGCCGCCGCGCCGGGCGGGGACACCATCTACCTGTGCGTGGTCGACGGACGCGGCATGGCGATCAGCCTGAGCCAGAGTCTCTTCATGCCGTTCGGAAGCGGCGTGGTGGTGCCCGGGACCGGCGTCCTGCTCCACAGCCGCGGCGCCTACCACACCCGCGCGACGTATCGGGGCGGGGCGCGCCCGGTGCACACGCTCGCGCCCGCGATGGCGCTCGCCGGCGGGCGTCCGCGTCTCGTGTTCGGCACCATGGGCGGCGACGCCCAGGTGCAGATCCACCTCCAGCTCCTTGCCCGCATCCTGGTCGCCGGCGAGACGCCGGAGCGGGCGATCGCCGCCCCGCGCTGGGTGCTCTCTGCCGCCATGCTTCTCGTCGAGGCGGGCCTTCCGCCGCTCGCGCCCCCTGGCCTCGAGGTCACACCGATGCCGGTCGCCGACCTCGCCGGCCACGCGCACGCGATCCTGGTGGAGAACGGCGGGCTCCGCGCGGCGTGCGACCCGAGGGCGGACGGGGTGCCGGTCGGGGAGTAGCAGGGCTCGCGCGTCACCGCGGCGGTGTCGAGGCAACGCGAAGAAAGGGCAACCGGAGGGATTCCGGGGTGCGCGTTTCCCGCTACGCCGCCCGCACCCGTCGCCCCGACCCAGCCTCCACGAAGCGCGCGTCGAGCCGCTTCTTGAGGGCGCGAGCGATGCGCTGAAGAATGGATAGCGAATGACCGCGGTAGTCGGCGTCCTCCAAGCGGGCGATGACCGGCTGGCTGTCCCGACGAGCGCGGCCAACCGCTTCTGCGAGAGTGCCGCCTTCGTGCGTGCGTCCTAGATCATGCGCGCGATCTGGGCGTTGAGCTTCTCGCGGGCGATCCGGTCGCGGAGCTCCCGGTCGTGGCCGGTGAGCCGATCGAGAATCTCAACCGCGTCACGCGTCTTGGTCTTGGCCATCACTCCGGACCTCTTCGTGGGTGTGGGCGCCGGACCCTCTCAACGGCAGTCCTGCCCGCCGAAGATGTTGGGGCGGCATGTCGTCACCGTCCCACCCGGCCCTCGCAGATCCTCCCCGCCGAAGATATTCGGCCGCGACTCGGTGCGACTCCCGCCCGGGAGCTCGTAGTCGCGTCCCCCGAAGACGTTCGGCCGGGACCGGATCGGGCCCCGGGGGGTGCTGACGTCCTCGCCACCGAAGATGTTGGGGCGAGAGAACGCCCGCGAGCCATCCGGCAAGGTCGTGTCGAAGCCGCCGAGGATGTTGGGCCTCGATGAGGAGACGCGGCCGCCCCGCACGTCGACGCAGTCCTCGCCCCCGAAGATGTTCGGCCGGCATGAGATGTCGCCCGCCCGCGGGAGTGCAATGAGCCCGCAGGCGAGGACGGGCGCTGCGAGGCGGGAGAGCGCGCGGATCGTCATGGCGCCGGCGCAACACTCGCGGGGCAGCCGGGTGACGACGCTGCTCTTCCCGTCATCCCGCCAGGGCCAGGTTCTCGCGAAGCACTCTCGGGTGCCGGGCGGCTATCCGTAGCAATGCCAGAGCCGGCCCTTCGGGCATGCGTCTGCCCTGCTCCCAGTTGCGAAGTGTGTGTACGCTTATCCCGAGAGCCAACGCGAAGGTTTTCTGCGACAGTCCGGTGAAGCGGCGTAGCGCCGCTATATCTTCACCGCTGCGGAGCTTCCCGCGTACAAGACGCTCACGCAGTCGCCGAGGAATGGCGCGGACGAAGTCAGCGGCAGTGAGCTCCCGAATCTCGTCCTTCATCGCTTGCGGCCTCCGGCGTGCCGGTAAAATAGCTCCTCCTCGGCTCGCGTCGCCATGCGCGCGCTGATGATCTGGATCACATCGTCCCCCGGTTCCGCATGCGCGACTACAACGACCCCTCTTCTTCGGGTCCCACACTACCCGCACTCATCGATACTAGGTCAATGACGTGGTAAGTCACTGAGCGACCGGGTCATCGCCAACGGTTGCGACCGTTCGAGGACGGGCCCGATGCGTTTTCGGCAGTCGGCTAGGCGTTCACCGCGACCCGCACCGCGCCGTGGCCGACTGGTTCCACGGCGAACGTCAGGTCGAGAAAGCGCCGCACGATGTCGATGTTCGTCTGGGCGTGCGATGAGAGGGGGAGGGTGACGAAGGAACCCCCGCCGGCGAGCGCGAGCGGGACGAGCAGCTGATCGGCCAGGTGCTCGGCTACCGGTACCTCTGCGCCGAGATGGCGCTTGACCTCGTTCGCCACCCGCTCGGCCACCGCCTCGGCGCGAATGCGCCGTTCACCGAAGCCGGTGAAGACCTCGGTCGCGTGCTCGGCCTCGACATCCACCATGATGACGTTCCCTGGTCCCGGCGAGGTGCGATCCTGGACGACGCGAGTCGCCCCACGCTCGAGCCCGAGCCGGTCGCGGAGCACGACCAGCTCGCGCTCCCCGATCGAGGCCGGGAGCGAGGCGACGATCGCGCGCGCCACCACCGCCCGTAGCTCCCCGCGTGCGGGCAGGTCCAGGCGCGTCAGGCGCTCGACCGGCTCGATGCCTACGGTGAACCGCCCTCCACCCGCGGGATAGAAGCCGCGACGCTCGAGCACGGGCGTGACCCGGGGCCCCATGCGGCCGAGGAGGGGAAGGAAGGCCCGCTCCAGGAAATCGTAGGGCGGCGCCCACGGGTTGTGCGTGCCACCCTCGAGCTCGAGGGTGGATTCTCCCCGCGCCGTCACGAGCGCGGGCAGGACGGTCTGGAGGACGAGCGTGGCGCTCCCCGCCGTCCCGACGGCGAACGTGTAGTGTCCGGGCTGCACGCGCCCCGGCCTGAAGACGAGCGCCTGCGAGCCGATGGCCGCACCCACGACCTCGGCCGCACCGACCCGTGCCGCGGCCTCGATCGCCGTCAGATGCTGGCGGAGGAGACCCGGCTCGCGCCGCCCGCCGCGGATGTGCTCGATCGTGAAGGGCGTGCCGGTGGCGAGCGAGAGACCGAGCGCGGTGCGCAGGATCTGCCCGCCGCCCTCCCCGGCCGCGCCGTCGATGACGAGCACGCTCGAGACCTAGCCCTTCACGCACACGACCTGGCGCAGCGTGTGGACGATCTCCACCAGGTCCTCCTGCGCCGCCATCACGGCGTCGATCGGCTTGTAGGCCATCGGCGTCTCATCGATCACGCCCGCGTCCTTGCGACACTCGACCCCCGCGGTCGCCGCCGCATGGTCGGCCACCGTGAAGCGGCGCTTGGCCTCGGTGCGGGACATCGTCCGGCCGGCACCGTGGCTGCAGCTCTCGAAGCTCTCGGGGTTGCCCTTGCCGCGGACGATGTACGACCGCGCGCCCATGCTTCCCGGAACGATGCCCAGATCGCCCCGGCCGGCCCGTACCGCACCCTTTCGGGTGACGAACACCCGCGCCCCGAAGTGAGTCTCCTGCGCCACGTAGTTGTGATGGCAGTTCACCGCCTCGAGGTGGGCCTCGAACGGCGGCAGGGCCGGCACGCCGCGCACGGCGTCGACCACGTGCTGCATCATGATCTCGCGGTTGGTGGCGGCGAATCGCTGCGCCCAGCTGACGGCGCGGACGTAGTCGATGAAGTGCTCCGTGCCCTCGGGGAAGTACGCCAGGTCGACGTCCGGGAGGTTCACGAACCAGCGGCGCATGTCCCGCTTCGCGAGCTCGATGAAGAAGGTCCCGATCCGGTTGCCGACCCCCCGGGAGCCGCTGTGGAGCATGAACCAGACACGCTCCTCCTGATCGAGGCACACTTCGACGAAGTGATTGCCGGTCCCGAGCGTGCCCAGGTGGTTCACCTGGTTCCCGCGGTCGAGCTTGGCGTGGCGCGCCACGATGGCCTCGTAACCCGGTCGGAGCTCCGTCCAGGCCTCGGCCACCCGGGGCGGGATGTCGTGCCAGGCGCCCCGGTCGTTTCGGCCCCCGTTGTCCGTCCGGCCGTGCGGTACGGCGCGCTCGATCGCCTCCCGCAGCGGCGCGAGATCGTCGGGCAGGTCCGCGCCGACGAGGCTCGTCCGGACGGCGATCATGCCGCAGCCGATGTCGACGCCCACGGCGGCGGGGATGATCGCGCCCACGGTCGGAATCACGCTTCCGACGGTGGCACCGATCCCGGCATGGACGTCCGGCATGACCGCGACCCACTTGTGGATGAAGGGGAGACGCGCCACGTTCCGGAGTTGCGCCGCGGCGTTCTCGTCGAACGACACTCCCCGCGTCCACGCCTTGATCGGCGCGCCCTGGGTCTCGATCACGTCGTAGCTCCGCGGCGTCATGACCGCTCTCCCAGCGTGATTCCCAGCTTCTCGGGGGCGATCACGATCGATCCCCCCTGCCCGGCAATGCGCTCCAGGGCCTCGAGCTCCTTGAGATGCAGCAGCGTCGGGTTCCGGGCCAGCATGTCGGCGGTGTTCGCCAGCGAGCGCGTGGCCGCGACCTCCTCCCGGCGCAGGATCAACGCCGCCTCGGCCTTCTTGCGCGCCTCCATGACCTGATTGAGGATCGCCTTCATCTCGCCGGGAAGGATGAGGTCGCGCACGCCGACGTCGAGCATGTCCACGCCGTATCCCCGTGCCCGCTCGGCGACCGCGGCGCGCACCGTCTCGCCCAGGAGACCCTTCTGCCCGAGTAGCGGCTCGAGCTCCAACCCGCCCACGGCGGCGCGCAGCGCCAGCTGGACATCGGCGTAGACCTGTCCCACGTAGTCGTCCACCGACAGCAGCGCGGCCGCCGGATCGATCACCTTCATCTTCGCCATCGCCGTCAGGCGCAACGTGACCTTGTCGGCGGTCATGATCTCCTGGCCGTGGAGGACGAGCATGCGCGCGCGCAGGTCGACCTTCGCGATGCGCTCCTTCGCCCAGATAGTCGCCACCCGGTATCGCCCCGGCCCCAGGATCTCGACGAGGCGCCCGTTTCGAAACTTGAGACCCTTCTCGTACGCTTCGACCGTGATCTTCATGTGTCACCTCGGTGGTGGTATCGCCGCCCGCGCTCGCGCTCCCTCGACGGGAGGCCGCGCTGCCGATGCGGTCTCACTGGTCTCGGGGGCGTTGCCCCGCGCCCTCCCGGAAGGGAGATCGCGAGGCCGAGCGCGGGCGGGTCCACCGTCTGCGGGTTACCATCCCGATGCAGGAGTCGAACCTGCCTGCCAGCTGGGGCACAACAACGCGCGGGACGCCGGAACCCACGGGGCGGCGCCGCCTTGCCTCCAGCCGATGCCCTATCGTTTCGCTCTGTTGTCACGGGGGACCAGGAGAGCAGGGCGCGTGCCATTTCGCGCCCCCATCCTCCTGCCCCCTTCCCGGCTTGTCCCTAGTCATCCTTATAAAGTACGATCCAATACGATAATGAAGTCGACGGTCGTACTCGGGCTCCTGGGTTCGGTCCTGGACGCGGGCGCGGGTGCCGGGCGCTGGGACCGCTGGCGCCCGAGTGTCGGCCTCTGCCAGCAGGAGAGCCTCCTCATCCACCGCTTCGAGCTCCTCCACCCTCCCGCGCATGCGACGCTCGCGAGAGCCGTCGCCTCCGACCTGAGCACCGTGTCGCCGGAGACCGAGGTCCGTCTCCACCCCATCGACCTTCGCGACCCCTGGGACTTCGAGGAGGTCTACGGCGCGCTGCACGAGTTCGCTCGTGCCTACGCCTTCGACCCTGAGCGCGAGGACTACCTGATCCACATCACCACCGGCACGCACGTCCAGCAGATCTGCCTATTCCTGCTCGCCGAGTCGCACCACCTTCCCGGGAAGCTCGTGCAGACCTCTCCACCCCGCAAGCGCGAGCCCGGCATCGCGGGACATTACAGCGTCATCGACCTCGACCTCTCCAGGTACGACCGGATCGCGTCCCGCTTTCGCCTCGAGGAAAGGGAAGGGATCTCGTTCCTGAAGGGAGGGATCGATACGGCCAACCCGACCTTCAACCGCCTGATCGAGCGCATCGAGCAGGTCGCCATCGCCTCCAAGGAAGCCATCCTCCTGATGGGCCCCACGGGCGCGGGCAAGTCGTGCCTCGCGCGCCGCATCTACGAGCTCAAGCGGGCACGCCGGCAGGTGGGGGGCGAGTTCATCGAGGTGAACTGCGCCGTGCTGCGCGGAGACGCGGCGATGTCGGCGCTCTTCGGCCACGTGAAGGGGGCCTTCACGGGCGCCGTGGCGGCGCGGGACGGGCTCCTGCGGCGCGCCAACAACGGCCTCCTCCTCCTCGACGAGATCGGCGAGCTCGGGCTCGACGAGCAGGCGATGCTGCTGCGCGCGATCGAGGAGGGGGTGTTCCGTCCCATGGGATCGGACACGGAGGTGCGGACCGACTTCCAGCTCATCGCGGGCACCAACCGCGATCTCCGCCAGCTGGTGCGGGACGGGCGTTTCCGCGACGACCTCCTGGCGCGGATCGATCTCTGGACGTTCCGCCTCCCCGGACTTCGCGAACGACCCGAGGACATCGAGCCCAACTTCGACTACGAGCTGGCGCGCGTCGCGGAACGGACGGGACAGCGCGTGACCGCGAGCCGGGAGGCGCGGAGCCGCTTCCTCCGCTTCGCCACCTCCGTCGAGGCGCTCTGGAGTGGAAACTTCCGCGACCTCGGTGGGGCCGTGGCGCGCATGGCGACCATGGCTGCGGGCGGCCGTATCTCGCTGGAGCTCGTGGAGGAAGAGATCGCGCGCCTGCGAGCGTCGTGGACCGACCCCGAGCCGGACGCGGGCGAGGCGGTGCTGGACGAGATGCTCGGCCGTGACCGGGTTGCGGCGCTGGACCGCTTCGACCGTGTGCAGCTGACCGAGGTCGTCGCCGTGTGCCGCGCGGCGCGTTCGCTCTCCGACGCGGGCCGAACCCTCTTCGCGGCATCCCGCACCCGAAAGAAGGCGGCGAACGACGCCGACCGTCTCCGGAAGTATCTCGCGCGGTACGGCCTGCAATGGGATGACGTGGCCCGTCGGGCCTGAGGCAGCGTGAGGTGGGAGGAGCCCTCGACGGGGCCGCCCGGAACGCCTGTCCGTCGAGACGCTGCGCGGCTGGATGAGTGGCGCCGGCCTTTGGGTCCCGCGGGCCCAAGTGCGCTGTTTGATGAGGTGAGAGCGCGAACCCTCGGAGCCACCCCGGTCACACACGCGGGTAAAGCGCCTTCGAGAAGTGGCGTCTCGTTGGCCGCGATCACCATCGAGGCGCCCGACCTACCCGAGGACGTGCTCGGGCTCTTCGACCCCCTCCTCGACCTCGCCGGCACCTACGGCGATCCGAGCGCGGGCGACCCCATCCAAGTACGACCGGCTTGTCATCGAGCACGACCAGGGCGACGTGGAGATGGTCGTCTACAACCGCGGCCATGCTGCTGTTCAGTACCGACGACGAGGCGGCGGTTGGCAGGCGGCGGAGATCGGGGAGGCACGGCGCGCCTCGGCGGCGCTCCGCTTGCGTCCGCCCTGTGCCCCCGGAAATAATCGGGTCCATTGTGACCGAGCCCGAGGACCATGAGCTTTTCCTTCCCGACAGCGGCGACTGGTCCACCCGCGCGGACAGCCTGCGGATGCGCTTCTGGCGCCGAGGCGACCGTATCGTCAGCGAGCCACGATCCTCGATGCTTATCACAGCCCTCCGGCGATGGCGCGCGGCGGGATCGTCGCCACACTGTTCGACGGAATATCTTGCGCGGGCAGCTGCCTGGGTGTCCGGTTGGCTCGTCTTCACCGGACTGTACGCTCCCAGCATCCCGTCCCGGTTGACACGCCGCTCCAGTGGGAAGCGCATGTCACGAGCAGCGGGCACCCGCGTTACCTCCTCATCGAGGCGACGGTGCAGCGCGCCGGCAAGGAACCCGCTCGCTCGACGGGAGCGCTCTGACGCTCTCCGTCGATACCTGG
>Ga0137403_10002538_pt1 | contig 22289 bp, 15 predicted proteins | sample CZOMad2_1_16fung_FD_122057 | JGI IMG/M metagenome (GOLD analysis project Ga0137403, IMG submission 122057) | Vadose zone soil fungal communities from Angelo Coast Range Reserve, California, USA - CZOMad2_1_16fungal (Hybrid Assembly) | ecosystem: Environmental > Terrestrial > Soil > Vadose zone...
GCTTTCGGAAACCCGTGGGTTCGTGAAGGCCCTTGTGGAGGCTGATAGCGATCGCATCCTCGGGTTTACGGCCTTCGGTGTCGGTGCCGGGGAGATCCTCGCCACCGTCCAGATTGCGATGACCGCAGGGCTGCCCTACACTGCGTTGCGCGATGCGGTTCTGACTCACCCAACACTAGTCGAGGGTCTCATACCTCTGTTCTCATCTGCGGCGTCAGTGCACAAAGTTGTCGAGACAAGAAAAGCCCAGACCTCCGGAGCATGAGGTGAACTGCAACAGCAATGAGAAAAATAGGAAGTCGTGATCCGGTCGTTGCGCAACATGTTTCGCTACTTGTGCCAACGCTGTTAGTTCCGAAAGTTGGCAAGTCCGAAGCCATCATTACAAGCAGGACATCTCGTCGACAACTCCGAGATTACAGGCAAGCCGGAAGTTATGGATTCGTCCGTCGGATTAGTACCCAGAAACGCTGTTGTATTGAGTGATCCAGCCAACTTCCGGGCGGTCGGCGATCCGGAAGCGATCCACTTTGATGTCGTGGAAGTGGCTTGGGCGTTTTGTTCGGAATCCCAGCTGCGATGGGCGTTTTCCGGTACTGATCCCACGGGCCGGTGAGCGAGTTGAGGTTCGATCAAACTACATTCGACGGCGATGCCTACGTCATCCTCAAAATTACTCTGTATCCTCCACCAAGCCGCGAGTCTCTAATGCGATGTTTCCGGCAGCGCAGGCACTCTTGCCTGTGCGCCGATTAGACGGCACGGTCTCACAGCTTCGCGGCTTTGCAGTGGCGGCACAACCATTCCTGGTTGTCCGCGCGAGAGGACAAGAGTTCAGCATATGGACAAAGAGCCGACGGCCGCGAAACATCAATCGAGGTTCCGAGCCGCAGCATGGTTCACATCCACGTTGGCCCTGGCCTTTCTCGCGATCCAATTCATCCGACCAGAACTATCCAACCCACCGGTAGCCGCAGACCTGCAAGCCCCACCGCAAGTAAAACAAATCCTAAAAAACTCCTGCTACAACTGCCACTCCAACGAAACGAAGCTCTCCTGGTTCGACAAACCCTCCCCAGCCTACTGGCTCGTAGCCAGAGACGTAAACGCAGCCAGAAAACACATCAATTTCTCCGAAATCGGCAAACTTTCCGCGGGCCAGCAACGCGCCGCTCTTTTCGAGGGTGTCTTTCAAGTCTCCTTCGGTGCCATGCCGCTGCCCCGGTACCGGCTTCTTCATCCCGGTTCGACCGTCACGCCCGAGCAATTAAACATCCTGAAGCAATATCTGCAGTCGACGACGCCCAATGAGCCGGCCACGCCGGCAGCAATCAATTCCGCGGAAGTCCAATACAACGAATGGATTCAGGTGGGCGCCGCGACGCAGAGCGTGGCTCCGGCGCCGAACGGAATCGCCTTCCTACCCGACTACAAAAACTGGAAAGCGATCAGCAGCACCAATCGTTTCGACAACGGCACCATCCGTTTTGTCCTGGGTAACGACGTCGCCGTCAAGGCCATCGCCGAAAATCACATCAATCCTTGGCCCGACGGCGCCGCCTTCGCCAAAGTAGCCTGGCTTCAGCAACCGGACGAAAAAGGTTTCGTTCGATCGGGTTCGTTCTTCCAGGTCGAATTCATGATTCGCGACACCAGGAAATACGCCGGCACCCTCGGATGGGGATGGGCTCGCTGGCGTGGCACGGACCTGAAGCCCTATGGCAAGGACGCAAATTTCACCAGTGAGTGCGTGGGTTGTCACGCTCCTCTAAGTCACACCGATTACGTCTTTACCAAGCCGATTCCACTGCAACTTTGGAATCCGTCCGCGTCGCAGGGTGCCGCGGCCCTCCCTGGCAATCCACTGCAATGGAAAGTGATCACCTCCGCGATCGACAAAGCAGACTCAACCATGTCGACGTTGTACGGCAACGACGTTGCCGTGGACTATGCGAGGAAAAATTCCCAACACAACTATCCCGCCGGCTCGATCCTTTCCCTGGTGACGTGGGCCCAGCGCGAAGATGACCGCTGGTTTGGCGCGCGCATTCCCGGCGAAGTTAAGTCCGCAGAATATGTGCTGGTCAATGCCGCTCCGGATGGACGACCTTCGTATTCCTATTCCAAATATGAAGGTGCGCAGCCGACGAAAGCGGCCGCCTACGAAGGCGCGACACCGAACGATCGAGCGTCCTATCTTTTAATGCAGCGCGCCGCCGTGATTCCTTAGCGGGTCCAGTAACGCTACGCCAGTGCTGGCCTCTGATCGCGGCATCCTGTAGCCGCTCTCTTTGAGAGGGCGGGGTTTAGATGCAACATCACGCAAGCCCAACATCAAGTACCAAGGCCCTGATCAGCATCATCATCGCGAAAACTGTCCCGGTATTTGAAAACGCACTTGCTTGTGCCTCACCCTAAGTCTTGCACCATGCAACGCGCAACATACAGCCTGAAAACTATTTGAGCATTGTCAGAGACCGGAGATAAATGGGGTAAGATTGCGGGCGCGAAAAGATGGCTCGCCGCGAAACATAATGGACCACGGGCACAGCACCGCCAACTCCGGCATCGCCGACGCATCGAAAGCGGATTCCGCGACGATCGCCGGTCCTTATGAGCCGTCCTCTTCCACTCCCATCGGCCACTTCCGGTGGGTCATCTGCGCGCTCCTGCTGTTCGGCACCACCAAGAACTATATGGACCGCCAAGTCCTCGGCGTCTTGAAAACCACGCTGCAGCACGATCTGGGCTGGAACGAAATCGACTACAGCAATCTGGTTTTTGCGTTTCAGACCGCGTATGCCGCAGGCATGGTCCTTGTAGGAAGATTAATCGATCGCCTGGGCACCCGCCTGGGCTACGCGCTGGCCATGGTGTTCTGGAGTCTGGCGTCCATGGCGCATGCCTTCGCCGGATCGCTCGGCGGCTTTGCAATTGCCCGCGCCGCCCTGGGTTTCGGCGAAGCCGGTATTTTCCCCGCCAGCATCAAGACGGTAGCCGAGTGGTTCCCGAAAAAAGAGCGCGCGCTGGCCACCGGAATTTTCAACGCTGGCACCAACGTGGGCGCCATCGCCACGCCCTTGTTCGTTCCCTGGATCACCATCAACTGGGGCTGGCGTTGGGCCTTTATATTGACAGGAGCGGTCGGTTTCGTCTGGCTGGTGTTCTGGTTGTGGCTCTACCGCAAACCGGAAGAGCATCCGCGTCTATCGAAGGCAGAACTGGACTACATTCGCAGCGACCCATCGGATCCACCTGGCAAGATGAAATGGCTCGATCTCCTTTCCTACCGCCAGACGTGGACCTTCATGATGGGCAAGTTCATCACCGATCCCATCTGGTGGTTCTATTTGTTCTGGGTCCCCGATTTCCTGCAACGCAAGCACGGCCTCGCTCTAATGCAGATCGGCTTGCCGATCGTGGTCATCTATGTGATCGCCGACGTCGGCAGCGTGGCGGGCGGCTGGCTGTCGTCCTGGATGATTCACCACGGCAAGAGCGTCAACGTCGCTCGAAAAACCGCGCTGTTGATTTGCGCAGTTAGCGTGGTGCCGATCGTGTTCGCCTATCGAATCGAAAGCACCTGGGGCGCGGTCTTGCTGCTGGGTCTCGCTGCTGCGGCGCACCAGGGATTTTCCGCCAACCTCTACACATTGACCTCCGACATGTTTCCCGCGCACGCCGTCGGCTCCGTAGTGGGTATCGGGGGCATGACTGGAGCAATCGGCGGCATGCTGATCGCGAAAGTCGTCGGGTACGCGTTGCAGTGGACCGGCAGCTACATGATCCCGTTCTTCATGGCCGGTTCGGCGTATCTGCTGGCCGTCGCCGTCATCCACGTGCTGTCGCCGCGCCTGGAGCCTGCGACCATTCGGGTTGCCGCGAACCCGTAGCTTTTGTGCGGCTCAAGGTCAAGGTTTTCGGTGGTTAACAATAACTTCTCCTCCCCCTCTTTTTCCGTAAGTCTTCATTTCAAAGATGGTTAAAGTGGCTTGTTTTGATAGACTTTTGGAAGTGTTGATTCTAAATGACTTACAAGTTAACAGAATACATGACGCTTGGGGCCTGCATGAACTGTCGGACTGGATCCGCGCCCGGCGAAGGACGGTTTCGGCGTACACGGTGGAGCCTACCATAGTGAGTACCGATGCGTTAAGTATTATTCATTGAATGGTTGAAATTGGGGGTTGAAAGGCGATATGCGGCAGTGAAGTGCCTGAGGTTACGGGATGATTTCGGGCGGCGGCCGGCGGTGGAGCAGACTTTGTGTGTTCTGCGAGGTTTGCGTATCGCTGCGTTATTTTGCGGACGGACGGCCTTGCAGCTGATTTTCGGGAGACTTGAAGATCATAGGTTCGGAGGGCGCTAGCGCTGTCGATCGCCGAAGGACCAGCGTGGTCAGGAGTTCGTACTCGTTGCCGGCGGGGCCAGTGGATTTTCTCTGGGCTTCTTTGAGCAAGGCATGAAATGCGTATTCGGCTAAAAGCGTCTGCGACATCTGGACGGTGGTCAACGGCGGAGTGGTGAACTGCGATAGGCGGATATCGTCGAAACCCACTAGCGACAAATCGCGGGGAATGACGATGCCGTACTCGTAGGCTTCGCGCATAACGCCGACCGCGGTCATGTCATTGGAGCAGAGGATCGCGGTAGGCCGGTTCGGCAAGCCCGCCAACTGCACTAAGGCGCGCATGCCGCCTTCCATTTTGTGATCGCCCTCAACGATCATTTCCGGCGGAACATCCAGACCGATCTCCAGCATGGCGGACTCAAAGGCCGCCTTTCGGGCCATCGCCGATCTCAGATTCGACGGTCCGGCCACAAACGCGATTCGCGTATGGCGGAAGGCGGCGAGGTGCTGTACCGCTTGCCGAATCCCGTGCTGATAGTTAATGCGTATGTTGCTGACGCCGGGAACGTGGGGACCGACGTCCACGAAAACCAGAGGCACTTTGCGGAAACGAAGGTCCTCGATAAGCGAGTCTTCCATGCCGAACGTCAGAATGGCGACGCCATCGACGCGGCGTTCGATCATGCGGCGGACAGCGAGTTCCATGCGTTTGGGATCGTGAACGGTGGAGGTGAGCAGGATTTCGTAATTGTGCTGCACCGCGATGTCTTCAAAAGCCTGAACGATTTCGGGAAAGAAGGGGTTGGTGATTTCCGAGACGATCAGACCGAAGATTCGACTCTTACCGGACACCAGCGCGCGCGCTTGGCTGTTTGGGTAATATCCGAGTTCTTCGACAACTTTCCAGACGCGCTTGGCAAGCTGCGGGTCCACGGTGGGAACGCGATTGATCGTCCGCGACACCGTCGCAGTCGAAACCTTGGCACGTCTGGCAATTTCGCGGATATCCATGAACTCGCACGAGCCTGCTGGGGACTAAATGGAGTTGCTACTATAGAATACGCTTTCTCCCGAAGTCCACGCACAAAGTCGCATCGCGGCGGTAAGTCGGAATTTATTCGAGCCACGGCCTAAGAATCGCCGACTAGCGCGCGTTCTAACAGTTGCAAGGTTGGAGTCCACGCGGGCGACGCGAGTCGCAATTTCGTAGTCAAAGTGCGGCAGAGGAGAAGGCGGTAAGCGTTTACGGCCAACACGCGTCCCGTTCACTGCGGCCGGGCAAGTGCGTATTCGACGGCCCTACCATGTGATGCGCAATAACGACAGGCCTTGCCTGGGCAACGCAAATTGCAGACGCACAACTCCTCGTTCCATCGGTGTCCATGACGGGGAATTCAGCAGCTGCAATTGTCCGGCATCCTGAAGCTGCTGATATTGCTTATCCGAAGGCTGTTGCGGAGAACCCATCTGCTTCCAGATCTCGAATGCGTTGCTGTGACTGGAATCGATTCGAAAATGTTCACACAGCGCGATGGCGGCGTTCTTTGGCAGGCCGTCGATCACGAGGTCGATCGGAGCTGCGACAGAGGGAACATCGTCGTCGTGATAATTCCAGACTAAGACGGCGACCTGGTTGTCCTTTCGCGTGGCGATGGCGTTGATGTCCGGCTGGCCGCGAACTCCATCCAGGATCACGGAATTGGTCGGCAGCGCGTTCGAGCTGGTTGCTTTGACTCGCTTGTTGCTGAGCAGCCCGAGCATGCGAAACGCGTTCAATACGGGTTTGTCCAAGCCATTGGAAGCCATCTCGCGAAAGCCCGCGAAGTACGGTTGATCTTCAAATTCAAAAGACCAGTTCACAGCGCCGAGGAAATTGATGTGCTCGATTTTCGCCAGCGCGTCGATGCGGTAAAGAGACTCGGCGGTGTAGGAGGCATAAAGCGAGCCGTTGCGATAGGAATTTTGGGGATTGTCTTTCACCGAACATGCAGCGCAGCCTTCAGGATCGGACTCGCCCAGGACGATGGGAGTTTGCGCCCACTCTGGAAGGGACGCGACGATTTTGAAGCCTTGATCGGCGGCTTTGAGTTGTTGGGCGATGCCCATCTGCACGTGATCGCCCTGCCACTTCGGTGAGCCCTTGGGGTGGAAGCTGATGAAGTCGAGCGGCGAACCAACTTTGTGGGTGGCGTAGTTTTGCTGATGCGCGCAGTGGTCAAGAAAAGAACGCAGGAATGCGATCGCTTTGGGAGAGCCGGGGCCGGTGGTGTCGGGACCTCCGATGCGGGCGCCGGGAAGAGCGCGTCGGACCGCGTCGGCGGAAAAATCGTAGAGCTGAAAGAATTCTTCGGGCGTGCCTTTCCAATAGTCGATGTCCGGTTCGTTCCAGACTTCCCACATCCAGGTTTTTAGTTCGGCTTCGCCGTAACGATCGCGGAGGTGATGCACGAACTGGAACACAAGCTCGGACCATTTGTTGTAGTCCTTCGGTGGGTACGCCCAACCAGTGAAGATCGAGCCGTTCGGGAAGGTGTGGCGGTACGGTTGGGGACGAGTCGAAAGCGCTTCGGGCATAAAACCAATTTCCACTAAAGGCTGTACGCCGGATTCGTTAAATGTATCGAAAATATGGTCCAGAATTGTCCAACTGTAAATTGGTTTTCCTGCGGCGTCTTCTGTGTAGACATTGGTTGATCCCCACTTGAGTGAAGCGGAGCCGTCGCCGGTGGTGAAGAGATTGTGGACGCGGACGTAGACCGGAACGGGACTGAGCGCGGCGAATTCGCTTAGCAGTCTCTTGCCGTTGGGAGCGTAGGTGTAGTTGGGCTCGTCATAGCCCCAGTAGTTCCAGATCGGAGGCATGAGACCGTCGGATTGATCTGCTTGGACGTGGATGCTTACGGTTTCTGGAACGTGCTGGGTGTTCGCGGCGGGGCTTACCAAAATCAACAGCGCCAACCTCAGCGCGAACTCAGCGGCTAGTTTTTTCAGGCTCCGTGGTGGTTCTATAAGCGTTGAATGCATGTGCATTCTTGCTCCGGTTCGATCGTTTGGGTAGGGAGACTGTATCGCTATTCGCTCGAAAAGAAAAAGTGTGTGGCGCAGAGGTCGGGGAAAGCGCGAACGAGTGCTGGCTCGGAACGTGCAATCGCGTGAACATGGTTGACTCTAGACCCTGCCCTCGGAGGCCTTCGATGCTCGGGATAAAGTAGGGCGGCTAAAGAATCTTGAAAACAATTCATGCGCATACCGAGGCGGGTTTTAATCGGATGTAGTGAGGATAACGCAAAGACGCTCAGGGCGCCGAGGTTGTCGAGGATGGAACGGCGCAAATATGTGTAGTTCTTGGAATTTCGATGAAAAAGGGCTGAGGCGTTTCGGCCTCAGCCCCTCGCATTTTTCAACTAGCTAGATTCAGCAACCGCTTACAGGGCGGCGCAGACGGATTTTACTTCGGTGTAGTGTTCCAGAACTTCGTGGCCCATTTCGCGGCCCCAGCCGGACTGTTTGTACCCGCCGAAGGGTAGGGCCGGATCGAAGACGTTGTAGCAATTGATCCAGACGGTCCCCGCGCGCAGTTTATTGGCTAGTTTGTGGGCTTTCTTGATGTCGCGGGACCAGACGCCGGCGGCCAGGCCGTAAACGGTGTCGTTGGCTTTGCGTACGATTTCGTCGGGATCGCTGAAGGGAATTGCGGTCACGACTGGGCCGAAGATTTCTTCTTGTACGACCTTCATGTTTTCGGTGGTGTCGACCAGCACGGTGGGTTTCACGAAGTAGCCTTTGTCGCCGTGGCGATCACCGCCGGTTACGGCTTTCGCCCCTTCCTTCTTTCCGGATTCGAGATAGCCGCAGACGCGGTTCAGCTGCTCTTCGGAAACCAGTGGGCCCATGTCACACTCCGGATCGAACCCGGGCCGCACGCGGATTTTTTCCGCGCTTTGCGCCATGCCGTCAACGACCTTGTCGAATATTTTCTTATCGACGTACAAGCGAGAGCCTGCACAGCAGCATTGGCCGTGGTTGAAGAAGATGGCACTGGCTGCGCCAGGGATGGCGGTGTCGAGGTCGGCGTCGTCCAAAATTACGTTCGGGGATTTGCCGCCGAGTTCGAGCGAGACCTTTTTGAGATTGCCTGCAGAGGCGTGAATGATCAGCTTGCCAACTTCGGTGGAGCCCGTGAACGCGACTTTATCGACGTCGGGATGCGAGGCCAGTGCTGCGCCGGCTGTTTCGCCGTAGCCGGGGACGATATTTACGACGCCGTCTGGGAATCCAGCTTCCTGCAGCAGTTCGCCAAGGCGAAGCGCGGTGAGGGGAGTTTGCTCCGCGGGCTTGAGCACGACGGTGCATCCCGCGGCTAATGCCGGCCCCAATTTCCAGGCGGCCATCAAGAGGGGGAAGTTCCATGGAATGATTTGGCCGACGACGCCGACCGGTTCGCGAACCGTGTATGCCAGGAATTTGGAAGGCGCGGTTAACGTGAGCGGGATGGTGTTGCCTTCAATCTTGGTGGCCCAGCCTGCGTAGTAGCGCATGGTCTCGATGGTCAGCGGGACGTCGGCGACGCGGGCGATGGCCAAGGGCTTGCCGTTGTCGAGGGATTCGAGTTGCGCGAATTCTTCGAGGTGTTTTTCGATGAGGTCGGCTAGCTTCCAAATCATTTTGCCGCGCGCGGCAGGAGAAGTGCGCGACCACGGGCTGGATTCGAACGCGGCGCGGGCGGCTTTGACGGCGCGGTCGATGTCTTCACGGTCGCCTTCGGCGACGTTCGCGAGTACATCGCCGGTGGCGGGATTGTAGCTGGCGAAGGTTTTGCCGGAAGCGGCTTCGACCCATTTGCCGTTGATGAGAAGTTTCTGTTTTCTGGCTACGAAGCTGGATACGTAGGAATCGATTGTTGGGGCGCTGACTGCGGTGGCCATAGGAATGCTCCTCTTCTAGGGTTTCATTTAGAAGTCGCGTCCGCCAGACTTGGGCGGGTGGTGGACAGCCCGACGCTACTCCAGCGGGGACAGGAATTCAAGCGTTCGAATATCGGTCGTTGGTTTTCGTGGGGCCGCGGCAAAGCGACCGGGAAGGATAAGGCGTGGGGCTCGCATTGACATCTCTGGGATTGTCCCGCAATATCCGCGCATCTATGAGACGAACTCTTCTTCTGGTGGTCGTTTTGTTTTTGCCGCTTGGTGTTCGGGCGCAGGATTCTTTGGACAAGCTGGCCACCGATTTCTGGGCCTGGCGGGCGCAGTGGCAGCCGTTCAATGCCGACGATATTCCGCGGATTGAACGACCGGCGGGACTCAAGCCGTCGTGGTCGGCGGCGTCGATTGCGCGGCAGCGCTCGGAATTTTCGGCATTCGAGGCGCGCTGGAAGGCACTCGATCCCTCGAAATGGCATGTGCCGCAGCAGGTGGACTACCGGCTGATGGGTTCCGCGTTGGCGCGGGTGCATTGGGAGCTCGATCTCAACAAGCGGTGGCAGGACGACGCGACATTTTATGTCGATCAGGCGATGACGCCAGTGGTGGAAGCACTTCTGCCGGCGCCACCGTTTGATAAGACGCGCACCAGCGATTTGATCGTGCGCGTGCAGAACATTCCGTCGATCGTGGATGATGCCGAGGCGAACCTGCAGCATCCGTGCGCGCCGTTCGCCAAGCTGGCGATCGGGTTGCTGGCCGACATTCGGCCGCAATTATGGCAAGTGGCCCACGACGTCGGCCCGTTGCTGACCGGCGACAACGTTCACGAACTTTCGCCGGCAGTGGAGCGGGCGGCCTCTTCGCTGGAGTCGTTTCGCGACTGGTTGCAACAGCGGCTTGCTTCGATGCCACCGCACACGCCGGTAGGGCGTGATTCCTACGCTTTCTTTCTCAAAAATGTTGCGCTCTATCCGTATACGCCGGAACAGGTGTTGGAAATGAGCCGGCAGGAGTGGGCGCGGTCGGTGGCCGATGAACAGATCGAACACCAGCGCAATATCGAAGTTCCGGATTTGCGGGTATTTGCTTCGCTGGATGAGCAGCTGCAGCGAACAGCGGAAATGGAAGGAGCGATTCGGCGGTTTCTGGGACGGCAGGAAATTCTCACGCTGCCGGCGGACTTTCCTCACTTTTCTGCTCGCACGGTGCCGCCTTATCTTGCCGGGCTCGGAGATTTCTCAGAGCTTGATGATTTCACGGGCCCCTCGCGTTTGAGTCAAGAAGGCGTGCGGTGGACGCTGAAGGCTTCGGCCAATCCGGGATATTTTGAGGCTACCAGCGAGCGCGATCCGCGGCCGCTGATCGTTCACGAAGGAGTGCCGGGGCATTACATGCAGTTATGGCTGTCGTGGCACAACCCCGACTCGATTCGGCGGCACTATTACGATTCGGGGTCCAACGAAGGACTGGGTTTTTACGCGGAAGAGATGATGCTGCGGGCTGGGTTGTTCGAGGACTCTCCGCATACGCGAGAGATCATTTACAATTTTGCGCGTTTGCGGGCGTTGCGCGTCGAGGTGGATGTCAAGCTGGCACTCGGGCAGATGAACAACGAAGAGGCGGCTGCGTATCTGACGAAAGCGGTTCCGATGAGCGCGAAAACGGCGCAGTCAGAAGGGGCTATGTTTTCGACGCAGCCGGGGCAGGCGATTTCTTATCAGACCGGCAAAATTCAGATCACGAAGTTTTTTGCCGATGCGCGGTTGCGGGCGGGGGAGAAGTTTGATGTTCGGGCGTTTAATGATTTTGTATGGCGCAACGGGAATGTGCCGATTGAGTTGCAGCGGGCGGAATGGTTTGGGGAATCACCGCTGGTGAAGGCGGCGGCTCCTGCGGCGGATACCGAGACGAAACGGAAGCGGGCGCAGTAGATTTTTTTGCTAACTGGCGATCGTTGCTTTTTCGTTTTTTCCTTTTTTTACGCGTTGTCTTGAGGCGTTTTACGTTTGGTTGTGTTGGATCTAAAACCCCGCTCTCTCGGAGAGGGCGGCTACAGGGCGCCATGAGGCTTGATCCGAAACGAACTGTTGCGGAGTTGAAGGAGCTACGCGCGCTTACTGGCGACGCGAATGGGGCGCAGCGCGTGGCGTGGACCGACACTTGGCTGAAAGCCCGCGAATGGTTTGCGGGAAAACTGGCCGGCCTGCCAGTGGAGCATCATTATGACGCCGCTGGCAACAACTGGGTGACGCTGCCGGGTCAGTCCGAAAAAGCTTTGCTCATTGGGGGGCATCTGGATTCCGTGCCCAATGGCGGGTGGCTCGATGGTTCACTCAACGTTCTCGCGGGGCTTGAAATTGTTCGCCGCATCGCCACGGAATTCAACGGGCGTCCGCCGGTGACGATTCGGCTGGTGGATTGGGCCGACGAAGAGGGCGCGCGCTTTGGGCGGAGCTTGCTCGGATCATCGGCTTTTGCGGGAACGGCTAGCATCGCTGCGGACCGCGTGCGTACCGATCGCGAAGGGACGCGGCTCGAAGATGCGCTGCGGCGTTGCGGCGTGGAGATCGACCGTTTCCCGGAAGCTGCACGCGAACGGAAAACTGCGACCGCTTATATCGAGCTGCACATCGAGCAGGGTCCGGTGCTGGAACGCATGGGTCTGCCGCTGGCCACCGTGCTAGGCACCAAGGGAGTGGAACGTCATGCGATCACTTTTCATGGACAAGAGGCGCATTCGGGCTCGACACCGATGAATGCGCGACGCGATGCACTGGCGGCTGCGGCAAAACTCGCCCTCGAAATCCGCGCTATCGCTGGCAAACATCCCGATGCGGTCTGCACCATGGGGAGCGTGAAGACTTTTCCCGGTATCGTCACCGCGGTTGTCGGCCGATGCGAAGCGACCCTGGACCAGCGCGATCTCGATGCCGCGGTTCTGGCGACAATGTTTCGTGAGGCACGCGAGGCTAGCGAGAGGTTCGCCCGGGAAGAACGCTGCACCGTGGAATGGTCGCGCATCTGGAACATCGAGCCCATCGCCTTTCATCCGGGGCTGCTCGATCTCTGCGACCAGGCCATCCGCGAGGTCGCGCCAGCCGCGCACCGCATGCCTTCCGGCCCTTTGCACGACGCCGCGGAAGTCTCTCGCGCCGGCGTTCCTACTGTAATGATGTTCGTGCAGTCGGTTGGCGGCATCAGCCACAATAAAATTGAGGATACCCGAGAAGAGCATCTGGAGATGGCGGTCACCGCGTTCGACCGATTGGCCAGCAAAGCCATGAGCCACATGAGTTAGGTCGCCGGGAGAGCGCTTTGTGATAGAAACAAATTCCCCGGAATAACGGATAGAGTTCCTGGTTCACTTGTGAACGAAAAATCGCCGGCGCACCTCGAAAAGAAACGCATCGGACTGCTTTGTGTCGTCGCGATCATTGCTGTTCTCTTTGGCACGCTGTGGCCCTTCAACCCTTGGCCTGTTAACAGAGTGACCTGGCTGACGGAAGGAAATGGCGTTCAAATCGGTCACGCGGGCGTAGTGTTCGGCAAAAGTCCATTCCGTGTCCCTCCAGACTCCCTCGGCGGAAAGTCGTGCAGCCTGGAACTATTGCTTCGCCCGGCTGATGTCGGAATGTCCGACACGATACTTGGTTTCTACGTTCCGGATAGTCCGGCGCACTTGCTCATTCGACAGTGGACGGACGGTTTGCTGGTGACGCATACCTTGGTGGACGCGGAAGGAAAAATAAGGCGAAGCAAATTTGATTTGGATCACGCTTTCCAAGCGGGGAAACTGCTGCTGCTTACGATTGCTTCGGGATCGAATGGCACTACGGTTTACCGCAATGCGACGCGCGCGCAATCGTTTCCCAGATTCACGATTGACTTAAGCGAGTTGTCGGGGCAGATCGTGATAGGGACTTCGCCGGTGGAGTACCGGCCATGGCTCGGGGAAATTCACGGCTTGGCAATCTACTCGAAAGAACTGACTCCCGCGGAGGTTTCACGGCACTACGCCGAGTGGGCTGCGGCGCATCCTGTCCCTCCGACTGATGCCGATGGGGTTGTTGCACGTTACGCCTTCAGCGAGCGGGCGGGCCGTGAAATCCACAGTGACGAGGCGAGAAGTCCCAGTTTGGAAATCCCGTCACATTTCGTTATACCTCACAAATCCATGCTCACCTCGGCGGTGAAGGAATTTGAGTTGAATCGAGTGTACGTCGACGATGTCCTTCTGAATATCGCTGGATTTGTGCCGTTGGGCATGATTCTCTGCGTGTATTTTTCGCTTACGCGTTCCCGGGCGCAGGCGATTCTTTACGCGACGCTGGCCGGAGGTTGCCTCAGCTTCAGCATCGAAGTACTGCAGGCCTACATTCCACGCAGAGTTTCTGGTACTACCGACATTATCACCAACACCGTTGGGGCGCTTATCGGTGCCGCGGTCGCACGGCCGGAGTGGATTCGAAACCTTTTGCGAGCCGTCAGAGTATTGCCCGCCGCGAATCGCGCGGCTTCGCAACAGGACTGAGTTCTCAACGCAACCTGGCGACCGTCCCGGAATAAGAACGCGCCAGCGAATCTGATCCGTTTGGAAACCCATACGCGGTGTTGCTGGCTGCCGACGTTACTGCCGACGATTCCGTCGCGCGCCTGCTGTAGAATACGGATCGTTGCCCACTCAGGATGAACTCGACCGCCTCCGCGTAGTGCTGGTGGCCACGCGCAATGCGCTCAACATTGGCGCGGCCGCTCGGGCCATGAGCAATTTCGGTTTTTTCAATTTGTGCCTGGTGAATCCGTACGACCCATCCTTTCGCGAGGCGCGTTCCGCCGTCGGGGCTTCGCAGCTTCTTGCCGGGGCTCAGGAATACAAAACCGTTGGCGAAGCGGTGGCGGATTGCGCTCTGGTGGTGGGAACAACCGCGGTGGGCAGCAGGGAAGTACGCCACCCAGTGAAACGCTTGGAAGAAGGCGCTTTGCTGATCCGCAAACGCCTTAAGACCGGCCAGGTCGCGATCTTATTTGGTTCGGAAAAATTTGGTCTTTCGAACGAAGACCTCAGCCATTGCAATTGGCTGCTGCGTATTCCGACGCGCGAAGAACACCGCTCGATGAACTTGGGTCAGGCGGTGGCGGTGTGTTTGTATGAACTCGCGCGCAATTCCAAGCGGGTCATGCCGCTGGACAAGCATCAACCCGCCACGGCGGGTGACATTGACCGTGTTGCGGCGCTCCTGCTGGATGCTTTGCAAGCCAGTGGCTCACTCAAGGCGCGTTCCGGGCCGCGCACCGAGGAAAAGCTTCGGCGTCTGATGCGGCGGCACAATCTTTCGGCGGAGGACGCCAAGTTTTGGTTGGGAATGTTTCGACAGATCGTCTGGAAACTGCGTTCGCCTCAATAGCAGAGGCAAAATTGCTAATGCTCAGCGATCGGCGTTGGCCACTACGGTCGAGTTGCCTACTTGATCCAATGCGTGCTGTGCTTGGTCCCGGGCGGCTCTGACGCCGACGCTTCGCGGATTGTCCGGTTCGAGCCGCAAAAAGGTATCGAGATCCTCGATCATCGCGACCGAATTATTTTGGCTGCGGTGGATCTGCGCGAGCAACAAATGGGCGATGGCGAAGTTCGGGCTGTAGAGCACGGCTTCCCGGGCGCTCTTCTCGGCTTCGGTTACGCGATTCGCCGAGTACAATACCCACGCTAAGGTAAAGTTGCCGCGCGGACTGGTGGGCTCCAGACCCAGCCCCGTCCGAATGAAGGCTAGCGCATCGTCGAACTGCTTCTGGTTTCCTAAAGTCAGGCCTAACCCAAACAGCGCCGGAGCAAAGCGGCCCTCACTCAATTCGAGGGACTTGCGAAAGGCCGACTCGGCGTCTGCACTGAGCTGCAACTCCAGGTCCGCGAGGCCAATTTTGTAATACGCTTCATAGAAATCGCGGTAGGCCGCAATCGCTCGCTGAAACTCCGCAATGCTGCCAGCCCAATCCTTGCTGGCGAAGCGTTGCGCTCCTTTGTTGTAGGCGTTGCGGGCTTTCTCGGGAATCTTTAGCTCGTGAACGGAAACGGTCGGAGGGAAGTTGTCGGGGGCCGGGGCTCCATGGTTGTCGAATCTGGATTGTCCGAAAGACAACACCGGTAGAGTGATGAACGTGAAACAACCAAACGCAACCAGGCGGGAGCCGGTCATTTTTCGCACCTCTTAAACAGGAAGGAACTTCTTCCCCTGAATTGGATTTAGTTTGACGAGGAAAAGAGATGGCGATGACCCTAAATTTGAGGGTGTGTAAGGTAAAGCACCTGCCCATTGGTACAGGGGTTCGTGTAGGAACAGCTTGCGGTTGTACTCCGAGACAATTTTACGCGGAAACTTGGTGCCGATTGCGCGCAGTAGAGTTGTTCAATTGCGGAACCGGAAAGGCCCCGCTAAAGCGCGCCTCCACACTGAGGCGCATTTGAGCGATGCTCTATGCGCGCTCGGCCATCGCTAGAACTGCTTGCTTAAAACGATTCTTTGCGTTTGACGGTGGACGACCGCACCGCTACGGTGGGGTTCATGAATGAGGTTCTTGCGCGAGTGGAAGATCCGGCGATTGGATTTCTTCATCAGATTGGCAGCCGCATGGCGGCGGCCGACCCCCTGCATGAAGTGTTGGCGAAAATCGTGGATTTTGTCGCAGCGGTCGTTAAGTGCGACTCCTGTTTTGTCTACGTGCTTGATAACAAGCAGCTTGTTTTGCGCGCGTCCAAAAATCCACATCCCGAGATTGTCGATCGTCTGAAGATTCGCGTCGGGCAGGGAATTACCGGATGGGTGGCGGAACATCGCCAGCCGGTGGCGGTCGCATCCAACGCTTTCAAAGATTCGCGGTTTCAGTCGTTCAATGAATTGCCGGAGGACCGCTACGAGGCATTCCTTTCCGTGCCGATCCTCTGCCGCAACAAACTCGTCGGCGTCATTAACCTACAGCATCGGCAGACGCACACGCACACGGAAGCCGAGATTCAGTTGATCTCGACGATTGGCTTTCTGGTTGGCGCGGAAGTCGAGATGGCGCGGTTGGAGGAAGAAAACTCGCAGTTGTCGGAAGAACTGGAGTCGCGCAAGATCATCGAGCGCGGCAAGGGCATTCTGCAACGCGATTTGCGGATCACCGAGGAAGAAGCCTACCTGATGCTGCAAAAGCAAAGCCGCCAGCGGCGGCTCTCGATGCGCGAAGTGGCAGAGGCGATTATCCTTAGCGAAGAGATCAAGCGCGCGCAGGCTAAAGCCGCGCCAGCCTGATCGAGGTTAACTCCTCCGGGGCTCTGAATTTTTAATTCGGTCGCGAAAGGCCTGGAACGATTCTTCGCTGGCCGCCTTGTGCAATATTTCCTTGCGTTCTTCGGCGCTTAAATTTTTGGCGCTGATTTCTGCTCGTACATCTCCAATGGCCTCGACCCATCGTTCGTACTCCGGGCCGAACTGGACTTCCAATTCCTTGCGCAATCGCTGCGCCAGCGCGGGACTCTCGCCCGTCGTCGAGATGGCGATTTGCAGCGAACCGCGGCGCACCACCGCGGGATAGTAAAAGTCGCACAGGTGCGGGACATCCACGACATTGCAGAGGACCCCGAGACGCCGCGCTTCGGCGAAGATCTGCTCGTGGAGTGGCGTCGATGAGGTTGCCGCGATGACCAGGAACATTCCCGGCAGGTCGCCTCGCTGGAACGGGCGCGGTTGCCAGTCGAGTTTTTTGTCCTGCGCCCATGCGCGGACTTGCGGCGTGGCTTCCGGGGCCACCACGCGAACGCTGGCGTCGGCCTCGATGAGGCCGGCAATTTTTGATTCAGCGATCTTGCCGGCGCCCACGACCAAGCAGCGACGGTTTTCGAGCTTTAGGAAAAGTGGGAATACTTTCGCCGGGGGTGGACGTTTCATTCTGTTGTAATTCTAGGTCCATTTTGTAAAAGCCGCGACCCATTCGTCCGATTTTTTGTTTTGTGTCAAAGTAGCTGACGATGGCCGCCCCTCAGACTTCTGTTGCCGCCGCGCGCGTTGCCTTCACCTACCCAAGTTTCGGGCTTTACCAAATAGCACGATTTTGCATCGTGCTCGCTACCGAGATGCAATCGGTCGCGGTCGGGTGGCAGGTCTACGAAATCACCAAACGTCCGCTGGACTTGGGACTGGTCGGACTGGCGCAATTTTTACCGGGCGTTCTGCTGTTTCTGGTTTCCGGGCATGTGGCCGACCGTTACGATCGGCGCCGGATGGTGGTGGGGTGCTATGCGGCGTTCGGTGGATGTTCCACGTTGCTGCTGGTTGCCGCGCTGCGACACATACATTCGGTCTATCCCATTTATGGCGTATTGATTCTGATTGGGATTGTTCGCTCGTTTAATGGCCCGGTGAGCAGAGCGTTGTTGCCGCAACTAGTCCCCGAGGAGCATTTCCCCAACGCCGTTGCGTGGGCATCCAGCGTGTTTCAGGCGGCGACCATCCTGGGTCCTTGCGTGGGAGGGGTCGTGTACGCAGTCGCGCGCGGTCCGGCGGCGGTGTACACGCTGGCGGCATTGGCCGCGGCGATGGCGACGGTCTGTGCATGGCAGATCAAGGTAGAATCGAAAGCGCGGGCCAGAGAGCCCATCAATGTGAATACTGTCCTGGCTGGCTTTCGCTATATCTGGCGGGAAAAATTGATTCTCGGCTCGATCTCGCTGGATCTTTTTGCGGTCTTGCTGGGTGGGGCGGTTGCGCTACTCCCGGTGTATGCGCGGGAAATCCTGATGACGGGGCCGGGAGGACTTGGCATCCTGCGTAGCGCGCCAGGTATCGGCGCGGCGGCGATGGCGGTCTACCTCGCACACAAGCCTTTGCGCGGCCGGGTCGGGGCGAAAATGTTGTGGTGCGTTGCGGGCTTCGGGGTGTTCACGATTTTGTTTGGAGTTTCGCGCAATCTAACGCTCTCTCTTATTGCCCTGGTTCTGGTGGGCGCTACCGACATGGTCAGCGTGATCGTGCGAGGCACGCTAATCCAGATCGCGACGCCGGACGAAATGCGGGGGCGGGTGAATGCCGTGGACATGGTTTTCATTGGTGCTTCGAATGAGCTCGGACAGTTTGAGTCCGGGTTAACGGCGCACTGGTTTGGCACCGTTCCGGCAGTCGTGTTCGGTGGGATTGGGACGCTTTTGGTTACGGCGGGTTGGGCTTGGTTGTTTCCGGCTCTACGCAGTGCGGACAAGTTGACTACCGTGCGGGATCGAAAAGATGGAGGCCTGATAGGGTAGGTCCGGGCAAGCTGGGGCGCACCCTTCGAAGCTCAGGGTAAACCATTGCTGCGCCCGTACAATGAAGCGCGGCGGGTGCGCCGTAGATGTCGGTCGTTACGTCGTGGGCTATTTTGTCGGCACTACCGTGGCGGATGGTGCTGCTGGGGTTGCGATTGCGGCCGGAGCAGACAAGGCGGCCCGCACTGCTGGGGAGATCTTGTCGGCGTTGGCGAGGAGATGGCTTACCTGCCACAATTGGGTCCCGGTCAGGCGGCCCTGGAAGCCGGGCATGCCTGTCATGCGGATGCCGTGGGCAGCCTTCCAATACGTTTCCCAGGTGGGATCGTCGGTTACGCCGGTGCCTTTGAAGAGTTGTGGCGGCTTGGGGTACATCCCCTGCGAGATGGTCGTCGGCTCCGCACCGGGCAGGCCGTGGCACACCGCGCAATGCTGTTTGTAGACTTCGGCGCCGGCAAGAAAATTGGCTTCATCCGCAGGCACGGCCGGGCCGGAGCGTACTTCTCGCTCCAGGTGAGCGTTCAATGCGGCATGGGCAATTTTGCGTTCGAACGGTAGGGGAGGATCGGTCGTCGCGACGGGGGCTCGGCCAGTCGTAAAATACATCCAGATACCTCCTAGAACCAATGCCGCTCCTAGTACGATACCCACGATCAATGCTCTAAGCATATTCTTCTGTTCCCCTTACATGAATTATGGAGTTTGGATGAATTCTGGAGCGCCTTGGCCTCGATCCGTTCCCCAAATGCAGATGGGTGTCAGTGTACGAGATTTTCGACGGTGCGCATGGGCGAAATTGTGAATTTCCGCCGCATTCTACAGTGGTCCATGCGCCAGAACGTTGCGTAACCTTTCTCGCCCAGGGGCCGTCTTATCTAGGCATAGGCTGCGTATTCCGATAGGCTTGTCCTGACGCTGCGACGGCCTACACCACTCGAGATCCATACAGGTTCATTGGCAAACTCGAACGCATTGCTTGCTGCTATGACAGGAGAGAAGGAATGGGTCATTTGAAATCAACGGAATTGCGGGAGCCGTATGCGCACCCGACAAGTTCCGGACAAACTCCTGAGGGGAAGGGCCGCTGGTGGCTATGGGTTGTGGTGCTGGCAATCGTCGCGGGCCTGGGTTTTTGGTATTTCCGGTCGAAGGACAGCACTGAAGCGCAAGGTCCTGCGGGCGCGGCGCAAGCAGGGAAGGGCGGGCGGCAAGGGCAAGGTGGCCCGGGGCTGGTCGTTCCTGTGGTGGTGGCAGCGGCCACGCGCGGTGATCTTCCTGTGTATTACAACGGGCTGGGCACGGTAACGGCATTTAACACCGTCACCGTTCGGAGCCGCGTCGATGGGCAAATCGTGAAGATCAACTTCACCGAGGGTCAGACCGTTCACCAGGGCGATGCGCTGGTGGAGATCGATCCGCGTCCCTATCAAGTGCAATTGGAACAGGCCGAAGGGCAGTTAGCCAAGGACCAGGCACAACTCCGCGACGTGCAAGTTGACTACGAACGGTATCAGCTGCTGTTCAAAGAAGGCGTGATTCCGAAGCAGCAAGTGGACACGCAGCAAGCGCAGGTGGGCCAGTTTCAGGGCGCCATCAAAGCGGACCAGGGAGTGATTGATAGCGCGAAGCTTCAGATTGTCTATTCCCACGTAACCGCTCCGATTACCGGCCGTGTGGGACTGAGACTCGTGGACATGGGAAACATCGTCCATGCCGCCGACACCACCGGTCTGCTGGTGATTACGCAACTGCAACCCATCGCGGTGATTTTCAGCCTGCCGCAGGATCAGCTCTCACAAGTATTAAGCAAACTTCATGGTGTGCCGCTGCCGGTGGAAGCCTACGACCGCGACGACGTCACCAAAATCGCCACCGGAAAATTGTTGACTATCGACAATCAGATCGACACCACCACCGGTACCTACAAACTGAAATCGGAGTTCAGCAACGACAAAGGCACGCTGTTTCCAAACCAGTTCGTGAATATCCATCTGCTGGTGGACACCAAACGCAATGTCACGATCGTTCCATCGACAGCGATCCAGCGCGGTCCGCAGGGTACGTATGTTTATTTGACGGGCAAAGACAACACCGTAAAAATTCAGCCGGTTACGATTGCGCTCTCTTCGGGGAGCTCGGTGGGAATCGGCACGGGACTTCAGCCGGGCGATAACGTGGTGGTGGACGGGCAAGACAAACTGCAGGACGGCAGCAAGATCGAAGCGCGCAGCCCCACCGGCGGCTCAGCGAACCCGCAAGGGCAACAGTCGCAAACGTCCGATCAGTCGCCGAACCCCAATCAGCCTTCTCCGCAAAAAGCCCCAGCCCAATCTGGGCATAAAGGCAAGCGCCAATGAGTCCGTCACGGCCGTTCATTCTGCGGCCAGTTGCGACGACCTTGCTGATGGTGGGGATTCTGCTGGTGGGTTTCGTGGCCTACCGGCAACTACCGATCTCCGCGCTGCCGCAGGTGGACTATCCGACGATTCAGGTCCTGACGTTTTATCCCGGCGCCAGCCCCGATGTGATGACGTCTTCGGTTACCGCGCCGCTGGAGCGCCAATTCGGCCAAATTCCCGGCTTGAATCAGATGACATCCACGAGTTCCTTCGGCAGCTCCATCATTACGCTGCAGTTTGTTCTCGATCTGAACATCGACGTCGCCGAGCAGGAAGTGCAAGCGGCCATCAATGCAGCGTCGAACCTGCTGCCCACCGATCTTCCGAACCCGCCGATCTACAGCAAGATCAACCCGGCGGATTCTCCGATTCTGACGCTAGCGCTGACGTCGTCAAGTCTGCCCCTGTCTAAAGTCGAAGATCTCGCGGAGACGACACTTTCGCAGAAGATTTCGCAACTCCCCGGCGTCGGGCTGGTTAGCATCAGTGGCGGCCAGCGCCCCGCCGTAAGGATTCAGGCCAACCCAACCGCGCTCGCCTCCTACGGTCTGAGCCTCGAGGATCTGCGTACGTCGCTCGGACAGGCCAACGTCGACCAGGCTAAGGGCAACTTTGATGGTCCGCATCAGGCCTTTACCATTGGTGCCAACGATCAACTTTTGACCAGCGACGGCTACCGCCCGCTGATTATCGCTTACAAGAACGGCGCGCCGGTGCGGTTGAGCGACGTCGCTACCATTTTCGACGGCGCGGAAAACGTCAAGCAAGCCGCCTGGGCCAACAAGGAACCTGCGGTCATCCTTAACATTCAACGCCAGCCCGGCGCGAATATTATCGCGGTTGTCGATCGCGTGAAGCGCTTGCTGCCGCAGCTCCAGGCTTCGCTGCCGGGCGCCGTGCAAGTGCAGATTCTCACCGACCGAACGACCACTATCCGCGCGTCGGTGGAAGACGTGCAGTTTTCGCTGGTACTTACGATCGCGCTGGTCGTGATGGTGATTTTTCTCTTTCTGCGCAGCGCGCGGGCCACGATTATCCCGGCTCTGGCGGTGCCGCTGTCCATCGTGGGCACGTTCGGTGTGATGTATCTGCTGGGCTACAGCCTGAACAATCTCACGCTGATGGCGCTGACGATCTCGACCGGCTTCGTGGTGGATGATGCGATCGTGATGATCGAAAACATTGCGCGGTTTATTGAAGCGGGCGATCCGCCCATGCAAGCCGCCCTGAAGGGAGCCGAGCAGATCGGCTTCACCATTATCTCCCTCAGCGTTTCGCTCGTGGCGGTGCTCATTCCGCTTTTGTTCATGGGCGATATCGTCGGGCGGCTTTTCCGCGAATTT
>Ga0137403_10002539_pt1 | contig 22287 bp, 25 predicted proteins | sample CZOMad2_1_16fung_FD_122057 | JGI IMG/M metagenome (GOLD analysis project Ga0137403, IMG submission 122057) | Vadose zone soil fungal communities from Angelo Coast Range Reserve, California, USA - CZOMad2_1_16fungal (Hybrid Assembly) | ecosystem: Environmental > Terrestrial > Soil > Vadose zone...
CTGGAACGTGTCGCTGACCACGCTGATGAACGAACGGATGTCGATCGGTTCGCGGCTCGCGACCGGCTTTGCCGAATTGTTTGAGTTCTGCAGCAATCTGATGACCGAGGAGGGCCCGGCGATCGACGATCGCGCCACGCGCTCCAGGCTCGCCCAATGGGCGGTGAAGGACTCGGGCTTGAAATACACGAGTTACCGCGCGATCTCGGCGCTTTCCAAAGGCGAGCGCCCGGGGCCGGAGAACTCGATCGGCAAGCTCGTGGCCGGCGTCATGCTGCAGGACATCGCGACTTATGCGATGGATCTGCAGGGCGCGAACGGCGTGCTCACCGATCCGGAAAGCACGGAGGCGGCCGGGCAATTCCAAGCGATGCTGATGTCGTCGCCCTCGATGCGCATCGCCGGCGGCACCGACGAAATCCTTCGCAACATCATCGCCGAGCGCGTACTCGGTCTGCCTGCCGACATCCGCGTCGACAAGGATGTGCCGTTCAACAAGATTCCGACCAAGGGGCGATGAGCGGAACGTGCCCCCGGATGCGTTCCAACAGAGGCGAGTAAGCGATGGATAGCGAAACCGAAACCGCGCGGATCGGCGTTCTCGAAAATCTGCTCAACGAACGTTATTCGTGCCGCGCGTTCCGGCCCGATCCGGTGCCGCGGCCGTCCATCGATCGCATCTTGACGGTGGCGCAACGCACGGCGTCGTGGTGCAACAGTCAGCCGTGGCAAATCGTGATCGCAAGCGGCGAGGCCAAGGAGCGCTTCCGAAAGGAAATCTACGCCGAAGCGGCTTCGGGTGCGGTGGAAGACGGCGACTTTGCGTTTCCGCGCGAATATCGCGGCGTCTACCTCGCGCGCCGCCGCGAAAGCGGCTTTCAGCTTTACAACACGCTCGGCATACCGCGTGACGACAAGGCGGCTTACGCGAAGCAGGCGCTTGAGAATTACAATTTCTTCGGTGCGCCGCACGTCGCCATCGTTCACACCGACGAAGCGCTCGGCATTTACGGCGCGATCGATTGCGGCGCTTACGTGAGCAATTTCATGCTCGCCGCGCAGGCCTTGGGTCTCGGCAGCATCGCGCAGGCAGCACTTGCCCGTCGCTCCGGCCTGATCCGACATCACTTCAAGCTCGGTGATGATCGTCGGGTGGTGTGCGGGATTTCGTTCGGTTTCCCGGACCACGGTCACCGAATCAACAGCTACCGCACCTCGCGTGCGAGCCTTGCGGATACCGTCACGTTCGTCGACGAATAGATTTCGAGGCCATTATTCCTGGCCTTCGTCTCCGGATTCTTCGTTATCTTCATATGCTTGCAGCAGTGCTATTGACAAAAGGCGCTCCAACATTTTGAGTTGTAATGCCTTGGCGTCGACAATGCATAATTGCAATTGCGTGATGATTCCGTCGAGGGAAGGTTGAGTCACAGCTTTAAACTTGGATATCGGCATGAATTCCATCCCAATGACACCGAAGCTTGCAGCGCTGAAGGGTGACGAAAACGCTATTCTTGGGCTTCGGCTAATGAAGTGCTTTCTCAAGCTACGAAACAAGGCACACCTTGAAGAGGTTATCGCGCTGGCTGAACGCTTGTTGGGTGAAGAGTCGAAATATCCGGTAAAGCCAGACGATCGATAGCGAGGAGGCCGCGCCAAGTCAGCGTCGGCTCCGTCAAGCCGATCTGTTGGCAAAGCGACATCCAAGTCGCGTCATCGCAATCGACGAGGACAGCCAGAACCGACATGCCGTCGATAGTCTGTGGCAGCCCCAGCGGATGAGCTTTCCAGCCGTACCGCTGGAACCGAGGCAGCCACCAGGACTCCAAAACAATGGTGAACCCGGTCAAACCGATACTGACGCCGTATTCCATGATTGCGGTCAGGAGCAGCATTTCGACACGGGGGCCCGCGTGCTCGCCGCGTCGTTCCGGAATAACAAAGATACGCGAAAGCTCATAGACGTCAGGTCGCCGGATCTGCCCGCGGATGTTGAGATACGGAAAAATGTCGCTCATCAACGTCGGCGACAGTGTCGGGACGGCGCGCATGGCGCCGATCAATTGCCCGTCGTCGATGCAAAACAAATAGACCGCGTCTTCGGTGTCAAACTGGTCGATCTCGCGTCCGTCCGGACGATCGAGCGCCATCCATTTGCGCTGCTTGACATAGATGTTGTGACGCAGCCGGAAATAAGGGTCGAAATAACTTTCGTAGAGATGTCGATTGTCTTTTCGAACGACGTGAATTTCCGGCATCGAAGCCACCGCTTGATTGCTGATTCAATCAAGCGGGATCATGCCGATGAAGAAAAATTGATCTACTGGAAGAACTCCCAGTTCAGAGCAGGATTTCGCGGTTGACAATCGCCATTGCGACAGTCGCCGTTTTGTTTTTCGTCATCATTTTTCGTTGCGCTTCTTCAAGATGCCAGCGCACATTTCGCTCCGAGATGTGCAGGATTCGGCTGGTTTCCCAGGCGGTTTTTCCGCGCGCCGCCCACCGCAGCACTTCCGCTTCGGTGGCGGACAGTCGCCGGTCTGTCGTGACCGGGTTTGGCCGGGAGAGCGTTCGAAGCCTGCCGTAGGTAAAAACGCTCATGAGATGAAGCGCGCTCTTTATTTCCGGATCGAGGTCGGGGCGTTCGCCCGCAATGCTGATCGCGCCGGTCGCATCGTCATAATGGATCGGTATGCAGAAGCCCTCATGAAATCGAAAATCGCGAGCGCGCGTCATCACGCGATGAGCAGGTTGATCGTGCTCCCGATCATAAGGCGCGTCTCGCCACTCAAACGGGTTCAACGTGTTGAAACAATGTCTGGGAATGGGATCAACGGCGCTCAGGTTTTCACGACTGTAGAGTTCGAACCATTCCGCCGGCCAGCCGCTCGCGATCGTCAATTTCTCGAGCGATTGTCCCGATGTCGGGATGCCCGCCATGATGTAGGCGTGAAAGCCGAAATGGCCGATCATTCGTTCAAATTGGGATATGACGCAGGCGGTCGTCTTCGACGCCTCGATCGCGTCGACGAAATCCAGCGCCCGCCGCCCCCAATATGGCTCTAAATTCTGCATTCAAAGCCCCCCGCTTCGTAGCGTAGGCCAAACGTCAGTAACCTTCAATCGTAAAACGTGGAGGGTTCGTCGCTCGCCGTGCGGGAAAATTTCGCTAGAGCGTTTTCGAGCGAAGTGGATACCGGTTCGCGTCAAGAAAACGCGTCAAAATAAGAAGTAGAGCCTCCGTTCCGATTCAATCGGAACGGAAAGGCTCTAGAATTTCGGCGGCCGCTTTTCTGCGAACGCCTTGATGCCCTCCTTGATCTCGGCGCCGCGCATGCTGTCGCGATGGCGGCGGTCGGCGGCTTCTTCGTCGAGGGCGCCGCGGGTGAATTCATTGATGGCGCGCTTCATGCCGGCCATCGCCGCCGGCGCATTGCCTTCGAGGACGGCGGTCAGCCTGTCGACCTCTTCGTCGAGCGCCTCGGCCGGCACCATCGCGGTGAGGTAACCGATCCGCAGCATCTCGGCGGCGTCTATTTTTTCAGCAGTCAGAAACAGCCGTTTGGCATTGTCGACACCGAGCCGCGACACGTAGCGTTTGATGCCGCTCTTGTAATAATGCAGGCCCAGCCGTGCCGCCGGCATGAACATCTCGCAACGATCGACGCCGATGCGGAAATCGCACGCCAGCGCCAGATCGGTCGAACCGCCATAGACCCCGCCGTTGAGCCGACAGATCGTCGGCACCGCGAGGTCTTCCAGCCGGTTGACGACGACCTCGAAGGCCGAGCCGGCGCTCGGTTGGTCACCGCCGGCGCGCTCGGCGATCGAGCCGAGATCATATCCGGCGCTGAAAGCCCGCCCGGTCCCGGTCAATACCATCACCCTGATCGCGGGATCGTTTTCGATTCGGTCGAACAGGCTTAGCAGCTCATCGAGATCGTCGGCCTGCAGCCGGTTCAAATGCTTTGGCCGGTTCAGGCGGATGGTGGCGCGACGGCCGTCGACCTCGAGCACCGGCGCGCTCGCTTCGCCGGGATCGGATTTGTCTCTCGCCATCATTTATTCTCCAACGCCCGCCGCTTGGCTTCGGCGTCGATCGTCGCGGCCAAATCGGGATGGCGCGCCATCAGCAGGCGGAAGTCCACGAGATCGAGCACCAACAGCTTCGACACTTGCGTGGTGGTGATATTGGCGGAACGCAAATTATTGCCGAGCAGCGCCATCTCGCCGAAGAACGCGCCTTCGCCGAGCGCGACTTTCTTGCCCGGCAAATCGACCTCGACCTCGCCTTCGGCGATGAAATACATGCAGTCGCCGACCTGCCCCTTGCGGATAATCATGGCCCGCGCCGGCAGGTCCAAGGTGCGCAGCAGGTGGGTGACGTCGGCGATCGCCGCCGGGCCGAGCGTGGCAAAAAACGGCACCTTGGTTACGGACTCCCAGGTCTTGAGAAAATTGTCGCGGCGGGTTTCCGCGGCAAAGCCGGTGGCCAGGATACCGGTCCAGAGCCCGAACACCCCGAGACCGCAGATCATCACCACGGCCGCGACCAGCCGGCCGAGCGGCGTGACCGGTACCACGTCGCCATATCCGGTCGTGGTCAAGGTGGCGACCGCCCACCACAATGCCGCGGGCACGCTGCCGAACGAGGTCGGTTGGGCGTCGCGCTCCAGAAAATGCACCGCCACCGAAGCGAGGCCGAGTACCATCAGGAAGATCACAAGCACGCTGAGCAGCGGGCCGGATTCCAGCACCAGCACCCGCCGCAATGGCCGCAAGCCGGGCATCCCGGGAACCAGCTTGAGCATCCAGAAGATGGCGAGTAGCCAAGCCGATTTGGGACTTGCGCCGAGCATGAGGGCAAGCGGGATGGCCAGCGCGGAGATGGCGTCGAGCAGCCCGCCACCGGATAGCACATAGGTCCAAACCTTGCGGGCAAGAAAAGCCCTGCGAAGCCGGACCGCCCATTCGAACACGAAGAACGCCAGACACGCCCACAGCACCGCATCGACCCAGCGATGCGCCGTCTCGTAGGCGGGATCGACCGAGCGAAGAACCATCATGCCGATGCCGGCGGCCGCCGCGACGTAGCCCGCTTTGGTCATGTTGCGGCCGGCGGTCGCGGCCACCACTTGCGCCAAGCTTGGGAGCGATTTGGACATTGCGAGGCGGTGCCTGTCGATCGGAAAGATCTGATGCCGGACATCCCCACGGGTGGCCGGGTCCCCAAAGTGCCCAAGCCGGGGGAGGCCGTCAACGAAATGGCGGTCGCGGTCGGTGACAGCTTTACGCTTTTTTGGTTTCCCCGCAGGTGCATTCTGTCCCGGGAGATGCCATAAATAAGCAATTGCGGGGTTTAGTTATTCGGATTTGCGAAGACGTTGCGCTGAACGCCTCCAGCTCAATCCGTGCCGTTTCAACCGTCACAGCGAGGGTGTCAGCCTTGTCGTTTCCCACCATGTCGTCGTCAGTTCCGGTTGGCCTACTGGTGGGATGGATGTTGCTGCTTACGTTCAAGCACGTCATCGCCGATTTTGTCCTGCAAACGTCCTGGATGGCGATCGGCAAGGATCAAAAAAAGGGATGGGCGCTGCCGTTGCTGGCGCATTGTCTCGTGCATCTGGCGCTGGCGCTGGCGCTGATTCTGATCGTCGCGCCGCGGTTCTGGTTCGTCGCCTTTATCGATTTTTTGATTCACATCACGGTCGACCGCGCCAAGGGGTTTTGCGCCTCCACCTTCGATGTGACGCTGGAACATCAGCACTCCTGGTTCTGGACGCTGATCGGCGTCGATCAGGCGCTGCACCATCTGACCGGCTTCGGCCTGTCGATTTTCATGGCCGCGAACGGTTGATCTTGCCGGCTTTAAGGATGTGCGTCCCGGATCAAGACGCTCAACCGGTGCTGGCCGACTTCTCGTTCGATCGAAGTCCAGCCCAGCCTTTCATAAAACCCCATACGCTGTGGCCGCGCGCATAAAAAGGCGCGGGCTACACCCAGCGCGAAGCAATCCTGCGCGGCGCGATCGACCAGCGCGGCACCGACGCCGCGTTGGCGCGCCTCTGGCTCGACCCACACCGCCGCGACCCATGGCGTGAATTGTGGACGTTCCGCAAGATCGGATGCGATCACCGAGGTCGTGCCAAGAAACGCCTCGCCGTGATGGGCGACCAGCGCGAAGGGAATAGGCGCGGCGCTCAAGCTTTCGCGCAGGCGGCCGGAGATATAGTCGAGCGGATGGCCATCGGCTTTCCACCACGCCTGCCAAATCCGCTCCGCCAGGGTGTCGAAAAACTCCGGACGTTGCCGCAGGTCGGAGATTGTGAAGGAAGGGCGCTTGATAATTTGCATGTTGCGGCGCGATTTCTTCGATACGCGGCGTAACGATCACGCCCATTTTTCCGTCCCAAAGAGTGATACGTCAATAACCGGCCATTTGCACGCGCTGTCATCGCGCGTCATGCTCGCAAGCCGCGCCGATCTAATCGAGAGAGAATCAAAATGAAGGAACAGCCGCTCGCGAAGAAAACCGTCGATGTGTTGGGTAGCCGCATGGCCTATCACGAGCGCGGCGAGGGTGCGCCGGTATTGTTTCTGCATGGCAATCCGACCTCGTCCTATCTCTGGCGTAACGTCATTCCCGAGCTTGCGGGCCAGGGCCGGCTGATTGTGCCCGATCTGATCGGCATGGGCGATTCCGCCAAATTGCCAAATCCCGATACCGACACCTATCGATTCACCACCCATCGCAACTACCTCGCGGCCTTCATCGATGCGGTGATCGGGCCTACGGACACTCTGGTGTTGGTGGTGCATGATTGGGGCTCGGCGCTCGGATTCGATTGGGCCAACCATCACCGCGATCGCGTCCGCGGCATCGCCTATATGGAGGCGCTGGTGCGGCCGATCGCTTCCTGGGATGAATGGAGCGCGTCGGCGACGCCGATCTTTCAAGGCTTCCGCTCCGACAAGGGCGAGACGATGATTCTCGAGCGCAATATGTTTGTCGAGCGGGTATTGCCGGGATCGGTGTTGCGGAAGTTGAGCGAGACCGAGATGAGCGAGTATCGCCGGCCTTTTCGAGAGCGCGAGGACCGCTGGCCGACGCTGACCTGGCCACGGCAGATTCCGATCGCGGGCGAACCTGCCGATGTGGTGCGGATAGCGGCCGACTATTCGCAATGGATGGCGGAAAACGACATCCCGAAACTGTTCGTCAACGCTGAGCCGGGTGCGATTCTGATCGGCGCGGTTAGGGATTTTTGCCGAAGCTGGAAAAACCAGACCGAAGTCACCGTGCCGGGATCGCACTTTATCCAGGAAGATTCCGGCCCGGCCATCGGCCGCGCCGTGGCCGATTGGATGAAGGCAAATTCGATCTAGATCGTGATGCGATCAAGTTGAATCGCATCATGATCTCATCTCTTTGTTTGAGCATGATTTTTTCGGAAAACCGGTTCCCACTTTTCCGGATCATGCTCTAGCGCTTGTCTGATTCGGTTCCGCGGCTCAAGGGCCTCCCCGTGTAACTACTGGTTACGTGGTTAACCCTTCATTAGAGACTCGCCCCGCATCTTGCGGGGCGGGAGATATTCAAATGTTTTCAAGCCGCGAAGCCTTCGAGAACGACTTCTGTCCGATCCGGGACGAATTGCTCGGCGAAATGTACCGCGCCAACGAAAACGGTCTGCCCAAGCTGGTGGAGAGCGTCTCTTCCGAGGTTCGGGCGATGCTGGCGCTGTTTTGCTATCGCCGAAGCCATCTGCACTCATTGGCACTTTCGATCGCCGCAAGCTGCAGCGAACGCGAATTGGTCCAGTTCGGCGGACGCGTCGGCTCAAGCCTTTACGCGTTGTCCCGCCAGGCGCCGGAAACGCGCGCCGCACCCTCGCTCTACGGCAATCGCAAGCCGATCACGCTCTCGACCAAGCCGCTCAGCACCCTCGCGCCGGTCGTCGACGAGCTTGACGAGGAGTTGGGCGAAACCGTGCCGGCCTGACGGATTTCGCTTAAATCCTTTTTTGTTTATCGGCTCAGCGCCGGCAGGCCGTGCCGTTTCCGTGCCATCGCGCATTCGACATCGCCGGGCATGCAGGTTCGGCAGACTTCGGGCCGGATTGCGTAGATGGTGCATGAGGTCGCAACCCCGATTTTGCCCGAGAGCGCCGAACAGCGTTCACCCTCGCAGCGCATTCCCGAGAGCTTGTCGTTGACGAATTCGTGCGGAATGAAATCGAGCGCCGCGTCGTCTTCGGTGGTGAATCGCGGCCAGTTCGACGAATAGGCACAGCACGCGCCGCAAGCCTGGCAGGGGCTGGGATCGCCGCTCACGATGTCGATCCGGCTGGTCCCGATAGCGGGCCTTTTGCGTGGGCCAATTCCGTCTCCAGTTCCGCGATGCGCGCATCGCGCGAGGCGAGCGCTGCCGCCACGTCGCTGGCGTCGAATTTCTGCGGGATGTGCTGCGGGCAGTTGGTGTCCCAGGCGGAGACCTTGAATAAAATGACCTGTTCGGGTCGCGCTTTGTAGCCTTGCGGCATCAGCGATTTCATCAGCGCCGGATCGTCGTCCACCACCCGCGCTTCGCCCCAGATCTTGACCCGGCGGCGATGGGCATAGTCCATCACGAAAATGTAGGCTCTCGGGTTTTCGGAAAGGTTGCCTTGCGTGATGTATTGTCGGTTGCCGGCGAAATCGGCGAACGCCAGCGTCTGCTTGTCCAAAATCCGGATGAAGCCCTTCGGTCCGCCGCGATGCTGAATATAGGGCTGACCGTCCGCACTCGCGGTCGCCAGAAACATGCTGTCCTGTGCGGTGAGAAACGCGGCGAGGTCCTCGTCGATTTCGGTCCGCCAGCCGCCATTCTTTTCGACCCGGGCATAGGCCTCGCGCGACCCTTTGCGGGCCTGAATGGCCTTCACCGCCGGGGTGAACGCCACGTCACTGGAATAGACGTCGCTGGAAAAGGTGTCTGTCATCGTCGAATCCCGGAAGGGTCCGAGGCGGCCAAGTGCCCGCCCTCGTCCTCTAAGATGGTCCTACATCAAATTTCGGCAATCCTGCGAATCCATGCGTCTCGGATCGGTGACGATCTCGTGACCGATGATTCGACGTCTATTCTTTCTTCGGCACTACGCGAAAGGTCGCATTGGCGCGCGCGATCACGACATTGTCGGCCTTTATGAGGCTTTGCGCAAAGCAGATCGTGCTTCCAGCCCGGATCACCTCGGGTTCGACGGCAAGCCATTGTCCGACCTGCGCCGTGCCGACGAAATCGACCGAGAGCCCGATCGTCACCAGTGAGGATGTGGCGCCGATTCGAAAGGCGCAGCTATGACCCATGGCATTGTCGGCGAGCGTTGCAATGAGCCCGCCGTGAATAAGCCCGCGGGCGTTGGTGTGCGGCTTGGCGAGCCGCAATCCGATGATCACGGCGTCTGCCGTCCGCTTCGAATAGAGCGGCTTCCAGGGATCGGTGAGCGGGCTTCGCCGGGTGTGGCGTTCGAAGCCTTGGGGAATTTCGCTGGCGGTCATGCGGGAGCCTCGCATCTCGACGATACGTTTCTCACGATTGAACGCGCGCGCGACGGGAAATGCACCACCTACTAAGTTTTAAACGAGATTTCGGTGTCTGTTTAAAACGAAAATGCGTTTTGCTGTCGTATCTTAATACGGCAGGCCGACGTAATTCTCCGACAGCGAGGCGATCGCTGCTTTGGAGCTGACGAGGTAATCGAGTTCGGCGAGCTGCAGTCGCGCGCCAAAGCCTTCATTGTCGGGAAAACGGTGCAGCATCGCCGTCATCCACCACGAAAAGCGTACCGCCTTCCAGACCCGACAAAGCGCCTTTTCGGAATAGCCGTCGATGCCGGCGGAAGATTTCTCGTCGTAAAATTCGCGTAACGCCAACGAGAGATAATGCGCATCGCTCGCGGCGAGATTGAGCCCCTTGGCGCCGGTCGGCGGCACGATATGGGCGGCGTCGCCGGCAAGGAACATCCGCCCGAATCGCATCGGCTCGGCGACGAAACTGCGCAGCGGCGCAATGCTCTTTTCGATCGAAGGGCCGGTGACGAGATTGTCGGCCGTCTTTTCATCGAGCCGCCGCTTCAATTCGTCCCAGAATCGGTCGTCCGACCATTGATCGATGCGATCGTCGAGCGAGCATTGCACGTAGTAGCGGCTGCGATGCGTCGAGCGCATCGTGCACAGGGAAAATCCTCTTTCGTGGTTGGTGTAGATCAATTCGGGCGAGACCGGGGGTGTCTCCGACAGAATTCCCAGCCAGCCGAACGGATAGATGCGTTCGAAGGTCCGGATCGCCGAAGGTTTCACGCTGGCGCGGCTGACGCCATGGAATCCGTCGCACCCGACGATGAAATCGCAGGCGATCTCGTGGCCGACGCCGTCCTTGACATAAGATACGCGCGGGCGATCGGTGTCGAAATCCAGCGGCTTGACGTCGGCAGCCTGGTAGACGGTGGCGAGACCCGCCGCGCTGCGTGCGGTCATCAGGTCGAACGTCACTTCGGTCTGGCCGTAGATCATCACGGTCTTGCCGGTGGCGGCGGTCATATCGATGCGATGGCGCACGCCGCCGAAGGCGAGTTCGACGCCGTGATGAATCAGACCCTCGCGATGTGCGCGGTCGGCCGCGCCCACTTCGCCCAACAGCGTGACGGTGCCCTCTTCCAGAAGGCCCGCACGGATGCGCCCGAGCACATAATCCGGCGTCTGGCGCTCCAGTATGATGTTGTCGATTCCGTAAGTGTGAAGCAGTTGTCCGAGCAGCAATCCCGCCGGCCCCGCACCAATGATTGCCACCTTTGTCCGCGACACTTGTTCTCCTGATGACCGCAAGTTGCGCGCCGATGTTGCCGTCGGCTTGCAATGATAATTATATCATATAACAATACTGGCAAAGCGTCATTGCAGCACGATGTCGCGCGGGGAGTAATGCCGATGAGAAGAGCGTTTTTCGCGCTGCTTTTGGCCGCCAGCACGACACTTGTGTTCGCGCAGAAGCCTGTGTTCGCGCAGGACAAGCCCGTCAGCATGAAAGTCTCGCTGTGGTTGCCGCCGGCGCATCCGTTGGTGCCGGCCACGCAGGCCTGGGCGGCCGACATCGAAAAGGCCTCCGGCGGCACCATCAAGATGACGGTGTTTCCCTCCGAGCAGCTCGGCAAGGCGTTCGACCATTACGACATGGCGCGCGACGGCATCGCCGATATCACCTATGTCAATCCCGGCTATCAGCCCGGCCGCTTTCCGATCGCCGCGGCCGGACAGCTTCCGTTTTTGTTCTCCGACGGCAAGAAGGGCACGTTGGCGCTGAACGAGTGGTACCACAAATATGCATCGGCCGAGATGAAGGACACCCATCTGTGTTTCGCCTTCATCCACGATCCCGGTACCCTGCACGGCAAAAAGAAAATCGTGGTTCCAAGCGACCTCCGCGGGACCAAGGTGCGGCCGGCGCAGAGCACCTTTGGCGAATTGGTGAAAATGTTCGGCGGCACCAACGTTCAGGCGTCGGCGCCGGAATCGCGCGACGCGATCGAGCGCGGCGTCGCCGACGAGATCGCCTTCCCTTGGGGTTCGATGTTCCTGTTCGGCATCGACAAGGTGGTGAAGTATCACATCGACGTGCCGCTATATGCGACGGTGTTCACTTACAACATCAATCTCAACAAATATAATTCGCTTTCGCCCGCGCAGAAAAAGGTCATCGACGACCACTGCTCGCCGGAATGGGCCTCGAAGGTCAGCGACCCCTTCAGTGAATTTGAAGCCAGTGGCCGCGCCAAGATGAAGGCGCAGGAGGGCCATGAAGTCTATCAGCTGACGCCGGAACAGCTCGACGAATGGAAGAAGGCGGTGAAGCCGTTGCGGGACAGCTGGGCCGAGGCGGTGAAGAAAGCCGGCGGCGATGCCGCTGCCATCGAGGCCGACCTGCATGAGCTGCTGAAAAAATACGAGGCCGGGATTTGAGGGACGCGCGTCATTCCGGGGCGCGACAACCGAACTCGGGTTTACCCGAGTTCGGCAAATATCATTGTCCAAGTCGGCTAAAGCCAACTTGGATGGCGCGAACCCGGAATCTCTTGGCAACGACTTCTGGATTCCGGGTTCGCTCGCTTTACGCGAGCGCCCTGGAATGACCCCTTTGGGAATCGCTGACGTAAAGCCATGACCGCCAATTCCGAAGTCACGCGCGAAGGCGTCATCGTCGGCCCCTCCGAGCCGTCGCGCAAGAACGTCATGGATCGCTTCATCGATTCGATCGAATGGATCGCGGCATTTTTTGTCGGCATCGTCGCGCTCAACACCTTCGTCGCGGTGTTCATGCGAAAATTCTTCGCGATGACGATCCCGGACTATTACAATTTCGGCCAGTTCATGCTCGGCATCCTGATTTTTTGGGGCATCGCCGCCACCAGCTATCGCGGCACCCACATCACCGTCGATCTGGTGTGGGCCAATGCGACGCCGAAATACCAGCGCGTGATCGATGTATTCGCCACGCTCGTGCTGCTGTTCGTCGTGACGGTGCAGACCTACACGCTGTTCGACAAGGTGGTAACCACGCGCGCCGACCACATCGTCACCATGGATTTGCAGGTGCCGATCTGGCCGTTCTTTCTGGTGTCGTGGATCGGTGACGTCTCGGCGGTGGTGCTGATCGCGATCCGCACCTACCGCCTGATCTTCCAACCGGATCTGATGCACGATCCGAAAATCAAGGCCGTGGAGTAGTCGAGGATGAGCAACGAGGCGGTTGCCTTGCTCGGCTTTGTCAGCCTGTTTGCGCTGATGTTGCTGCGCGTGCCGGTCGGGATGGCGATGGGCCTCGTCGGCATCACCGGCTTCGGCTATCTCACCGGGCTTGAGCCGGCCTTGAAGCTGGTCGGTCAGACCACGATGCGGACCGTGACGGATTATTCCTTCGGCGTGATCCCGATGTTCTTGCTGATGGGCGCGTTCGTGTCGGTCTCCGGCATCAGCCGCGAACTGTTCCGCGCCGCCAATACCTTCGTCGGCCATTGGGAAGGTGGCTTGGGCATCGCCACGATTGCGGCCTGCGGCGGCTTTGCGGCGATCTCCGGTTCTTCGGTGGCGACTGCCGCGACCTTTTCGGCGGTGGCCTATCCGGAAATGCGGCGCTTCGGTTACCCGCAATCCTTTGCCACCGGCGTGATCGCGGTCGGTGGCACGCTCGGCGCGATGCTACCGCCATCGACCGTGCTGGCGGTCTACGGCATCATCACCCAACAGGACATCGGCAAATTGTTCATCGCCGGCATCCTGCCGGGGTTGCTCGCGATCATCATGCATATGACGACGATCGGCATCATCGGTGCGGTGAGGCCGGGGTTCCTCCCGGCAGGCCCGCGCGCGTCGTGGAAGGAACGGATAGTGGCGCTGCGCGACGTCTGGTCGCCGCTGCTTTTGTTCGTGTTCGTGATCGGCGGCCTCTATGGCGGCTTCTTCATTCCGACCGAGGCCGGCGCGGTCGGCGCGGTCGGTGCCTTCATCATCGGCTTGCTCAGAGGCAGGCTGAATAAAGACGGCATCCTGCAGTCGTTGTTGCAGGCGACGCGCACGGCGGCCGCGGTATTCACCGTGCTGATCGGCGCTCTGTGCTTCGGCTATTTTCTCACCATCACCCAGACGCCGCAGAACGTCACGGCCTTTCTCACCGGCCTCGGGATCGGTCCTTACGGCGTGCTGGCGCTGATTCTATTGATGTATCTGGTGCTGGGGTGCCTGATGGACGCGATGGCGATGGTCATCCTCACCGTGCCGATCGTGTTCCCGGTGGTGACCGCACTCGGCTTCGATCCGATCTGGTTCGGCATCGTCATCGTCATGACCGTCGAACTCGGACTTATTCATCCCCCCGTCGGCATGAACGTGTTCGTCATCAAGAGCGTGATCAAGGACGTCAACATGTCGACGATCTTCGTCGGCGTGCTGCCGTTCGTGGTGACCGACATCATCCGGCTGGTGATCTTGATTCTGTTTCCCTTGCTGGCGACCTGGCTGCCGCAGCGGATGATCGGGTAAGGAGATTACGATACCTCATCCTGAGGAGCGGCCGCTTGGCCGCGTCTCGAAGGATGAGCGGGTGGTCTCATGGTTCGAGACGCGCGAAGACGCGCTCCTCACCATGAGGACGGTCAATTTCCATCCACCAAAATCACCCTGACATCGTTGACATTGGTGAGGGTCGGGCCGGTCGTGAGCAGGTCGCCGGTCGCAGCAAAGAACGCGGTGGCGTCGTTGTTGTCGAGATAGGCGCGCGCGTCGAGGCCGAGCGAGGCCATTTTGGCAAAGGTTTTTTGATCGATGATCGCGCCGGCGGGGTCGGTTGCGCTGCCGGCGCCGCCGTCGGCGCCGTCGGTATCCGCCGCCAAGGCCGAAATGCCAGGCGTGTCCTTGAGAAGCCCGGCCAAGGCCAGGGCATATTCCTGGTTGGGGCCACCGCGCCCGTTGCCGCGCACCGTGACGGTGAGTTCGCCGCCGGAGAGGATCGCGACGCGCTTGCCTGCCGCGCGCGCCTGCAACGCAAGCTTTGCGTGGTCGGCGGCGACCTCGCGGGCCTCGCCTTCGAGGTCGGCGCCGAGATCGACGATCTCGTAGCCGGCGTCTTTTGCTTTTTTGATCGCGGCGTCGAGCGAGGCCTTCGGACGCGCGATCAATTCAAATTGCGCCCGGGCGAACGCTTCATCGCCGGGTTTGCAGCTTTCGTTTTTGGCGTCGTCGAGGGCGCGGCGCACGGCGTCGTCGATTGCGAGGCCATATTTGGCGACGATGGCGCGTGCGTCCGCCAGCGTGGTCGGATCCGGCACCGTCGGCCCCGACGCGATCGCGGACGGCTCGTCGCGCGGAACGTCGGAGATCGCGAGCGTCACGATTTCGGCGCGGCGGCCGGCGCGCGCCAGCCGCCCACCCTTGATCCGCGACAAATGCTTGCGAACCGTGTTGATTTCGCCGATCGGCGCGCCCGAGCGCAATAGCGCCCGGGTCACTTGTTGCTTCTGCGCAAAGCTCACGCCGTCGACCGGCGCGATCCAGTTCGCCGAGCCGCCGCCCGACAAAAGCACCAGCAGGAGGTCGTCGGCACCGGCGCCCTCGGCCAGGCGCAACGTCTCGTCCGCGGCCTTTAGCCCCGCCTCGTCGGGCACCGGATGGCCGGCTTCGATCACCTTGATCCGCCGCGTCGGCACGCCATGGCCGTGGCGGGTGGTTGCGATCCCGATCAGGCGCGAGGGCGCAAGCCCAAGCCGGTCGAGATAATGCCGTTCCGCGGCCGCCGCCATCGCGCCGGCGCCCTTGCCGGCGGCAAGCAGAATCACCCGCCCCTTCGGGATCGGGCGCAGATGAGCCGACAGCACCACGTCGGGATGGGCGGCGGCGACGGCGGCGTCAAAGATCGCGCGCAGGAGAGGGCGTTTGTCGGTCATCGTGTCACACGGCTGGAAAAGGAAACATGCGGATGCCGGTTATCTATCCTAATCCGGCAAAAGAAAATCCCCGCGAGGCGCCGCGGGGGTCGAAGATTCTTCGTGTCCCGGACGCGGTGCAGCGTTCTTCACGCTGCGCCGCAGAGCCGGAATCTACATGAATAACGTTCAACGATGGACCCCGGATCAGCAGCGCACCAAGCCGCAAGTGCGGCGCGCTGCGCAGCATCCGGGGCACGTAAAGCCTCAGCCTCCGACGTCGCCGCTGATGATGTCGCCGAACAGCTCCCACCGCTCGCCCTTGAATTTCATCAGCTGAAGCTGGCCGATCGGAGCGAAATTGCTCGGGCTGGTGTTGATGGCGATGCCGGGCAGCAAAACTTCGGTCCGGAAACTCTTGAGGTTTGCCGCCTGCTTCATGATGTTTTCGCGGGTGAGATTGTCGCCGCACATCTTGAGCACCTCGACCATCGTCTGGGCCACGCCGTAACCGACCACGACCGAGGCATCGAGCTTGTTGCCCTCGGGGAAGTCCTTGGCGAGGAATTCGACGAATTTCTTCATCCCGGAATCGTTGTCCCATTGCGGATCGGAAGCGTCCTTCAGATAGGCGGCCGAGATAATGCTTTGCGAATTCTCAAAGCCGGCTGGCTTGATCACGCTGCCGACCGAAGCCGCGACGTTGTTGAGAATATGAAGCGGCTTCCATTCGATCTCCGCGACCTTCTTGATCGCCTGGGCCGCGAATTTCGGCGTCGCGATGTCGACGAAGATATCGGCGCCGGTCGATTTCAGCTTGACGATGTGGTTGTCGACCGTGGGTTCGGTGGTCTCGAAACTTTCCTCCGCGATGATCATCGAGGCGGCCTTGGCACCGAGCCCGTCCTTCAAGCCCTTGAGATAATCCTTGCCGTAGTCGTCGTTCTGATACAGCACCGCGATCTTGGCGTTCGGCTTCTCTTTCAGAATATATTTGGCGTAGATACGGGCCTCGTTCTGGTAGTTGGGCTGCCAGCCCATGGTCCAGGGGAAGTCCTTGGGGTCGTTCCACTTGGTGGCGCCGGTGGCCACGAACAGCTGCGGCACCTTCTTTGCATTCATGTATTTGTGAATCGCCGAATTCGGCGGCGTGCCGAGCGAATTGAAAACCAACAGAACTTCGTCGCTCTCCACGAGCTTGCGCGCCTGCTCGACGGTCTTCGGCGGGCTATAACCGTCGTCATAGCTGATGAAATTGATCTTGCGGCCGTTGATGCCGCCCTCGGCGTTGATCTTCTTGAAATAAGCGGCTTCGGTCTTGCCGATGACGCCATAAGCGGACGCCGGGCCGCTATAGGGCATGATGTTGCCGATCTTGATTTCGGTATCGGTGGCGCCGGTATCGTATTTCTTTTGCGCCACCGCGCCGCTGTTCGATGCGGCGAACAGGGCGAACGCGACGGACGCGATCGCGAGTTTGCGTGTGATAACAGGCATTTCGATCTCCCTCTTTTATTGAATATTCGCGCTTTATTAGATGTTTGTGCGCGTCATGTTCCGTTGTTTGACTGAAGTTCTTGTGACGCCGGGGGAATTCAATACCATTTGGCGCCAGCCATCAAGAAAAAGCCCCTGCGACAAAGCCGCGGGGGCTGCTTCTTTAGTAGTCAGCCGGCGCGACCGGGCGGGTGGCTTTATCCTTCGAGACGCGCGCAAATGCGCTCTCCTTAGGATGAGGTCTGAGACCCTCATGGTGAGCGCGTCTTCGTGCGTCTCGAACCATGAGGCCATTGAGATTAATTGCTGACCTCGCCGCTGATGATGTCGCCGAACAAATCCCATTTCTCGCCCTTGAACCGCATCATCTGAAGCTGCTCGATCGGGGCGTAGTCCGCCGCGCCGGTGTCGATCTTGACGCCGGGGAGCAACGTGTCGGGCGTGAAATCCTTCAGGTTTGCGGCCTGCTTCATGACGTTTTCGCGGGTCAGGTCGTCGCCGCACATTTCCAGCACCTTCGCCATGGTCTGGGCGACGCCATAGCCGTACACCACCGAGGCATCGAGCTTGTTGCCTTCGGGATAATATTTTTCCAGGAAGGCGATGAATTTCCTCATCCCCGGATCGTTGTCCCATTGCGTATCCGCGCCATCCTTGGCGTAGGCGGCCGAAAGGATGCCTTGCGCGTTCTCGAAGCCCGCCGGTTTGATCACCCCGCCGACGGAGGCCGAGACGTTGGTGAGGATATGCAATGGCTTCCATTCAAGCTCGACAAGCTTCTTGATCGCTTGCGCTGCGAATTTCGGCGTGGCGACGTCGAGGAAGACATCGGCGCCGGTCGCCTTGAGCTTGACGATATGATTGTCGATCGTGGGCTCGGAGGTCTCATAGCTTTCCGCGGCGAGGATCATCGACGCCTTGGCGCCGAGGCCTTCCTTGAGGCCCTTAAGGTAGTCCTTGCCGAAATCGTCGTTCTGATACAAGACGCCGATCTTGCCGTCCGATCGCTCCTTCAAGAGATATTTCGCGTAGATTCGCGCTTCGTTCTGGTAACTCGGTTGCCAGCCCATGGTCCACGGAAAGTCTTTGGGGTCGCTCCATTTGGCGGCGCCGGTCGCGACGAACAGCTGCGGGACTTTCTTGACGTTCATATATTTCTGGATCGCCGAATTCGACGGTGTTCCCAGCGGATTGAAGATCAACAGGACCTCGTCGTTCTCCACGAGCTTGCGCGCCTGTTCGACGGCCTTCGGCGGGCTGTAGCCGTCGTCATAGCTGATGAATTTGATTGTGCGGCCGTTGATGCCGCCCTCGGCGTTGATCTTGCGGAAATATGCTTCTTCGGTCTTGCCGATCACCCCATAACCGGAGGCGGGGCCGCTATAGGGCATGATGTTACCGATTTTGATTTCGGTGTCGGTGGCGCCGGGATCGTATTTCTTTTGGGCAGTTGCGCTACCAAAGCTGGCAACGAAAGCGATGACCGCCGTCGAGAACGCGGCGATACGTCGTTGTTTAGAAAGCATCTTGTCTCCTCAGTTTTTCTTGATCTTTCCTACCAGTTGTTGGGCCACCATTGCCACCTGCCTGGCGCCGTGCGGCACCAGGAAAATCACCAGGAAAAGAAGAACGCCGAATACGGCGCCGGAAAGGCCTTTTGAAATTCCTTCCGCGATGTTCGGCACGAAAATGATGAAAGCCGACCCCACGATCGAGCCGGGCAGCCACCCGACGCCGCCGACCACCATGCCGAGAAACAGCGAAATCGAGAGCGTGATGGTGTAGCTGTCCGGAGCGACGAACTGCACGGCGATCGCGCCCAGGCCGCCGGCCACGCCGGTGATGCTGGCGCTGACGCCGAACGCCAGCGTCTTGTACAGCGCGACGTCGATGCCCATGGCGGAGGCCGCGATTTCGTTATCGCGAATCGCCATGAAGGCGCGCCCCGAACGCGACTTCAGGAGATTGACGGAGAAGATATAAATGGCGACCGTGATCGCGAGCGTGAAATAATAAAGCCACATGTCTTGCGACACCGGCAAACCAAAGGGCGCGTCGGGTTTGGTCACGACAAGCCCCTGCACGCCGCCGGTCCAGTGCTCGAATACCCCGAGCTTCAACAGCTGCGGCATCGCGGTCGCCAGTGCGAAGGTTGCGAGCGCCAGATAGACGCCGCTCAGACGCAGCGCCGGCTGGCCGAACAGAAACCCGAAGGCAAAGCAGATGACGCCGGCGACGGGCAAGGTCAACGCGTAGTTGACGTTGAAATGCTCCATCAGGATCGCCGAAGTGTAGGCGCCGACCGCGAAAAAGGCGCTCTGGCCAAGCGAAAACTGCCCGCTGCCGCCAGTCAGAATATTGAGCGCCAGTACGGCGAGCCCGTAAACCAGCAGCATCGTCATCTGGAAGATGATGAAGTTCTTCACGAACAAGGGCGCGGCGATCAGCAATGCGAGCATGACCAACGACGAACCGTAGCCGAGCGTCATTGCTTTTTTGGGGACGGCGTCGATCGCCGGGGCTTCGGTGGCGACTTCTTGCACTGCGCTCATGATCAAACTCGTTTGACGATAGGCCGGCCAAACAGGCCGGCGGGTTTGACGACCAGGACGGTGATGATCAGTGCCAGCGCGATCGGCAGCTTCAGTTCGTTGCCGACGCCGGGGATATAGGTTCCGGCCAGATTTTCGAAGACGCCGACCAGAAAGCCGCCGATCACCGCGCCGAACGGACTGGTCAATCCGCCGAGCACGGCGGCGGCGAATCCGTAGATCAACACGCCGCCCATCATGTTCGGCTCGAGAAACACCACCGGCGCGATCAAAATGCCGGCGATCGAGCCGATCGCGGCCGCCATGCCCCAGCCCAGCGCGATCATCCAGCTGGTGTTGATGCCGACCAGCCGTGCCGATTCAGGCACCGAGGCCGCTGCGCGCATGGCGAGTCCCACCCGCGTGTATTGAAAGAACAGATAGAGCAGGGTCAAAAGCATCACGGTGACCCCGATCATGCCGGCTTGATGGGTGGAGATCAGCTGGCTGCCGAGGAATGGCGAAGACCCGAACGGGGTCGGATATTGCTTGATCGTGAAGTCCCAGATCAGGCCCGCGACGCTGTTGAGGATCGCAAACAAGGCAATGAAGCCGGCGACGTTGGTCAGGATCGGGGCTTTCGCCAAGGGCTTGAACAGCACGCGTTCGATGACGATGCCGCCGACGAAAGACAAGGCCAGCGTGAGCAGGAAGGCCCACCAATAGGGAATGCCCCATTGCATCAATTGCCAGGAGATGAAGGTCGAGAACATCGCCATTTCGCCTTGCGCGAAATTCAGATGGTCGATCGCCTGGTAAATCATGACCACGGCGAGCGCCATGCAGGCATAGATCGCGCCGGTGGCGATGCCGGCCAGGACTTGATTGACGAAAAGCTCCATGGCCGCGCTCCGTTAGTAGCCCAGATAGGATTTTCGAACGTCTTCGTTGTTCGCGATCTCGGAGGCGTTTCCCGACATCACGATGCGTCCGGTCTCGATCACATAGGCCTTGTCGGCGATCTCGAGCGCGAGCTGCGCGTTCTGCTCCACCACCAGGATCGTGACCTTGTCCTCGCGGTTGATCTTGCCGAGAATCTTGAACAGGTCGCGCACGATCAGCGGCGCCAGGCCGAACGAGGGCTCGTCCAGCAGCATCAACCTTGGGCGCAGCATCAATGCGCGCGCGACCGCGAGCATCTGCTGTTCGCCGCCCGAAAGCGTGCCCGCTTGTTGGGTGTGCCGTGCCTTGAGAACCGGAAAGTGACCGTACATGCGCTCGATGTCGGAAACGACGCCGGCCTTGTCGCTTCGCGTGATGGCGCCAAGGTGAAGGTTTTCTTCCACCGTCATGGTCGTGAAGGTGCCGCGGCCTTGCGGCACATGGGCGATGCCGAGGCGGACGATGTTTTCGGTCGAGCGGCCGACGAGGGTAGCGCCATCGAATTCGATAGCCCCAGTCGAGCGCACCATGTTGCAGATGGCACGCAACGTCGTGGTCTTGCCGGCACCGTTGGCGCCGAGCAACGTGGTCACGCTTCCTTCGTGGAGGGAAAATTCGAGGCCGTGGAGCGCCTGGACCTGGCCGTAATAGGCCCGGAGGTCCCGGACGTTGAGCATCGCCGTCATTGGTCTTTGCTCCCCAGATAGGCCTTGATGACATCCGGGTCGGCCTGCACCGTGGCCGGCGTTCCCTCGGCGAGCTTGCGGCCGAAATTCAACGCGACCACATGGTCGGCGATCGACATTACCAGCCCCATATGATGTTCGACGAGCAGGACGGTGAGATTGCGCTCGTCGCGAAGCCGGCGGATCAACTCGCCGAGCACGTGGACTTCCTCGTGGTTGAGGCCGCCGGCGGGCTCGTCGAGCAGCAAGATCTTCGGCTCGGCGGCGAGCGCGCGCGCCAGCTCGATGCGTTTCTGGGTGCCGAACGGCAAGCCGGAAACGGTGACATCGGCGACGCCGTCGAGGTCGAGATAAAGCAGGATTTCCTTGACGCGTTTGTTGAGGGCGGCCTCGCCGCGGCGAACCCAGGCCAGCCTCAGCGAGTCGCTGATGATGTCGCTATTGGTGCGGGCATGGGTGCCGATCCGCACATTGTCGCGCACCGAAAGGTTGGGAAACAGCGCGACGTTCTGAAACGTGCGGCCGATGCCGATTTCGGCGATCCGGTGCGGCGCCCGCTTCAGGATGCTCTCGCCTTCCAGGAGAATGTCGCCGGCGCTCGGCTGGTAAAGCCGGCTCAGGCAATTGAAGAGGGTGGTTTTGCCGGCGCCGTTCGGTCCGATCAGGCCGAGGATTTGACCCCGCTGCATGTCGAAGGACACGCCGTTCAACGCGACGATGCCGCCAAACACGACGCTGACGTCGCGAACCGCAAGCAGGGGCGAGCTTCCCCGCGCGAGTTGTGGTTGCGTCATCTTGTTTCGCCCGCGTAACCCGTCAGGCCGAGATGACACGTTGGACTGGCGCGACCATGCGAACGCTTTCGCCGATCACACCGATAAAGGCTACCTGATCCCCTCGACCACACGCGCAACTTTCCCTCCTGCTCTCAATTTTTTGCTTTCTTCTTTTTTTGATTGATTTGATTGTGTCGACTGCGGTGCCGTTCCGCCGAGCGCCGCTTCGATGTTCCTTACCATCGCCACGAGGCGAGGTCCAATATCGTTGCGCAGCCGCTCTTCGGTGAAGCGAAATGCCGGCGCGCCGCAATTGAACGCGTAAGGCCCGGTTCCGTCGTTGAGCTTCAATGCGACGCCGACCGCGTGTACGTCGTTTTGCCACTCGCCGGCTGAGATCGCGAAG
>Ga0137403_10002540_pt1 | contig 22284 bp, 21 predicted proteins | sample CZOMad2_1_16fung_FD_122057 | JGI IMG/M metagenome (GOLD analysis project Ga0137403, IMG submission 122057) | Vadose zone soil fungal communities from Angelo Coast Range Reserve, California, USA - CZOMad2_1_16fungal (Hybrid Assembly) | ecosystem: Environmental > Terrestrial > Soil > Vadose zone...
ATGCGTGTCCTGGCGATTGATGCTTCGTTGCGTAACTGCGGAGTGGCGATTGTTGACGGCGCGAATGGAAAATCGCGCGCCCTTTTCTTCGGCACTATCCATAACGGCAGTTCGTTGAGGTCTTCAGCTTGCCTGGTCGCGATTCGCGATCGCCTGGTGCAATTGATTCGCGAGCATGAGCCGGATTGTTGTGCCCTCGAAGCCGTCATTTATGTGCAGAGCTACAAAACCGCGATTCTGCTCGGGGCCGCGCGTGGAGCAGCCATTCTCGCGGCGGCGGAAAACGGCCTGCCGATTTTCGAATATGCACCCAGACGAATCAAACAAGCGACGGTTGGGACCGGTGGGGCGCGGAAAAATCAGGTCGCGTTCATGATGCGGGCATTGCTTGGGCTAACCGAAACGCCGGACGCAGATTCGGCCGACGCCCTCGCGATCGCGCTGACCCATTTGCGCGCCCAGGAAGCGGCGCGATTGGGCATTCCGGGGGCGGCGCAGATATGAGTGTTGAGCTTGATCACTCCCGGAGGGATGCGCTTCCGCGCATCCAGGACTCGCCACGGCGAATCCCGCCGGTCGTGACGCGCTGGCTCGGCCGAATGAACTTTGCTGACGCCCTGGCGTTGCAGGAAAAAATCGTGGCGCAAAAACGAAGCGACCCAACGCTGGCCGACACCATCCTGCTACTCGAACATGATCCGGTTTACACCATCGGTCGGACATCGGACCGGACCAGCTTGCGCGGCGGATCGCATTTGCCGCATCCATTTTTCCAAATTAATCGTGGCGGGCAGGCAACCTATCACGGACCCGGGCAGTTAATGGGTTATCCGATTATCGATCTGCGCAATTGCGGACAGGATTTGCACAAATATTTGCGCTGGATTGAAGGTCTGCTGATCGAATTTTTGGCCGGGTTCGAAATTGAAGCGCAACGTCGTGAAGGATTGACCGGTGTTTGGGTTGAGGAACGAAAAATCGCCTCGATTGGCGTGGGCGTGCGACATTGGATTACAATGCATGGTTTCGCATTAAACGTGTGCGGCGATCTATCGCCCTTCGGTCAGATCACGCCGTGCGGAATTTCGAACGTTGCCATGACTTCAATCGAAAAAGAAACCGGTAAAGACGTGACCATCCCCGCGGCCGCTGTGATGATGGAAAAACTGGCGGCACCGCGAATCGATCATTTACAGATAACGGCTCCGAAGCCCCTACGGTTATGATTCCACTCGAGGATAATTTCAGCGATGTCATCAGCAAAGCGCAACGCGGCCTGGAGATTTCCGATTCCGATCTGGCGGAAAAAGCGCGCCTGGACGCGAATGCAATACGCAAATTGCGCGGCGGACATTTTGATGAATTGGCACTGTTTCGCGTCGCGCCGGTGCTTGGGCTTGGTGCGCGCGCCCTAAGTGATCTTGCGCAGAACGAATATCGACCGGCGACGCGCGCGATCGATGGTCTGGCCATGTTCAATACGCCATTCCATGACATGCGGGTGAACGCATTCCTGGTATGGGATCCGAAATCGCGCAAAGCCATTGCCTTCGATACCGGCGCCGACTGTCGTTCGATACTCGATCGGGTCGCGAAGGAGAAATTGGCGGTCAAATTGATCCTGCTCACGCACGCGCACACCGATCACATTGCCGATCTGGCGCGGCTAAAAAAAGAAACTGGCGCGCCTGTTTATATTTCGGAGCGCGAGTCCATTCCCGGCGCCGAAACGATTTCCGAGGGTCAAGAATTCAATGTTGGCAATTTGAAGGTGAAAGCATTGCTAACCTGGGGGCATTCCCGCGGAGGAATGACCTTCTTCGTTACCGGACTGGCCCGACCGGTCGCCATCGTAGGCGATTCGATTTTTGCCGGGTCAATGGGCGGCGGAAATGTGTCTTATAAGGACGCGCTGCGAAATAATATCGAAAAGATCCTGACGCTGCCGGACGAGACGATCATCTGTCCGGGGCACGGCCCGATGACGACGGTGGGGGAAGAGAAACGGTCCAATCCGTTTTTTGCAGGAAGGGTATGATGTCCCTTTGTCATCCCGACCGAAGTGGAGGGATCTCTTACCCTATTCAGTTCGAGAAGATCAGGGAAATAGTCAGAGATGTCTCGACTTCGCTCGACATGACAGAAATATGGGAATGATAACATGAACATTGGTTTCGTCGGCGTTGGCCGCATGGGCGCGAACATGGCGCGTCGCCTTGCGGATTGCGACTTCCATGTGACCGCGGTGTACGATGTCAATCGCGCGGCGGCGACGAAGTTAGCGGGCGAGCTAGGTTGCGCGGCGTGTCAGGATTTGTCGGAAGTCACTGCGCAGTCCGACGTCATCATTACGGTGGTGAGCGATGACGCAGCGATGCGGCAGATTTTTGCGAAATCGGGCGATAGTCTTCTGGTAAACTCGAACGGCAAGCTATTCATTAACTGCGCCACCATCACACCACGGGTCCACCTCGAAGTTGAAGAACTTGCCGGAGAGGCGGGGGCGCATTCTCTCGAGGCCTGCATGGCATCGAGTATTACGCAGGCGCGGGATGGCTCGCTTTATTTAATGTGCGGGGGCAAAGAGCAAGCGTTTCGCGCCGCCCAACCAATTCTGGAAAAGCTTGGCAAAACTGTTCGCTACGTCGGGAAAGCTGGCGAAGCGGCGAAGGTAAAAGCGCTGGTCAACATGGTGATGAACATCAATACCGCAGGCCTGGCTGAAGGTCTTGGCCTGGGCGAAGCACTCGGGCTCGATCTCACGATGTTGCGTGAGGTTTTTTCCGAAACCGGTGCCGCTTCGCGCGTGTTGCAAACCGACGGCGAAGACATGCAAAACCGCGAACACAGCTGTTTTTTCTCGGCCGCCCACGCCGCCAAGGACAGCGGCATCGCGCTCGATCTCGCGCGCGAAGTTGGGCTGGATCTCCCCCTCGCCCGCGCCACCAAAGAGCAGTACGACGCCATGATCGCGGAAGGGTTGGGCGAACTCGACAAGTCAGGAATTGCTGAGTTGACCTTCAAGAACCGTCACCAGCACGGTGGCGATCATGTGTGAGGTGGATCGAGCAGTCCCTTGCTCGATGTTAGTTAGGCGGCGGAAGCCGCAATTGTTTGGCATCGCGCGCCGGAGCGCCCGATGCACCTCGATGGGCGACCATGTTTGATTCGCACACGAGTCAGTTTTAGGCGTTCGACACCGACGCTTCGACGTCCTTCACAATTCGAAGCTGTGCGTCGCCGAGGTGGAGTTCGCCATCAGTTAGAATTTTTGCGCGCAGGCCTGCGTTTTCCTTGAGAAATTCTTTCGCCCCTGGGGCGATGGCGACATCCATCCATTCGCAGGGTGCGCAATGCTGTGTTCCTCGAAACTTCACGCCTTGAATTTCGAACTCACAACTGATGAGCGAAAGGAGATCAACTCCGGAAACGACGACGTTGCGGCGCAACACCCCCGCCGGTTTCTCCCTGATTCCAAAGTGGGCGCAGAGACGCTCGAAAACCTCTGCGGAAAAAAAGGTGATCTGGCCTTTGTAATCTTCGCGATGATTAAAGTAGCGGTCGCCGAGCAAACCCTTGCCCGCGACACACTGGATTCGTTCCTTCTCGACTAGCGGTGACGTTCCCGGCGGCTGGCCGTAGTGGCCAACGAAATTGTGTTCGGATGAAATGAAGATTTGTTCGATTTGCACGTCAGAAGAACAGCAAAAACCTGTCCCTGACAGTGGCACAGCATTGCAGTCTATGGAATTGTGAATTTATCGGCACAGATGCCGAGGGCACTACATGAAAACGGTCTGGCGCGTCTTTGCTTACCTCAAACGTTACCCGGTTCTCGCGCTCGCGATGCTGGCCTGCGCCATTATCGGCACACTGATGGTTATTATTTTTCCAGTGGTGACGAAACGGATTCTTGATGAAGTTGTGACCGGGCATCATCCAGAGCGCTTGCTGCCGCTGGTCCTGGTGGCCGCCGCCGCGGCGTTGCTGCAAAACGTGCTCAATTCATTGCGCCTTCTACTCAACAATACCTTTGAGCAAAAAGTCATTTTCGATCTGCGCAGCGATTTATATTCGCATATCCAATCGCTGCCGCTGCGCTGGTTCGATAATCGCGCCACGGGCGATCTAATGACGCGAATCTTAGAAGACGTAACTTCTGTCGAGCGCGTCCTCATCGACGGAATTGAGCAGGGAACGGTGGCAGTTTTACAAATCATCATTGTGCTCGCGGGAATGTTTTATCTGAGCCCAAAACTCACACTCGTCGGACTGGCTCCGGTGCCATTTCTGGCCGGAGGCGCTCTGTGGTACACGCTCACCGCGCATCGGCGTTATCGATTGCAACGCCGTGCCGCGTCGTCCATGAACTCCCTTTTGCACGACAATCTTTCGGGCATTCGGCAAATTAAAAGTTTCGTGCGTGAAGGCGAGGAGCACACGCGTTTTAATAAAGTGAGCGACCAGTTGCGACGCGCCACTCTCGTGGTGATGCGAGTCTGGGCGCTGTACAACCCGTCGATGTACTTGTTCGGTTCGCTCGGAGTCCTGCTGATCGTTGCCGTCGGAACGCAAGATATTCTGTCCAAAACGATCCAGCTGGGCGATCTTGGCGCCTTTCTTTTGCTTTCCGGTTTTCTTTACGAACCAGTGGGCAAACTGCATCAGCTCAACCAACTGATCCAGGCCGGACGCGCCGCGGGCGAGCGCGTCTTTGAAATTATTGACGAACCAGCGGAATCGCAGCGCGGGAGAAAATTTGAAAGGGAGGTGCGGGGCGAGATTGTATTTCGAGATGTCAGTTTTACCTACGGCTCGGAGTTGCCGGCGCTGAGCAATGTCTCATTTCATGCGCGTCCGGGCGAAACCATCGCGCTGGTCGGCAAAACCGGTGCCGGAAAATCTACTCTGATCAATTTGCTAACCCGTTTTTACGAGTTCGATGAGGGCGAGATTTTGATCGATGGCCAATCAATTCAGGATCTCAACATCCGCGAGTTACGGCAGAAGATCGGGATGGTGACGCAGGAAAGTTTTCTCTTCAACGGCACCATTCGCGAAAATCTGCAAATGGGGAAACCGGGCGCAAGTGACGAGGAACTGTTGGAAGCGGCGGAAGCAGCCAATGCTCGCGCCTTCATTGATCTGTTGCAAAACGGATTGAGCAGCGTCGTCGGCGAGCGCGGGGTGAAACTGAGCGTAGGAGAAAAACAACGGCTCTCGATTGCGCGCGCGCTGTTGAAAGATCCGCCGATTTTAATTCTGGACGAAGCAACCGCAAGCGTGGACACAGCGACTGAGCGGCTGATTCAGGAGGCACTGGAAAACTTAATGTTTCGTCGCACCTCCATTGTCATCGCACACCGGCTCTCCACCATTGTGCATGCCGATCAAATTCTGGTCCTCGATCACGGTCGCATCATCGAACGCGGCACCCACGAGCAATTGCTGATGCTTGGCGGAAAATATGCGCGCCTGTGCGAGCAGAGTTTGCTGGAGACGCCCGACATCGAGCCAGCGGGCGTCTGAGCTTTTTCTGGTAGGGCGACGCTCTGCGGAGCCGCGTTTTTCAAGTTCATGCCCATGCGTATTTCGATGGCTCCGCCGAGCGTCGCCCTACCAGAATTTGAAAGAGCCGGCGTCTGAGACAGACGCCCTACAATTCGCCCCAGCCCAATTTGGGATGCGCTACGGTTGTGCGGGCGAAGCCGCCAGCAATTCCTGGTAGCGTTGTTCCAGTTCGCGGTAGCGTGCTTCCGCGTCCTGCAAAGCGCGCCGCTCCTCTCCCAGGCAGCGCTCCAGATCGCGAATCCGTTCTTCGAACCTGATCGACATACCCGTCGCAGCGGGCGTTTGGTCGACCGAGCCGTCGCCTTCTTCGACCTGGTTCGGGAAATATGGGGTGATCTCCTGAATCTTCCGGCGCGATCCATCGCACGTGTTAATGACAAAATTTTCCGGCGTTACTTCACCGAGCCGAACGAATTCGTTAATTGCACCCAATGTTGTTGGCCCGTAATAACGCTCGCTCGTTACCTCCACCAGCCAATCCATCCCCAGCTCTGAAAGCATTGGCGCTTTCATCCAGTTTTCCTGATCGGATGAAACAAGATCACGGGGTGCGACCCGGGCCTTTGAGGCCCAGCGTGATAGCTGATCAAATGGCAGTGGTCCGAAAATGCCGCCGCCTTCGTATTTGCGGAGGTACCAACTTGGGTCCATAGCCATTGTTTATTCCGCCGTGGGCGAAGGTGACGCGCTCGCCGCCGGACTGGTCGAGGGGGCGGGGATCATGATTGTCTGCCCGGCCTGTAATTTTCGGCCGTCTTCGATGTGATTAAATTTTTGTAGCTCTTCCACCCCGACCTTGTTTTGCTTGGCGATCGAGGTCAGCGTCTCGCCGCGTGCCACGACGTGAGCGTTACCGTTGCTCGCTAGCGGATGCGCCGTCTCGCTCGCCGATGCCGCGGCACTAGGCACCGAGCCTGGAGTTGTTTCCCCGATTATCGTACCAGGACGGGAAACCTGTTGTTCCAGCTTCAAAATCTGCTGGGAAAGAGCGTCGATCTTGGTGTTGATCTGATCGATCTTTTTTTCCAGCGCGGCCATTTCACCAGGCGATGGAGAACCCTGTGGCGATTGAGCCAGTGCGCCGGCAACTACGAGTAGCAAAACCGCCCAGGCAACGAAAGATTTCATTCCAGAAATTCTGACATCGGGTGCGAATGCTGGCAAGCACGCGCGCACGCGATTTGGACAAGGCGGGACGAACAGAAAATCACCGGAAGGGTTGCGGTTCGGACGATTTCCCGTACCTTTTTCGCGATGCCAGAGCGGATTCAGAAACCGGTCGAACCGGTGCCATGGGGGCCGAAACAGGGTGACGGCGGTGGGCCGCGCTCGCCCGATATTTCGCGCCCGGACACGAAGGATTTGCTCAAAAAAATGCGCAAGGTAGATCCGAATCAATCCAAGCGTTACCGGCAGCGCACCGGCCAATAAATGGACGGCAAACAGGCGCTCGATTTCGGAGCGAGCAGTGATTTTCCCTCTTTGCTCCGCCTCCAGGGTTTGCTCGCGCCCGCTGCACAGATTGGTCCGATGAATGCGCGCGGGGAAATTGTGCCGACGGAATCGACCACAATTTTAGCGTTCAAATTTTCCGACGGCGTGCTGGTCGCGGGCGATCGGCGAGCGACTTCCGGGAATACTGTCGTTTACGATCGAGCCGACAAGGTGCTGGAGATTGACCAGCGTTCCATTATGGCGATTGCCGGCGTGCCCGCGACCGCCTGGGAAATGGCCCGGGTGCTCGAACATTCCTTTCAATTTTTTCGCCGGACGCAATTGCAGGAGATGAGCGTGGATGGCAAAGTGCGCGCCCTTTCGAAATTATTGCGCGACAACTTCGGATTTGCGCTTCAGGGAGTTGGGATTGTCGTCCCGATTTTCGCGACATACGACGTCAAAGCGTCGCCCTCAGCGCGGCTTTATTTTTATGATGCGATGGGCGCGCAATTCGAAGCGACCGATTTTGCCGCGACCGGGTCGGGTTCGCCGGCGGTGCGCGGGATTTTGTATTACGAAAATACCTGGGGCAAGAACCCGCTGCAGAAAATCAGCGAGGATGAAGCAGTGGTGGTCGCCTTGCGCGCTCTCGATACCGCGTCGGAAGCCGATACAGCCACGGGCGGTATCGATCGCCACGCGAAAATTTTTCCGATTATGAAGATCGTGGCGGCTGATGGAATTCGCACGCTGCCGGAAGAAAAGATCGCGGAACTATTTCAGAAACGCGTCGCATGATCGAAGAGCCGTATCGTTGGGTGGAAGCAATCGCCACGCGTCGCGATTACATCGAGATGCAACTGGCCACCGGCAGTCCAGTGGTCGCGCTTGGCTATGACGAGGGGATCTTGCTGCTGACGGTTGGGCAGCAAAAACTTTTTGAGATTTACGATCGGATTGCGCTCGGCGCCATCGGGCACCCGGGGGACATCGAGCGTCTGCGGATGGCCGCGATTGAGCTTGCCAGCGCCGAAGGATTTACCCGCTCGGCCGCGGATGTTTCCCTGCGTCGTCTCGCCTATTACTCGTTAAGTCCAGTAATGAAAAATGCCTTCGAGCAGATTTACGGCGCGCCTTTCCTGGCCCGTTTGCTTTTTGTCGAAATCGGAACCTCCCCGGCCGAGGATCTTTTTCTGGAAGTGGAATACGACGGCGCCATTAATCTGCGCTCAAGTGACGGAGGCAACAGGCCTTTTGCCGTTCTGGCCGCGACCAAAAAGTCGGCCAAAGAGATGGCAGAATTTCTGAGCAAACGATTTCAAAGCGCCAAGGACCTTCCGGCAACTCTCGACCTTGCGCTCGACGCCTGGACAGTCGGCCAATTAAGGACAGATGAAGCGATGACAGGCGACGATGAAATTCGGCGACAACGGAGTGAGCGACTTGGCAGCGGGACAATTTCGGCGGCGGTGCTGAAGCGCAACACGAATCGGGCAGTGCGATATCGCGCGGTGGAAGCGAGTGACCTGGCGCCGTTGATCGCAAAATAGAATGGGCCGGTTCCGTCTCTCCGAGCCGGCCGGTGATTTAATTGCATGGCTCGGTCTCATCTTAATGGCGTCGGCGTTTCTGATCCTAACGATGACGCGGGAACCGTCATTGCCCCGCACTTCTTTCCCGTATCATAAAAAGACCGAGCCATTCGCGCTGGTGATACTTGATCCCGGCCACGGTGGGCAGGATTCAGGAGCGATGGCGGGCAATGTTTTGGAGAAAGATCTGACATTTGATATCGCAGAGCGAGTCGATCGCCTTCTGGGTAGTCAAGGCATCCCAACATTGCTTACGCGCACCGGGGATTCCTACGTCTCGTTAACTGATCGGGCAAAGCTGATCAATCGCGCCGACCATGCCATTGTGGTGAGCATTCACTTTAATGATGGGCCGCGGCCAGAGGCCAGCGGAATCGAAACCTATTTCGCAGCCCAACGAACCACCGGCGTTCCAGGGATCGCAAGTTGGCTGCCTTTTCTGCAAAAGGTCGGTAACGTTCAGCCGAACGTGGAAAGTCAAAGCCTGGCCCAATTTATTCAGGAGCAATTGGTGGCGCACACGCAGGCAATTAATCGTGGAACGAAGGCTGAGCAGTTTTATGTGCTGGCAAATGTGCGCCATCCGGCGGTGCTGGTGGAAGGCGGTTTCCTTACCAACAAGAATGAGATTGGAAAACTGGCGGACGCGAACTATCGCGAGCAACTGGCGGTGGCGATAAGCGATGGCATTTTGAAATATCGCGACACGGTCAAAGCATCCGGTGACATTGTTGACGGAACGGGTCCATGAATAAGACAATAGACGAGGCGTCAAACCGCCTGCAGGGATGAAAAGAAAAATTGCGACGGCGATTTTGGCTGGTGCATTGGCGCAGCTGGCCCTGGCTGACAGCACCGTCCAGCAGGCGCAGGAAGAGCTAAAGGCACAAGGTTATTATTTTGGCCAAATCGACGGGGACAAAAACGCCGACACCATCGCCGCGATCCGGCGGTTTCAAATTCGCAACGGCTTGCAAGTAACCGGAGAGTTAGATGAGGAGACGTTGCGCGCATTACACGCGGACTCTGCTTCTTCCACGGCAGCGACGACGCCCACGCCCCAACCACAGAATTTGGAGGGTTCCGAAAATAGCACGGAGAGAGTCGCACCAGCGCCGCCGCCGCGCGATCTTCAGGCTGATCGAGAGCAACCAGCGCCAGCAGAGTCGGCAGCGAGTATTTTCAGGAACACACCCTACGAAATGGCGCCGCCGGAATTGCAGCAGCGCGTTATTTTCGGCGCGCAAACGTTGCTGCGGCGGCGAGGATTTTACAAAGGTGAAAGCGACGGCGTATTTCGACCGAATTTGGAATTTTCGCTGCGCGCATTCCAGTCGCGCCTGGGTATTCCCCCCAATGGCCGGCTCGACATGGATACGCTGGCTGCACTCGGCTTACTGCCGGGTCAGCGCGGTCGTACTCCGATGGAAATACCGCATCGGCGTATTGTTCCCTCGGAGGAACCGCCGGTGCGCGGCGAATGGATTCACTAGCCGTTTTCGAAGCGAACCGACTGTAATTCGGCGGTGACGGTGCCCACAAAAATCTGGCTCTCGATTCGCAGGAGCACCCGATCATTGTCGTCTGAAAGCCAGATGGTGGCGCGTTTAAATTTCCGGTGTGGCTCGAGCTCGTTCTTTTTATTCACCCGTTGCAACTTTAGATCGACCTTGATCGCATTGTAGTTTCCGGCGCGCACCCGCACGTGTTCGCGGCCGACAACAGTCAGCGTGGCGACATAGGCGGAATTCGCGGGATAAACTGCAACGCGATAGACGCTGCGATCGCGTAACGGCTGACTGCGCAGATAGAGAAAGGCCGAGTGGAGGTCGTACAGATTTTCCAGGGTAAAATCCTTCAGTGCGGGCGTGGCGTGATTGCTTTCAAGGCGGCTGCCACTCACTCCTTCATCGGAAAACTTGAGATTCGTTTCGACGCGCTTACCGCGCGCGGTTTCGACCTGATGAGTTTCGAGTGGCCGCAAGGTCTCTGCGTTTGCCACCGAGCGATAGTTGAGATCGAATCTCCAAAGGACGCGCGCCAGACCGACGGTGCGCCCTCGCCCTTCCAGCACCAATGTTTGCTGATCGCCGCGATGAAAATAAACTTCGGATGTGGCGGCGGTGATTCCGCTCCAGCCATAAGCATAGGTGGCCCGCGCTGGCCGCAGCTCCGGGAAAGGACCGCGCGGATCGCGTGTTAAAGTAGACGACCAGTTGCTCGCCGCGCTCGTCTCCTGCGAACCAAAGATTCCAAGACTCGTTAGGAGTGCCGCGCACCACGTCGATCGCGTCAGAGGAAACGGGGAAAGACGCGACATCGGAAAAGCAAAACGCACGCCGGCTGACGCAGGCGTGCGTTTGCGCGACAAAGTAAGCCTACGGTTTTTTCGGGGTGGCAGAAGCAGCCGCCGGGGCTTTGGCGGGAGCCGGCGGGTTCGCTCTCGTCCCGGTCGTTGCGACCGGCGACGTTGCAGGCATCTCCGTGTTGAGGGTGCTGGCGCGGCCGGGCTTGTTCAGGGCTGTGACAACATCGTTCGTGAAATCGTAATTATCGCGCGAGTACATCACCAGTGGAACGCCATTAAAGCTCATTCCCGATTTGTCGAAGACGAGGTCCAGGTTCAAGGTTTTAACCTTGTCATTCACGATCTCGGTAATTTCTTTAACGATTCCCTCGCGCATTCGTAAGGCCTGTTCCCGCAACTGATTTTCGCGGGTCTGCCGGAACTCGTTAATCTCGCGCTCCATATTTTTGATATTGTTAATCTTGTCGTCGCGGTCCTTCGCCAGCTGAGTCTTTTTGTCCGCACTCAAAGCCTGCGATTCGAGCTGTTTGTTGAGATTGTTTACTTCCTCGAGCGCCTTCTTGTAAGCATCCGTGCGATCGTCGAATTCCTTTTTCGCCGCATCTTTGGCGTCGTTAATCTTCTTCTCGGCTTCCTTGGTTTTGCTGTATTCCTTGAAGGCCCGGTCCATATTGACGGTCCCGATTTTGAGGGTGCCCTGGCCAAACGCAGCCAGCGGCAATGCCAGCATGGAGATCAGGGCGAGGGAGAGGAGCTTCTTCATAAAACGATAGGGTTAATTGTTTTGCGTGGCGTTAGACCGCCGTTGTTATTTTCCGTTCAAAATTGATAACCGACGTTGAAGTTAAACTTCCCACTACCGTGGTTGCCGGCCTGCTGAAGCGGAATGCCGTAGTCAACACGAAGTGGGCCAATCGGCAAGTCCAGACGTAAACCAAATCCGACGTCGGAAGCGACGTTATTGAAATTGTAGTCCCAGGGGTTGGTGTTAACAAAACCAGTGTCATAGAAAAGCGCGCCCCGCGCTTTTGCAACAATGGGAAAGGTGAACTCAATGGTTGTCCGGGCCATGCTTTGTCCGCCGAGCGGTTCACCGTTAGGATCTTTGGGGCCGACATCGCGAAAATCAAATCCGCGAAGATTGTTGGAGCCGCCGAGGAAGAGACGATCGTAAATCTTTACCAGCTTGGTTTGGTCACCCCAGCGATCGACCCCCGCAACTTCAGCGTTGATCAGTAGAATAGTATCCCACGGCAGACGCCAATATTTGGATGCCTCGACATCGAAGCCATAAATCTGCTCGGTCCCGCCAGGACCCGCCACCCACCAGGTATAAGTAATACGCTCACCGCTCCGGGTAAGAAACGGATTATCGCGACGATCCCACGTCAGGTTGGCAGTAAAGACACTTTTGGTGGAAGGGCCCGTCTCGGCCAAAAGCTGCGGACTGGCAGTAACGATAACATTGAACGTATCGATACTTTCCAACCGATAACCGAGCGAGCCATAGAGGAAGGGGCGAATTCCTTTCCGAACGTCAAGCGAAAATCCGTAGTTCCGCTGGTCGTAAATGGAGCTGAGATAATTCGCCTCGTGATAAAAACTAGTGAAGCCGACCGAAATCGGCCGGTCCATGAACCACGGTTCGGTTAGCGCGAGCTCGACGTCTTTTCGCTCTGTCCCACCTTGCAGCCGGATGCGGAACTTTTGCCCGCCTCCGGTCAGACTTGGCCAGTTCGTGATGTCAAAATTTCCCTGCGTTAGCTCGATGAATCCAATGAGGCTATCGATGGTGCTGAAACCGGCGCCGAAGTTGAGCGAACCGGTCCGCTTCTCCTCGACCTGAATGTCGAGGTACTTGCGTCCTTCCACTTCGGTATCAACCGGAAAGGTGTCGACCTTGCTAAAATAGCCAAGATTCTCCAGGCGCTTCTTGCTTGTCTCCACTCGCACGGTGTTGAAAATGTCGCCCGGCGCGATCAATACTTCGCGCCGGATCACTTTGTCCTTGGTCCGGGTATTTCCGCTGATGCTAATACGTTCGACATAGGAGCGCTGGCCCTCATCGATTTTGTAGGTGATATCGATTAATCGATCGTGGGCCTGCGAAGTTTCCGGAACAATCGTCAGGTCAACGTAGCCGCCGCTGCCATAGGCGTCGGCCAGGGCCTTGGCGTCATCTTTGATCGCCTTTGCCGAATAAACCGAGCCCTCCTTCATCTTCACCACCGCGCGTAACTTTTGCTCGGTCGTCGCCTTGTAGCCGACGAAAGTTAACTTGCCGACGTGGTATTGCGGGCCTTCATCAATTGCGATGACGATTTGCAAGGCGCCACTGCTCGTTCGCTGTTTGGTAACATCGCGCACCGCCACGTCGATGTAGCCATGATTTTGGTAAAACTCGCGGACCTTCTGGAGATCGTCCTGCAGCTGCGTTTCATCCAGCCGGCCCGATTTATCGACGAAAGAAAAAAGCGTTTTTTGTCTCGTCTTCATCTGCTTGCGCAACACCCGGTCGGAAAAATGTGTGTTGCCCTCAAAGCGCACCGTGCTGACCGAGCCTTTTATCCCTTCATTAACCGTGTAAACCGCGCGGGAAGTGCCGCGGATGGCATCAATCGCTTCGACGCGAAATGTCACCTCGACATCGTTGAAACCGTGCGCCTGATAAGTTTCCATGATCTTTTCCCGGCCCTTCTCCAAATCTTCTTCTCGCAGCGGGGTGTTTAATTTCACTCCGAGATTCTTGCGCAGCTTTTTCGGGCTGATCCGCGTCGCGCCATCGATTTGAATTTCATTCAGCATCGTGCGCGTCTGCACCGCCACGATTACTTTCACCCCATCGCTTTCCGGTTGACCGAAAATGCGCACGTTCTGGACCTGCCCGGTATTATAAAGGGCGCGGATGTCGGTCTCGGCCACAGTATCCGAGTAGGGCAATCCGACCTTCGTTCGCATCTGAGCCAGTATCCGCTCGCGGCTGATCGTGGCCGGTCCAGTGTACTGGACATCAATCGACCGAACGATCGGCGGAGCCTGACGCGCGACATCCGGCGGCGATTGCGCCCTCGCGATCAATGCGATTGTGGCCGCGAAAAAGACGGAAAAGGAAATCCGTCCCCAACGGCGGCGTAGCGAGTTATAAAACATTTCGGGATATCGTCGGGCCGCGGTAGGGGAGCGCGGGTATTACTTCAACAGAGAGCCGATTATCGTCAAGCCGCAATTCGTTGCAAGTGTCACAACGCCTGATTAGTTGAGTAATTCATACCAATTGTTGCGCCGGCGCGGCTCGTACCCGGCTTCGCGAATGAGTGATTCGATTTGCCTCGCATCCAGGCGAAATGTCGTCCCCGCGCTGCTGACCACATTTTCTTCCATCATCACGCTCCCGAAATCGTTGGCCCCAAATTTCAGCGCCACCTGCCCAATCCCCGGTCCCTGCGTCACCCACGAGCTTTGAATGTTTTCGATATTGTCCAAAAAAATCCGGGCCAGCGCCTGCGTCCGCAAATATTCCGCCACGCTCGTCTTCTGCTTCACTTTCAACACCGTGTTCTCCGGCTGAAAGGTCCAGCATATGAAGGCGGTAAACCCGCCGCTCGCCTCCTGCTGATCGCGAATGCGCTGCAAATGTTCGATCCGTTCCGCAATCGTTTCGACGTGACCAAACATCATCGTCGCGCTCGATTTCAATCCCAGCTCGTGCGCAACCTGCATCACTTCGAGCCACTCATCGCTCTTGATTTTGAGCGGTGAAATCTTCTGGCGCACGCGGTCGACCAGAATTTCACCACCGCCGCCCGGGATCGAGCCGAGGCCGGCTTCTTTGAATTTCGCGATCACTTCACGCAGCGGCATTCCAAAAACTTCCGCGAAATGCTGGAACTCTGGTGGACTAAATCCGTGAATGTTGATGTGCGGATATTTCTCGCGGATGTGCCGCAGCAAGTTGATGTACCATTCAAAGCCGAGCTTCGGATGATGTCCGCCTTGCATCAGGATTTGAACACCGCCGACGGCGGAAAGTTCGTCCAGCTTTTGATCGAGCTGTTCTAATGAGATGACGTAATGATCGTCATCTTTCTCGGTGCGATAAAACGCGCAGAACTTGCAATAAACGTTGCAGACGTTGGTGTAATTGATGTTGCGATCAACGATGTAAGTCACGATTTCATTTCCGCCGCCGTTGTAGGACGAACGCTTCGCCTGTCGTCGCCGCTGATCGGCCAGCGCGCCAAGCTCCTCCAGCGGCCATTCATATAATAAGAGTGCCTCTTCCGCCGTGATCCGTTCGCCGGCGAGGATTTTTTCGGTCAGGGCATCGTTATTAATCGAAACCATCGCCCAACTTTACACCAGCGATTTCATTTCCGCGCAAGCTTTCCGTCGGCTAAAGCTCCGCGTTTGCTGTAGCAGCGGTCTATCACCGCCGAGTCCGGCTCGCGAATAAACTCCTGCGTTCCTGCTCTTCCTGGACATAATTCCGCTCATGCGTGCGATGGTTTTGGATGCGCCGAAGAAACTGCTGCAATTGCGCGATGTTGCCTGCCCGCGACCGAACGCCGGACAATTGCTGGTTCGCGTTTCCGCCTGCGCCGTTTGCCGGACTGATCTCCATATCGTCGACGGCGAATTACCCGAACCAAAATTGCCGCTAATTCCCGGCCACGAAATTGTCGGCCGGGTCGAGAAGATTGGCCGCGCGGTGAAAACATTTCGCGCGGGCGATCGAGTCGGCATTCCGTGGCTGGGCTGGACCTGCGGCCGATGCAAATTTTGCCGATCGGATCGCGAAAATCTTTGCCGGCGTGCGCGTTTTACCGGTTATACCGGAGACGGCGGTTACGCGGAATTCACCGTCGCCGACGCCCGCTTTTGTTTTCATCTTCCCAAGCAGTTCGACAATGTCGCGGCCGCGCCGTTGTTATGTGCGGGCTTGATTGGGTTTCGCGCTTTGCGCAAATGTGGCGATCCCAAGCGGCTTGGCCTTTACGGGTTCGGCGCCGCTGCCCATATCATCGCGCAGGTCGCAGTTTTTGAAGGACGCGAAGTTTTCGCCTTCACCCGCGCCGGCGATTCCGAGACCCAGAAATTTGCGCAACGTCTCGGTGCTACCTGGGCTGGCGGATCTGACGAGGCGCCGCCCGAAAAATTGGATGCCGCCATCATCTTCGCGCCTGTCGGCGCACTCATGCCGATCGCATTGCATCATCTCGATAAAGGCGGTGTCGTAGTTTCCGCTGGAATTCACATGAGCGACATCCCGAGCTTCCCATATCGCGATCTGTGGGGTGAACGGGCAATTTGTTCGGTCGCGAATCTGACCCGGCGCGATGGCGCGGAGTTTTTGAAAATTGCGCCGCGTGTCCCAATACGGACTGAAACAGAAACATTTCCGCTGGCGGAGGCAAACGAAGCTCTGACGCGATTGCGCGCCGGCCGGCTCACCGGGGCGGCCGTTTTGGTGATGGATACCTGATCGCATGCGAAATCGTGCAGCCGTCATCGGTGCCGGTGTTTCCGGGCTGACCTGCGGCGTTGTTTTCGCGGAACGCAAATGGGACGTGACAATTTTCGCGGACGAAACCGGCCAAAAAACAACTTCGGGCGCGGCCGCGGCAGTTTGGTTTCCGTACGACGCCGAGCCGGCCGACAAGGTCATTCCCTGGTCGCTAATCACTTATGAACGACTGCGCGAGCTCGCGCGCGATTCGCGAAGCGGCGTCTCGATGCTCGAAATCTGGCAATTCACCCGCGTCGGCCAGATCCCAATTCCCGATTGGGCTAAAAATCTGGGAGCCCGTCCCATTTCTGTCATCCCGAGCGAAGTCGAGGGATCTTTAAGAATTCCCGCTTTGCCCTCCATTTTTTCCCACGGCTACGCCCTCAACGTCCCCCTGATCGACACCACGATCTACCTCGATTACCTGGCCAACCGGTTCCACAACGCCGGCGGCACAATTGAGTCGGCTCATATTAATAAGGTGGAGGAAATTCCGCGCGATTTTGATGTGATCGTCAATTGCGCCGGCATGGGCGCACGCGAACTGGCTCGCGATTCGGAATTGGAACCCCACCGCGGTCAGGTCGTGATTGTGCCGAAGCTCGATCTGGCGCAGGCGATTGTCTGCGACGATGCCCCATTGATGTACGCCATTCCGCGCGCGCACGATTGCGTTTTCGGCGGCACCAATTCGATCAGCGAAAATCGCGCGCCCTCGGCCGCCGATACAACCGCGATTGTTTCCGAGTGCAGCCGCATTCTCGGCATCGAAGCGCCGCCCGTGATCGTCGTGAAGGTCGGGTTGCGTCCGTTTCGAAAATCCGGGGTACGCCTTGAGCGCGAAAGATTGTCCGACGGCCGCACCCTCATTCACAATTACGGACACGGCGGCGCCGGCTTCACTCTCTCGTGGGCCTGCGCCGAGGAAGTCTGGGCGATTGTTTCACGCACAGGTTGAGGACATCCCAGTTTCCGTACCGCGAAACTTATTTCGGGAAATCTGGCCAAACACGAACCACGATCCGCGCACATCGTTCGAGAGCCGACCGCAACGAAGGAGAAACTACTGGTTGAGTTCGCTCAAAGTCACAGATAGCTGCGCCAAGCTCGCCGACAAGTTCCGAACCGGTCGTCCATGCGACGTCATTCAATATGGAATCGACCCTTCCGGCTACCTCGTCGAAGTGCTCGCGCCGTAACTCCTGAATCAGCTCTCGAAAACAATCGTAATCATCGGAGCCTGAAGGCATAGGGTCGATCGCCCCTCAGGCCTGTTGTTGTGAACCACATATCCGCGCCGTGAGTTCAATCACCTCTTGCTCCATCGGAGCTTCAGGGTAGCCGATAGTAAGACACTCAAAAAGATAACGCCGAAGAAAAGGCTCGAACCCGCCAAGGCGTTCATACTGCGCGGTGTGACCCAGTTCGTGGATAACCATCGTTCGGTCGGATTTGCAGTCGGAACGGATAAATATGCCATAGCGCAGGGTCAGACCGCGGGTGAGCGGCGAAAGAAATTGCGTTTTTTCAACCGCAGCGCTTAGCGCCGGATCGTCGGGGATGGGAATCTCGGGCACGTAGAGCAAGCGGACCCTTTCAGGGTCGGCGACACCCACAAGACGGGCATCGCCAAGCATCGTGTGCGACAGTGCTTCGCCTGTTGCGAGGATGCGCTGTTCCTGCGCAGCTACCCACTCACAGGCAAGCGGCAGAAGTATTTCGAATTGTTCAGGCGTGATTGTGGAATTCACGATGTCAGACTGGCGTCGGCGCGAACCGAGTTAGAAGCTTCCGACACCTTCGCGGCGCATGATGAGATAATCGTTCCCATCGCCGCGGTCTCGATACTTCTCCAGCCGCAGCCGGAGAAAGGTGGGTGCCTTCGCGGGTTCCATCACGTGGAATCCGATTCCGCCATAGAAACCGACAAGATGCGCATACGGGATGCAGAAGCAGCCTTTGCCATCCAGCTCTTGGGCGACAGCCGCCAGGAGTCTTTTCCCGATTCCCTGGCGTTGAAACCGCGGGTGAACCTGCATTCCGCGCAGCACAACCACGCCCTCTTCTGTCGTCAGGCGAACAATGCCGATCAGCTCAGCGTCATGTTCGGCGAGCAGCAGTGCATCCTCCGGCCGAATCCCGCCGCCGTAGCGCCGCTCGGCATAGAATTTTAGCACTCGCGAAATGTCCTCAGCCATCGCACGTCGAACTTCTATCAACATAACTGTACCGACGAATGGGCCTAACGAGACACAAAATGTGACCACCCCGTCACTTCGCTGGATTCTCAGACTCTGGCATGGACATCCCACCTATGATGCGCCAGTCCTTTCCGCTGCGAAGCCATGCATGTGTGATACGGAAAGTATGCGGCGCTCCGCTGCCCTCCTTGTCCACCCATCTAAACGTTACCCAATAGCAGGCGAAAGCGACGTCCCCGGTAATTTGAATCGCAGCAGGCTTAAACTCAACGGTCTTGAACGCCAATCCCTTCGCGGTCTGGGATGTAATCCAATCGGTAATGTGGTCTTTACGGACAGGACTGGCACTAACCGACGGCCAACCTAAGAAATCCTTGTGCCATAAGTCTGAATAAGCAGCCAAGTCATTGTCCTCGACGTAGCGCCAATAGGCGCGCTCCAGGCCCCAGAGTGTTTGCTCGTCACCTGATGCTTGTGACGGGCTTGTCGCTTGGGACGAAAAGGTGTGTTCTGCACTGGCGAGCGAACAAGCGCAAAATAAGAGAACGCAGAGGCGCATAAATCTAACGAGATATAGGTGAATGTTCGCGATAAGGCCGACTATTTTTTCGTATAACATCGCGAGGCGCGCGAGCCATTATGCCGCACGGGGTGCCGCCGCTCCGATCTGATCGACCTTACGTTAGCGCGATGGCTTGGAAGGAGCTGACGACGTCGTCGGGGCCGGCTGCGGTGAAGAAGCTCTCGTAAAAGCCGGGGCCCAGATCCCAGTAATCGCCCTTGTAATATTCGTCGCGATAAAAACGCCAGACGCCGCTGACGACAATAACGCAACTGATACGGTCGTTCCAGAAATCGCCCAGATAATGGAAGCTGAGATTGGTGCGGGCATAGGCGCCTTTGAAGCCGGTGTGATCGTAAACGATGATCTCAGGCAGCCGCAAATTTCCTTCGAGCGGTTTGCCGTGCGCGTCTTTGGGCGAGGCGGCGCAGGCGTGATAACTCAACGGCCCTACCTTCCATTTGGTATCGATGACGCAGCCGTTGTCGGGTGAAAGTTCGGTCTTGGATACTTGTTTCATAAGCGACAGATTTCTCTCAATTTCAACAAAGGAGGGAGCAAAGAGCAAGGAGCAAAGAGCAGGGAGAGACCGAAGTCGTGAATCGGATCGGAAACAGGCATGCGCATCAGATACGGGCTTCGCGGTTGGTGGTGCGGAGGCGGATGGTTTTTTGCGAAAGATCGTGGCTGGCACGGATGAAACGGACGGTCCGGCTTTTTGCGCGCATCAAAATCGAATGGGTGATGGCGGTCGCGCCCTGGGACCGGACGCCACGCAAAAGCGCGCTATCGCTGATGCCGGTGGCACAAAAAACAATGTTCTTTCCATTGGCCAGATCGTCGGCAGAATAAATTCGATCGAGTTCTTTTTCGTAACCCTCTTCGACCAATTTTTTTCGTTCTTTCTCATCGCGCGGCCACATTTTGCATTGCATGTCGCCGCCGAGACATTTGATTCCCGCCGCCGCCAGCACCGCTTCGGGCGAGCCGCCGATTCCCATGTAAAGATCGACCCCGCTGTCGGGAATGGCGGGCGCCATTGCCGCCGCGATGTCGCCGTCCCCGATCATGCGGAGGGAAGCGCCGGCGCCGCGGATTTCGTCGACCATCTCCTTGTGCCGGGGACGATCGAGCATCATGACGACGATGTCCTGCACACGTTTGTCCACCGCGCGCGCCACGATGGCCAGTGTTTCGGGAATGGGCGCCTCCAGTTTCAAATTATCGCCCCGGCGTTGCATGTATTGGATCACGCGCGGGCCATAGGAAAGTTTCGTCATGTAAAATGATGGCACATCGCGGAGCGCGACTTTGACGCCTTCTTCCGGACTCGCCGCCGCGATGCAACTGATCGAATTGGGCGCGCCTTTGGAGATGTTGGTCGTGCCGTCGATCGGATCAATTGCGATATCGAACTGCGGGGTTCCCGGTAGCCAGGTGCCGAGCTGTTCGCCTTTGAAAATTCCGGGCGCGTTATCCTTAATTCCTTCGCCGATGACGACTTCGCCGCAGATGTTCATGAGATCGAACATGCCGCGAATGGCGTCGCTGGCGGCGGCATCAGCCGCCTCCTTGTCGCCGCGGCCAAGCCATTTCAGGGAATTGAGCGCGGCGGCTTCAGTCGCGCGCAGGAAATCCATCTCGATAATGCGCTCGATGTCGTGATAATTCTGCTTCGGCAGGCGCGGCATGAGGAGCAACTACTTTGCGCACGCATGGGGCGGCTGACAAGTAGAAGGCCTTGCGGGCAGCACACGCGCCGCCAAGAAAGGAAATCCCAAGGTCCAAAACCCAAATCCCAAGGAATCCGCAAGCGTCAATGACTGAACCGTGTCCTCGCCGTGTCGAGCGTGATCCATTGCGCCGACACTCTGTCGAGTCGGAAGGCGGATACAGATTGATCTGGCTCCGCAGAGCGTCGCCCTACCAGGAAGATTTTTGCGAAGACGTATTGGTAGGGCGAGACTCCGTCGAGCCGCGGAGTGAGCGAACAGATCGACGGTTAAGTCGGATTTTTGGGACAACACAGCGCGTAGGATACGGCCAGCGCGGCGGCATCAGATGGGATTGAGAAACACTTGGGTCGCCGCGATCTATTTCATCGCATCAGCCATCTCGTGGTGCTGATGAAGAGACGGACGGATTCGAAGAAAAACTTCCAGGCCGTAGCCAATTTCATCGCCATAATACCGATCCAATTCATCCGGCCGATGATCGATGGTGAATTGCGCGCCGAGTCCGACGTCAATGCCATCGCCATGCGTGAAATCGTGCACGTAACCGAATGATGCAGCGTAGATCGGGAAGATTTTTTCCAGGTCGCTGCCGCTAAGCACGAGCTCGTGTCCCGATTTTTCCACCCGCTCGAGCCGGGTATAAAAGGTGTCACGCCCGTGCTGAAGATCGGATTCGAGGAGGAAGGATTGCGTTTTGCCTTCGCGGGTGTCGTCGTTCTGTCCCCAGACGAAGGTCGTGGCCCAATTCGCGTCGTGGCCCAGCACCTTATTATATATGATCGAAGCGGTGGTACGATGCCGGTTCAACAGGGGCTCGATCGCTTCCGGGCTCTTCAAGTAGCCATGCGAAAACTGCAGGGCAAGGTCCGGCGTCGGATTCCAGGAAATGCGTCCGCTGGCGGAATCGAATCGCGGCCGATCAAAATCGTAGCGGTCTTCGTCCGGCTCGCGTCCGGTGAAAACGCTGCCCTCGATTTTCACGGCGCGCCAGACTAGCCCGGCAGTGGCAACACCAAAGGTGACGTGCGACGAATCCTGCCAGTGATGGCCAAGTGGTGCGTCGGGATCATCCATTGCCGAAATGCGATGCATGAATGTGGGAGGCCCGAGGGCAGGCTCGCCGGGATAACCGAAATAAATGTAGCCCGAAAAATCGGACATAAATTTTTGCGAATAGCTCAACGATAATTCGCTGAACAAATCGTGCGGATGTTGCCGGTCGTGCAGCGGTTGATCGTGCCAAGATTCGCCCGATTGAAAAAGCAGCGGATAACCGCGGCCTCCTTCGGTCAGCGGATCGAGACTCATCATCAGGCGTACGCCTAACTGCGCGCTGTCGCCGAGGGGATGCGAGAACATTCCCATCAGCCA
>Ga0137403_10002541_pt1 | contig 22281 bp, 20 predicted proteins | sample CZOMad2_1_16fung_FD_122057 | JGI IMG/M metagenome (GOLD analysis project Ga0137403, IMG submission 122057) | Vadose zone soil fungal communities from Angelo Coast Range Reserve, California, USA - CZOMad2_1_16fungal (Hybrid Assembly) | ecosystem: Environmental > Terrestrial > Soil > Vadose zone...
TGTCGGAGCAGTGGTGGGACCCCAAGGGCAAGATGGCGCCGCTGCACAAGATCAATCCGCTGCGGCTGACCTATATCCGCGACGCCGCCTGCCGCAAATTCGAGCGCAACGTCAAGAGCCTGAACTGCCTCTCGGGCCTGCGCATCCTTGATATCGGCTGTGGCGCCGGCCTGTTGTGTGAGCCGTTCACACGGCTCGGCGCGCAGCTGATCGGCGTCGATCCCTCCGCCAGCAATATCGCGGCGGCAAAACTGCATGCCGACAAGGGCCACTTGTCGATCGACTATCGCTGCACGACGGTCGAAGCGATGGACGTGCGCGAGCGCTTCGACATGGTGCTGGCGATGGAAGTGGTTGAGCATGTCAGCGATGTCGGCATCTTTCTCAATCGCTGTGCGGCAATGCTCAAGCCGGGCGGGTTGATGGTAATTTCAACATTGAATCGCAACTGGAAGAGCTTTGCGCTCGCAATTGTTGGCGCCGAATATGTCCTGCGCTGGCTGCCGCGCGGCACCCATCAGTGGGACAAATTCGTTACCCCCGACGAACTCGCGCATCACCTGCACAACAACAAGCTCGGAATCACCGAGCAGACCGGCGTGGTCTATAGCCCGTTCGCCGACCGCTGGAACCTCTCCTCCGACATGGACGTCAACTACATGGTGGTGGCGGAGGGGGTTTAATAATTCAAAACCATCGTCGTCCCTGCGAAAGCATTAGCGCATACAGGTCCCGTCATACCCCGCGAAGGCGGGGCATCCAGTACGCCGCGGCCTCTGGTATCTTGCTGAGACGGCGCGGAGTACTTGATCGTCCGCCTTCGCGGACGATCACAGTTGAGTAAGTGGCTTGTACGCGAAAGTTGTGCGCATGCCACAGCGCTTTCGCAGGGACGACGGCGCCCTTATTGTCTGGCGCAATCCTGTCATGACGCTGGTCTGGTTGACCGCGCGCGCCACGCCCTGCACGGTGGCTGCGATTCTCATCCGGCTGACCAAATCCCCCCATGTTTAGCATCGCCTCGCTCTGGATTCCCTTCACCCTTGTTGCGGCGCTGGCGCAGGTTGCGCGCAATGCGATGCAGCGGCAATTGACCGGACCGCTCGGCACCTGGGGCGCCACCAATATCCGCTTCCTGTTCGGCTTTCCGTTCTCGTTGATCTTCTTCGCCATCGCCGTCACCGCAACCGGCGATACCGTGCCGTGGCCGAATGCGGCATTCTGGCCGTGGCTGTTGCTCGGCGCGCTCGCTCAGATCGTCGCCACCGGACTGATGCTGCTCGCGATGCACGAGCGTTCGTTCGTGGTCACCGTCGCCTACCTCAAAACCGAGGCGATCCAGACCGCGATCTTCGGCTTCGTCTTTCTCGGCGATCATCTCACCGTACTGAAGGTGATCGCGATCGTGATCGCCACCGTCGGCGTCGTCGTCACCGCGCTGCGCCCCGGCGGCGCGAAAGGTTTTGCCGATCTTCGCTCGACGCTTTTGGGCCTGGTGTCGGCGGCCGCGTTCGCGCTTTCGGCCACCGGGTTCCGTGGCGCGATCATCACCCTCTCCGGCATGTCGTTCGTGACGGCGGCGACCTACACGCTGGTATTCGGGCTGTTCGTACAGACGCTGGTGCTAAGCGCCTACCTTTTGTTGCGCGCGCCCGGCGTGCTCAAAGCGATCCTCGGATTGTGGAAGCCGTCAATGCTCGCGGGCTTCATGGGCGCGTTCGCCTCGCAGTTCTGGTATCTGGCGTTTGCGCTGACGGCGGCCGCCGATGTGCGCACGCTGGCGCTGGTGGAGGTGCTGTTCGCGCAAGGCGTGGCGTATTATTCGTTCAAGCAGCCGCTGTCGGCGCGGGAGCTTGGCGGGATCGTGCTGATCGTAGTGGGGGTGGCGCTGTTGGTGGCGGCGTAGAATTGGTTCTGTTACCGCTTGAACGCGATCAGCACGGCGCCGGCAGTGATCAAGGCAATGCCAACCCAGCCGTTGAGCGAGGGCCGCTCGCCGAGAAAGACCACGCCGAACAGCGCCACCAGCACGACGCTCAATTTGTCGATCGGCGCCACCAGGGTCGCAGGCCCGAGCTTCAATGCACGGAAATAACACAGCCATGAGGCGCCCGTGCCGAGCCCGGAAAGCACCAGGAAGATCCAGCTTCTCTGCGAGATCGGTCCCGGATTGGTGAACTGGCCGGTCGCAAACAGGATCATCGCAAAACTGATCAGCACAACCACGGTGCGGATGAACGTGGCAAGGTCGGAATTGATATCCTCGACGCCGACTTTGGCGAAGATCGCGGTTAGCGCCGCGAACACCGCCGACAGCACCGCCCAGATTTGCCAGGAGGAAAAGGTCTCGGGGCTCATCAAGGGGACCTCGGTTAGGAAATCAGCCGTCGTTCCGGGGCGCGAGCCCTGCGACAAAATTGATGCAGGCATCAATTTTGCGCTGGGCGAGCGAACCCGGAATCTCGAGATTCCGGGTTCGATGCTGCGCATCGCCCCGGAATGACGCTGCGCGTCAATTCCTGTCGTCCGGCAGCACCGGCAGCGGCGTCACTTCGACGCCTTCCTCGATCAACGCGCGGGCTTCATCGGGCGAGGCTTCGCCGTAGATCGGGCGATGCTCGATATCGCCGTAATGCATCTTGCGGGCTTCAACGGGAAAGCGCTCGCCGACATTGTCGGCGCTTTTGACGATATGATCGCGCAGTTCCTTGAGTTTTGTGCGCAGCTCGCGCTCTTGCGCCATCAGTAGTGGCGTTGAGGCGGGGGTTGCGGCCTCCGTGGCCGGCGCGGCAACCGCGACTTCGCGGCCCTTCTTGCTCACGATCTGCGGCGCCATGATGGCGCGCTCGACCTCGGCCGAGCCGCAGACCGGGCAGTTCACCAGCTTGCGCTTTTCCTGGGTTTCGTAGGCGGAAGAACTCTGGAACCAGCTTTCGAATGCATGGCCGCGCGCGCAACGCAGATTGTAATGGATCATGCTGATCCCCGCACCAGGTGCAGATGTTCCGGGCCAGCCTTGGGATCGGCGACGCTGAACCGCCTTCCGTGTTGCAGCGACGGCACGGTGTTTCGCGCGCTCTCGACCTTGGATGGATCGATCCTCGCCATGAAAACGCCGGTCTCGGTGCCGCCGCCCTCGGCGAGCACGGTGCCCCAGGGGTCGACGATCAGCGAGTGGCCATAGCTCTGGCGCTTGCTCTCATGGGTTCCGGCTTGGGCTGCTGCGAACACGAAGCAGCCGTTTTCGATGGCGCGGGCGCGCAGCAGCGTGTGCCAATGCGCTTCGCCGGTTCTTACGGTGAATGCGGAGGGCACGGTGAGGAACGAAGCGCCGCTTTCGGCGAGCGCGCGGTACAGCGCCGGAAAGCGCAAATCGTAGCAGATCGTGAGACCGATGCGGCCCCAGGGCAGGTCGGTGATCACAGCGGTTTCACCCGGCTGGTAATTGGCGGATTCGCGATAGCTCTCGCCGCCGGGCAGATCGATGTCGAACATGTGGATCTTGTCGTAGCTCGCGATCACCGCGCCGTCGGGTCCGATCAGGAACGAGCGGTTGACGGCCCGCTCCGGCGACACTCTCAACGCCAACGAGCCGACATGGAGATGGATCTTCAACTCCGCCGCCAGCGCGCGATAGGCCTTGAGCGAAAGATCTTCCTCTTCCGGGGCGAGATTTTCGAACATCGCCTTGCGGTTGGCCTGGATCATGTTGCTCACCTCGGGGGTCAGCACATAGTCGGCGCCAAGGGCAGCGGCCTCGCGGATCAGCTTTGTTCCCTGCTCGAGATTGGCTTGCGGCAACAGCCCGGTGCACATCTGTACCATGGCCGCATTGAAGCTGAGATCAGTGCTCATAAAGTGGCCTTTTCGCCGGCGAGCATCGAGTCGAGCTTGCCGGCGCGGTCCAGCGCGTAAAGCTCGTCGCAGCCGCCGACATGGACTTCGCCAATGAAAATCTGCGGAAAGGTCGAACCGGCGCCAGCGCGATCCCACATCTTTTCGCGAAGCGTCGGATCAATGGCGACGTCGAATTCCGTGAACACGGCTTTTTTGCGTGTCAGCAGCGATTTGGCGGCGCTGCAATAGCCGCAGCCTGGACGGGTGTAGATTTCAATAGCAGCGGTCATGACGCGCTCTGTTTCGAAGAGATGGCCGATTATATGGGAGTTTTATGGCTATCCACAACCCGGGCGAACACCAGCACGTCGACTTGCACAGCTTTGGCGCGCAACAGCGCCCGTGCGCAGGCATCCACCGTCGCGCCGGAGGTCAGGACATCGTCGATCAGGACCACGCGGCGGCCGGCGATCTGTGATTGCCTGAGGGTTGAGACCTTGAACGCGCCCTGAACGTTGCTCGCCCGCTGTGGCTTCGACAGGCCGATCTGCTGCTGTGTCGGCCGGATACGCCGGAGCGCATCGAATGCCACCGTGACGCCGGTTTGCCGCTCGATGATTCGCGCCAATGCACCCGATTGATTGTAGCGGCGGCTCCACGCCCGCCGCCAGTGCAGTGGTACGGGAACCAGCACGTCGGCGCCGTCGAGCAGTTCGTGCCCGGCCCGTGCCATCCAGCGGCCCATCGCGGGCGCGAGGTCCGTGCGGTCCTGGTATTTCAACGCATGCACCAGCGTCCGCGCCACGTCGTCATAGCGCACCGCGGCGCGAGCCCGCGCATAGGCCGGCGGATTGGCGATCGCCTCCATCGAGAGCATGTCAGGCCCGGGGTCGTAGACAAAGGGAATGCCGAGCCGCGGGCAATAGGGCGGCGCGATGAACGAGAGTTTGGTCCAGCATTCGGAGCAGACGCCCTCGCCATCGACCGGTTCGCGGCAGGCCACGCACAGCGTCGGCAGCGCGATGTCGAGCGCCAATTTTGTGGCGTGCGACCACGCCCCACGGCATGCGCTGAGCGCGCCTCGCAAATGGGTGGTGATGGAACGAGATGGCGGTGATGCCTCGGCGTCCATGGGTAGAGGCTAGCGCTGCGGTTGAAGACACTCAAGCCAGAGTCGCGTTCCCCGGATGCAGTGCAGCGCGCCGCAATTGCGGCGTGGTGCGCTGCTGATCCGGGGTCCATCTTCATGCACCGTAATAGGTCCCGGCTCTGCGGCGCACCGCCGAAGAGGCGCTGCGCCGCGTCCGGGACACGGACACGCGCGGCTGGCTCACCAGGTATCCAGTCTCACCCCCGCGCGACGCGCTGGCGCGAGCCTGGGCGGTAGGCAAGCCGCGTGTGGCCGGCGCAATAGGGCAGGCCGTCGACCGGCGTGTTGCCGCAAAAACAGAAATCCTCGGCGCCCGGCGTGCTGATCGGCCAGCGGCACTTCTCCTCGCTCAACTCGAGCAATGAGCAGCGGTGTTCGCTTTGGATCGTCTCGTCGTCGGCCGCGGGCGGCGTCGTGCCGAACAATTCCCGGAGCATCCGATATTGAAGCCTGGGCACCGATCTCGGGCGGCGATCCTTCGCGGCATCATTTCCCGCAGGGCGCCGCGCCTTGACGCTTTTTCCACGCGTCAGATTGAGGCGGGCGAGTTTGCCGATCACGGCGTTGCGGCTTACGCCGATGTCGGCGGCAATTTCGCGGCATGAAAGCTTGGCTACGAAACCGGCTTTCAGGCGTTCGACGCGTTCGTCAGTCCAGGTGGGCTCGTTGGCGGGCATGGTGATGATCCAAGGCAAGAGGCATCGATCTGAATGTGCCGGCCTCGTATCGTCCGAACCGCGCGATCGAGCGTTCCATTAAGGCGTCTTGCCGTTGTCGCGGATCGAAAGCAGCCCGTCCTTGATGGCGAGCCGAATACCTTCCTCGATCAGGGTCCTTGCGACGCCGGGAACGCTGGTGCCGTGGGTGCCCTGTCTCACCAGCTTTTCGAGATAGCCGATGGTGGAGAGCGCCAACGTAATCGGAACGCGGTCGGTTTCGGCTTTTTCCGTGGCCATGCCAAAAAGCTAGCCTTTAATAGGTGTACTGAAAAGTATCTTTTTAGAGTCTATTTTACCCCATTAGGGGCGCTTAAAGTAGCCGATTCAACACGGTCCCCCGACGATGGCGGCCGGAGAACGCCGGATTGCCACAAATGGCGTGACCGGCGTACCAACCTGCATGGCTCACACCCCGACCACGGCGCCTGTCCTATTTGATCGCGCGCTTTTGCGTGCGCGGCAGGATCGCGCGCGACGCCTTGGGCCTGCGACCTTCCTGCTCGATCGCGTCGCCGAGGAGATGGCGGAGCGGTTGCATGCCGTGCTGCGGGAATTCAAGAGCGCGGCTGACGTCGGAACGCCGGGCGATCAGGTTCGCAATGTGCTGGCCGGGCGTCTCAATCAACTCGCGCGTGTCGACCTGCCGGAGCACGAGTCCGAGCCGCTCCCACTGCAGCCGGCATCGCTCGACCTCGTCGTCTCCGCGCTCGCCCTTCAATTCGTCAACGATCTGCCCGGCGTGCTGGCGCAGATCAGCCGCGCACTGCGGCCGGATGGGCTGTTGCTGGCGGCGATGGTCGGCGGCGATACGCTGACGGAATTGCGGCAATGCTTCGCGGCCGCGGAAGCCGAACTTGAAGGCGGTGTATCGCCGCGCGTCGTGCCGTTCGCCGATCTGCGCGATGTCGGCGCGCTGTTGCAGCGTGCGGGGCTGGCGCTGCCGGTCACCGACATCGATCGCATCGTCGTGCGTTACGACAGCGCGTTCGCGCTGATGCAGGACTTGCGGCGCATGGGCGCGACCAACATCCTCATCGAGCGACGGCGGACACCGACCCGCCGCGCCACGATGCTGCGGATGGCGCAGATTTACGGCGAGCGCTTTGCGGATGCCGACGGCCGCATCCGCGCCACTTTCGATATCGTCTGGCTGTCGGGCTGGGCGCCGCATGAAAGCCAGCAGCAGCCGTTAAGGCCGGGATCGGCGAAGGCGGGACTGGCAGAGGCGGTGAAGCGGCGAAAGGATTGAAATTTATTCGTCATGCCCGGGCTTGTCCCGGGCATCCACGTCTTTCTTATTCTGGCTCCAGAAGCAAGACGTGGATGGCCGGGACAAGCCCGGCCATGACGGAGAAAGAATTCGAACCACCTCAGATCAATAAATCGATCAGATGCGGAATCAGCGGAAGGTCGGCCGGCGGCATCTTGTAATCGCGCAATTTGTTGGCGCGGACCCAGGCGAGGTTCTGGCCCTCGCGAGCGATCACATCGCCTTCCCAGCGCCGGCAGATGTAAAGCGGCATCAAGAGGTGGAAATCATCATACGCGTGGCTGGCAAAGGTCAGCGGCGCTAGGCAGGCCTCCTTCACGGTGATGCCGATTTCCTCGTGCAATTCGCGGATCAGTGTCGCCTCCGGCCGTTCACCGGGTTCAAGCTTGCCGCCGGGGAATTCCCACAGGCCCGCGAGCGTCTTGCCTGGCGGCCGTTGCGCGATCAGTACGCGCTTGTCGGCGTCAACCAGCGCGCAGGCGACCACCAGGGTCAGTTTGATGTCGGCCATGTATCGGTAATACGTTGAGGGGTTTTCCGAATCGTCAGACGCTATTCATTAACCCTATTGGGCCTCGAATTCTACGAACGCAATAAGCTAGTCTTAATTCCCGTGAGGCAACGTGGGTGTGGGTTTCATCGGTATAGGATTGGCCATGCTCACTCTCATGAAAATGAAAATGATGAGCGGTTTCCGCAGGGATCATCGCGCTTCCGTCGTGGTTCAATTGCGCCGCCTGCGCAAGGATGAACGCGGCGCGGTGAGCATCATGATGGGTTTTCTGATGGTCCCGCTGGTCGGCTTCCTGGCATTGGGCTTTGAGGTTTCGAACTGGTATTCGATCACGCGCGGGATGCAAAATGCGGCCGACGCGGCGACGCTCGCAGCCGCCCTCAACAACACTGATACTCTTGTTGGAGCACTTCCTGCATACGAAGCCGAAGCCAAGGCCGTCGCCGCAACGTATGGTTTCGTCGACGGGACCAACAACGTTACGATCAACGTGATCAACAACGCGATCTGCCCCGTCACACTCGACACAAACTGCTACAGCGTCTCGATTTCCGGTTCTACGCCGCTGCTTCTGTCCCAGGTCGTCGGCTTCCAGGGCAATGGCAACATCAATGGCTCGCTCCAGAAGCAGTTGAGCGCGGTTGCGATCGCGAAACCCAGCTCGCCTGCAGATATTTGCCTGCTGGCCCTTGCAAAGAGCGGCACGAACCCGGCTATCCACACCAACGGCGCGCCGACCGCCAACTTGAACGGCTGCAACTCGATGTCGTATACGGGGGCCGATTGTAACGGACACAATCTGGGAATTGGCATCAGCTTTACGGTCGGATCGACCAATAACGGTTGCGGCGCTAAACAGAAGACGAATCAAAGCAAGCTATCTCCGCAGGACCCTTATTTGAGCCAGATCTCGGGGAACATTGCAGCCTTCCCCACCCCGTCCGCCGCATGTCCCGGCGGTTTTGGAACGCCGGAAACGACGAAAGGCAACAAGACTTCCGGGGGCACCGTGCTGGCGCCATCGGGGACTTTGAACCTGGCGGCAGGCAACAATTTTCTGTGCGGGGATCAGGTGCTTAACAACAACGTGACCGTCAATACGCCATTGGGGAAGTCTGCCGTCCTTATCATCGAAAACGGCCAGCTCGATCTCAACGGGAACACGTTCCAGACCTCCAAAGGCTCGGCGCTCACGATCGTGTTTACCGGTGGCGATAACACGCGCATCCATGCTCCGACCGACAGCACCAACGGACCTGGCGCAGTGCTCGACATCACGCCGCCGACCACGGGGCCATGGGCGGGCATCGCCATCGTTCAGGACCCGAACTTGCAGGATACGAGTGGCAATCTCGATGTTGCGGCGGCAGGCAACAGCCCTACCTGGAATATCACCGGGCTGATTTATATGCCCAATGCCACCATCAATCTGAAGGGCGCGATCGACAAATCCACCAACGGCAACTCCTGCCTGGTCATAGTCGCCGACAATGTTCAGATCAGCGGCACCGGCGGCTTTCTGAAGGCGAACCCCTTGCAATGCCCAGCAGCTGGCTTGACCACACCGACGGTCCCGGTTGGGGTAACAGCACTCGTCCGATGAACCAGATCGCACGATCAAAGACCTGGTTGCCGGGAAGGCTCGCCTCGCAGCTTGCCCGCAAGACCGCCGCCGCTTGGGCCGACCAGCGTGGCGTGGCCGCGATCGAGTTCGGCCTCTTTTCTATCCTTCTGTTTGCGTCGCTTGCGAACGTCACGGATGTCTCGATCTACATCTACCAGCGGATGCAGGTGGAGACCGCCACCCAGGTCGCCGCACAGCACGCCCTCAAGACGTGCGGCAGCGGCAGCACCTTGCCGGCAACGAAAAACTGCGCCAACCTTTTGAGCGCCATCCAGACGGCGATACAGAGCACTTCGTTGGGTGCGGCGGTCACGCTGCAAAACGGTTCGCCGAGCGAGGGATATTACTGCGTCAATGCTGGCGGCGCGCTGCAGTTTGTCAGCGCCGTCACCTCGAGGCCCGCCGATTGCACGGCCGCGGGCACGCCCTCGCTGCAGCCCGGTGACTACCTCACGATCGCGACGACGTTCACCTATCAGCCGATATTTGCGATGCTCAGTGTAGCAAGCGCCTTCCCGAGCCCCATCACTCGGACAGCGATGATGCGATTGGGGTGACGATGCGCAATCTTTTCAGATCCCTATCGCGGAATCAGCAAGGCACCACCGCGGTTGAATTCGCCATCATCGCGCCGATGTTCATCCTGCTCGTGCTCGGCACGATCGGATTGTGCTTTGCGCTTTTTCTGGTCGGAAGCCTTCATTTCGCGGTGGAAGACGGCGCGCGCTGCGCTTCGGTTAAAGCCGACATTTGCCCAGACACCACGACGACCGTCGCCTATACCCAAAGCCGTTATCTGGGGCCGAACGTGTCGCCGACCTTCACACCCAACCTCAATGCCGCCTGTGGCAAGTCGGTGACCGGCTCGGTCAACTACTCGATAAACGTGGGATTCAGAACTTTGGTCATCCCGGTCTCGGCGACGGCCTGTTATCCCTGAGCGCAAACTCGATCGCCCCCTTCGGCAGCCACTCGAAGGCTTGACCAAGTCGTGATTTTCACGACCGGTAATCGCCGTTGATGGCGACATATTCCTTGGTGAGGTCGCAGGTCAGCACCCGGTCGCGGCCTTTGCCCAGCCCCAGCGCGATCTTGATCTGGATCTTCGGCACCTTCATCGCGGCTGAGACTTCCGCCTCATCGTAGGATGGATCGCGTGCGCCGCGTTTGGCGACACGGATGCCGTTGAACGAGATCGAAAGCTTGTCGCGATCGGCCGGCTCACCTGCCTTGCCGACCGCCATCACCACGCGGCCCCAATTGGCGTCCTCGCCGGCGATCGCGGTCTTTACCAGCGGCGAATTTGCGACCGACATCGCAATCCTGCGTGCGGACGCCTTCGAGACCGCGCCGTCGACGATGATCTCGACCAGCTTGCGCGCGCCCTCGCCGTCGCGCGCCACCTGTTCGGCGAGGTCGGCCAGCACCGCGCGGAAAGCCTTGGTAAATGCCTTCAGGCGGGGGTCGCTGGCGCGGCTGATTTTTGGCGCGCCGCCGGCTGCCGCCGTGCCGGTGGCGAAAGCGAGCAACGTATCGGACGTCGACGTGTCGCCGTCGATGGTCACGGCATTGAAGGTGTCCTCGACACCGGCCTTCAACAGCGATTGCAGCGCGCCCGCCGCGATCGGCGCATCGGTGAAAACGAAGGCCAGCATGGTCGCCATGTCGGGCGCGATCATGCCGGCGCCCTTGGCCATGCCGTTGATCGTGATTTTGGCCTTGCCTAGCCTGACGGTCGCGGTTGCGACTTTCGGAAAGGTGTCGGTGGTCATGATGGCGCGCGCCGCGCTCATCCATTCGCCGGGTTCGGCTTGCGCGGCCAGGCCGCCGAGCACGCCGTCGAATTTGGTGGCGTCGAGCGGCTCGCCGATCACGCCGGTGGAGGCGAGATACACCTCATGGGCTTGGCAGCCGAGCGCCTTGGCGGCGATCGCGGCCGTGAGCGCCGTGGCCTGCCGTCCGGTCTTGCCGGTGAAAGCATTGGCGTTGCCGGAATTCACCACCAGCGCACGGGCCAATGCTCCCTTGGAAGATTTGCCGCGGTGAAGCTTGGCGCGGCACCATTCCACCGGCGCCGACGGGCATTTGGATTGGGTGAAGACGCCGGCCACGCTCGTCCCCTTATCCATGACCGCGAGCAGCACATCGGTGCGGCCCTTGTAGCGGATGCCCGCGGCCGCGGTCGCAAGCTTGACGCCTGCGATGGCGGGCATGTCGGGGACATGGATCGGAGCGAGCGGGGAAACGGCGGTAGACATGAGGGCGCCTTATCATGACAAGGAGGTGGACCGTCATGGCCGGATTTATTCCGGCCATCCACGTCCTTCTTACCTATCGATGAGCTCATAAGACGTGGATGGCCGGGACAAGCCCGGCCATGACGACTTAAATTACTATTGGCTTCGCAGAAGTGACAGCGAATTCTTACTTTTTCGCTGGCGCCATCTTGGAGTCAGCGGGCTTCATCGCATCCGGCTTTGCCGCGGCTTCGCTCGACGCGTCCATGCGCTCGACCTTTGCGGTTTCGCGCAGTTTCGCCACGTAGTCGGCTTGCGCCTTGCGCGTCACATAGGTCTCGATCTGGCTCTTGACCTGCTCGAAGTCGGGTGCCTTGCGGCTGCGCTTCTCCTCGACCTTGATGATGTGCCAGCCGAACTGCGACTTCACCGGATCGGAGATTTTGCCGGGCTCGAGCGCGAACGCGACGGTGGAGAATTCCGGCACCATCTGATCCTTGGTGAAAAAGCCGAGATCGCCGCCGTCGGACGCGCCGGGATCCTTGGATTTCTTCTTGGCGAGTTCGGCAAAATCGGCGCCCTTCTTCAGATCGGCGGCGATCGCCTTGGCCTCGTCCTCGCTCTCGACCAGGATATGCCGCGCATGAACTTCCTGCTCGCCTTCGATCTGCTTGGCGGCCTCTTCGTAAACCTTCTTCATGGCGTCTTCGGTGGTCGCGGCCTTGCCTTCGACCGCCAGCAGATTGTCCATGAGCAGCCGGTTGCGGGTGAAGGCGAGACGGGCCTTGAAGTCGTCGCGGTCCTCGATCTTCTTGGCTTCGGCGGCCTTGGCGACGATCTTCATGTCGATCAGGAAGGCCAGCACGTTTTCCTTTTTGGTCGAAGGGTCCATCTGGGCGAGGCTGGGCCCAAGTTCTTCCTCGGCGAGCGCCAGGTCGCTTTGACGGATCTCAGCGCCGTTCACCTTGGCGAGCACGGGGTTGGCTTCTTCGGCCCGAACCGGCAGGCTTGCGAGCAACACCATCGCAAGGCAGCCGGTGGCGGCCGAGGCGAGGCGGGCGCGCATGCCGAATTTCGCTTCTGATGACGACGTGGTCATGAAAAATCCTTATCTTCAAAGCCGTGTGGCGGTTTGGGGCAGCAAGGCTGTTTTGGGGCCGCGCGACACTCGCCCAATCGTGGGGCCTTGGCAACGCGAAAAGTCTGTCAAAATGATGAAATCCTTGACAGGTGAGCGCCGCGTTTTCGGAACGTTGGTGATCCCTGCGGCGTCCTTGCTGTTTATCGTTTTGAAGCCCCGATTTAAGCGTGCCGCAACCGCTGCAAGGCCTCCAAATCGGCGGCCCTGGCTGCCGTTGACAAGCCTTTGGCCCAGCCATATCTCTGCCAAACCTAAGTCAATGGTTATAGCGCGTATTTCGCTGCGTTTCTGGCCGTTGAACCTTGGATTGCTGTATTCCCACTCATTCGACGGATGGTCCCCGATTTGGGGCTGGCCCGCGCCGCGTCACGATGAGTTGATAGGCAACCAAATGGACTACCGCACGGCAGCTTTGCCGACCGCAAAGACAGGAATTTGGTATGATTGGCGCGCTCGCCCGCAAGTTTTTCGGTTCCGCCAATGACCGGCGGATTAAGGCATATCAGCCCCGGGTCGACGCCATCAATGCCCTGGAGAGCGAGCTATCGGCGTTCTCGGATGAGGCGCTGAAGGCGCGCACGGCCGAATTCCGCAAAGAACTCACTGAGGGCAAGACGCTGGACGACCTTCTCGTTCCCGCCTTCGCCACTGTCCGCGAGGCGGCCAAGCGCACGCTCGGCCAGCGCCATTTCGACGTGCAGCTGATTGGCGGCATGGTGCTGCACGAAGGCGATATCGCCGAGATGAAGACCGGTGAAGGCAAGACGCTGGTCGCAACGCTGGCGGTCTACCTCAACGCGCTGGCCGGCAAAGGCGTCCATGTCGTCACCGTGAACGACTATCTCGCCAGGCGCGACTCCGAATGGATGGGTCAGATCTACAGCTTCCTCGGCATGACCACCGGCGTCATCGTCCACGGTCTCGACGACGCCGAGCGCAAGGAAGCCTATGCGCGCGACATCACCTACGGCACCAACAACGAATACGGCTTCGACTATCTGCGCGACAACATGAAGTACCGGCTCGAGGACATGGTCCAGCGCGGGCACTTCTACGCCATTGTCGACGAAGTCGACTCGATCCTGATCGACGAAGCACGCACGCCGCTGATCATCTCCGGACCGCTCGACGACCGCTCGGAATTCTACAACACCATCGACACTTTCTTTCCCAGGCTCGACAAGAGCGATTACGACGTCGACGAGAAGCAGCGCACGGTGACGCTGACCGAAGCCGGCATGGAAAAGATCGAAACGCTGCTGCGCGACGCCGGCCTGCTGAAGGGCGATTCACTCTACGACGTCGAGAACGTCTCGGTCGTCCACCACATCAACCAGGCGCTGCGCGCGCACTCGCTGTTCACCCGCGACAAGGACTACATCGTTCGCGATGACGAGGTGATCATCATCGACGAGTTTACCGGCCGCATGATGCCGGGCCGGCGCTATTCGGAGGGCCTGCACCAGGCGCTGGAAGCCAAGGAACATCAAACGGTGCAGCCGGAAAACCAGACGCTGGCCTCGATCACCTTCCAGAATTATTTCAGGATGTACGAAAAACTGGCCGGCATGACCGGCACCGCGGCGACCGAGGCCGACGAACTCGCCGACATCTACAAGCTCGAGGTCGTGGAAATCCCGACCAATGTGGCGGTGGCGCGCCTTGACGAGGACGACGAGGTCTACCGCACCCAGAACGAGAAATACGCCGCTATCCTGGCTGAGGTGGAACGCGCCAATGCGCGGCTGCAGCCGGTGCTGGTCGGCACCGCTTCGATCGAAAAATCCGAAGTGCTGGCCGAATATCTCAAGAAGCACGGCTACAAACAGATCGATTTCGGCAACGAAAACGCGATGGAGAAGCTTTACGCCGCGGCGCGCGCCGGCAAGCCGGCCAAGCTGTTTGCGGTGCTGAATGCGCGCTTCCACGAACAGGAAGCCTACATCGTTGCCGAAGCAGGCGTGCCCGGCGCGATCACGATCGCGACCAACATGGCCGGTCGCGGCACCGACATCAAGCTCGGCGGCTCGCTCGAGATGCGCATCCAGCACGAGACCGCAGGGATCACCGACGAGGCCGAGCGCGCGGCGAAGATCGAACGCATCAAGGCGGATGTCGAACGCTTCCGCGAGATCGTGCTGAGGGCCGAAGAAACCATCGAGGTCGAGCCGGCCAAGGGGCCGAAGCCGGCCAAAACCGCGACCAAGCCCGGCGGACTCTACATCATTGGTTCCGAACGCCATGAATCGCGGCGCATCGACAACCAGCTCCGCGGCCGGTCCGGTCGTCAGGGCGACCCCGGCCGTTCCAAATTCTTCCTGTCGCTGGAAGACGATCTGATGCGGATTTTCGGATCCGACCGGCTCGACAGCATGCTGACGCGGCTCGGCCTCAAGGAAGGCGAGGCGATCATCCATCCCTGGATCAACAAGGCGCTGGAAAAGGCGCAGCAGAAGGTCGAGGCCCGCAACTTCGACATCCGCAAAAACCTCCTGAAATTCGACAATGTCCAGAACGACCAGCGCAAGGTGATCTTCGACCAGCGCATCGATCTGATGAAGGACGAAAGCGTCGCCGAAACCGTCGCCGACATGCGCCGCGCCTTCGTCGAGGACGTCGTCACCAAGCATGTGCCCGAACACGCCTATGCCGAGCAATGGGACGTCGCCGGCCTCAAGGAAGAACTCAAGCGCGTGCTCGACATCGACTTGCCGGTCGATGAATGGGCCAAGGAAGAAGGCATTGCCGACGAGGAGCTGTTGACGCGCATCGAGAGCCGTGTCGACGAGCACATGGCCGCCAAGGTGGCGCAATGGGGCCCGGAGGTGATGCGTTACGTCGAGAAGACCATTCTGCTGCAGACGCTGGATCATCTCTGGCGCGAGCATCTGGTGATGCTCGACCATCTGCGCCAAGTGATCGGCCTGCGCGGTTACGGCCAGCGCGATCCGCTGCAGGAGTACAAGTCGGAAGCGTTCAGCCTGTTCGAAGCGATGATCGCGCATCTGCGCGAGGCGGTGACGGCGCAATTGATGCGCGTCGAAATCGTGCCGCCTGAGGATCAGCAGCCGGCTCTGCCGCCGATGGAGGCGCACAAGCTCAATCCGAATACCGGCGAAGACGAGATGGCATTCGCCAGTGCCTCGCTGGTGCCCACCGCCACCGCCAACCGCGATCCGAAGAATCCGGCGAGCTGGGGCAAGGTCGGCCGCAACGAGGATTGTCCATGCGGCTCAGGCAAGAAATTCAAACACTGTCACGGCAAGTATGCGTGAAGCTTACTCTCGGCAGGGTGGGAAAGGGCGCTCTGGCGCCGTGCCCGCCGCCTGACCGAGCGCGACCTTCCCTGTTTGGCCGCCTTATGGCTCTCAACGCCCGGCTTTGAGCAGAGGAATGCTCTTGGGATCGCGCGGCGCGGGCATCTGCCTCAAATAAGCGTAGAGATCCGCCGCGTCCTGGTCGGAGAGAATGGTGGCTTGATACGGCGGCATCTGACTGACCGGGTGGCGAAGCTGAAACAGAAAGCCCTCGAAGGGAAACTCGGTCCGCGAGACGCGCGGGCCGGTCATCGGCGCACCCTGGCCCGCATAGCCATGGCATTGATAACAACCTGTCTGCACGTAGAGCGTCTTGCCGTTCTCGACATTGCCCGCCGGCGCAGAAGCCTGTTGAGCGCATGCCGGGCCGACGGCCAGGGTCAAGCCCGCAAAGGCGAGAATCATCAGCTTCATGGCTCTCTCCTTATCTTTGTCTGAGCATGATCTTTTCGGAAAACCGGTTCCCACTTTTCCGGATCATGCTTTAGCGCGGCTGCATGACGACGTCGACCAGGGCGGGCTGGCCGGCCTTGACGGCGGCAATGCCTTTGCGGAACGCCTCGGACAGATCATTGGGATCGCTGATCGGCCCGATGCCGACCGCGCCGTACGCTTGCGCGATCTTGGCATAGTCGATGTTCGGGTTGTCGATCGTGGTACCGATATGGACGTTGCGCAGACCGCGGTTGTGCCGGTTCGCCATGCGTTGGACGTGCATGACCTCCTGGTGATAGGCGCGATTGTTCTGGATGATCGTCAGGTACGGAATGCCGTGGTGCGCGGCGGTCCACAGCGTATGCGGCGCCATGTTGAACTCGCCGTCGCCGGTGATGCCGACGACCACGCGTCCGCCGGCGTCGCGATGCGCAAGCGCCGCGCCGAGCGCGGCAGTCGGCTGATAGCCGACACCATAGCCGCCCGAGCCGCCGATGAAGCGGTAGTGTTTTTCCAGCGGCCACAGCCGATGCGGCCATCTGGATGAGAAGTCGCCATCCGAGACCAGCGCCCAATCCTCCTGCTTGAGCTGCTCCCAGAGCTCCATATACATGCGCGCCGACGAAATCGGGGTCGTGTCCCACGCGAGCACCGCCTCCGCCCGCGCACGCTCGGCGAAGCCGTCATAGGCCTCACGCATCTTCTCACCGCGCATCGCGATGGAGTTTTTGCCGCCGGAGCTTATCTCGCGCTGCACGGCTTCGATCAGGAACGGCAACGTGGTTTGAGCGTCCGCCGTGATATTGATGTCGGCGCTGACGTAGCGCTGGAAACCCTGGTAATTGGAATGGACCAGCAGATCGCGGGTCGAGATGGTGATCACCTTCACCCCCGCCTTGGCTTTCGATATCTCGGTGCGTTCCAACTGGTCGCGCATGGCATTGAGCTGGCCGTAGAGATCGACCGGTTCGAGCGACAGAATGCAGTCGGCTGACGCGATCAATCCGCCCGCCCGCTCTGACTGACAAAGATAATGCGTGTTCGGCATATTCATGCGTGAGCGGTTGTCGACGACGGGAGCCTGCAAAAGCTCGGCAAGCCTGACGAGCTGGTCCATCGCCGCTTGCGAGCGTGCATAACGATCCGCAATGATGACGGGCGCTTCGGCAGCCACCAGCATTTTGGCGGCCTCGCGCACGGCGTTCGCGTCGCCTATCGGTTGCGAGGGTGTAACTAAACGTGGAATCTTGAGCCGGCGTTGCTCGCGTTCATCGAGCGGGTCTTCCTGTAGCTTGGTGTCCGCGACGATGAATACCGGCCCCGGAGGCTGCGCACAGGCCAGCGCATAGCCACGCACCGTGGACTCGGCAAAATGCTGAAGCGACATCGGAGAATCGTCCCACTTGACGAAGTCGCGCACGGTGGCCGCGCCGTCCTGCACGCTGTGGAACCATTCGACACCCGGCCGGCGTTCGTTGAGCGCACCGGCGTTACCCGTAAAGATGATAACCGGAACGCGGTCGCAGTAGGCATTGTAGATGGCCATGGCCGCATGCTGGGTGCCAACTGTTCCGTGCACCATTGCGGCCATGGGTTTGCCCGCGACCTTGGCATAGCCATGCGCCATGCCAACCGACACTTCCTCGTGCAGGCACGTCAGCCATTCCGGACGCTTGTTCTGTCCATAGTTGATGAAGCTTTCCTGCAGGCCCCGAAACGTCGAGCCTGGGCAGGAGGCGATGTAGTCCAGGTTGAGCGTTTTGCACACATCGACCATGAAGTCGGAGCCGGACTTTTCCGTTGTCAGTCGGTCGACTTCCGGTGGGTGTTCGCGTTCGTTGGCTCTTGCGGCTGCGGTAGGCGGTGACGCGTTGCCGTTCGGCTTCTCTGGAGTCCGCGATTGAGCAGCTGCGGGGGCGGTGATGGATGCGCCGCCGGCGACGACCATTCCTTTCAAAAATCGACGGCGATGCAATGCAGCCAATTCCGATTCGGCCATGAGCGTTCTCCCCGTTTTTTCTAGGCTATGGAAGCCGGCGAGAGCCTACGGCATCGACAAGGTCTAATCCAGATCTGCCCTCAAGCGTTGCCGATGACACGCTTACGGCGATGATGCAGCCGGCGGCCGGACCGCTGTCGCAGGCGTGATGGCGAGGATCGGGCGGTGATGAGCTTACTTGACCGCCGAGAAGCGGCTCTCAAACGAATTCGCTGACACGATCGGTTGCGCCCCGGCGACAAGGCTGGGTGCGGCGGGGGCCGGGGCGGGCGTGGCCGCTGCGGTATCGGTTAGCGCTGGCTTCAAGGGCGGACGTGCGGCGGCTTGCTTGGTATCGGCCTTCGGTGCCGAGGCCTTCGACATCGCGGCTTCCGGGCGCGGAAGCCTGGCTTCGGCAGCCTTCGGCTTGGCCGTGGCAGACGCAGATGCAGTCGCGGTGGTATCCGCGCTGCCGCCGAGGCCAACCTTGCGGGCGAGGCTGGAGAAGAAGCCTTCAGATTGGGTATTTTGGGATGAGGTAATCTGGGATTGCGCGCTTGGCGCCGCGGACGCCACCCGCGTCGCGGGCTCGGGTGAAGCGGCCGTCCCTAGCGACGCCGCAAATGGGTCATCCGGCGAGGTAACCGGCCCACGTGGAATATTGACGTGCGAGGGGATGGTGCCGGGCGCCTTTTCAAGGGTAAGCAGCGCCAGGCCCTGGCCGCCTTCCGAGAGCCCGGTATTGCCGCCGGGCAGCTTGGCCGCGAATACCTTGTGCATGCCGCCGTCAATTCCGGTGCCGACCCGCGCCACCGGCGTTCCACGCGCAACCAGTTTGGCGATCTCGGCCTGATCGGTCTCCTGCTTTTCGCGGACGGCTTCGGCGACTTCATCCGGCACCATATAAACCGGGCATTTTGCCGAGGCGTCAAACGCCGGCTCGCGCTTGGCATCCGGCGGCTTGACGGCATCGAAGACGTATTTCTTTTCGCAGAAATCGACCTTCGGTTCCTGCCGTGTCACTTCGAAATGATCGTAGCCTTCCTTGATCATCTTCCAGAACGGCATGTTCGGATTGTTGCGATGCCTGGCCATGTTGAGCGGCGTCATCCGAAACGGATAGGCCTGCAGCTGGAACGACTTTTGACCGCCGAAGAAGGATTCCCGCCCGAGCGAATAGATTTCCGCGATTTGCTCATCGGTCATGGCGTAGCAGCCGCGTGACGAGCAGTCGCCATGCACCATCAGCTCCGAGCCGGTGTGTCCGAGCGATTTGTCGTAGGCGTTCGGGTAGCCGGTGTTGAAGGAAAGATAGTAGGCCGACTGCGGGTTCATCTGCGCGGGCGTGATCGAATAGAAGCCTTCGGGGGCCTGGCGGTCGCCCTCGCGTACCTTGGGTCCGAGGTCTCCCGACCAGCGGCAGATCGGATAGGTCTTCAGAAGCGCGAAGCGGCCCGAGCGATCCTGCTTCCAGACTTCAAGCTCGGCCTCCTGCTTGAACAGCCGGACCAGGATCGGCGACTGCAGGTCCATGTCCTGCGCCTCCATCTTGGCGATCAGCTTTGGCGGGACCGGTTGGTTGGCTTTGGCGTTATTGGCGAGCGAGATTTCGTCGCCGTTGCAGCCGGCCAGCAGCACACCAGCCGCAAGTGCGGCAGATGTCACGAGCGCGCGAACCAGCGAGCGACCGATCAATGCAAAGCTCCACACCCCTAGAGCAATTCGACGCGCAATTTTCGCAACCCCACAACGGCGTCCATGCCCTGAAGCCATTGAATAAAATATTATCCTTAAAGCCCCCCTGGTCGCAAGCCACGGCGGGCGTTACGGCGGGAGCCATCTCGGGCGTGGTGAATAGGGCTTAAATATTGCTGTCTGGGCCTAATTGCGGCCAAAATGGCCGAATTTTGGAAAAGCTGAGGACTCGAGGCCCCGCTGCCCGCGGCGTCTTGCGAAAACGGGGCCGATTTCACCCCAACTTCCGGCCGATATCGAGGAACTTCTGCCGCCGCTGCGCGCGAATCGCGGCGGAATCGAGGTGGCGCAGGTCGTTCAGGGTCAGCGCGATGGCATCGCCTGTGGTGGCGATCACGGCGGCGGGATCGCGATGCGCGCCTCCGGCCGGCTCCTTCAGAATCTGGTCGATCACGCCAAACCGCAACATGTCCTGCGCGGTGATCTTCATGCTGGTCGCGGCCTCCTGCGCCTTGGTGCCATCGCGCCACAGGATCGAGGAGGCGGCCTCCGGCGAGATCACGCTGTAGATCGCATGCTCGAACATCAGCACGCGGTTCGCCGTCGTGATGGCAATGGCGCCACCCGACATCCCCTCTCCGGTGATGATCGCGATGTTGGGTACGCCGAGCGACAGGCAGGCATCGGTCGAACGCGCAATGGCTTCGGCCTGCCCGCGCTCCTCCGCGCCGATGCCGGGATAGGCGCCGGCGGAATCGACGATCGACAGCACGGGAATGCCGAATCGGTCCGCCATCTCCATCAGCCGGACCGCCTTGCGATAACCCTCGGGCCGCGCCATGCCGAAATTATGCTTGATGCGCGATTCGGTGGTGGCGCCCTTTTCCTGGCCGATCACACAGATGCTCTCGCCACGGAAGCGGCCGAAGCCGCCGACCAGCGCCGCGTCCTCGCCGAACTTTCGATCGCCCGCCAGCGGCGTGAATTCCGAGATCAGCGCATTGATAAAATCGGTCAGATGCGGCCGCTGCGGATGGCGCGCCACGAGCGTTTTTTGCCACGGCGTCAGGTTGCCGTAGAGATCGTTCAGCGCCTGCGCCGCCTTGTCTTCTATTCGCGAGATTTCCTCGCCGATGTCGCTGCCGGAAGCCGCCAGCGCGCGCAATTCATCGATCTTGGCATCGAGTTCGGCGACGGGCTTTTCGAAATCAAGGTAACTGCGCATCTGATCCGGCATTAAATCAGTATAGGGACGAACATGGGCGTGCGAAGCGGATTTAGGTTCGCGTGAAGAAAGTGCGCGTTTTCAATTGTTTAGAGCGCATCCAGGCATCGTTGCCAGTTCAGCAGTGATGGGAATGGGCTGTTTCGGGTGAGATGCCTCCGAAGTCAAGATGAGTCGCGACCCCCGATCTTGCCTTCGCGAAAGCCGGCACGACGCTATTTCTCGGCCAGCGGATGCAGGTCCCGCACCAGGCTTTTCAGGCGCTCCTCGACCACATGTGTATAGATCTGCGTCGTCGAGATATCGGTGTGGCCGAGCAGCGTTTGAACGATGCGCAGATCGGCGCCGTTATGCAGAAGATGGCTTGCAAAGGCGTGACGCAGCACATGCGGGCTGACGAGCCGCGGTGCGAGGCCCGCGGAAGCGGCCAGTTCCTTGAGGTCGCGCGCAAAATGTTGCCGCGTCAAATGCCCGCTTTCGCCGAACGAGGGAAACAACCATTTCGAGACGCCGGCGGTTTTTTTGGGACCGGCTTCCTTGAGCGCTTTGATCGCCGCAAGATAATCCGCCATCGCCTGGCGCGAAGCCTCGTTCAATGGCACCAGCCGTTCCTTGTTGCCCTTGCCGCGCACCACGATCATGCTGACGTCGCGGCGCGACGCCGATAGCGGCAAGGTCACCAGTTCCGAGACGCGCAAGCCAGTGGCGTAGAGCACCTCGAGCAGACAATACAGCCGCATCGCGCGAAGCCGCTGCAGCGGTGAAGCTTCGGGGGCCTCGGTCAACGCCTTCGCGCGCGTCAGCAGGCGGTCGACGTCGGCAATCGACAGCACTTTGGGCAGGCCGCGGCCGCGCTTCGGCCCGGACAGGATGGCGGCCGGATCGTGCTCGCGAATCCGCTCGTTGAGGAGGAAACGAAACAGATGCCGCATCGCCGACAGCCGCCGTGCCACGCTCGACGATTTGAAGCCGCGGGCGTCAAGGTCGGCAAGATAGTCCCGCAGGCCTTGCGTCTCGGCGCTGGTAAAGCCGTCGCCGTTGCAGGCAAGGAAATCGGAAAGATCCGTCAGGTCGCGGCGATAGGCATCAAGGGTGTTGTGGCCGGCCCCCTGTTCCGCGGCGAGCATGTCGAGGAACAG
>Ga0137403_10002542_pt1 | contig 22281 bp, 14 predicted proteins | sample CZOMad2_1_16fung_FD_122057 | JGI IMG/M metagenome (GOLD analysis project Ga0137403, IMG submission 122057) | Vadose zone soil fungal communities from Angelo Coast Range Reserve, California, USA - CZOMad2_1_16fungal (Hybrid Assembly) | ecosystem: Environmental > Terrestrial > Soil > Vadose zone...
TATGTCCACCCCGCTCGATCAACTTTCAGCAACGCGTGCAACAACACATTCGCGCCGTTGGTGATGTCCTGCGGCCGGGAGAATTCTTTCGGCGAGTGGCTGATGCCGCCGATGCTGGGGATGAAGATCATGCCGACGGGGGCGAGACGGGCCATGTCCTGGGCGTCGTGGCCGGCGCCGCTGGGATACGAAAGGACGAAACGCGACCGTGCCCGCAACTCCCAGAAGTCCGAAATTGAATTGCCGTCGATTCATGTAATCACGCCTCTGTTTGAGAATTCACAGCCCGCTCCCTTTGCGAATCGACTCCTGTAACTTCTTCACATCAATCCGAGTGTCACTGACCTTCAACGTGTTGACGGTGTCCAGAAGAAATTTCCGCACGGTCTCTTCCGAAACGGTGTCGTTGACGATACTGTTGAGCAGAATGACATAGTCTTTGCTCACGACTGTCACGTATACCTGCTTGCGAGCGTCGCCGCCTACTTCTTTCGGCACGTCGAACTGCCAGATGAGCGCCTCGCTGCCATTGTTAATTTTTACGACTGAGGTTTGGACCGTCAGTTTGTGATGCAAGAGCTCCTCAGCGATAAACTTTGCTTCCCAATCTCGATGAGCAAACAGGATTGCCTTGTTGTCGAGCTGATTCTTCCTGGCATCCGGCGCAAAGTTGCTGATCGGCAGCGACTGAATCTGAAACGGCAAACCGTCGACCGAGAAGAAAATATTATCGCTCGTATCCATCGGGCGGATTTCGTTGCCCTTGACCAGGAGAGTGAAGCTAAGATCCTTTCGGTTCCAGACGAAAAGAATACCGGCGTCCGTTTTGAGCGCGATCCAGCCATCCTCCTGCGACGTTGAATCAGCACGGATTGAAAGCGCCGGGGTTTCCGACGCGCTTGCTACGAACAGAAAAGCCATGAGGCCTGCAACGAGCAGGAAACTGAGTCTTCGTGAGCCGGAGATTCGCATCGAAACGCTTTTATCACACGGGCAGTCTAGCAGGCTGATGAAAAACCAAGCGTAGCCACAGAGACACGGAGACACAGAGAAAGATGGGAACAAGGAGGGTAAGCATTTGTTGGCATTTCTGATGAGTTCTGAATCCTTCCAATCTCTGTGACTCTGTGTCTCGGTGGCGATTTTGCTTTTTTCAGCACCCTGCTAGGGGACAATGACTGGCGAACGATCCACGAAGATACACGAAGCGAAACCAGGTTTTGTTCCTGCGATTTCGTTTCATTTGGATCGTTATTGTCCCAGCCGAAAGAAACGATCCTCGTGGATCGTCTTAACTGGACGCTAACGCGCGCCCTCCATCACGGTAGGACTAGTAGCCCGTGCTATTATCTTTCGCTACCAGGATCAGACTTCGAAGATGAACCTTTACGACGAATTCCATTGGCGCGGCATGCTTCATGAAGCCACGCCCGACTTACAAAAAATCCTCGCTGAGGAAAAGTTGACGGCCTACATTGGCTTTGATCCTTCGGCGGCAAGCCTGCACGTCGGCTCGCTCTTGCCGGTGATGGGTCTGGCGCGGCTCCAAAGATTTGGGCACAACCCGATCGCGATCGCCGGTGGCGGCACCGGCTTGATCGGCGACCCGAGCGGCAAGACTAAGGAGCGCCAACTCTTAACGCCGGAACAAGTCGAAGAGAATTTGGCGGGCATCAAAGACCATTTGGGTCGCTTTCTCGATTTTGATGCGACCGCCAATCCGGCGCGCATCATCAATAATGCAGACTGGCTCGCTCCCATTTCCATGATGGAGTTCCTTCGTGACGTTGGAAAATACTTCACGGTCAACCATCTACTGGGCAAAGAAGCCATCAGCCGCCGGCTGGATTCTGATGAAGGCATTTCGTTTACTGAGTTCAGCTATCCGTTGTTGCAAGCTTACGATTACCTCGTTCTGCATGACCGGCATGGATGCACTCTGCAAATGGGTGGTAGCGATCAATGGGGCAACATCATTGCTGGAATCGATCTGATTCGCCGCTTGCGCGGCGCGCGCGCGCATGGGTTGGTGTTTCCGTTGGTGACCACTGCGGCCGGAGTAAAGTTTGGCAAGACCGAAGCCGGGGCCGTCTGGCTGGATCCGAAACTGACTTCGCCTTACCGGTTCTATCAGTTCTGGCTGAACACTGATGACCGCGACGCAGTGATCTATCTGAAATTCTTTACCTGGCTGGCCAAAGCAGAAATAGACGAGTTGGAGCAGCGCGTCCGCGCGGAACCTGAGAAACGCGCCGCTCAACGAGAACTAGCTCGTCACGTAACCGCTTTAGTCCACGGCGAGACTGAACTCGAGAAAGCTTTGCGCGCGTCGGAGGTTCTTTTCGGCAAAGAGATCAGCTGTCTGGGTGTCCAGGAGATTCTGGATATCTTCGCCGATGTCCCTTCGACGGAACTGGAAAGATCAAAGTTGGAGGGCTTCACGCTTACCGATGCTTTGGTGGTCTCTGGGCTGGCGCCTTCAAAGGGCGAGGCCAGGCGCCTGGTTCAGGGTGGTGGTGTGTGTGTGAACAACCGGCGCGTGAACGATCCGCGGCAAGCGATTTCTGGTTCAGACTTGATCGATGGCCAGGTTCTGGTTTTGCGCAAGGGAGCGAAGAACTATCACGTGATCAGGATCACGGGGCGGTAGCCCGACCGTAAGGGAGGGCTAATTTTGGAGTGCGGCGACTAGTCGCCGTTTTTGGCAAGGTTAGTATTCCCCTCTCCCATTGGGAGAGGGGTTAGGGGAGAGGGTGCGATGCTTAGCGTAAGCGATCTTGTCATACCCATTGTGTTTAGCGAAACACAAGTTCTTGAAAAGGGGGCTCGCGCAAGCCCTCACCCAACCCTCTCCCAGAGGGAGAGGGCTAAGCTGGCCCACTCCGCTTAGTTGGGGTTCTGTCACGACCTCGCGCTTTCCGCCAAGCCAACAAACGCTTATTCAGCGGCCTGATCGCGACCGACAGGAACGGCATCAGCACAAGGTAGATGACGAAGAACGGGATGTTGTGAGGGGTCTGAACGCGAAAGAAGCCCATCGCCAGAACGACGAGCAAAGCTAGAACGGAGCAAGCAGCCGCTAGAGTTCTCTTCCTCATGATTTGTGTCAGAAGCCCGACCGTGAGGGAGGGCCACACTCACCAGCACTCTCGTTAGGAACAAGCGAACCTGCCAACGCTTTGTCCTTTGACGCCACGCGATTACTGCGAGCGTGGCCCTTGCTTACGCGCGGGCTTCTGAAACATTGCTCAGGAACTAAGCCGTTCGCGGATGTAGGTGGGCAGGTCGCTTACCTTCACGCGTTCCTGTTCCCAGGTATCTCGGTCGCGCACAGTGACGGCTTCATCTTCCAGCGATTGGTGATCGACGGTCACGCAGAACGGAGTGCCAATCTCGTCCTGCCGCGCATACAACTTTCCGATCCCGCCCGTGTCATCGTAGACGGCGCGCACCGTCGGTTGCAGCGAGCGCTTGATTGCCCGGGCCATGCCGACGATCTCAGGTTTGTTCTTCGCCAGGGGCAACACGGCGACCTTGATCGGCGCCATTGAATGATGAAGCTTTAAGATCACGCGGGTTTCGCCCTTGTCATTAATCTTTTCCGTGTACGCGTCCATCAGGAGCGCGAGCACGGTGCGGTTGACACCGGCGGCGGGTTCGATCACGTATGGGTAGAACCGCTGCTTGGTTTGCTCGTCAAAGTAGGACAGGTCTTCCGTGGAATCCGGATTCAGACGCTTGCCATCTTCCTCCGGCTTCTTTGAATGCGTGCGCAGATCAAAGTCGGTCCGGTTAGCGATGCCCATCAACTCGTCCCACTGGCGCTCTTCCTCTTCACGTTCGGGAAAAAAGCGATAGTGAATATCGACGGTGCGCTTGGCATAGTGCGCCAGCTCTGCTTTCGGCTGTTCGTAAAGCCTCAGGTTGTCGGGCGAAATACCGATGTTCACGAACCATTGATTACACGCGTCTATCCATTCCTGATGGATCTGTTCGTCCTCGCCCGGCCGGACAAAATATTCCATTTCCATCTGTTCGAACTCTCGCGTACGAAAGATGAAGTTACCCGGCGTGACTTCGTTGCGAAACGATTTGCCAATTTGCGCTACGCCGAAGGGCAGCTTGCGCCGGCTGGTGTTGAGTATGTTGTTAAAGTTGATGAAGATGCCCTGCGCGGTTTCCGGTCGCAGATAGACGAGTGCGTCGGGATCATCTTCAGCCGTCGCTCCGACGTGCGTCTTAAACATGAGGTTGAAAGGACGGACTTCTGTCCAATTCTTCTTACCGCAATTAGGACACTCGATCAGGTTCTTACGAAAACCCTCCCAATGCGTCAAGAAAATCTCATCTCGCGTGTCTGGATCTTCTCTCCGGAGTTGAGCGTTCCTCCATTGCCGATACGCTTCATGTAACTTGTCCGCACGAAATCTGTTATTGCATTCCCGGCAATCGACCAGCGGATCGGTAAAGGTCTGTTCGTGGCCGGAATATTTCCAAACCAGGCGGTTCAAAATAATCGAGGAGTCGAGCCCTTCGATGTCGTCGCGTTCGTAAACCATCCAGCGCCACCATGCCTGGCGCACGTTGTTGGCGAGTTCGACGCCGAGCGGGCCGTAGTCCCAGGCGCTCCCTAACCCGCCGTAGATTTCGGAAGAGGGGTAGACAAAGCCACGCCGTTTGGCGAGCGATACAATCGTTTCAATGCTTGGTGCAGACACTTAGTTTGTGAATCCGTAACCGTGAATCGTAATGAAAGAGAGCGGGCTAGGAGTGTATCAGGCAAGACTCGCAGTTCAAAAGGGCGAGATGTATCTACCGTCCGATGGCTCTGCCACAGGCTTTCGGCAAGGGCGGCGACGAAGTCGCAAAGCGAGCCCGAGAGGACAGACACAAAGCGCGGCCAACTCAATTGAATCGGCCGCGCTCTATTCCCCCTTGTACTTGACTCAAAAGCAGTGGATCCCCTGAGCCAACTTTTTATAGGCTGAAGGGCTGCTGATAGATCCTGCGAGACTCCCCCTAGTCTTCAGGCTTTTCTAACAGCAGCCCTGCCTCTGTGCTCTTCGACTATGGCGATACTGTTCCCCCGAAAGTCCCGCCACCTTTAAGATGTAAGACCCCTCCCCCAAGGCGCCTCGCAACTATCGTCTCCGAGCTTTGACCCATTTATCTTTTGGCCTTTTTGTCGAGCGAAGACTCAGCAACGAGTGTGCCAGAACCCTAATGCAAGTATGCGCCAAAGCAACTTCTGTCATTCCTCCAACAAAATTTGAGAGTCGGGAATTCAAGATCAGTTTGAAGCGGTACAAAGCAGGATTGAAGCCAAGGGAATTTGTAGCTGTTCAATACAGACGGATCGCCTTCATGAATTGAAATCGGTCGGACGACTCGCCCTCTCTCGACACTGGGGCTTTTCGCCCGGAGGATTGCTTCTAAACCCTGACTCAACGGGCAAAGCCTCGCTGGTTATGGAAAGGTTCGCCGGAGTTCGAACTCCAACCTGGTAGGCCGACCCGACCACGTGACGCCTTAGAAGTTTTCGGGATGAAATGGTCGCGCGTAGAATTCGCGGTACAACCACCCGAGGACGCGAATCTCTGCCGTGCAGAGTGTTTCCAACCAGCAATTAAACAAAAAATCGGCGCGCGCATTAGCCGCAGGGATCTTTTGCGATTCGCCAACCACCGAGCCGGCGTTCATGTCGAGCTGGTACGCCGAGGAAACATCCTCCGTCGCTTTTGCTGCCCGGTCGAGGGCGTTCAATAACTGAGCAATCCAGGCGTGCAGCTCACGTTCGGTGGGATTGTGCGCCACGGACTGGATGATGCCGATAGCCAGGCGATCCTCGGCCCGATTAAAGTTAAATACATCTTCGCCCGCCAGACGGCTCTGTTCCTGCTTCCAATGAAACAGTTCCTCGACCTTGGCATGTTTGACCACCGCCACCCGCTGGTCGTAATCGAGAAACCACTGAATCACGTCCGGCAGAGAGTCATAGTTCGGCGCGCCGTTCTGGTCGCGAAGGAGCACGGGCTCTGTCGGCGCCGCAGCCTCAGCGACCGAATCTGTTTCTGCTGGGTTAGGGTTCATTTGACGACTCTGTTCAGAGTACCGACTTTAGTCGGCCTCTTCTACGGACCGACCGTCAGGGAGGGCTCATGGGTTAAGTGCGAATAGAGATGAGCCCTCCTAAAGGTCAGCCTAGTGCCTCATCTCAAGTGGCTAATCGCTCGCTTCCTTAATCTCAAGCTTAAACGCGGCCCGCGCCTCGCCCACGCGCTCACCCCGTCGATTCTTAATAATGATAGGGGCATACGACGCCAGCGCAGCCAATTCGTTTTCTTTCAGGACGCTCAGTTGTTTCAGGGCTTCGATCACCGCTGGGGGGCGTGCCCGGTGGTCATCTCCATCTTCGATCTTCAGCGCCAGTCCCAGCCCGTTCGGCCATTCGGCGCACGGCAAGACGCCGACTGTGTAGACTCCTTCAGCGCCGATCTTCGAAATCAGCCGGCCCGAACCTGCCTTAATTAGTTCAGTATCCAGACGATCTTTGGTGCCGCCTACCATCTCGGGAAAATCTATCATCGCTTTGACGATACGCCGGCAAGCATCCCGCGTTGCGGCGCCGAACTTCTCCGGCGGCGCCACCAGCCGCGCATACATCAGCGCCATCGCGCGCACGGTCATGCCGAAAACGGGGACTCCACAACCGTCAACGCCGATTGCAATCTGGTCCGGCGGAATATCGGAAAACTCGGCCACCGTTTTCGCGATTGCCTGCTGCACCGGATGCCTCGGATCGTCATAGCTACCCGTCGGCGCGCCGACATGCAGCGCTAACGCCAGCATGGCCGCGTGCTTACCGGAACAATTATTTTGCAGGACGTTTGGTGGTTCTTGTTTGCGGGCCAACTCGCGCGCGACTTGGGCGCTGAATGGTTCATGCACGCCGCATTTCAGAGCGCTTTCATCCAGCCCGATCTTGGCGAGCATCGACCTGACAGTATCGACGTGAATTGACTCGCCGCTGTGCGAGCCGCAAGCGATCGCGATTTCCTGTTCAGTGAAGCCAAAACGATTCGCGGCGCCCGAAGTGATCACCGGAATCGCCTGAAAAGCCTTTCCCGAAGATCGTATGTAAGTCACGCTCGCCGGCACACCCAACTCGGCGATGATCTCGCCCTCGCCATCGACCGCCGTCAGATGTCCGCGATGACGGGATTCGACAATCGGGCCGCGCCAGACTTCGACCAGCGAAGCGGGCGTCGCGGTTACAGCATCACTCTGGTTGGGCATGGCCGAAGCATCTTAACTGCTTCGCTGAAAAAAAAGAAAAGCCGGACACAAACTTTCCTACAACAAGCCATTTACACAAAATATTTGACACTACCGTTTACACCCTCCAACCAAGGCTTTCCGTGTCACAAAGAAACCTTTCGCCACCTCTTAGAAGGTTTTCTGAGCGACTTAGAAACTTTTCGGTATCACGTAGAAGGTTTTCCGAGCGACTTAGAAACCTTTCGGTATCACGTAGAAGGTTTTCCGAGCGACTTAGACGGTTTTCGGCGGCACGCAAAAGGTTTTCCGAGCGACTTGGAAACCTTTCGGTATCACGTAGAAGGCTTTCTGAGCGACTTGGAAACCTTTCGGGGTCACGTAGAAGGTTTTCCGAGTGATTCAGAAAGGTTTCGGCGTCACGCAGAAACCTTTCCTTATCGCAAAGATGGTTTACTAAGCCACGAAGCAAACCTGCTTAGCCCCTTTGTAAACTTACAAAGCTTCTAAGCAAACCTGCAAAATGCGCGATCAGCGAGCTGATACCTTCTACTTTTCTTGCTTTTCCTGTGGGTTTACGGGGGATGTTGCGGGGGTGGGGTTCACTAACCTCGGACGAACTGATGCAGATTTGGCGCGTCTGCCGCCAAACGAGAGCACCGTGAGTTTCACGGCTCGTCGTCCAAACTGCACAGCTTCCCGAGCAGTGGGTGTCCAGATGTCGATTCGCCTTCCCTTAACGGAGCCGCCGGTGTCCCCCACGACATATTCTCCGCTGAAAGATCCGGCTTCGAGCCGCACGCGCGTGCCCAGAGGCAAAACTGCCGGGTCGGCAGCAATCAATCCCCGGCTGACCGGCATCCCGCTGGCGGTCCGCCCGCGCAGGCTGTAGGCCGTGGCCGTGTAGGTCTTCGGTGCTACTTCAAAGGATCCGTCGCTGATAAAAGGCGCAGCAGATCGCTCAACGACCGGACCGGTGCCTGGCTCCGCGACTGTCGGCCCTGAGACTCTGGATGCCGGCTTCGCCGGCTCAGATTCAGGTCGTTCGCTTAAGATCCGCACCTGCGGCTGAACTGGCTTGGGATCCTGAATGTAGTTTTTTGCGTAGGAAATCGCGGAAAAAGCGAGAAGCACACTGACAGTACTTCCAAGGGCAGTGGATTTCATGAGTCGGGTTTCTCCTATCCGAAGTTTTAATGCCAGCTTTTCAGAAACCGTCGCACGCGAGTCACATGATTTGACCGCGACTCGACCCTCGGCTCTAGCAGGGTGCTGAAAAAAGCAAAATCGCCACAGAGTCACAGAGTCACAGAGATTGGAAGGATTCAGAACTCATCAGAAATGCCAACAAATGCTTACCCTCTTTGTTCTCATCTTTCTCTGTGTCTCCGTGCCTCTGTGGCTACGCTTGGTTTTTCATCAGCCTGCTAGGAGACTGAAGTAGTCAGCCGAAGTTGGAGGGCTTACATCCTTTAATGCGCAACGCTGAAAAGACCCAAAGAAAAAGCGAACCTGAATGGTTCGCTCGATTAACGCTTGAAAAGGCTAGCACACGGGTCTCCGGGCTGTCTACCCTGAGGCCAAACCGGAAATGTACTAATTACATTGCATCCCCAGTGGCACAGACTTCAGTCTGTGACCAACGACCGCCCAGCCTCAATCATTGACTGAGGTCTGTTCCACCACCAATCCGGTCTTTTCCTTAGCTTTTTTCCAGATTCGCATACTTTTCGATGAGCTTCTTCTGCCCATAGCCGGGGAAGCTGACCGTGAACTTGGTCTGGTCGCCCGAGCCTTCCCGGCGCAGTACCAGGCCCCGGCCATACTTTGCATGGCGAACATAGGATCCGGGCAGAATGTCGGTGCTGGGAGCGCGGACATCCCTGTCCGCATTGAGCGCGGAGCGCGAACCTTGTGGTGAGGTTCCCGAGCCTGACGAATTGACAGAGGGCGCTGCCGCCGGGCGACTGTCCTTATCCTTACTGCCGGATTTACCGCTGGTGCTTCCGTAACCTCCCATTTTCGCGGCCCGTTTACGGAAAAACTCCTCGATCGACTCGACACTGTCGTAAGTCTTGCCGGGATATTTTGTACCTGGACGCCGTGCGCTCAACCGGCCGGAATCGCCTGATTCGGAGATCTGGCCCGGTTCAGCGTCCGAGGAATCATCGTACTCATATTGCAGCGACCCGGCGGCCTCTTTCACCGGTTGTGAGCGCCGCGCGAATGCCAACCAGGATCTCCCTCGCGAAAGATCCTCAATCAGTTCGAGCGGCATTTCATTCAGAAACTGTGAAGGCTCTGAGGCCATCTCTTCGCCGTAGACACGGCGCTTCACCGCATGAGTAACGTAAAGGTATTTCTCAGCTCGAGTCATGGCTACATAAGCCAGCCGGCGCTCTTCTTCAATGTCGGACGCGTCGGCCAGTGAACGCGAATGCGGAAACAGACCGTCTTCCAGCCCCACGATAAAGACGAGCGGAAACTCGAGGCCTTTGGCCGAGTGCGCGGTCATCAACGTTACCGGCACGTCGGGCTTGTACTGGTCTGTGTCTGCGACGAGGGCAGAATGATCGATAAAGTCCCGTAGACCCTCGGCCCCCTGCTCGTCATAGTCGACGGCCGCGTTGACCAGCTCCTGTAGGTTTTCCAGACGGGCTTCGGCTTCGTCGTTGTTCTCTGCCTTTAGAGCATTCTCGTAGCCGGTTTCGAGGATGGCGGCTTTGACCAGGTCAGAAACGGGAGAGGCGGATTCGACGGTTTGAGTGATGGAGCCCTCCCTAACGGTCGGGCTACTGCCCCGCGCTTCGGCTTCGGGATAGCTATCTTCGCGGTCGGCTTCCTCGGCCTCGTTCGCGCCAAGCATTACGCTTTGAGCTTTCGAGGCCAGGCTCTTAATTATTCTTTGAAAATTGGCGAGAGCGGCGCCGGCCCTCGGCGTAAGACGACGTTCGTCAGCCAGCAGATCAGTGATCGCTTCCCAATAAGAGACGCCAAGTTCACGCGCGCGACCGTCGATTTCGTCCAGCGTCATTTTGCCAATGCCGCGCGTCGGCGTATTGATGACCCGCTGCAAAGCGATCGAGTCGTGCTGATTCATTGCCAGCTTCAGATACGCAATGATGTCCCGCACTTCCATCCGTTCGTAGAACGAAAACCCGCCGACGATGTTGTATGAAAGTCCCGCGCGGCGCATCGCCTCTTCAAACACGCGCGATTGCGAGTTGGTGCGATACAGCACCGCAGCGCGAATGTCCCGGTTTGAGCGCAGGTGTTCCTGGATCTTTCCGGTCACGAAGCGCGCTTCAGCATCCGCGTCGAGGGCCTGGTAGTAGCGAATCTTTTCCCCGGCCGAGTTCTGCGTCCAAAGGGCTTTTTCTTTTCTTTGGAGGTTGTGCCGAATCAGGCCGCTGGCGACATCCAGGATGTTTTGCGTCGAACGATAATTCTCTTCCAGACGAATCACCTTAGCCGACGGGAAATGCTCTTCGAACTTCAGGATGTTGGTGATGTCGGCGCCGCGCCAGCGATAGATCGATTGGTCGGGATCGCCGACCACGCAGATGTTCTGCTGCTTTTCAGTCAGCAAACGAATCAAACCAAATTGCAGTGAGTTCGTGTCCTGGTATTCGTCCACCAGCAAATAACGAAATTGATTGTTGTAGCGCTCTCTGACTTCGGGAACGTCGCGCAGCAGGCGCACGGCTTTGATCAGCAAATCGTCAAAATCCAGCGCGTTGTTCTTCCGCAAGCGCTCTTCGTATTGCTGAAAGACGGCCGCGATCGATGCGCGCCGCTCGTCAACGAACTGCGCGCGGGCGGTGAAAGCTTCGGCGTCTTCACCACGATTCTTGGCCGCGCTGATCGCCGACTGCACCGAACGCGGCGCCAGTTGCTTATCATCGAAACCGAGGTCGCGAATGCAGTTTCTGGTCAGCCGCACCGCGTCGTCCTGGTCATAGATGGTGAACGACCGCGTGTAGCCGGCCTGCAAAGCTTCGATATCTCGCCGCAGGATACGAACGCACAAACTGTGAAAGGTTGAGATTAATGGCGCGCTGCCGAGTTCAAGTCCTTCCAAAAGTTTGTTGACGCGATTGCGCATCTCTTCGGCGGCCTTGTTCGTAAAGGTCACCGCGAGAATGTTGCGCGGCCACACGCCACGCTCAGCGATGATGTAAGCGATGCGATGCGCGATGACGCGCGTCTTGCCGGATCCGGCCCCGGCGAGAATCAGCAGCGGCCCGTCGCTCGAGGCAACTGCTTCGCGTTGTGGTTCGTTGAGTTGGGAAAGAAAATCGATCATGAAAGTTATGGGAGTTACATTTAAGCATACGATGTGCACCCCGCAAACCAGCGAAGACTTGCCGAACAATTTGGTCGCGACTTGCACGAGAAGCGATTCGCTTTTTAACCCGCGCTGTGCGCAACGTGGCGTGGCTCGTTCGCGTGTCAGGGCGTCTTGAACCGTTTTGTGGGGTCGGACGTTTCTTGATTGGAGGAAAAAGAAAGACCGGAAGCGAAGTTGTATTAACAGATATCAATATTAGTCTCTCAGTTGTAAGAAGAGAGATCAGAATCGAACAGCTGGCCAAAAGCGTGAAAACAAGTCTTGGGTGAGCTTGCAACTGGGTGTAAGTGGCTCTAACTATAGGACGTGACTCTGCCTGCATGAACACTTGAAAAAACTAGTTGACAGGGGACACAAGGAGGCCTAGTATGCGCGAGTACAAAAGTACGTCCCGTCGGCGGCTGGCTCCATGCGGTACGCCGGATGCTTGAAACAATTCCCGAGGACGCAGATGGCCTCACTTCTCCGACGCCAATTCATTTCCACTACAGTACCAGCTTGTTTATGGGTGCGGTCCGAAGGTCGTTGGACGAACGGGCAATCGCGTTCTTACGCAAACAACTGAACGCGCCCGGCCATCACCAGCGCGTGATGATCGGCCCACGTTGCAATACAAATTCGGTCGCGCCTTGCATGAGTTGCGAACCGCTTCAACGCGCATTTCGCGCAGAGCGCGGCATCAGATCACCTCAACCCTGACTGGCTCTTTCAGTCTCTAACCTGCCGGTATATGCCGGCGACACAGGAGGATAGTTATGAAGGAGATACGCAACGTTTTTTCTCGCTTTCGCTTAATCTACAGTCTGCTGGCTCTTGCCGTCATGCTGAGTGCACTATCTGTCCCACCGGTCCGCGCAGACGGTTGTGAAAACCTTTGCTGGGGCTGGAATGTCAAAGATGGCTGCGTCGATTGTCATTACTGCTGTTCGTGGAACAACGGTTACCATTGCGACGATGCACATGTAGACCATGACTGTGGAACCGGCGGCCCCGGTCTCGGCGACTAACTGCCTGCGGTCGCTGCGGACTGCTGCGGGTTGGCAAATTGCGACTCGACAAAATGGTTGATGCGACTCGTAGGTAAATGGCACAAAGGTGGAGGCACTCCTTTCCTGAGGTGTGCGCCATAAGAAGGTTCCAAAGTAAAAGGGCCGGGACATTCCATGCTTGCTCCAACTCGCGCAAGCGAGCCTTCGCTGGGCCTCCGCGGTAACCCCCAGGGGGTTCAGAGGAGTTGCCTTCACCAAGCCACTAGTTTCGAGTTTTCGAATATCGACAGTAACCACAGGCGAAACCAAGCCTGAAGAACGGGAGCGTGGAAGCATGCGCACACTCGATAGGGTAGGACTTGCGAACCGCAAACCTCCGTGCCGGACCATCAGTTCACTCTCATGTTTGTTCGCCCTTTCACTTTCAGTTCTCGCGCAAAGCGCGAGCCCGAACAGAGTTCCCGTAAAGGTTGAGAACGACGCGCGCAATCTCGCCGATGCGAACTCGCCTGAAGCGCAGCGGCGCGCCTTTGCCGTCTCGCTGGTTATTTCGCTCGCGACTGACGCGCGCAGCTATGCGGATCTCGCGCTCAGGCCGAGGGTGCTGGCGCGGGCAGCGGACGTGCTGTGGGATGCCGACAACGTAACCGCGCGCGCGCTGTTCGCTCGCGCCTGGGAAGCCGCAGAAGCGGGTGACGCGGATGATGTCACAGTAAATACCAAAGACAAGCCGCCAGCCATTGTGATCGCTCTCAGAAAAATGAGCGGTCGTGATCTTCGGGCTGACGTTCTGAGTCTGGCGTCGCGCCGGGACAAGGCGCTCGGGGAACAGTTCCTCTTGAAACTCAAGAGCGAGAACGAGCGTGACGCCGCCGACGCAAAGAATCCGCGAAGTGCGCGTGACGTTTTTTCAGGCCCGGAGGCCGCCCGCAAGAGACTCCTGGTGGCCGGCAATTTGCTCGCTGACGGGCAGGTCGATCTGGCGCGGGAGTTTGCGGCACCGACGCTGGGTGAGGTGAACTTTGGCTCGATCGAGTTTCTTTCCGACTTGCGCGCGAAAGATGCCGCGGGGGCGGATCAGATATTTGCCTCGCTTTTGGCACGCGCTGAGATGGACCCGACGGCCGATGCGAATACCGTCTCAGGTTTGTCGTCATACGCATTCACGCCCGGCTTTTATATAGTCTTCTGGGTTGATGGTCACAGCACCTGGAACCAACCGGATGGACCAACCGTCCCGCCCAATTTACCGCCGTCTTTACGCGATCGATTTTTCCAGGTGGCGGCCAGTGTGCTCTTGCGACCTTTGCCGCCAGTCGATCAGGACCTTAGTTCCTGTGGCCGCCGGGGCAAAGCGAAAGCAATAACTCGCTTGCTTCCGCTCTTCGATCAATATGCGCCCGACAGCGCGGCAGCGCTCCGCGCACAGTTGTCGGCGATCGCGGCGAGAAATATCGATAGTGAAGACGCTTTGTTAACCGAAGGCATCAAGGCGGAGCCAAAAGCCGCCGAGACACTCGAAAAGACGCAAGACCAACTTGACCATGCCAAGTCATCCGGAGAGCGCGATGAGATCTATGCGGCGGCGGCGGCGCGGCTGGCTCCCACGGGTAATAAGCGCGCACGGGATCTGGCGGATTCTATTGACGAGTCGAAGTTCCGGGAACGCGTGCGACATTACGTGGACTTTGAACTCCTCAAATTCGCGATCCGCAAGAAAGAAGAGGTCGAGGTTATTCAACTTGCCAAAGCGAGCGGGTTGACCCACACCGAACGCGCCTGGGCTTACACGCAGGCCGCCCGATTGCTGCCTGACTCACAACACGAGCGCGCTTTGGGTTTTCTCCAGGAAGCCACGGATGAAGCGCGGCGCGTCGACGCCGGCGATTCCGATCGGGCCTTCGCGCTAATCGGGGTCGCCAACCAAATGCTTACCGCTGATCGCACACGTGTCTGGGAGCTCTTGATTGAAGCTGTCAAGGCGGCGAACTCGACGGAGGACTTTGCCGGTGATGACATTGCGACGCCGAAGAGGTCCATGCTGGTAACGAACAGCGGCACGAGATTCATCAAATTGCCGGCGGAGGACTTTAGTCTCTCGCGCGTGCTTCGTTCGCTGGCCCAGGACGATTTGGAGCGTTCAGTCGAACTGGCGAAAGGCTTCAAATACGATGCAACTCGGGCTAACTCTACCCTGGCGATTGCGCGCGCGATATTGGAGAAGCCAACGACAAATACCGCCAAGAACTAAACAGGTTGAGGAAGATCCATCGAGAGGATGAACATGAGAAACAACGTCAAGGCTAATATCGAATTTGCGGCGCAGATAGTCATCGCGGTCGCCGTGGTGTTTGCGGCCGGCGTGCTGGTTAAGCGAAATTTTTTCCCGCAGTCGGGGAACTCTGCCAGTTTGCCGCGCATCAACGCGGGCGAGCGTCTAAATGTTCCGAACATCGATTGGGGCCAGAATAAGAAAAGTCTGGTTTTCTTTCTGAAAAAGGACTGCGCCTATTGCACATCAAGCGCGCCCTTCTATCGACAATTGATCGAGGACGCCTCGAAGCGAAACGTAAAGTCTGTGGCGGTCCTGCCGAATTCTGCTGATGAAGCCCGCAAATATCTCCAGTACCTTGAACTCCCAATCGAGAATATACAGACTGGCCCATTGTCCTCTTACAAGATATCAGGCACTCCGACGGTCTTGTTTGTGGACAGCCAGGGAATAGTAATGAGCGTTTGGTTTGGAGCGCAGACCGAGCGAGAGAAAGAGATGCGAGATAAACTCGTCGAGTTGTTCGACGCGAAGACTTAATAACTGAACCAGGCAGCCTCATCACGCAGCGTTCGATCAGTTAACATTCAGACCATCTTAGCAAAGCTCGCCGGCCCATTCGTGATCACTTCCTTTTGAAATACTGCACCGCGCGTTCATGTTTTTCGGCGGCTGCTCGGGTCTCGAATGTGCCGAGGTTTCGGCGCTTGCCGGTCTTCGGATCTTTCTTCCGAGAGTAGAGTCTGTATTTTCCGGATTGTAGTTTCCGTATCATGGCTCCCAGGGAAGCAGATCTATCTTCAACGTGTGTCAGCGGCTTTACGTAACTCTGCAAATAACTTCACAAGATCGGCTAGTTGATAATTTGCGTTTAGCCCACTGGGATTCGGCAGGACCCAAACTCGCGCGTCGCCGATCGTTTCCGTCTGCTTACCGATGATGGCCTTGGGTCGCGCGAACGCCTGGCGATAGGCGCCGACGCCCAGCACTGCGATGATGCGCGGACGATAACGTTGCACCTTGGATCGCAGGACTCGGCCGCCCTTCTTGAAATCGTCCTGGTTCAGCTCAGCCGCTGCCGCCGTTGCTCGCGGCACGACGTTGGTCACGCCCAGCCCGAGATGCAAAAGTTCGATTTCCTCAAACGGCGACAGCAACCGATTGGTAAACCCCGAGCGATACAAAGCCGGCCAGAAACGATTACCCGGCCGCGCAAAATGATGACCCACGGCGGCGGTGTACAGCCCGGGATTGATGCCGCAGAAGAGCACACGCAAGCCGGGCCCGATTACGTCAGGGACAGTCTTGCCGGCGGCTTCAATCAGTTGTTGTTTAGTTGGTTTGAAGGGCCGCGGCGTCTCAATCATCAGAAATCGTCGCTTTTCTTCTGACTGGAAACGCCCAGGTGCCTGGTCGTACCTTCGGTGATGCCAAACCGGGGAGCGGCAAATTCGGTGCTGTCGGCAGGCCGCAGCGTGCGCGGTTCCGATCCCGGTTCGATCGCCTCTGGCGTTAGTGGTGAGGTGTCCTTTGCAATTTTGACCAGTCGCTTGCTGATGAAGACCCCGTTGATTATCAATCCGATGCCAATCATTAAAGGTATCAGCCCGGCTACCCATATCCGGCTCAAGATTTCGGCGTCGCTCGAGCTGGCCTCACCACTGCGGATGATTCCCTGCATCAAGACGAACAGAAAGATCGTCACTGCCACACCTACACAGGTCGCAATCACTCCCCCTTTGATTTCGTTGAGGCGCTTGACCTCGGGCGTCATCCCTCGCTGCTGAAGCTCAAGCTCTCTTTCGCGCCGCTTGCGCTCCTCATCGGAAAGAAGCATATCCGCAACCCAGGTCTTGCTTCGGTCGAAACTCTGATTGGTCTCCCGAGTATCAACCACCTGCCGGACGGCATGCAGATTCGCGCCGCAGAAATTGCAGAATTTCAATTCACCGTTCTGGCTGGCGCCGCATTTAGGACAAAACATATGTACTCCCAACTGTTCTCGTGAGGATACGAGGATCATAGGATTGAGGTTCTTAATTTGGTTAAGATAACCACGGGTTCGGCGCTCGAGCAAGTCGTCTTGCCGCCAACTTGCCGGTGCTTCTGTATTGCTCATAGACTGAGGGTTCAGACATGGCAACCAGAAAAACGTCCACCACAAAGACGACGATGTCCGCTAGTACTTGCTCGGCAGCCCGCAAAGCCCGCATGCCCGCGGTCATCCATCCGATGCTGGCCACGCTCGTCGATGATCCGTTTTCAAATCCTGAATGGATCTTTGAGACGAAGTGGGACGGCTTTCGCTCGATCTGTTTCGTTAAGCAAGGCAAGACACGGTTCGTTTCGCGCAATCAGATCGATATGACCCCGCAGTACCCCGAACTGGCAAGTGTCGCTAAACAGATCGGAGCGAAAGAAGCGATCCTCGATGGCGAGATTGTCGCGCTGGATAAAGACGGCATGCCAAGATTTCAACTCTTACAGCCGCGCGTTGGGCGCAAGACCGGCCTCGAAGCGCTGCGCGGTCACGGGCACATTGTCTATTACGTCTTCGATCTGCTTTATGTTGACGGCCATGACCTGACGGCTTGCCCGCTGGTTGAACGCAAAGAGGTCTTAGAGAGAATTCTGCGGCCGGCCAACTTTATCAAGCTCTCTGATCACATCGAAGGCGATGGCGAAGCCTTTTTCAAAGAGATCGAGAAGTTTCATCTGGAAGGCATAATCGCCAAGCGCGCCTCCAGCCCGTACGTTCAAAAACGAAGTAGAGACTGGTTGAAGGTCAAGACGATTCAGCGTTCGGAAGCGGTGATTGGCGGCTATACCGAGCCGCGCGGATCGCGTTCGCATTTTGGGGCGCTGGTCGTGGGACTCTATCGCGGAAAAGACTTGCACTATGTCGCCCACGTCGGCGGCGGTTTCAATCAACGCAGCCTGGCTGAGATTTACAAACTAATGCAGCCATTGAAAACGAAAGCGAGTCCGTTCGTTGACGCGCCGAAAACCAACGAGCCGGTTCAATGGATCAAGCCAAAGCTGGTCGGCGAAGTGAAATTTTCAGAGTGGACCGCGGACAATCGGCTGCGGCATCCCGTCTTCGTCGGCTTACGGGAGGACAAGAAACCGGAGGAGTGCAAGTTTGAGTTTGAACGCGACACGGACAAGGTCGTTCGTAAGGCTACTCGTAAGAATTAATACTCGTCGTCGCTGTTTAGCGGCGGGCTATTGCCCGCCGGTCTCATGTGTAGATCAGAAGGCGGGCAGTAGCCCGCCTCTAAACTGGTTTGGACGAAATATCAGAACAATTGAAGGGTTTCTTGAGGTTTGAGCCTAGGCGTTAGGCCGCATCAGGCCGCGGAAGATGCCCTGAATCTCGACCCGCGAGGCGTGCACGCGTATGGGTTCCAACTGTGCATTCGAAGGTCTTAATTCTACTTCCTCACCGAAACGGAACAGGCGCTTGAGGGTGGCGCGCGCGCTGTCGATCAGGGCCACGACAATCTCGCCGTCGCGTGCTTCAGTCCGATTTTCGATCAGCGCAATGTCGCCGTCACAGATGTGCTCGTCGATCATCGAGTCGCCTTTGACGCGGAGTGCATAGATGCGCTCAGGGCGCACGCGGCCAAACAAGAAGCGCGGCACGCAAATCATTTCGATGTCTTCAATCGCGTCGATCGGAACACCAGCGGCGATGCGGCCGAGCAGCGCTACTTCGCACACCGCATCCGCCGGCACTTCTTCAACTTTGACGGCGAGCGTAAAGCGTCCCGGCTGGTGATCGCGTTTGATCAGACCACGCTTTTCCAGGGCCGTGATATGTTTGGCGATCGTCGCCTTCGAGCTGACTCCGAAGTTGCGCGCGATCTGTGCGTATGATGGTTCGTGTCCGTGCTTCGCCAGAAAGCGAGTAATGTAATCGAGGACTTCTTTCTGTCGTTGCGTACGTGGCAGCATGTCAATTCAATCTGAGGACGATTCGAATTCTAGTCGCGCAAGTCTAAATGGTCAAGCATTCCGGGTTGTGAGTAGTGATTCATTTTGTCTTAACACTCGGTGGATCAGGTCAGTGTCAGAAGCCCGCGCATTAAGCAATGACCATCTTCACAATTGCTCGTTTGTGACTGAGCGACAAAAATCCTCAACTATGATTTCTGCGTAACGAGTGCTCGCGGAGACTGCCCTCCCTCACGGTCGGGCTTCTGACCCGCACTCGCCGCGTCACGATTTGAGCTCGATCACCTTCTGGCAGTCGATTTTCATTTGACTATGCTCGGCTGATCGGATAAATGTTCTCGCCCGAATGCGAGTTTCGATAGTCGCGGTGTAACCATTTCGGCGGTCGGGACGTTTTCATAAGTGTCACCGACAGTTCTACCTGCAGTTTCTTTAACACAATTAGATTGAAAGGACGTTTCCCCAAATGAAAGAGACGTGTCGTTCTGCCCGCGATTGGAGCGGGCTGATGGTCGTAATCTGCGCACTTCTGTTCGGAGCCATGGCGTTAGGAGCATTAGGCGCGCACGCGCAAAACCCGACTCCTACCCCCGCACCAGCGGCTCAAAGCCCGGCCCGAAGCGCGACCGCCACCCCAACTCCGAGTCCCACGCCCACGCCGATTAACTGGTCCGCTGACCCAATGCTCAAGCGCTTTGTCTGGCGCGGCATCGGCCCGGCCAGCATGGGTGGACGCATCGACGACATCGCCGCGGTTGAGGGCAACCCAGCTATTTACTACGTGGGCTTTGCCACCGGCGGGGTCTGGAAAACGGTCAATAACGGCACGACTTTCCAGTCAATCTTCGAGACTTACTCGACTTCCTCAATTGGAGACATTGCCATTTCGGCGTCGAACCCGGACATCGTCTGGGTGGGAACCGGCGAGGCCAACAATCGTCAGAGCTCGAGCTTTGGCGACGGCATCTATAAATCGACCGATGCCGGCAAGACCTTTACCAAAATGGGTCTGGAGAATTCGCAAACCATCGCCCGCATCGTTATCGATCCAAAGGACCCGAACACCGTGTACGTGGCGGTGCTTGGGCACTTGTTTGGACCAAATAAGGAACGCGGCGTTTACAAAACCACCGACGGCGGCAAAACCTGGAACAACGTTAAGTTCATCGACGAAAACACGGGCTTTACCGATCTGGTCATGGATGCGTCCGACAGCAAGACGCTCTATGCCGCATCGTATCAGCGCCGCCGAACGTCCTGGGGCTTCAACGGGGGAGGACCGGGATCCGGAGTTTGGAAAACAACTGACGCCGGAAAGACCTGGACCAAATTTCAGGGCAACGGATTCCCCGAAGGCTTGTTGGGACGAATCGGAATTGATGTTTCGCGATCGAATCCCAACGTCATCTATGCGCAGATGGAAGTCGGAGCGAGTGTAGGCACCGGCGGCGAGGAACAGACCTTTGGTGGTCCGGGCGCAACGCCCACGCCCACGCCGTCTCCGTCGGCAACGCCCGCGGCTTCGCCTACGCCCGATCCAAAAAAGCCCGGCGTCTGGCGTTCGGACGACAAGGGCAAAACCTGGCGTGTCGTCGCCACCTGTTTCAACGCGGGAGGCTGCCCCGAAAATAATCGTTCGATGTATTACAGCCAGCTTCGAGTCGATCCAAGCAATCCGGAAAACGTTTTCGTTGGCGGCTTGAACTTTAGTAAGTCAACGGATGGCGGCAAAAAGTTTACGTCGCTGCAGCCGGGGATTGCGCACAGCGATCATCATGCGATCTGGGTTGACCCAAAGAACGGCAATCACCTTCTGATTGGCAACGACGGCGGTCTCGACGTCAGTTACGATCAGGGCGCCACCTGGGAATTCATCAACACCATTCCGGCGGCACAGTTTTATGCCATCGCTGCTGACATGCGTAAGCCGTATTACGTCTATGGCGGCTTGCAGGACAACGGTTCGTGGGGCGGCCCGAGTCAGACTCGGAGTGGGGCCGGCATCACCAACGCGGATTGGTTCCGTACCGGCGGCGGCGACGGTTTCTACTCGCAGGCTGATCCAAATGACTACAACATCGTCTATTCCGAATCGCAAAACGGTTCGATGAGTAGAATGGACATGCGCACTGGCCGGAGTGTCAGCATTCGCCCACGCGCCGCACCAGCACGACGCGGCGGCGGCGGCGGTGGTGGTGGCGGCGGCGGCGGCGGTCGCCGAGCCAGCGGCCAACCAACCCCAACACCTTCACCAACGCCTGAGGCCCAGGATCCGCAAGCGGCGCTGGCGGCATTCGCCGCGCAACAGGGTTTTGGCGGCGGAGGTGGTCAGGGACAAGCTTCAAATGTTGTACCCGCTCCGTCACCCGGCACACAGTATCGCTTCTATTGGAACACGCCGATTGTGATGTCGCCGCACAACTCACGGATTCTGTATGTGGGTGGCGACCGGTTCTTCAAGTCACTGGATCGCGGCGATACCTGGACCGCATCAGAGGACCTTACCAAGCACATCGACCGCAATACGCTTTCTATTATGGGCGTCAAGGGCACGGAGCCGATGGCGTCAAAGAACGATGGCTACACCAGCTTTAGTTACATCGTGACGATTGCCGAATCGCCGGTGGTGCCGGGGATCCTTTGGGTCGGCACGGATGACGGAAATATTCAGGTAAGCAAGGATGGCGGTTCCATCTGGACAAACGTGTCCAAGAAGGTTCCGGGCATCGGCGACATGTACCACATCAATCGCGTCGAACCTTCGCACTTCGAGGCGGGTACGTGTTACCTCGCGGTTGACGGCCACCGGTTCGACGATCTGAAGCCATACTTGTTCGTGACCCGTGACTATGGCGCAACCTGGGCCTCAATCGTCGGCAACCTGCCGGCGTGGGGCACGGTCAACGTCGTCCGCGAAGATCCGAAGAACAAAGATCTCTTGTACGCGGGCACCGAGTTTGGGATCTACATTTCGATCGATGGCGGCAAAGAGTGGAAGCAGTTTATGTCGGGATTGCCCACCGTGCGCGTAGACGACATTCTGGTGCACCCGCGTGACAACGATCTGATCATCGGCACGCATGGCCGAGGCATTTACATCCTGGATGACATCAGTGCCTTGCAACAACTGACTTCAGGCAAGGTACTGGATAAGGATGCATTCCTTTTTGATGTGCGGCCGGGGATGCTTTGGCTGAATGACGTTCGCCTGAACCGGTACAGCGGCGGCGCGAAACTGTATCGTGGTAACAACCCGCAACCCGGCACGGCGATCAGTTACTACCTGAAATCAGTTCCTACAACTGAGGTCAAGATCGCGATTTCCGACTATACCGGCAAAGTAGTTCGCAACATCGTGGGCACGAAAGAAGTCGGCCTCAACCGCATCCAGTGGAACCTGCGCGGCGATCCGCCGGCTCGGCCTCCCAACCTGCCGC
>Ga0137403_10002543_pt1 | contig 22281 bp, 20 predicted proteins | sample CZOMad2_1_16fung_FD_122057 | JGI IMG/M metagenome (GOLD analysis project Ga0137403, IMG submission 122057) | Vadose zone soil fungal communities from Angelo Coast Range Reserve, California, USA - CZOMad2_1_16fungal (Hybrid Assembly) | ecosystem: Environmental > Terrestrial > Soil > Vadose zone...
ACCCCGAAGAACGCCCAGGTCGTCGTGGCCGCGCACCCTATGCCGCTCGGTTCCGTGCTGGGTGAGCGGGACATCAAGGCCATCGAGTGGAACGGCGGCGCGCTGCCGCCAGGCTTCATCGGGAGCCCGGGCGAAGCCGTCGGCCGCGGCCTGATCACCAGCGTGCAGGAGAACGAGCCGATCCTCGATGCCAAGCTCGCCGCGAAGGGGATGGGCGGCGGGCTCCCGGTCATCATCGATCAGGGCATGCGCGCGGTGAGCGTGGCGGTGGACCAGATCATTGGCGTCGCCGGCTTCGTCACCCCCTCCACCCGGGTGGACGTGATGCTCACGATGAACGACGCACAGGGCACCAAGGAGCCTGCGACCCGAGTCATCATGCAGAACGTGAAGACCCTCGCGGCCGGCCAGTCGATCGTGCAGGACAAGGACGGCAAGCCGCAGTCGGTGCCGGTGATTACCGTGCTGGTTACTCCCGAGCAGGCCGAGACCCTGGCACTCGCGGCGGGCCAGGGACGGATCCAGCTCGCCCTGCGCAACATGCTCGACACCCTGCACATCGAGACCCGCGGCACCCGGGTAAGCGCCCTCATGGGCGGGCCGATCGGGCGGGTGCCGGCGGTAGCGGTGGCGCGACGGCGGGCCCCGCCGGCGGCGCAGGCGCTGAGCGCGCCGGAACCGACCCAGACGGTCATCGAGGTGTACCGTGGCGGAGTCCGCACCCTACAGAAGTTCTAGTCCCTGGTGCGGGTCCGAGATCAACCCCAGCCGATGGGAGAGCCGTGAGCCAGCCTCTGCGTGGTCGGATAGCATCGTGGGTGTCCCGGTGTTTGCCGTCAATTGCCCTTCTGGTGTTGGCCGCGGCGCCGCGCCTCCGGGCGCAGCAGGTGTTCAGCCAGCCGGAGCGGGTGATCTCGGTCTCGCGAGGGGCGTCGGTCCTGCTGGTGAACCCGGTTGCGCTCCAGCGCTTCTCGGTGGGCGATCCGGGCATCGCCGAGGCCACCATCGTTTCGCCGACCGAGGTGGTGATCAACGGCCGCGGGCTGGGCTCGACCACGCTCTTGATCTGGGACAACTCGACCCAGGTGAAGGTCTATTCGGTCGAGGTGACGGCTGACGCGCCGGCCCTCGAGCGCTACCTCCGGCAGGTGATGCCCGACGAGCAGATCGCAGTGACGGCAAGCGGCAACTCGGTGACCCTGAGCGGCAACGTCAAGGACCCGAACTCGGTGCAGCGCGCCGTCGACATCGCGCGCGGCTCCGGCGCGACCATCATCGACAACATGGTGGCGCCGCCAGCCGTCCAGGTGCTGCTCCGGGTCCGCTTTGCCGAGATCAACCGGACCGTGCTCAAGCGGTGGAGCACCAAGCTGAGCACCATCAATCCCCAGAACCTGAGCGACAACGGCAACTACGGCACTCCCGGAGCACCGATTTCCACCGATCCCAGCGCGACGGCGAGCAACATCGCCTTCCTGCTCGAATCCGGAAACTCCCAGATCCAGGCGCTCATCAATGCCGCGGAGCAGCGGGGCGACTTCCGCGATCTGGCTGAGCCGAACCTGATGACGCTGCCGGGCAAGGAAGCCTACTTCATTGCCGGCGGCCGGTTTCCCTTCCCCTCGGTTCAAGGCGGCAGCAGCGCGGGCGCGATCGGGATCCAGTTCGAGGAGTTCGGGATTCGGCTCAAGTTCACGCCGTATATCACCCGGAGCGGGGCGATTCGGCTCAAGCTTATCCCGGAAGTGTCGTCCCTCGACTTTGCCAACGGCCTAGTGATCAACGGCTTCACCATTCCCTCGATCACGGCCCGCCGGGCCGAGACCGAGGTGGAGCTTCGCGAGGGCCAGCACCTGGCCATCGCCGGCCTGCTCGACAACACGGTCACCGACAACGTGAGCAAGATCCCGTTCCTGGGTGACATCCCGATCCTGGGCCAGCTGTTCCGTTCCAAGAACCTGCAGCAGAAACGAACCGAGCTCCTGGTGTTGATCACCCCGGAGCTGGTCGTCGCTGGGCCCAAGCCCGCGACTCTCCCTACTGGTGAACCAGGCGATTGGCCCTGGTCCAAGGCGTTGCAGAAACCCGCGCCCGGGACCGTGCCGGCCAAGCCGCCAGAATCACAGCAGCAGCAACCGCAGCCGGAGCAGCAGCAACAGCCCCCGCAGTAAGGGGCAGGCCCGAGGAGGCCGTATGCGAGAGGAGTGCAGGGGTTTGGGACGGCGTGGCGCCACCGCGGCATTCGTCGTGGTGTCGCTGATGGCGTTGTTGGGAATGGTGGCATTAGCTGTGGATGTCGGCATGCTCATGAAGGTCCGCTCCGATGCTCAGCGCGCGGCCGATGCCGCAGCGCTGGCGGGAGCGCAGGACTTCCTGACCGGCAGCGATCCGCAAGCTGTGAAGGCAAGCGCGCTCAACCACGCGTTGGAATACGCGAGCAGAAACTACGTCGGTTGGAAATACGTGGATACGAGCGGTGTGATCATCACCGACTCCGGCGCACACTACGTGGGGAACAGCCCCGAAGCGTACGTACAGGTAATCCCGGCCGAGTACAAAGTCCGGGTCTTTATCCGAAGGGCTACGACTGCGACTTGGTTTGGCCATCTGCTCGGGATCGATTTCGTGCCGATCACAGCGAAGGCGGCGGCGCAGGCCGTCAACGCCGGCGAGGGGAAGTGCGTGAAGCCTTTCGCGCTTCCGGACATCTGGAAAGAAAACAGTGCGGCTCAAGACTGGGTCACGACGCCGCAGAATCAGCTGCCCGACATTGGTCCGAAAGGGAAGACGAGCGGCGGAGGGAAAGACACAGAGGGGTGGTCGTACGACGCGGGCTCCGACTCCTACATCCGGAGTGGCGACGCGACAATTACCGATCCCACCAAGTGGAACGGACTCGGAAGCTCATTTCGCAACCCCGACACGTACTTTTACAACAACCCTGGCACGTACCAGACCACGGGTACGAAGTACTACAATGACTACGGGCGCCCGGTCACGATCAAGACGACCGACCCAAATACGTCGCCAGCGCCGGGCTATTTTTACCCCTTCGTAATGGGGATGGACTCGTCGAGTCTTAGTGCATACGCTGGCGCCCCGACCGGCGGCACCAAGGGAGCCAATTGGTATAACTGGAACATTTCTCACTGCAATCCGATCGGTGTCTCGATCAGTGATCCGCAGGTGTTCGACACGACCACGGCTGACACCTCCAAGCCTGGAAATATGGTTCAGAAGACCACGAAGGGAATCGACAGCCTCGTTTCCCAAGACCCGTTGGCGTGCTGGGCAACGTTCGCTGACCCTACGCATCCCGGTTTCATGACGGGGGAGGTCCGCAAGCGGGCGACAGCTAATGGGCCCTGCACTCAGCCCTACGCGAACTGGGAGAACAGCCCCAGAGTGATGCTGGTGCCGCTGATGGATCCATCACAGATAGACAATGGCCGCCTTAAGAATCTTAAGTTCAACAACATCGCCGAGATGTTCCTGGAGGACCAGCAGGCCAAGAAGGACCCGGTCGTTGCTCGCTTTCTCACGTTCGCTAAAGGCAGCAAGACCGGCCCAACGAATGGCTCGCTGATCAAGATCCTCCAGCTCGTCGAGTAGACGGGAGAGGCAGATTACGTGACCGAAGGTTTGATTCGGGTCGGCATCATCTCAACCGACGTTCGGTTCCGTGATCGCCTCCGCGAAGCATTGTCCGAAAGTGGTCGAGGGTTCCGGATAGCTCTGGAGCTCTCGACCCGATTCGCCGAGTTCGGCGAGGAGCAGGTGCAGGCCCTGCGACAGGCGGGGCCGGAGCTGCTGGTGGTCGATCTGGACGACGACCCCGAGGTCGGCGTCAAGCTGATTCAATTTCTGGCCGAGTCCCACCCAACTCACCGGGTGCTCGCCGTCGGGCCCAGTCTCTCGCCCGATCTCCTGCTTGCGTCGATGCGCGCGGGGGTCTCCGACTACCTCCAGAAGCCGGTCCAGCCCGACGCGCTCCAGGAGTCGCTGCAGCGGGTCACCGCGCTGCTGGGCCGGAGCGGGGACTCGAACCGAAAGCCGGGCCAGGTCTATGCAGTGTTCGGCGCAAAGGGAGGCACCGGATCAACCACGTTCGCGACCAACCTCGCGATCGTGCTCCATCGGTTGACCGGGAAACGGACCTTGTTGGTGGATCTGGATCTCGAGCTGGGCGAGGTGGCGGTACAGCTGGGCGTGCGCCCGCGCTTCAACCTGGTGGACATGATCCAGAACTTCCACCGGATGGACGCGGGGCTGCTGGCCTCGTTCATCGAGCAGCATAGCTCGGGAGTGCACCTCCTCTCGGCGCCATTTCACCCGGAGCGGGCGGAAGCGACGTCGGCTGAGGAGATCCGGAAGATCCTCCAGTTCCTGAAGCACCACTACGAGTACGTCATCGTCGATACCTCGAAGTCGTTCTCGCCTCCGACGCTGGCGGCGTTCGACCAGTCCGATCTTGTCTTCGTCGTGGTGGCCCTGGATTTGCCATCGCTCCGGAACGTGCAACGCGGCCTCCCGCTGCTCAAGCGGGTCCTCCCCCGGGGCCTGGATCAGGCCAGGCTGGTGGTGAACCGGTATCAGCCGGACGAAGAGATCGGGCTCAAGGAAGTCGAGCAGACCCTGGGTCTCAAGGTGTTCTGGACCCTGAGCAACGACTACGAGGCGGTCATCCGGTCGATCAACCAGGGCAAGCCGATCGTGCTCAACGGCAGCTCCAAGTACACCAAGGACGTCAAGGCGCTCGGCGCAAAGCTCGCCGGGCTGGGAGCCAAGGACCGGGTGGCGCGGCCGAGCGCATCGCGGTTCATGGGGCAACTAGTCGGCAAGATCGTGCGCAAAACGGGAGACAGTGACGCATGACCGAATCCGGCGGCAAAGACAGCGGCCCGAAGCCCAGGGTCACCACCGAGACCAAGTTCAAGCTTCCGTGGGAGCGCGCAGCCGACGCCCCGCAGCAGCCCAAGAGCGTGGCCCCCCTGCTCCCGGGCGCCAAGCAGCACTTTTTCCAGGAGATCAAGGGCCGGGTCCACCGCAAGCTGATCGAGCGGCTCAACCTGTCGAGCCTCGACAAGCTCTCGCGGGAGCAGGTGGTGGACGCGATCCGCAAAGTGGTGCACGACCTCCTCTCGCAGGAGTCGGCGCCGCTCAACTTCGAGGAGCGGGAGGAGCTGGTCCGGCAGGTGCTGGACGAGATCTTCGGCCTGGGCCCGATCGAGCCGCTGATGCAGGATCCCGAGGTGTCGGACGTTCTGGTCAATACCTACAAGCAGGTGTACATCGAGCGCTACGGTAAGCTGGAGCCGACCGACGTCCGGTTCCAGGACGACCGGCACCTGCTCCAGGTGATCGACCGGATCGTCTCGGCCGTCGGCCGCCGGATCGACGACTCGTCGCCCATGGTCGATGCCCGCCTCGCCGATGGCTCCCGCGTCAACGCGATCATCAAGCCGCTCGCGATCGACGGGCCCCACCTCTCGATCCGTAAGTTCAAGCGGGACGCCCTGAGCGGCGAGGATCTGCTGGCCAAGGAGAGCCTGACCGAGCCGATGCTGGAGCTGCTCAAGGGCATCGTGCGGGCCCGGCTCAACGTTATCATCTCGGGCGGCACCGGCGCCGGCAAGACGACGCTGCTCAACATTCTGTCGTCGTTCATTCCGGTCACCGAGCGCATCGTCACCATCGAAGACTCGGCCGAGCTCCAGCTCAAGCAGCCGCACTGCGTCCGGCTGGAGACCCGGCCGGCCAACATCGAGGGCTCGGGCGAGGTCTCCCAGCGCCTGCTGCTGATCAATGCGCTGCGTATGCGCCCGGACCGCATCATCATGGGTGAGTGCCGCGGCGGCGAGGCAGTGGACATGCTCCAGGCGATGAACACCGGCCACGACGGGTCCATCACCACGATCCACGCCAACACCCCGCGCGACGCCTTGAGCCGAGTCGAGACCATGGTCTCGATGGCAAGTCTCGACCTGCCGGAGAGGGCGGTCCGTCAGCAGATCGCGAGCGCCATCCAGGTGGTGATCCAGGTGAGCCGCATGAGCGACGGCAACCGGAAGGTGGTCCAGATCGCCGAGATCTCCGGGATGGAAGGCGACGTCATCACCATGCAGGACGTCTTCGTGTTCGAGCGGGTCGGGATCGGCGAGGATGAGAAGGTGCTGGGCCGGTTCAAGGCTTCCGGCATCCGACCCAAGTTCACCGAGCGGCTCAAGGCCTACGGCATCGATCTGTCGGCGTTGCTGTTCACCAATCGCGATAATGGCCAACGCGCGGCGGGCGGAGGTCGCTGGTGAACCTTCCGGCAACGTCCTGGGTCTCGGCCGGGCTGGTCTTCCTCACCGTCGTGCTCGGCTCGGTGGGGCTGGCTCTCCTGCTCGAGGTGGTACAGGAGGGGCGGCGGCGCCGCCAGGTAGTCAGTCAGCTCAAGACGCTAGGGGCTTTCGACGCCGAGGCGGCGAGCGAGGGCGGCCTGCTCCGCCGGCCGATCGAGCAGCAGCCCGCCTGGCTCCAGAAGCTGTCGGCCCGGACGCCCAGCATCCGCGACCTGGGCGCCCTCCTCCAGGGAGCGGGGGTGTCCTGGGGTGTAGGCACGCTCCTGCTCTTGTGCATCGGCCTCGGCTTCGGGCTCGGGGCCGGGGTGCTCATCATCTCGCGGTACTTTCTATTTGCGGGCATCGCGGCGGCGTTTGGCTGCTACCTGCCGATCTGGTACCTCAAGCGCCGGCGCAGGGTGCGAATCGACGCATTCGAGGCGGGACTGCCGGAAGCGATCGATCTCCTGGGGCGCGCCATCCGCGCCGGGCATCCGCTGTCGGCCGGGCTCAAGATGGTGGCCGACGAGACCCAGGAACCGATCGCGGGCGAGTTCCTGCGGACCTTCGAGGAGCAGCGGTTCGGGCTTCCCTTCGACGATGCGATCATCGCCATGGCCGATCGGGTCAGCCTGGTCGACGTCCGAATCCTGGTCACGGCGATCCTGATCCAGCGCGAGGTCGGCGGCAATCTGGCCGAGGTGCTGGACAACCTGGCATCGGTGATCCGGGCCCGGTTCACCATCCGGCGGCAGCTCAAGGTGTACACCGCGCAGGGCCGGTTCACCGGCTATACGCTCGCGCTCCTGCCGGTCATCGTCGGGTTCGCGATCTATTTCATCAACCCGCCCTACATGCTGCTCCTGTTCCACCACCCGATGGGCAAGCTGATGGTGGGCGTCGCGGCGGTGATGCAGGTCATCGGCTACATCTGGATCCGCCGCATCGTGGACATCGAGATCTGAGGTCGCCGTGTTCCTGATTCTCGCCATCGGGTTGATCGCTCTGTCGGTCACTTTCGCCGTGCTGTTCATCGGCGAGGTGGCGCCCGGGCGGCAGAGCGCCCTGGTTACCCGTCTCACGGAGTTCGAGGGGGCCGATCCCGAAACCGCGGAAACCCTGCGCCGCCGCCGGCGCCAGCTCCGGGCCGAGAAGCTGGCCGGCCTGATCCAGGCGCTGGGCGAGCGGATCGAGCCTGGCCGGAAGGACATCTCCGCGATCAGGCTGCGGATGCTCCAAGCGGGCTTCCAGAGCCAGGCTGCGGTCCCGGTGTTCCTGGGGTCGCGGCTCGCGCTGCCCATCGCCATGGGCTTCAGCGCTGTAACCATCCTGGGCGTGCTCGGGATGACCAGCTTCGTGGGTCTCATCGCGACCGTCTGGTTCTCGGCGATGGGATATGTAGTGCCGTCGATCTACGTCGGCGCGCGGATTCGCCGCCGGCAGAAAGAAATGCAGCGGGCCCTGCCGGACGCGCTCGACCTCCTGGTGGTCTGCGTCGAGGCGGGACTCGGGCTCAACCAGGCGCTGGTACGGGTCTCGGAAGAGATCGACCGGCTGAGCCCGTCCCTGAGCGAGCAGTTCGCGCTGGTGAATCTCGAGATCCGGGCCGGCACCCCGCGGGAAGACGCCTTCCGCAACCTGGGCGAACGCACCGGGCTGGACGACCTCAAGTCGCTGATGGCGATGCTGGTCCAGACCGACCGGTTCGGCACCTCCATCGCGCAGGCGCTCCGGGTGCAGGCCGACACCCTCCGGACCAAGCGCCGGCAGCGGGCCGAAGAGGCCGCGGCCAAGACCACGATCAAGCTGGTCTTCCCGTTGGTGCTCTTCATCTTCCCCGCCATGTTCGTGGTGATTCTGGGCTCGGCGATCATCCAGATCTTCGAAGCCCTGGGACGCTGAACGTGCGAGTGGTTCGCGCCACCAACCAGCGCAGCCTGGTGCTGGGGGACCGCATCGCCGTCGCGGACCGCTGGTGGCCCCGGTTCAAGGGCCTGCTGGGCCGCCCCGGGCTCAAGGCTGGCGAGGGGCTGCTGCTCCGGCCCTGCCGGGCGGTGCACATGATGGGAATGCGGTTCCCGCTCGACGTCGCCTTTGTAGACCGGCACGGCATCGTGGTGGCGGCGTACCCGAACCTCCGGCCCGGCGCGCGCACCCGCTGGCACCGCCGGGCCGAGAGCGCGCTGGAGCTGCCCGCCGGCACCCTTGCGGCCAGCGGCACGCAGGAGGGAGACCAGATCGTGTGCACCGAGGAGTCACGCTCATGACCGCCACATCCGCCGCGGCTCCATCGCTCGCCGAGGAGCCCCGCCGCCCGCCGCTGCCTGAGACGCTCGAGGCCACCGGCCTGTCCGCCGAGTTCGTGGTGGACCTGCTGGTCAAGACCCTCTATGTCCAGGGCGCCCGTACCGGCCAGCAGCTGATGGAGACGATCAAGCTGCCGTTCCCCTTCGTGGACGATCAGCTGCTGACCCTCCAACAGCGCCGGCTGCTCGAGGTCCGGGGCACCAGCGGCGCCGGCCGGGGCGGCTATCTGTTCGACCTCACCACCGAAGGCCGGACCCGGGCCCGCGAAGCGCTGGAGTCGAGCCAGTACGTCGGGCCGTGCCCGGTGCCGCTCGGGCAGTACCGCGAGTGGACCATGCGGCAGTCGATCTCCCGGGTGCACGTGTCGCGCGACACGGTCAGGGTCGGGTTTCGCGGCATGGTCATCGCCGAGCCGATCCTCGAGATGCTTGGCCCCGCCATCAACTCGGCCAAGTCGCTCTTCCTGTATGGAGGCCCCGGCAACGGCAAGACCATGATTGCGGAGACCATCTCCCGGCTGCTGGGGGGGAATCTTTACATACCCTACGCGATCGAGATCGATGGCCAGATCCTGGTGCTCTACGATCCGGTGTACCATCACCAGGTGCCGGATGACGAGCCGCTGATGACGGGGGATCAGCCGGAGTGGCTCAAGCAGGTGCCCGAGTACGACCGCCGCTACGTTCCAATCCGGCGGCCGGTGGTGATCACCGGCGGCGAGCTCACGCTCGACCAGCTCGACCTCCAGTACGACCACTACAGCAAGATGTATCAGGCGCCGTTTCAGCTCAAAGCGAACGGCGGCGTGCTCATCCTGGACGACTTCGGCCGCCAGCGCACGCCGCCCCGCGACCTGCTCAACCGCTGGATCGTGCCGCTCGAGAAGCGGATCGACTTCCTCACGCTGCACACCGGCGGGAAGTTCCCGGTGCCGTTCGACTGCCTGCTGATCTTCTCGACCAACCTGTCGCCCCACGACCTGGTGGAAGAGGCGTTCCTCCGCCGGATCCATTACAAGCTGCACGTCTTCGGACCGACCCAGCAGGAGTACCTCGAGATCTTCCGGCGCTGCTGCGCGGAGCGGGAGGTCCCTTACGAGGAATGGGCGGTGCCGCACCTTTACCAGGAGTACTACGGCCGGCGCCAGATCACCCCCCGCAACTGTCACCCGCGGGACGTGCTCGACCATTTCCTCGACATGACCCGTTATCTCGAGGTGGCGCCGCGGCTCACGCCGGACCTGCTGGACCGCGCCTGCAATTCCTACTTCCTCGACGCCCCGCAGGAGGTTGCGTGAGCGGAACCCAGGGCCCCGAGGTCTCGCGCGAGGAGCAGGCCGCCCGCGCGCGCCCGGAGGTCATGGTCCTCAACCGGCTGGAGCAGCTGGAGCGGGACAACCGGCAGCTGCAGCGCTCCGCCAGCCTTTCGTTCATCGGGATTGCAGTGCTGCTCGGGCTGGTCGTGGCGCTGGTCTGGGTCACGGCCCGGCATGGGATGCCTGGTAGCGTGCCGCAGGAGGTGGTTGCCCACCAGTTCGTGCTGCGGGACCAGAACGGAGCCATTCGCGGCGCCTGGGGCATGGCGCCAGACGGGGCAGTCCGCCTGGTACTCGACGACCCCAGCGGCCGCCCCCGGGTAAAGGTGAGCCTGCTCCAGGACGGAACCTCGGGGGTTTCTTTCTCCGATTCCGGCGGCCGCCCCCGCGCAGTGTTCGCGCTGCTGCCGGATCAGACCGGCTCCGTCGCGTTCGCGGACGAGGCCGGCAAGACCCGCAGCGTCCTCGGCATCTCGGCGGACGGCTCGTCGAACATCGTGTTCGCCGATCGCACCGGCTCCACCCGGGCCGGGCTCGGGGTGGACGCGCGGGGGCAAAGCACGTTCACCCTCGTCGACCGGGTGAGCGAAGCCACCGCGCCGGCCGTGACCGAGAGCGTCGGGGGTGAAGCGACGGACTCGGCGGCACCGCCGGCTCCCAAGGGCAAGGCGCGGCGTAAGCCCTAGGGCGGTCTCCGGCCCCCCCTTGCCTGGCTAAGGCCGGCGGACCTCACGGCCCGCCGGCCTTCCGCATAGTACATTCCGGTCCAAACCGACCCGAGGAGGGTTCCCATGGACCGGCGCTTCGCGCTCCTCCCCGCCGCACTCGCCGCTGCCTGTGCCGTCAATCCCGTAACCGGGAAGTCCGAGCTGTCCCTCGTCTCCGAGAGCCAGGAGATCGAGATGGGCAAGCAAAGCCAGCAGGAGGTCTCGCAGAGCATCGGGTACTACAACGATGCCGCGATCCAGAGCTACGTCTCCGGGATCGGCCGGAAGATCGCCGCGGCCTCCGAGCGGCCCCAGCTGCCCTGGGAATTTCACGTGGTAAACGATGCCTCGGTCAACGCGTTCGCCCTTCCGGGCGGGTACATCAACGTGACCCGGGGGCTGATGACCGCGATCACCAACGAGGCGGAGCTCGCGACCGTGGTCGGGCACGAGATCGGGCACGTGACCAACCGGCACAGCGTGCAGCAGATCTCCCGGGCCCAGGTGGCGCAGCTCGGGCTGGGCGTGGGGATGATCCTCCGCCCGGACCTCCAGCCGCTCGGCTCGGCACTCGGGTCCGGGCTCGGCGTCCTGTTCCTCAAGTACTCCCGCGACGCCGAGAATCAGGCGGACCTGGCCGGGTTCCGGTACGCGCTCAATCAGAACTACGACGTCCGCCAGATGATCAACATGTTCCAGACGCTGGAGGGGGTGAGCCAGCTCAGCGGGGCAGGCAAGCTCCCGGAGTGGCTCGCGACCCACCCCAACCCGGAGAACCGGCTCCAGACCACCCAGGGGCGGATCGACACGCTGCACAAGGACCTGAGCAACAGCATCGTCGCCCGGGAGGAGTATCTCCAGCGGGTCAAAGGGATGGTCTACGGCGATGACCCGCGGCAGGGGTTCTTCCGCGGCACCGCGTTCCTCCACCCGGACCTGCGCTTTCAGCTCACCTTTCCCGATGGATGGAAGACCCAGAACTCGGCGGAAGCGGTGGCAGCCGCGAGCCCGAGCCAGGATGCGATCATGCAGTTGTCGCTGGCCGGCCAGACCGCGCCGGATCAGGCGGCCCGCCAGTTCCTCTCGCAGCAGGGGGTGAAGGCAGGCGAGAGCAATACCCAGCCGATCAACGGACTTCCCGCCGCGTCGAGCTATTTTGCCGCCCAGACCGAGCAGGGGCAGATCGAAGGTGTGGTCACCTTCCTGTCGTATCGGGGCACGACGTACGGCATTCTCGCCTACACCGGTGCGGGCAAGCTCGGCAGCTACAACGAGGCGTTCCGCCGCTCGGTAGGCAGCTTCCGCGAGCTCACCGATCCCGGCGCGCTCAACGTGCAGCCGGCGCGGGTGGATCTGGTGACTCTGGATCAGCCGATGACCGTGGCCGAGTTCAATCAGCGCTATCCGTCCACGATCAAGGTCGAGGAGGTGGCGTTGATCAATGGCGTGGCCGGGCCCAGCGAAACGCTGAGGCCGGGGAGACTGTATAAACGGGTCGTAGGAGGGCCTAAGCCGTAACCAAAGTGAAAAGTGAAAAGTGAACAGTGAAAAGGGGATCCCGTGCACCGTGGGAGCCCCCTTTTCACTTTTCACTTTTCACGCTTTTTCTACCAGGCTCCTCGCCCTGGCAAAGATCCCATACCACATCTCTCTCGTGAGTCTCCCGGTGTTCGTGTTCTGCCGGCTGGGGTGGAACGAGCAGAGCAGCACGGGTCCGTCCGGCAGGACCGCCTCGCGGCCGTGGCCGAAGGCGGGCCGTTCCGAGGGAGAGAGGGAATCCCACCAGCCGGCCGCGCGAAGCCAGCTCTCATGGGCGATGCGACCGAGCACCAGCACGACCCGCAGGTGGGTGAGGAGCGCGAGCTCGCGCTGGAGGAAGTGGCGGCAGGTGGCCAGCTCGTCGCGCGAGGGCTTGTTGTCCGGCGGCGCGCAGCGGGCCGCGGCGGTGATGTAGCAGTCCGTAAGCGTGAGACCGTCGTCCCGGCTCACCGAGGTGGGCCGGTCGGCGAAGCCGTAGCGGTGAAGCGCTTCGTAGAGCCAGTTCCCGCTGGAGTCGCCGGTGAACATGCGGCCGGTGCGGTTCGCACCGTGCGCCGCAGGGGCTAAGCCCACGATCATGAGCGAGGCAGCGGGGTCGCCGAACCCCGGGACCGGCCGGCCCCAGTAGGTCCAGTCACGGAACTCGCGCTTCCTGGTCTGTGCCACCTCGCGGCAGTAGTCGCGCAGGCGGGGGCAGCGCTCGCACTGCACGACTTCGTCGTGCAAGTCGGACAGGCGCACAGAGGTATCGAAGGACCGCGTCTCCATCAAGATTGAGCGAGCTGAAACCGCTCGAACCGGTGCAGGGTCTCCTCGATTCGCTTTTTGCGCGCCCGGCGCGAGTCCTTGCTGACCCAGGTCCATTGCTGCACCAGCAGCTTCTGCTGCTCGCGATCAGTCTTGAGGTCCACGGCCGCCACGATTTCGTCCCCCATGAGCACCGGCAGGGCAAAGTAGCCGAACACCCGCTTGGGCTTGGGGACGTACGCCTCGAAGCGGTGCTCGTAGTCGAAGAAGAGCTGGACTCGCTTGCGCTGATTGATGAGGGGGTCGAAAGGAGACAGGATGTGGACCATATCATCGGCCGGGTCCAGGGCGGTGTCGAGCGTGTCGGGCCGCGCCCAGTAGTCCACCTTTTCGGCTCCCTCGAGCACGACCGGCACCAGCTCCTGGCGCCGCACCCACGTCTCGATCACCTGCCTCATGGCCGGCTTACGCCGGGGATCGAGATAGCAGACGGAATCGATGCTCACCACGCCCTGTGATCGCAGCGCGCGGTCCAGCAGATAGGTGAGGATGTCCCGCTCCGGCGCGGCTTTGGGCAGCCGCTGCCAGCCGAAGTGCCGGTTCAGCAGCTCATAGGTCTTGAGCATGCCGGTTCGCTGGCTGATGGTCACCTGGCCCCGGTAGAAGGCCAGCTGCAACGCCCGCTTCGATGGCTTGCGGCTGGCCCAGAGGTGATCCTTTTCCACCAGCACGTCGTCATCGATGTCCCGGATGGTCAGGGGGCCCTCGCGCCTGATGAGCGACAGCACTCGGCGCAGGTCCTGGTCCGTCACCGCCGTGAACCAGGTGCTCCGGCGCCCCCACTCCCGCCTCATCGCGCCCACGTAGAACCGCATGGCGCCGATCGGCAGGTAGGACAGCGCGTGGGTCCAGTACTCGAAAACCGTCTTGTCCACGCTCTGTGCCTGGCGCAGATGCTCGCGCCGGTACCCCGGAATGCGGGTGTAGAGGATGTGGTGATGGCAGCGCTCAATCACGTTGATGGTGTCGATCTGCACGTACCCCAGATGCTCCACCGCGGCCCGCGTCGCCTCGGGCCCGTCGCCGAACGGGGCGTGCGCGTCGAGCCGCTGGGCGTGCAGCCAGATGCGTTTGGCTTGGGACTTGTCTAGCGCGAAGGGTTGTCGGGCCATGCGGGACAACGGCTGCACAACGACGGGCTAACTGACTCTACGCGTCTTCCGCTTCATGAAGTCCATCAAGATGAACTGCCCCAGCGTCATCGTATTGGTAAAGTACGCCTTGCCCTTGCAGATCGCCGCCACCTGCTTGACGAACTCCACAAGGCTCCGGTCCCGCGCCAGCATGAACGTGTTGATCATGATCCCGCTCCGGCGGCAGTTGGCGACTTCGCGGTAGGTCGCCGCCAGGATCTGCGGGTCGAGCCCCATCGAGTTCACGTAGATCCGCCCGTCCGGCATCGTGAGCGCAGACGGCTTGCCGTCCGTGATCATGATGATCTGGCGCATGTCCTTCTTCTGGCCCAGCAGGATCCGGCGGGCCAGCTTGAGCCCTTCGGCCGTATTGGTGTGATACGGCCCGACCTGCGCCGCCGCCAGCGCGCTCAGCGGAATCTCCTCGGCCGAGTCGTGAAACAGCACCACCCGGAGGCTGTCGCCGGGGAACTGGGTGCGGATCAGATGGGTAAGGGCGAGCGCGACCTTCTTGGCCGGGGTGAACCGGTCCTCACCATAGAGGATCATCGAGTGGGAGCAGTCGAGCATGAGCACCGTCGCGGACGACGAGCGGTACTCAGACTGGCTCACCATCAGGTCCTCGTACTCCAGGTTGAGCGGGACGCCGAGCCCCTCGCGGGCGATGGCGCTGCCGAGCGTGGCCGGCACGTCGAGATTGAGCACGTCGCCGAACTCGTACGGCTTGCTGGTGCCCTCGGCTTCGACGCCGGTCGCGAGATACGGCGTGTCGTGGGCCCCGAAGCTCGATTTGCCCACGCTGCCAAGGAGGTTCTTGAGGGTCTTGTAGCCGAGGAAGTCGATCCCCTTCTCGGTGAGGTTGAAATGCACCTGCTGGGCTGCCGACTGCGCCACCCCGCCGGGGCCGAACATGGACTGATAGCCGCCCGGCACCTGTGGCGCCTGAGTGAGGTTCAGGTAGCCTTCATCCATAAGCCGCTGGACGATGCGGTCGAGCAGCTCGCCCAGCTGGCGCTCGATCTCCTTGTCCTGGGCCGGGTCGCCGCTGCCCTCGCCCCGGAGCACCTTGAGCATCTCCGGCGTGAGCTGGCCCGACTCCATGAGGGCCCGGAGGATGGCCTGTTTGAGGGCGTCCAGCGACCGGTCCCCGTCCCCCATCTCGTCCTGCCAGAACGACTGCCCCTGCCCGGCGAACCCCGACTGGAGCAGGAAGTCGCTGAGCTGGTCGAGCAGGCCCTGGAGGTTCACCGCGTCGGCCAGCTCGGGGAGGAACTTGGAGTAGGTGGTGAAGCGCATGGACCCCGGACGAAAAAAAGCGTGAAAAGTGAAAAGTAAAAAGTGAAAAGGGGCTCGGTGTCCCGCTCACTTCCTTTGAACCTACCCCGGCGCCCGGGAAGGTTCAACAAACGCTGCCCATCGCGGGACCCCCTTTCACTTTTCACTTTTCACTTTTCACGCTGTCGCTTACGTTGTAACGGTGTCCACCTCCATCGCATCTACTGCCTCGGCTCTCCCCAGGGCCGCCGCCCTCCGGCTGCGTTCGACCTTCGCCGCGCTGCGGCATCGCAACTACCGGCTGTTTCTGATCGGCCAGTTCATCTCGCTCTGCGGCACCCTGATGCAACAGGTGGCGCTGGGGTGGCTGGTGCTCGAGCTCACCAACTCTCCGTTCGCGGTCGGGCTGGTCACCAGCCTGGGCTCGCTGCCGATTCTCGCGCTCACGCTCTATGGCGGCGTGGTCGCCGATCGGGTGGACAAACGACGGTTCGTGCTGCTGCTCCAGTCGCTCATGCTGGTCGAGGCACTCACCCTGTCGGTGCTGACCGCCTTCCACTGGGTGACCGTGCACTGGATCATGGCGCTGGCCGCGTTCGCCGGCCTGCTCTCGGCATTCGAGGTTCCGACCCGCCAGGCGATGGTGGTGGACCTGGTCGAGCGCGAGGACCTGATGAACGCAATCGCGCTCAACTCCTCGGCGTTCAACGTGGCCCGGGTGATCGGCCCAGCGATCGCCGGCGCCCTGATCGCCGCGGCCGGGCTCGCCGCCTGCTTCTTCGCCAACGCCGCGAGCTATCTCGCGGTCGTGGCCGGCCTGGTCGCCATGAAGACCGAGGCGCCCGCAGCCGGCGCCCGGCCCGACACGCTCGCGGCCATGAAGGAGGGTTTCCGCTACGTGCTGGACAACCGCTGGCCTCGGGCGCTGGTGGTGCTGATCGCGGGCTTTGCGGTGTTCGGATTCCCCTTCATGACCATGGCGCCGGTGTTCGCGAGAGACGTGCTCCACGTCGGCGCGTCGGGCTACGCCGCATTGATCTCCGCCATCGGGGTCGGCGCGGCCGCCGGGGCGCTCGGTCTGGCCGGCTTCGGGAAGCGATACCGCAAAGAGAAGCTGCTCATGATGGCGTCGTCGCTCTTCGGAGTGGTCCTCGCCTTGATCGCGGTGGCACACACCTTCTCGACCTCGCTCGCTCTGTTCACTATCGCGGGCTGGACCATGGCGGCGAACGGGATCCTGGGGAACACGCTGCTGCAGATCCAGGCGCCCGACCACCTCCGGGGGCGGGTCATGGGGGTGTACTCGTTCCTGGTGCTCGGGCTCGCGCCGTTCGGCTCGTTGCAGGCGGGGTTGGTCTCCGAGCACCTGGGTGTGCGCTACTCGATCGGGCTGGGGGGCGCGGCGTGCTGCCTCACCGTTGCGTGGGTAGCGTGGTATCTGGGTAAGAGCAGGCCGGCAGTTGGGCAGGCGGGCGGGAGCGGGCGGGAGCAGGCGGGAGCAGACGGGAGCAGGCGGGAGCAGGCCGCGGAGGAGACCCCGCTCCCGCCCGCTCCCGCCCGCTCCCGCCCCGTCACGTAATCATGCTTATCACCATTTCTCGGCAATATGGCGCCGGGGGCTCCGAGGTCGCTCGGCGGGTCGCCGAGGCGCTCGGCTGGCGCCTGGTGGACAACGACCTGGTCGAGCGGATCGCGGCCCGGGCCGGACTTTCATCCGAGGAGGTCGCCGGGATCGAGGAGCGGACGCCGAGCTTCATCGAGCGGCTGGCCCAGGTACTCGCAACCGCGACGCCAGAGCTGTTCCCGCCCACGACCGGGACGGTGCCCGAGCTGTCGGAGGCGACCCTGGTCAGGATCACCGAAGCCGTGGTCACCGAAGCAGCGGCCCAAGGGCGCGCGGTGCTGGTGGGACGGTCCGCCCCGGCGGTGCTCGCGCGGGAGCGTGACGCTCTGCACGTGAAGCTGGTGGCCTCCCGGCCGTTCCGGATCCGAGTCGCCGCGGCCCGCCTGGGGCTCGAGCTGAAAGATGCCGAGCGGGTGACCCAGCAGACCGACGCGCAACGGGAGCGCTACCACCGGGAGCATTATGCCCGGGAGTGGAGCGATCCGGTGGGCTATCACATGGTGCTCAACACCGAGCGGCTGGGGTACGAGGGGGCGGCGGCGATTATCGTGGCGGAGGCGGGGCGGAGAGGCTGGACGTGAGCAGGCGGGAGCGGGCGGGAGCAGGCGGGAGCAGTCAAGGGCAAACGGGATCAGTCGGGAGAGTGATCTCCCGCTCCCGTCCGCTCCCGCCTGCTCCCGCCTGCTCCCGTCCTCTTACCCAAACGAGATCCCTCCCTTGCCATATCCCGGCTCTCTGCGCTCGGGCTTGGCCCGGGTGTAGCCCAGCTCCTCCGTGCGACTGATGCGCTTCTGAGCGGCCAGACCCTCCAGCACGAGCTCGCAGGCGGCCACGGCGTGGTCGATGTCGGTGCGGAGAGCGAGCCCGACATCGCTCACGATCTCGAGCAGGCTGGGCACCACGCCGAACCCCTTGGCGCAGACTTCGGCGCGCTCGTCGCCCGAGACTTTGAGCGCGCCGCCCTGATCGAACCAGGTGACCACCCGGGTGAGATCGGCGCCGCCGCACCGCTCCTCGAGCACCCGCCCGGCCGCCCGGCGGATGAGCTCACGCGCGATGGTGTCGCCGCCTTGCAGCTCGCCCTCGTATTCCAGCTCCAGCTTGCCGGTGATCGCAGGCGTGGCGGCGTAGACGTCGCTTACCCGAGGCACCACCCGGCGCTCGCCCAGGGCGATCGCTCGCCGCTCGGCGTTGGAGATGACGTTTTCCAGCACGCTGATCGGAAGGCGCTGGCTCACGCCGGAGCGCCGGTCCACCCGCTTGTCTTCCCGCGCTTCGAACGCCACCCGCTCCACCAGCTCGAGGATGAAGTCCGGCACCTCCACCGGGAGCCCGCCCCGACTGGTCCAGGCCTCCTGCGCCGTGATCTCCATCCCCAGCTCCACGGTGCGGGGATAGTGGGTGATGATCTCGGAACCGATCCGGTCCTTGAGCGGGGTGATGATCTTGCCCCGCGCCGTGTAGTCTTCAGGGTTGGCGGTGAAGGTCAGCAGCACGTCGAGCGGCAACCGAACCGGGTAGCCTTTGATCTGAACGTCGCCCTCCTGCATGATATTGAAGAGGCCGACCTGGACTTTTCCACTCAGGTCCGGCAACTCGTTGATCGCGAAGATGCCCCGGTTGGCGCGCGGCAGGAGACCAAAGTGCATGGTCAGCTCGTCGGAGAGCAGATGCCCGCCCCGGGCCGCCTTGATCGGATCGACGTCGCCGATGATGTCGGCGATGGTCACGTCGGGCGTGGCCAGCTTCTCGACGTACCGCTGCGAGCGATGCAGCCACGCGATCGCGGTCGCGTCGCCGCACTCCGCCAGGCGCTCGCGGGCGTACTTCGAGATCGGATTGAAGGGATCGTCGTTGACCTCGCTCCCCGCCACGATCGGAATGCACTCGTCGAGCAGGTCGATGAGCTGGCGCAGGATCCGGCTCTTGGCCTGGCCCCGCAGCCCGAGCAGGATGAAGTGATGTCGGGCCAGGAGCGCGTTGACCAGCTGGGGGAGGATGGTGTCCTCGTAGCCGACGATACCGGGGAACAGCTCTTCCCCAGCCTCCAGTCGGGTCAACAGATTGGAGCGGATCTCGTCCCGGACCGACCGGCTGCGCAGCGGCGGCTCGGCCCACAGGCTGTTCCGAAGCTCCCCCAAGGTGCGGGGCTCGATGCGATGAGATTTCACGAAGTTACCTCGACATACGGGTCCCGGGTGATGCGCCGGGACCACCGGTTGCTGAACGTGCCTGGACCGCCTCGCGGGGGCAAGGCCGTCCGGGTGCGGTGCGGGAATCGTGCCCGTAACTCCGCCCCCCATGATGGCTTGACAAACGCTGATTGTGTCTTACCTTCGCTCGCCGTATGCCCGACGACAGCGGCGGCATACGCGCGACATCTCTCTGGACGTCCAAACCCCTGAAGGAGCAAGAGATGAAGAAGATCATTTTCCTGGCCGCGGTGTTCGCCCTCTCGGCATGTGCCGGCGGCGAGAAGAAGGCCGAGGCCCCCGCTTCGTCTGAAGCGCCGGCCGCGGGTGCGCCGACCACCGGTGGTGATAGCATGGGTGGGATGCAGCACGACAGCACTATGGCGCGGGACACCACGAAGAAGATGTAAGCGCGATTGCCGCACTGTCGCAGCGGGCCCCGGGGCGGCCGACGTCCCGGGGCTCCGCCTTTTTTGTACGCTATCCATCCAGATCCTCCGCGGCAAACGGCAACCCCACCACTCGCGCGCGCCGTCCTCCAGCTTCCACCTCGTCACCCACCGCAACCTCGCGCCGGAGCGGCGCGAGCCCCAGCAGGCGGTCATCCAGAGCCAGCGTCGATCGAATCGTCCCCACTGAACGGTCCGATGCCATGATTGCCTCGCCCGACAGTGTGGCCGGCTCGCGCCACACCAGTCCGCGCAGCTCCCGGTTGGTGTGGCCACGAAAATGGAGCCGCGCCACCGTCTCCTGGCCGACGTAGCAGCCCTTGGTGTAGGACACGCCTCCGAGCTGGTCATAGCGCACTTCCTGCGGCAGCGTGCGGTCGTCGATCTCGGCCCCGAGCGCGGGCCAGCCCGCCAGGATGCGGGCGGCCTCCGCGTCTTCCGCCGTGCCCGCCTCCACACCGGCTCCGTCGAGCAGGCGAGCGAAATCGCGGATCGCGGTGCGCGGGCCAACCGCGATGGCGGCGAACGGCGCCGTCTCCGGCGCGAGGGCGAGGAGCAGACGGCCGTGGGGGTACTCGAGCGCCACCGTGCGGCCCGCGGCGTCGGGGATCGGCTTTACCGCTGAGCGAGCCAGCGCGGCAAACGCTTGAGCGCCCACCAGCCAGGCCACCTCCACCTGACCGGTCGCGTCGGCGACTCGTGCCAGGCGGGGGGGGAGCTGGCGATTGAAGAGGTCCTGAGACCCGAGCCGGCCCTCGATCGGCGCGATCAGGACGAAACGCTCCGGCTCCCGGAAGACCCAGAAGTCCACCACGATCGCGCCCTTGGGCGTCAGCAACGCGCCGTACACCAGGCTGTGCTCGCCGGGCTTGTCGAGGTCGTTGGTCAGAAGCCCCTGGAGACAGGAGAAGGCGCCCGGTCCCTCGACCCAGAACACGGCAGGCTCTCCCACCACCAGCACGGCGCCCCGGCGCAGCCGCTCCAGGCGCCGGCGGTCATAGGTGAGCTCACGCGGCGACATCGGCCCAGGGGAGGTCGGCCGGGCGGCGACCAATGAGGTTCGGCCACACGGCGTCCGCCGCACCGAGCGCATCAGCGGGATGGGACGTGGTGAGCACCGCGCAGCGAAGACCGGCGGCTCGCGCGGCCTCGAGCCCGGGCAGCGAGTCCTCGAGCACGACGCACTGCTCCGGCGCGAGCCCGAGCGCCTCTCGGGCGCGGGTGAAGCCCTGCGGATCCGGCTTGCAGGCCGACACATCCTCCGCCGCGACCACGACCGGGAAGTGCGGCCGCAGGCCGGCGACGTCGAGCACGAGATCGATCTCCCGCCGGAGCGCACCGGACACCACCGCGAGCGCGAGCCCTTCGCGCGCAGCGGCACGCACGAACTCGCATGCGCCGGGGACCAGCGTCATCGAGCGCCGGATCGCCGCGTCATAGTGAAGCGCCTTCCGCTCGATGGCCTCGGCCAGGCTCCGCTCATCGGCCGGCCTGCCGTAGCGCACGAACGTGAAGCGAAAGCACTCCCGGTCGTCGAACCCGAGGTACTCCCGGTAATAGGTCTCCCGGTCGAGCCCGATGTCGTACTCGGCCAGGGCGGCCGTGAGCGCCTCACAGTGCTGCGGCTCGTCGTCGATGATGACGCCGTTGAAATCGAACAGGATACCTCGGGGCATAGGAGACCGCGAAACGAACAACGTGAAAAGTGAAAAGTGAAACGTAAAAAGGAACAGTAAGCAGGGGGCGCCGTTCGTGCACGGAGCGCCCCTTTTCACTTTTCACTTTTCACTTTTCACGCTTTCCTCGTATAGGCCCGCCTCCCGGTACGACCAGTCCAAGATCTCGACCGGATGCACCACCGGCAGCTGGAGCCCGGCCGCCCGGAGCCCGGCGCCGATCTGCATGAGGCAGCCCGGATTGCCGGTCGCGACCGCGTCCAGCGCGGGCCGAGCGTCGCGGAGCGTGCGGATTTTGTCCTCGAGGACCGCGCGGGCCAGCTCGGAGTGGAGCAGGGAATAGATCCCCGCGCTCCCGCAGCAGCGATCGGAGCCCGGGAGCAGGCGGAGATTGAGCCCGGGCACGGCGCCCAGGACCGCCAGCGGCGCGGCCTGGACTCGCTGGGCGTGCTGCAGATGGCAAGGCGCGTCGTAGGCGACCTCGAGCTCGATCGGCGCGCCGGGACGCGGCCCCTGCTCGGCCAGGAGCTCGGTCACGTCGCGCACCTTGGCCCCGAACCGCTCGGCCTCCTCGGTGCCGAGGAGGTGACCGTAGTCCTTGAGGAGCGCGCCACAGCCCGCGCTGTTCACCGCGATGTAGTCGGCGCCGTCGAGCAGCGCGGCCACATTGTCGCGGGCGAGCGCCGCCGCCGTGGCTCGGTCGCCGGCGTGCTCGTGGAGCGCGCCGCAGCAGGCCTGGCCCGCCACCTCGCGGACCTCGTAACCGTTGGCCTCGAGGGTGCGACGGGTGGCGGCGTGGACGTGGTCGAACAGGGTGTCCATGACGCAGCCGCGAAAGAGTAGGGCGGACGGGCGCGGACGGGAGCGGGCGGGAGCGGGCGGGAGCGGACCGGAGCGAGGGGCCCCCTGCGGGCACCGTCCCCGTCTGCTC
>Ga0137403_10002544_pt1 | contig 22280 bp, 19 predicted proteins | sample CZOMad2_1_16fung_FD_122057 | JGI IMG/M metagenome (GOLD analysis project Ga0137403, IMG submission 122057) | Vadose zone soil fungal communities from Angelo Coast Range Reserve, California, USA - CZOMad2_1_16fungal (Hybrid Assembly) | ecosystem: Environmental > Terrestrial > Soil > Vadose zone...
TGCCGTACCTCTACCCCGACGACTACAAGCAGCACAAGCTCCGGCCCGCCAAGGGCGTGCTGCTTTACGGGCCGCCCGGCTGCGGCAAGACGATGATCGCCAAGGCCGTGGCCAACAGCCTCGCCAAGAAGCTCTCGAAGCAGCGCGGCGAGCGGATCGCCGGGTACTTCCTCAACGTCAAAGGCCCCGAGCTGCTCAACAAGTACGTCGGCGAGACCGAGCGGAAGATCCGCGAGGTCTTCCAGCGGGCCAAGGACCGGGCGGCTGACGACGTGCCCGTGGTGATCTTCTTCGACGAGATGGACGCCCTCTTCCGCACGCGTGGCACCGGCATCTCCTCCGACATGGAGTCGACGATCGTTCCGCAGTTCCTCACCGAGGTCGACGGCGTCGAGGGGCTGCGCAATGTCGTGGTCATCGGCGCCTCGAACCGGCCGGACCTGATCGATCCGGCCATCCTGCGCCCGGGCCGCCTCGACGTGAAGATCAAGATCGCGCGGCCGGACCGCGCGGCCGCCGGCGAGATCTTCCGCAAGTACCTGACGGACGATCTGCCCATCGCGGCCGAGGAGACGCGGCGGCACGGCGGCGTCCAGCCGGCGATCGACGCCATGATCGCGGGGGCCGTCGACGCGATGTACAGCTGCGGCGAGGCCACCCGCTTCCTGGAGGTCACCTACTGGAACGGCGACAAGGAAGTCCTCCACGTCAAGGACTTCGTCTCGGGCGCGATGATCGAGTCCGTTGTGCGGCGCGCGAAGATGCTCGCGCTCAAGCGTCGCCTGGCCGGCGCCGCGAAGGGCATCGCCACCGACGACCTCCTGCGGGCTGTGCGCGAGGAGCTCCAGGAGAACGAGGACCTGCCGAACACGACGAACCCGGACGACTGGGCGAAGATCGCCGGCAAGAAGGGCGAGCGGATCGTCTACGTCAAGCCGCTGATGGGCGAGACGCAGAAGGAAAAGCGTAACGTCGAAAAGGTCGTGAACACCGGGCAATACCTGTAGAAATAGGGGCGCCCGAAGCCCCGGCCGCTGGTATAAACGGGGGGGCGTCGGACGCCCCCCCGTTTGCCCCCCGGGCCCCGTGACGGTGGCCGGGGGGGTTCTTTTTCAGGACCCCGTTTCACGCAAGCTCTTGAGGGGACTGCATGGCCATCCCGAAAGTCATGGGCATCGAGACCGAGTACGGGATCACGGTCAAGAACCAGCCGGACTTCAACCCGATCCTGTCCTCCCTGCTGCTGATCAACTCCTACGAGACCTATCGCAGCTCGCGCGTGCGGTGGGACTATGAAGCCGAGAGCCCTCTGCGGGATGCCCGTGGCTTCGAGTACATGGAGGAGAAAGAAGGCACGTCCAAGGAGGAGTCGCGGCTCATCAACCTGATCCTGTCCAACGGCGCGCGATTCTACGTCGATCACGCGCATCCAGAGTATTCGAGCCCTGAAACGACGAATCCGCGAGATACGGTGATCTGGGATCGCGCGGGCGAGCGGATCCTGAATCTGTCGCGGCAGCGGGCGGAAGCCGTCTCTCCGCCCGAACAGCGCATTCTGATCTACAAGAACAACACCGATAACAAGGGCAACTCCTACGGCACCCACGAGAACTACCTCATGGACCGCAAGGTGCCCTTCGCGCGGATCGTGCAGCACATGATGCCGTTCTTCGTCACGCGGCAGGTCTACACGGGCGCGGGCAAGGTCGGCTACGAGAACAACGCCGAGCCGTGCGAGTACCAGATCTCCCAGCGCGCCGACTTCCTCGAGACGGAAGTCGGGCTGGAGACGATGCACTCGCGCCCCATCGTCAACACGCGCGACGAGCCCCACGCGGACCCCGAGAAGTACCGGCGCCTGCACGTGATCGTCGGCGACGCCAACATGAGCGAGGTCTCGACCTACCTCAAGGTCGGCACCATGGCCATCGTGCTCAGCATGGTGGAGGACGACTTCATCGAGAAGGACCTCTCGATCGACGGGCCCGTGGCCGCCTTCCGCAAGGTCTCACGCGACCTCGCGTGCCGCGACACCATCCGATTGAAGGACGGGCGCACGATCTCGGCCATCGACCACCAGCGCGAGTTCCTCGCCCTCGCCAAGCGCTACTTCAAGGAGCGCCAGCAGCCCGAGCCCTGGGTGGCCGACGTGATGGGCCGGTGGGAGGCGACGCTCGACCGCCTCGCCGAGGACCCGACGCAGCTCGGCCGCGAGCTCGACTGGGTCATCAAGCGGCAGCTCATCGAGAACTACGTCGCCAAGCACGATCTGGAGTGGAACGATCACCGCGTGCTGATGATCGACCTCCAGTACCACGACATCCGTCCCGGCAAGGGCCTCTACTACAAGCTCGAGGAGTCCGAAGCGGTCGATCGCATGGTCACCGACGACGAGATCTCCAAGGCGATCTACGATCCGCCGAAGGACACGCGGGCGTACTTCCGCGGGATGTGCCTGCAGCGCTACAGCGACGAGATCGTGTCGGCCTCCTGGGACTCGGTCATCTTCGACCTCAAGGAGGGCCCGCTCAAGAAGATCTTCATGCTCGAGCCGCTCCGCGGCACCGAGGCGCACGTGCGGCAGCTCCTGACGGAATCACCGACGGCCGCCGACCTGCTGCGCAACATCTCGCGGCCCAGCTTCGGCATGTGAGGCCCCCGCACCCACAAGGATCGCAATGAACGACGAGCGCTGGCAGCATCTGTTCCGCGAGTACGGCAACTCCAGCTTCAGCGACCTGCTCCGCCGCGACTCGCCACACCTGTTCCCGTCGCCGGCCGCCGCGCGTCCGCCGGTCGAGCAGCCGGCGGCGCCAGAGCCGCTGCCGCACGGAACGACGGTGCTCGCGCTGCGCTATCGCGACGGCGTCATCATGGCCGGCGACCGCCAGGCGACCGCCGGGTACCAGGTCGCGAGCCGACGCATCGAGAAGATCTTCAAGGCCGACGACCTGTCCGGCGTCGGCATCGCGGGCGCGGCCGGCCCCGCCATGGAGATGGCCAAGCTCTTCCAGACCGAGCTCGAGCACTACGAGAAGGTCGAGGGCGACAACCTCTCGCTCGACGGCAAGGCCAACAAGCTCGGTCAGATGATCCGCATGAACCTCCAGGCGGCCATGATGGGCCTGGCCGTGGTGCCGATCTTCGCCGGTTTCGACGAGAAGGCCGGCGTGGGCCGCCTCTTCAAGTACGACATCACGGGCGGCCGCTACGAGGAGAAGGACTACGACGCCCAGGGCTCCGGCTCCAAGGACGCGCGCGACTCGCTGAAGAAGCTCTGGAAGCGCGACATGGGACGCGACGACGCGCTGCGGGTGACGCTCGAGGCGCTCATCGACGCCGCCGACGAGGACGTCGGCACCGGCGGCCCCGACCTCGTGCGCGGCATTTTCCCGAGCGTGAAGACCATCACCCGGAGCGGCTTCGGGGACGTCGGCGACGACGAGGTCAAGCGCGTGTGTGAGTCGATCCTCGCCGACCGCGCGCGCATCGAGAACGGGGGCTGAGCGTGCCGCTGCCCTATTACGTCAGCCCCGAGCAGATGATGAAGGACAAGGCCGAGTATGCCCGCAAGGGTATCTCGCGCGGCCGGTCCATCGTGACCCTCGAGATCCGCGACGGGATTTTGCTCGTCGCCGAGAATCCCTCGACGCTGCTGCACAAGATCTCGGAGATCTACGACCGCATCGCGTTCGCGGGCGTCGGCAAGTACAACGAGTTCGAGAATCTCCGGATCGCCGGAATCCGCCACGCGGATATCAAAGGCTACTCGTACAGCCGCGGGGACGTGACGGCCAAGGCGCTCGCCAATGCCTACTCGCAGGCGCTCGGCAACATCTTCACGCAGGACATCAAGCCCTTCGAAGTAGAGGTGCTGGTGGCGGAGGTGGCCGAGGCCAACGGCAGCCGCAACGAGATCTACCACATCCTCTACGACGGGACCATCGAGGACGAGCACAACTACGCGGCCATGGGCGGCCAGGCCGACGAGATCCGGCGCTTCCTCAAGGACCACTACCGGGATGCGCTCCCCCTGGACGAGGCGCTGCAGCTTGGGGTGCGCGCGCTCACGGTCACCCAGAACAAGACGCTCAGCGAGCGCGACCTCGAGGTGGCCGTGCTGGACCGCAGCAAGGAGCGGCGCAAGTTCCGGCGGATCCCGCCCGAGGCGCTCAGCCAACTGCTGGGCACACAGAGGTAGGACGTGCTAGGCTGAGACCCAGATGAAGCGCCGCATCTTCGGCCTTGAGAACGAGTATGGCCTGACCTGCACCCTCAATGGCCAGCGGCGCCTCTCGCCCGACAACGTCGCGCGCTATCTCTTCGAGAAAGTCATCCCGGGCGCCCGCAACGCCAATGTCTTCCTCGAAAACGGCGCGCGGCTCTACCTCGACACCGGCTTCCATCCGGAGTACGCGACGCCGGAGTGCGATGATGTCGCCGAGCTGGTGGTCCACGACAAGGCGGGCGAGCGCATCGTCGAGGACCTCCTGCACCAGGCCGAGAAGCGGCTGCGCGAGGACGGGATCTCGGGCAACATCCTGCTCTTCAAGAACAACACGGACTCCGCCGGCAACTCGTACGGCTGCCACGAGAACTATCTCGTCAGCCGTGACGTGTCGTTCCAGCGGCTGGCCGAGGCGCTGATCCCGTTCTTCGTCACGCGACAAATATTCGCGGGCGCGGGCAAGGTGCTCCAAACGCCGCGCGGCTTCCATTACTGCCTGAGCCAGCGCGCGCAGCACATCTGCCAGGAGATCTCCGGCGCCACGACGTCGTCACGCTCCATCATCAACACGCGCGACGAGCCCCATGCCGACGCCGAGCGCTACCGCCGCCTCCACGTGATCGTCGGTGACTCCAACATGTCCGAGGTCGCGACGTATCTGAAGATCGGGACCACTGCGCTCGTGCTGGACATGATCGAAGACGGCTTCTTCGACCGCGATTACTCCTTACAGTCGCCGGTGCAGGCCATCCGCGATATTTCCCACGACCCGACGCTGAAGGAGACCATCAAGCTCAAGGACGGGCGCTCGATCTCCGCGCTGCAGATGCAGCTCGAGTACCTCGAGTACACGACACGCTACGTCAACTCCATCGACGCCGACGCCGCGTCCAGGGACGTGCTCGCGCGCTGGACAGACGTGATGGAGAAGCTCGAGTCCGATCCGACGCAGCTCGACCGCGAGCTCGACTGGGTCATCAAGCGCCAGTGGATCGAGAGCTACATGACGCGCAACCGGCTGTCGTGGCGCGACCCGAAGATCTCGCTCATGGACTTGCAGTACCACGACATCCGCCCCGATCGCGGGCTCTACTACAAGCTCGTCGGCAAGGACATGGTCGACCGCATCACCGACGACGAGACGATCGAGCGCGCCAAGCACGAACCCCCGCAGACGACGCGGGCGCGGCTGCGCGGCGAGTTCATCCGGCAGGCCAATCTCAAGGGCAAGGACTATCGTGTGGACTGGGTCTACCTGAAGCTCAACGACCCGGAGCGCGAGACGATCCTCTGCAAGGACCCGTTCCAGTCCCACGACGAACGGGTCGAGCGTCTCATCCGCTCCTTCTGAACGTCCTGGATCCCTACCAGGGATTCCGCGCGCTCCGGCTGGTCCTCCTCCTCGTCCTCGGCGGGGTCTTCCTCTGGCTGGCCACCGGCCGCGCGCCGTCGCGGCGGCTGCGCGTCGTCGCCGTCGCGCTCGCCGTGGCCGCCGCCCTCGCCTACCCGAATCTCGGCTTCTTCCACGTCCACTACAAGGGTCCGATCCACTGGCACGAGACCTTCCATTACTTCATGGGCGCCAGGTACCTCCCCGAGCTCGGCTACACGCGGATCTACGAGGCCACCTGGGTGGCCGGGCGCGAGCTCGGCGCCTTCGCGCCGATCCGCCGGGTGCGCGACCTCGCCACCTACGCGCCTCGTGACGTCACGAGCATCGACGCGGCGGCGGTGCGCGCGCGCTTCGCGCCCGCGCGCTGGCAGGCGTTCAAGCGCGATCTCCTCGTCTTCGGCCCGCATATCGAGGACTGGGAGCGCCTCTTCTTCGACCACGGCTACAACGACCCCCCGCCCCGCGCGCTCGCGCTGCACCTCCTCGTCCGCTGGGTGCCGGCGACGCCGCTCACGCTGGCGCTGCTGACCTCCCTCGACTATGTGATCGTGCTGGCCGCCTTCTGGGCGGTGCGGCGCGCCTTCGGTGACCTGGCCGCCGTGCTCGCCTTCGCCTTCCTCGCGCTGAGCTTCTTCGCGCGCTTCGACTTCATCGGCGGCTCGCCGCTGCGCTGGGACTGGATCGCCGCGCTGCTCTTCGGCGCCGCCGCGCTCGCGCGCGGCGCCGGCGCCGCCGCCGGGCTCGGCTTCGGCTACGCCGTCCTCGCGCGGGTCTTCCCCGTGCTCTTCCTGGTCCCGCTCGGCATCAAGTGGATACAGGCGCGGTTCACCGGCGCGCGCGACCCGGCGCTCTCGCGCTGTCTCGTCGCTGCGGCGGCGCTGGGGCTCACGGTGTCGCTGACGCTGGTGGCCGTGCCCCGGACGCGCGAGCTGACCGAAGAGTTCACGGCCAAGATCCGACTGCACAACCAGGGCGTGTACACGAACCACGTCGGCCTCGGCTCGCTGATCACGTTCCACACCGCGCCCTGGGTCGAGCGTCCCGACGGCACCGTCTTCGTCCCGCACGAGGCGGCGCTCGCCGCGCGGCCCGCGCCCTGGGTGCTCCCGACGGTGTCGGTCCTCTACCTGCTGGTGGCGCTGCCGCTGATTTGGAAGGCGCGGCCGCTGGAGTCGGTGATGTACGCGGTGCCGCTCGTGTTCTGCGCCCTCTCGCCGGCCGGTTACTACTACTCGTTCCTCGTGCTCCTCGTGCTGCTGCCGTGGCGCGACGGCGCCGCCCACCCCGTGCGGCTGGTCGCCATGGGCTTCCTCGCGTTCGTGGGCGCCGCCGGCTACGCCTTCGAGCTGACGTCGTGGGAATTCCTGCCGCTCTTCTACAAGGCGTCCATCCAGCTCGGCATCTTCCTGCTCTTCTGGCTCGTCTTCGAATACATCCGCCTCGCCATGCCCGTCGGCCGCAGTCCCTCGGCCCCGACGATACCCGCTTCCACCACCCGCGGGGGTTGACCCCCACCCCGGCGGGATGCTAAATCTGCTCCTCCAGACGTTGGGCGCGGTTTCCTCTCCGCGTCCCCGCGGATTCGCTCACGCAGCAGCGATCGGACAGGAGGAGGCATCGATGCTCGGACGGAAGGAAGCCCCCAAGCCGGCCGGTCCGCAGTCGCAGACCAACGGCCATGCCGCGACCCCGATCACGCTGCTCACCGTGGTCGGCGAGCACGCGAAGATGGAGGGCAAGTTCGAGATCACCGACTCGATCCAGATCGAGTGCGAGGTGGGCGGCGAGCTCCAGGTGGGCGGCAAGCTCGTGATCGGCGAGAAGGGCGTGGTCAACGCCAACGTCAACACGGTGGACGCGATCATCATGGGTCACTACGACGGCAACCTGGCCGCCACCGGCAACGTCGAGATCACGGCCACCGGGCGCGTGAGCGGCAACATCCAGACCGACTCGCTGGTCATCAGCAAGGGCGGCTTCTTCAACGGTAACGTGACCAAGATCAACGAGCCGGGCGGCGGCCAGCGGCCGGTGTACCTGATCGACGAGAAGCGCGCGGGCGCGGTCCAGCAGGTCCCGCGCTAGCGGCAGCCAGGCCCAGGGCCCCGCCCATGTTCCGCAAGAAGAACGGAAAGAGCACCACCGGCCGCACCAACGACCTCAGCGCGTTCATCGACGAGGCGTCCGAGATCGAAGGCAAGTACACGTTCAGCGGCACCGTCATGCTGAACGGCAAGTTCAAGGGCGAGATCTCCTCGAACGACACGCTCATCATCGGCGAGAAGGCTGTCGTCAACGCCTCCATCCGCGCGGGCGTGATCCTCATCAACGGGGAAGTGGTGGGCAACGTGCTCGGCACCGAGCGTGTGGAGCTGCGCGGCACCGCGCGGGTCTTCGGCGACGTCGAGGCGCCGGTGGTGATCGTGGAGGAAGGCGTCCTCTTCGAAGGCCATTGCCGCATGACCAGGCAGCGCCCGGCCGACGCGCCGCCCGCCGTCACGCCGGCGCGCGACATCTCCGTCCTTCCCTTCAAGCGTTAGTCTCGCCGCGCGAGCCGTTCCTGCGCCGGCGGCACCGCCTTGCACTCTGCGATCTCGATGGATCGCGCGCGCTCGTCCGGCTGCAGCGCATCAAGTACGCGGTGCTCGACCGCGACGGCGACATCTCGATCATTCCCTGGGAGCAGCCCGCGGGCCGCGGGTCTGACTGACATGGGGGCCCCGAAATGGCCCCCACCCCCCCCCGACGACGCTCCTCGACACCCGACCATCGTCGCTACACGCGCCAGTCGCGCGTGAGCGCCTCGACGCGTGCCAGCAGCTCGGCCTCGGACACGCGCGCGAGCCGCGCGTCCTCCACCACGCGCTCGCCGTGGACCCAGACGTCCGTCACCGCCTGCGGCGACATCGCGAACACCACGTTGGCCAGGAGGTTCGTCGCCGGATGGAGTGACGCGTGGCCGAGGTCCACGGCCACGAAGTCGGCGAGCCGCCCGGCCTCGATCCGCCCGGTCGGCAGGCCGAGGATGGCGGCGCCGGACTCGGTGCCGAGGCCGAACACCGTGGTGGTCCCGAGCGCGCCGCCGTCGAGCAGGCGCACGCGCTGCAGCAGCGAGGCCATCCGCATCTCCTCGAAGACCGACAGCCGGTTGTTGGTGCAGCCGCCGTCGGTGCCGAGGCCGGCGCGCACGCCCGCGCGCAGCAGCTCTGGCAGGCGGGTGACGCCGTCGCCGAGGAACATGTTGCTCGAGGGACAGTACGCCAGCGCGGCGCCGCGCGCGCCCATGAGCGCGACCTCCTCGTCGTCGAGCCAGACGGCGTGCACGGCGATCGTGCGCGCGCCGAGCGCGCCGAGCCCGTCGAGGTGGCGCACGGGCGTGGCGCCGTGCTCGCGCACCGTCCGCTCGCCCTCGTAGCGCCCCTCGGCCACGTGGACGTGCATCGGCACGTTCTCGGACTCGGCGACCTCCCAGCCGGCGCGGATCATCGCCGGCGAGGCGCCGTGAGGGCTGTGCGGCGCCGCATGCACGTCCACCGTCGCGTCGTGGCGGTGGGCGGCGATCAGCTCGCGCACCCGGCGCGCGGCCTCCGCCGGGCTCTCGCGATAGCGCTTGGGCGCGCCCTCCCAGTCGTACATCGTGCGCGCGAGCACCAGCCGGATCCCGACCGCACGCGCGGCGGCGATCACCGCCTCCGCGTTCTCGTGCCCGCCGTCGTTGAGATAGAAGAAGTCCACGCACGTCGTGACGCCGTGACGGAGCATCTCGGCGAAGGCGAAGGCGGCGCCGAGGCCGATGCCGTCGCGGTCGAGCCGCTCGGAGAACGGATAGAGCACGCGGTCGCGCCAGCCGGCGAAGTCGAGGTCGTCGCCGAGCCCGCGCAGCAGCGACTGGAACGTGTGGCAGTGTGCGTTGACGGTGCCGGGCAGCAGCGCACGACCGGACAGCGCCACGTCGCCCGCGCGCGGCGGGCCGGCGGCGCCGACCTGTGCGATTCGGCCGTCGGTCACCGCGATCGCGACGTCGCGGCGCCAGCCGTCGGGCGTGAGCACGACCTCGGGCAGGAGTCTCATCGGCGGCCGTCGAGTATACTGCCGAGCCGTGACCGCCAACCACGCGATCATCGGCGCGCGCGCCGCCGGCGCGACCTGATGCGGCTCGGCTTCGTGCTCGCCGGCGCGGCCACCCTGCCCGCCGCCGAGTTCGTGGAGGTCGTGCGCGAGACGGAGGCGCGCGGGTATCACACGGCGTGGACGGGCGAGACCGCCGGCTACGACGCCATCGCGGTGATGGCGGCCATGGCCGCCCACAGCCAGACCCTGCACGTGGGATCCGCCGTCGTGCCGGTCCAGACGCGCACGCCGACGCTGCTCGGGATGAGCGCGGCGGCGCTCGGCCACCTCGCCCCGGGCCGCATCGCGCTCGGCATCGGGCTCTCGAGCCGGATCATCGTCGAGCAGTGGCACGGGCTCCGGTTCTCGGCCGCACTCGCGCAGATCCGCGAGGCGGTGCAGATCATCCGGCTCGTGACCGCGGGCGAGCGGGTGAACTTCGAGGGGGCCTTCTACCGCGTGAAGAACTTCCGCCTGGTGGCGCCGCCCGCGCCCGTGCGCATCGTGCTGGCCGCACTCGGTCCCGAGATGCTCGAGCTGGCGGGCGAGATCGCCGACGGCGTCGTGCTGAACTGGATTCCGCCCGAGGCGGTGCCGGCCTCCATCGCGCACCTCGAGGCGGGAGCGCGGAAGGCGGGCCGCACGCTCGGGGACTTCGAGATCGCCTCGTTCATCCGCACCTGCGTGACCGACGACGTGAAGACGGCGCGCGCGGCGCTCGCGCGCGACATCACCGGCTACGCCATCGTCGACGTCTACGCGTCGTTCTTCCGGGCGGCCGGGTTCGCCACCGAGGTGGACGCGGTCAACGCGTGCTGGCAGGCCGGCGACCGCGCCGGCGCCGTCCGCGAGATTTCGCCGCGCGTGCTCGACGGGCTCGGCGTCGTCGGCGACGAGGCGTTCTGCCGCGCGCGCATCGAGGCCTTCGCGAAGGCCGGGCTGACGATGCCGGTGGTGCTGCCGTTCAATCCGGCGGCCGCCGCCGGCGGCGACCCGCGTCCGGCGCTCTCGCGCACCCTGCGCGCCTTCGGCGGATGACGCTCCGGGTCCTCGGCGTCATTCCCGCGCGGCTGGCCAGCACCCGCTTGCCGCGAAAGCTCTTGCGCGAGATCGCCGGACGCCCGCTGATCTGCTGGACGTGGGAGGCGGCGCGGCGCGCGCCGGAGCTCAGCGACGTGCTCGTGGCCACGGACGCCCAGGAGATCGTGGACGTCTGCCACGCGCACGGCATCCCCGCCATCCTCACCTCGTCCGCGCACCCATCGGGCACCGATCGCGTGTGGGAGGTGGCGCAGGGCCGCGCCGCCGACGTCTACGTCAACGTGCAGGGCGACGAGCCGCTCGTCACCCCCGGCCACGTCGCACGGCTCGTCGCGCCGTTCCGCACGCACCCCGACACGCAGGTGAGCACGCTCAAGATCCGCGCGACCGACGCCGAGAAGCCGCTGCCGAGCGTCAACAAGGTCGTGGTCGACGCCGACGGCCACGCGCTCTACTTCTCGAAGTTCCCGATCCCCTACGACCGCGACGGCATCGGCACGCCGGTGTACAAGCACATCGGCCTCTATGCCTACCGGCGCGCCGCGCTCGAGGCCTTCCACCGCCTGCCGCCCTCGGAGCTCGAGCAGACCGAACGCCTCGAGCAATTGCGCTTCCTCGAGAACGGCATCCCGATCACGGTCGTGGAGACGACCGAGCCGACCGTCGGCGTGGACACGGAGGACGATCTCCACGCCGTGCAGGCGCTCCTCGCGGCGCGGGGGCGGTGACCGGACCTTCCGGGCCCGCGCGCCAGCGCCGGGTGATCCTCGCGGTCATCGTGCTGGCGCAGACCGTCGCCAACATCGGCCCCCTCGGCATTCCCGCCATTGCCTCGCTGATCCGCGACGACCTCGGGCTCACGCTGACGCAGGCCGGCTCGTTCCTGTCCGTCTACTACCTCGGTCCGGTGACGATGTCGTTCTTCGCCGGCATGCTCGCCGATCGCTGGGGGACCGCGAAGACGCTCGTGCTCGGCCAGGCCCTCATCGCGGGCGGCCTGCTCGCGGCCAGCACCGCGGGCTCGTACGGCGTGCTGCTCGCGCTGCTCGGCCTCGCGGGCGTCGGCTACGGCACGCTCAACCCGGCGTCGACGACGGCGGCGATGTCGTGGTTCCCGCCGCGCCAGCGCGCGACGGTCGTCGGGCTCAAGCAGGTCGGCCTGCCCTTCGGCGGCATGCTCGGCGCCGCCCTGATGCCCGCGCTTGCGCTGCGCCTGGGCTGGCGCTGGGCGATCGCCGCCGGCGCGCTGCTGATCGTGGCGTGCGCGACGCTCTCCGCGATCGTCTATCGCGACCCGCCGACCAGCGATGCGTCGCCCCGTGGCTCGAGCGGCGCGGGGCGCGTCGCGGTCGCCGAGGTGCTGCGCTCGCGCGACCTCTGGCTGGTCGCCAGCGCCACGCTGGTGTTCGCCGCGATGCAGACCGTCTGGATGGCGTTCCTCGCCCTCTACCTCCAGGGCGTGGTCGGGCTCGCGCTGCTCGCCGCGAGCCGGTACCTGGCCCTGGCGCAGGCGGGCGGCGTGCTCGGGCGCGTCGCGTTCGGTGTGCTCTCGGACCGCACGTTCGGCGGGCGGCGCCGCACGCCGCTCGTCATCGCCGGCTGCGGCTCCGCGCTCTGCTCGCTGGCCATCGCCTTCACGGGCCCGGACGCGGGGCCGTGGCTCCTCGTACCGCTGGCGCTCGTGTTCGGCTTCTTCGGCATCGGCTGGAACGGCGTGCAGCACACCCTCATGGCCGAGCTCGCCGGGCCCCGCTCGGCCGGCACCGCGGTCGGGCTCGGACTGGCCGTCTCCTCGCTGGGCGTGACGCTCGGCCCACCCGTCTTCGGCTGGTGCGTGACGGCGGCGGGCGGCTATCGCGGCCCGTGGATCGGGCTCTCGCTGGTGATGCTGGCGGGGCTCGGACTGCTCGCGCTCGTCCGCGAGCGCGCGCGGTTCTAGTGACATGGGGGGCCTCGAAGGGCCCCCCATACCCCCCGACGTTCGGCGCACCCCGGCGAAGCCGTGGCGCGCCTCTAAACGGGGCGCACCTCGGTCGGCAACGGGATACGGATCCGCTCTGCGCGGAGGCGCCCGAGCAGGCGCTTGCGCAGCTCGTGCTGGACGGTGAACTGGTCGACGAAGCTCCGCACCTGGCAGGCGAGCGTGAACTCGAGCGCGTAGTCGCCGAAGCCCGGGATGAGCCGCGCCGACGGCGGCGGCTCGGCGAGGAGCCCGTCGACCTGCCCGACCGCGCGCGTGGCTTCGTCGACCAGCACGCGCTCGACGAGCTCGGCATCGGCGTCGTAGTCGACGCGGACGCGGATGAGCACGGCCATCCGCGTCTCGCCGAGGTCGTAGTTGGTGATGATGGACTCCGCGACCCGCTTGTTCGGCACCACGACGATGTTGTTCTGCAGCATGCGGATGCGCGTGGAGCGCCAGCCCACGTCCACCACGTGGCCCTCGACGCTCTCGGCCGAGAGGCGCACGTAGTCGCCCACGCGGATCGGCTTGTCGGCCAGCAGGTGAATGCCCGCGAAGAGGTTGGACAGCGTGTCTTGCAGCGCCAGGGCGACGGCGAGGCCGCCCACGCCGAGCGCGGTGAGGATCGGCGTGACGGCGATGCCGAGCGACGACAGCAGCACGAGCCCGCCGATGAGGAGCACGACCAGGCGCACCGACGTCTGGAAGAGGCCGGTGACGCCCACGGCGAGCGCGCGCCGCTCGCCCGCCGCCGCCACCAGCGAGCCGAGCACGCCGGCCACGGTGATGGTGACCGACAGGATGATCGCGGCCTCGAGCACGACGTGGATCTGGACGGCGAGGCGGGGCGGCAGCTCGGCCATCTCGATGGCGACGAAGAGGCCGAGCACGATGCACCAGAGCAGCGACGGCAGGCGGAGCGTCTGGAGGAACAGGCTGTCCTCCGTCGTGCGCTGGCCCGTCCAGCGGCGGAAGCCGAGGAACAGCGCGTGGCGGAAGAGCAGCGCGGTGAGCGTCACCATCACGAGCGCGACGACGGGCCAGAAGAGCCGGGGCCACAGGGCGTGCATGCGCGTGCATGCTATCGTAGGTCTCACACATGCGCCGCCTCTTCTATGGCTGGATCGTCGTCGCCGCCTCCGCGACGATCGTCTGCGTCGGTCTCGGCTGCCTCTTCTCGCTCGGCGTGTTCCTCGTGCCGATCGAGCGCGGCATGGGCTGGAGCCGCGGCGCGATCTCGACGGTCGCGCTGCTGAACTGGATCGCGATGGGTGTCGGCTCGTTCTGCTGGGGGGCGCTCTCCGACCGCATCGGCGGGCGCGGCGTCGCGGTCGGCGGCGGAGTCCTGCTCGGCCTCGGGCTCGTGCTCTCGAGCCAGGCGCAGGCGCTGTGGCACTTCTACGTCAGCTTCGGCGTTCTCGTGGGCTTCGCGGTGGGCGCCTTCTACGCGCCCCTGACCGCCACCACGACCAAGTGGTTCACCGCGCGCCGCGGCCTCGCCGTCGCCCTCGTGTCGGCGGGCATCGGGCTCGGCATCCTGATCATCGCGCCGCTCGCGCGCGCGCTGACGAGCGCCTGGGACTGGCGCGTGGCGATGCTCGTGCTCGGCGACCTCGCGTGGCTCGTGATCGTCCCCGTCGCCCTCCTGCTGCGCGAGCCGGAGACGAGCCGCGTCACGCGCGACGACGCGGCGCGCGACGCGCAGCCGGCGGCCCAGCGCGAGTACACGACGCGCGAGGTCCTGGCCGCGCCGCAGTTCTGGGCGATCGCGCTCACGCACTTCGCCTGCTGCGCCGCGCACTCCGGGCCGATCTTCCACATGGTCACGCACGCCACCGACCAGGGCGTGGCCGCGATGGCGGCCGCGAGCGTGCTCGGCGTCTCCGGCCTCGCCTCGATCGCCGGCCGCATCGGCGGCGGCCTCCTGGCCGACCGCTTCGGCGCCAAACCCACCCTCATCGTGGGCCTCGCGCTCCAGGCGGTGATGATCTTCGGCTATCTCTTCGCGCGCGACCTCGGCTCGTTCGTGGCGCTGGCCCTCGTGTTCGGCACCGCCTACGGCGCCGTCATGCCGCTCTACGCGCTCGTCACGCGCGAGTACTTCGGCGAGAGGGTGATGGGCAGCGCGTACGGCGCCGTGTTCCTGATCTCCACGCTGGGCATGGGCCTCGGGTCGGGCGCGGGCGGGGTGATCTACGATCGGCTCGGCTCGTACGCGTGGCTCTTCCTCGCCTCGTTCGCCATCGGCGCGATGGCCGTCGTCCTCGCCTTCACCTTCCGCCGCCCCCAGGTCGCGACGCTCGGCCTGACCGAGGCGCCCGCCGCCCGGTAGCATTTGACGAGGTCCCCCTCGGGGTGATATCACTTCGTCACTTTTCCGTCACGTTTCCCGGAGGTTTAGCCCTCACACCAGGCAGGCTGTTCGGCTCGCATATTCCACGGAAACCAGCGCAGCGCTTGCGCCAGTTGAAAGGGTCAAGGAGGACTCGCGAATGGACGTGAAGTCGATGGATCGGCGGCACTTCATCAGAATCACCGGTATCGCCGGCATCCTCGCGGCGCGGCAGGCTCCGGCGTTCGCGCAGGGCAGCAAGGTGCACTGGGTGCGCTGGGTGGACTTCATCCCGGAGTCGGACGTCGAGCTGAAGCGGCAGATGCCGGAGGCCAGCAAGGCGCTCGGCGCCGAGGTGGTCTTCGAGACGATCAACGCCAACGACCTGCAGCCGCGCATCACCGCCGCCGTCCAGTCGGGGTCGGGCGCGGACATCTTCAACTTCCAGTACAACTGGCCGCACCTCTACCAGAACGCCGTCATCGACGTGGGCGACGTCGTCACCGACGTCTCGAAGGGCGAGGGCGGTCTCTACGGCGTCTGGCAGCCGTCCTGCCAGGTCAACGGCAAATGGCTGTCCGTCCCGCACTCGATCGTGGGCAACGCGGTCGCCTATCGCCGCTCGTGGCTGAAGGAGGCCGGCGCCAGCCAGTACCCGAAGACCTGGGACGAGGCCCGCAAGCTCTTCGCGGGGATGAAGAAGAAGGGCAAGCCGTACGGCCAGACACTGGGCCACACCTTCGGCGATGCGCCCGTCTTCACCTACACGATGCTGTGGGCGCACGGCGGGGCCGAGACGGACAAGAGCGGCAAGAAAGTCGTGCTGAACTCCAAGGGCACGCTCGAGTCGGTGAAGTTCATGCAGGCGTTCTGGAAGGAGTGCTGCGACGAGGGCGGGCTGGCCTGGGACGACACCAACAACAACCGCGCCTTCCACGCCGGCGAGATCTCGGCCACCCTCAACGGCGCCTCGATCTACATCGTGGCCAAGCGGCAGAAGGACAAGATCAAGGACGAAAAGGGCGAGCCGCTGTGGCAGGACATCGACCACGCCCCGCTGCCGGCGGGGCCCGCGGGCGCCTATCTGCTCTTCCTGAACCAGTCGCACGCGGTGATGAAGTACAGCAAGAACCCGAAGCTCGCCAAGGACCTCCTGCGCTGGGTCCACAAGCCCGAGAACTACGGCAAGTGGTTCGCGACGCAGGAGGGCTACTCGGTCGGCGCCAGCAAGAAGTGGGAAGACGACCCCATGTGGGGAAAGCTCGACGATCCGCTCAAGATGTTCCGTACGGCCGCGCGCAACACGCGGCTGTTCGGCTACGCCGGCCCGTCGACGGCGAAGGCGACCGAGGGCTTCACCAAGTACGTCATCACCGACATGTACGCGAAGGCCGTGCAGGGCATGAAGGCCGAGGACGCCGTGAAGTGGGCGGAGGGCGAGTTGAAGAAGATCTACGAAGGCTAACGAGCGGACGAAGAGGAGGGGCTCGATGGAGCGTCGAACGTTCCTCAAGATGACAGGCGTCGCTGGTATTCTGGCCGCCCATCGAGCCCCCGCCTTCGCGCAGGGGAGTAAGCTGCACATCGTCCGGTGGGTCGATTTCATCCCGGAGGCGGACGTCGAGCTCAAGCGGCAGGCGCCGGAGGCCTCCAAGGCGCTCGGCGCCGAGGTGCAGTTCGAGTTCATCAACGCCAACGACCTGCAGCCGCGCATCACCGCGGCCATCCAGTCGCGCAGCGGGGCCGACATCATCCAGATGCTGTGGAACTGGCCTCAGCTCTACGCCAACGGCCTCCTCGACGTCTCCGACGTCGCCGAGCCGATCGGCAAGGCTCAGGGCGGGTTCTACGAGGTCTTCGACTCGGCCGCCAAGGTCAACGGCCGCTGGCTGGCCATGCCCCACGCCGTCATCGGCAACGCGGTCGCATACCGGCGCTCCTGGTTCGACGAGATCGGCGTGAAGGAGTTCCCGAGGACGTGGGACGAGTATCGCGAGGTCGGCAAGAAGCTCAAGGCCAAGGGCAAGCCCATCGGGCAGGCCCTCGGGCACAGCTTCGGCGACCCGCCGACCTTCGCCTATCCGCTGCTGTGGGACTTCGGGGGCGCCGAGGTCGACAAGTCCGGCAAGAAGGTGGCGATCAACAGCAAGGGCGGCATCGAATCCGTGAAGTTCATGCAGGCCTTCTGGAAGGACGCCTGCGACGAGGGCGGCCTCGCGTGGGACGACACCAACAACAACCGCGCGTTCCACGCCGGCGAGATCTCCGCGACGCTGAACGGCGCCTCGATCTACATCGTCGCCAAGCGCCAGAAGGACAAGATCAAGGACGAAAAAGGCGAACCGATCGTCCAGGACATCGAGCACGCGGCGCTGATGCCCGCGGGCCCGGCCGGCCAGTTCGCGCTCTACGGCGGCCAGCAGCACTCGATCATGAAGTACAGCAAGAACCAGAAGCTCGCGAAGGACTTCCTGAAATGGCTGCACCAGGACGCGAACTACGGCAAGTGGTTCGAGGTGAACGAGGGCTACAGCGTCGGCGCCACCAAGAAGTGGGAAGAGCATCCAATGTGGTCCAGGATCGACAAGCCGCTGCAGGTGTTCCGGCAGGCGGCGCGCAAGACGCGGGCCTTCGGGCATCCGGGACCGGCGTCGGCCAAGGCGACCGAGGCCTACACGAAGTACATCATCGTCGACATGTACGCCAAGGCCGTGCAGGGCACCAAGGCCGAGGACGCCGTGAAGTGGGCCGAGAACGAGCTGAAGAAGATCTACGAGGGGTAAGCCGATGACGACATCAGCGATCAGCCGTCGAACGTTCCTGCACGGCACCGGCGCGGTGGTAGCGCTCACGGCGGCGGGGCGCGCGCCCGCCTTCGCGCAGGCAAGCAAGCTGCACATCGTCCGGTGGGTGGACTTCATCCCCGAGGCGGACGTGGAGCTCAAGCGGCAGGCGCCGGAGGCCAGCAAGGCGCTCGGCGCCGAGGTCACCTTCGAGTTCATCAACGCCAACGACCTGCAGCCGCGCATCACCGCGGCCGTGCAGTCCGGGAGCGGCGCGGACATCATCCAGATGCTGTGGAACTGGCCGCAGCTCTACGCCAACGCGCTCGTCGACGTCTCCGACGTGGCCGAGCCGATCGGCAAGGCGCAGGGTGGCTTCTACGACGTGTTCAGCGCGAGCGCGAAGGTCGGCGGCAAGTGGCTCTCGATGCCTCACGGCGTCGGCGCCAACGCCGTCGCCTACCGGCGGTCCTGGTTCAACGAGATCGGCGCCAAGGAGTTTCCCAAGACGTGGGACGAGTACCGCGAGATCGGCAAGAAGCTCAAGGCCAAGGGCAAGCCGGTCGGGCAGGCGCTCGGCCACAGCTTCGGCGATCCGCCGACCTTCGCCTATCCCTTCCTGTGGGACTTCGGCGGGGCCGAGGTCGACAAGACGGGCAAGAAGGTCGTCATCAACAGCAAGGGCTCCATCGAGGCCGTCAAGTTCTTGCAGGCGTTCTGGAAGGACGCCTGCGACGAGGGCGGCCTCGCCTGGGACGACACGAACAACAACCGCGCGTTCCACGCCGGCGAGATCGGGGCCACGCTCAACGGCGCCTCGATCTACATCGTGGCCAAGCGGCAGAGGGAGAAGATCAAGGACGAGAAGGGCGAGCCGCTCTTCCAGGACATCGAGCACGCACCGCTCATGCCGAAGGGGCCGGCGGGGCAGTTCGCGCTCTACGTGCCCTTCCAGCACTCGGTCATGAAGTACAGCAAGAACCAGAAGCTCGCGAAGGACTTCCTGAAGTGGCTCCATCAGGAGGCGAACTACGGCAAGTGGTTCGAGGTCAACGAGGGTTACAGCGTCGGCTCCACCAAGAAGTGGGAAGAGCACCCGATGTGGGCGAAGATCGACAGACCGCTGCAGGTCTTCCGGCAGGCCGCGCGCGCGGCTCAGATGCTCGGGTATCCGGGCCCGGCCACCGCGAAGGCGACCGAGGCGTACACGAAGTACGTCATCGTCGACATGTTCGCCAAGGCCGTGCAGGGCACCAAGGCCGAGGACGCCGTGAAGTGGGCCGAGGGCGAGCTCAAGAAGATCTACGAGGGTTGATGATGATGGAACGCCGAACGTTTCTCAAGATCACGGGCGTCGCCGGCATCCTGGCGGCCCATCGGGCCCCCGCCTTCGCGCAGGGCACCAAGCTCCACCTGCTGCGCTGGAACGACTTCATCCCCGCCTGCGACGTCACGCTCCGGCAGCAGCTGCTGCCGGAGGCCACGAAGGCGCTCGGCGCCGAGATCCAGCTGGAGACGATCAACGCCAACGACCTCCAGCCGCGCATCACGGCCGCCGTCCAGTCCGGCAACGGGGCCGACATCATCATGGCGCTGCACAACTGGCCGCACCTCTACAAGAGCGCCATGGCCGACGTCACGGACCTCGCCGAGTGGCAGGCCAAGGAGCAGGGCGGCTATTACGCGCAGTCCGAGCAGGCCGTGAAGGACGGCAAGCGCTACCTCGCGCTGCCGTGGTCGATCTCGGGTTTACAGATGGCCTACCGGCGCTCCTGGTTCGTCGAGGTCGGCCAGACCACGTGGCCCAAGACGCTGGAGCAGCTGCATCAGGTCGGGATGAAGCTCAAGAAGAAGGGGCGGCCGATCGGTCAGACCCTCGCCCACACCTTCGGCGACGCGCCGGCGTGGTCGTATCCGATGCTGTGGAACTTCGGCGCCGCCGAGCGCGACCGGGCCGGCAAGGTCGTGCTCGACGCCAAGCAGACGGTCGAGTCCGTCAAGTTCATGCAGGCCTTCTGGAAGGACGCCTGCGACGAAGGCGCGCTGGCCTGGGACGACACCAACAACAACCGCGCGTTCCTGTCGGGCGAGATCAGCGCCACCCTCAACGGCGCCTCGATCTACATCGCGGCCAAGCGCGGGCAGGACAAGATCAAGGACGAGAAGGGCGAGCCGATGGTACGCGACATCGACCACGGCCCGATTCCCAACGGTCCGGCCGGGTCCTGGGGGTACCATATCCCCTTCTCGCACATGCTGATGAAGTACTCGAACAACCAGAAGCTCGCCAAGGACTTCCTCAAGTGGCTGCACGGCAAGGAGACGTTCACGCGGTGGTTCGAGGTGGCGGAAGGCTTCTCGGTCGGCTCGACGAAGTACTGGGAGCAGCACCCGATGTGGAACAAGGTGGACGACGCGATGAAGATCTACCGCCAGGCGGCCGGCGCCTCGCGGATGGTCGGCTACGCGGGCCCCGCCGACGCCAAGGCCGGCGAGGTCTACTCGAAGTACATCATCACCGACATGTACGCCAAGGCCGTGCAGGGCATGAGCGCCGAGGACGCCGTGAAGTGGGCGGCCGCTGAGCTCAAGAAGATCTACGGGTAAGGGGTGAAGAAGCCGATCGCGGGGGGAACGAACGGCGCGGTGGTGGTGGCGCTGCCGCACCCGCGGACCGGCCAGACCCGGCGGCTGACGCGCTTCCTCGAGAACGAGCGGCTGCTGGCGGGAGTGCTGCTGGCACCGACGGTGCTGCTGCTCGGGACGTTCATCGCCTACCCGTTCGTGTCCGGCGTCTGGCTCGCGCTCTCCGACACGAGCGTCGGCAACGTCGGCCACTTCGTCGGCCTGCGCAACTTCGCGAAGGCGTGGGACGATTCGATCTTCCAGCAGGCGTTCCGGAACACGTTCTTCTACACGTTCTGGGCGACGATCTTCAAGCTGGCGCTGGGCATGTGGCTGGCGCTGCTGCTCAACCGCAGCTTCCGCGGCAAGCGCCTCGTGCGCGCCTCCATGCTGTTGCCGTTCATCATCCCGACGGTGCTCTCGACCTTCGCGTGGCGCTGGATGTTCGACCCGACCTTCAGCGTGCTCAACTGGCTGCTCTTCAAGACCGGATTCATCGTCACCAAGATTCCCTTCCTCTCCGACGGCGTCTACGGCATGTGGTGCGCGATCGCGGTCAACACGTGGCGCGGCATGCCGTTCTTCGCCATCACGCTCCTGGCCGGGCTGCAGACGATCAACCCCGACCTGCACGAGGCCGCCTCGCTCGACGGCGCCAACGGCTGGCAGCGCTTCTGGCACGTGACGTGGCCGCTCCTGAAGCCGGTGACGCTGGTGGTCGTGGTGTTCTCGATCATCCAGACCTTCTCCGACTTCCAGCTGATCTACGTGCTCACGGGTGGCGGACCGGCCAACGCCACCCACCTGCTCGCGACCTACGCGTACCAGATCGGGGTGGCCACGGGGCTCCTCGGCGAGGGCGCGGCCATCTCGCTCTTCATGCTCCCCGTGCTCTTCATCGTCGTCTGGGTGCAGCTGCGGTATCTGAGAAGGCTGGAGGGGGCGTAGGTGGTCATCGAACGGCCGTGGAAGCGGTGGGTGTACTTCTACATCCCGCTCACCGTGTTCGTGATCGGCACCCTGTTCCCCTTCTACTGGATGCTCATCACGGCCATCCGCCCCGACGCGGAGCTGTACCGCTCGTGGCGCGCGGTGAACAACGCGCCGTTCTGGACGCTCAACCCGACGCTGGAGCACTTCCGCGACCTCTTCGAGAAGACGACGTTTCCGCATTGGCTCTGGAACACGTTCTTCATCGCCGTGATCTCCACCGGCATCTCGCTCTTCTGCGGGCTGCTGGCCGGCTACGCGCTGGCCCGCCTGAAGTTCCCGATGGCGGGCGCGCTGGGAACGTCGATTTTCGTCACCTACCTGGTGCCTCCAACGCTGTTGTTCATTCCGCTGGCCGACATCATCCGCAACTTCCAGCTGGGCAATACTCCCTGGGCGCTGATCCTCACCTATCCGACGTTCCTCATCCCGTTCTCCACGTGGCTCCTCATGGGCTACTTCAAGACGATCCCGAAGGAGCTCGAGGAGTGCGCGCGCATCGACGGGGCGACGCGGTTCGGGGCCATGGTGCGGATCATCTTCCCCATCGCGGTCCCCGGCATCCTGTCGGCGGGGATCTTCGCCTTCACGCTGTCGTGGAACGAGTTCATCTACGCGCTCGTGTTCCTCTCGTCGCCCGAGCGCAAGACGGTGCCGGTGGGCGTCGTCTCCGAGATGATCCGAGGCGACATCTACTTCTGGGGACAACTGATGGCGGGCGCGCTGCTGGGGAGCATCCCGGTCGCGCTCGTCTACTCCTTCTTCGTCGAGTACTACGTCACGGGACTCACCGGGTCGGTCAAGGGGTGAGCCCG
>Ga0137403_10002546_pt1 | contig 22275 bp, 14 predicted proteins | sample CZOMad2_1_16fung_FD_122057 | JGI IMG/M metagenome (GOLD analysis project Ga0137403, IMG submission 122057) | Vadose zone soil fungal communities from Angelo Coast Range Reserve, California, USA - CZOMad2_1_16fungal (Hybrid Assembly) | ecosystem: Environmental > Terrestrial > Soil > Vadose zone...
GGCTGGACCGGTCGTAGCGGAGCTCGGGCCGGATCAGGGCGGAGGCCCACTGCTTGATGTTGAGCGTGAGGGTGCCGCTGCCGAACTTGTTCCGCGGGTTCGCCGGGTAGCCAAGGAAGCCCGACGTGCGCGCGCCGTCCTTGTCGTCCACATAGTCGCCCCTGATCGCCAGAGTGACCACCGGGCTCACGTCATAGGTGGCCCAGAGCCCCCCGGCCCACCATTTCGCCTTCTCACCGACAACGGGTAGGTCCTTCTCCTCGCCGTAATCGCCCTGGACGTAGACCGTCGCCTTGGACCCGGCCTTCTGGCTGATCACGACATTGCCGCCCCAGCGGGTGCCCGTGCCGCCAGTTGGCTTCTCGTTCCCGGCATACCCCACCAGACCGATGGCGGTTTTGTTCGTAGGCGTAAGCCCAAGCCGACCCATGAAGGATTTCTTCGTGTTGTTGTCCTCCACGACGTCCCAGCCATTGATGAGCGCCAGCTCAAAATCGACCTTGGGGTCGGGCTTCGCATCGAGCCGGAGGCCGGTCATGGTGAAGTTCTCCACGTAAATGAACTGGTTCCCCTCGGAGAGGTTCGGGTTCACCACGTCCTCGATCACCTCGACGCCCATGAGCGTGACAAACTTGCCCGCCTTGAACTGTAGGTACTTCCCCTCGCCGGCTGGGATGTTGACGGTCGCATACGCCTGTACCAAGTCGGAGTGCGGACCAAGGTCGAGCCCCAGCGCCTTGATTGGAGCAGCGTTTTGCCCAAAGAGGAAGTCAACCCGGGCTCCGGCATCCCACTTGTCGGTTGCGACCGGCTTCTCCAGCACGACCTTCGCGGCGTTCAGCTCGACCTGGTCGTGGAAGCGGTCGTAGATGCGCCCCACAATCGGGGTCGTTTTCCGGCTCGAGTAGGTATAGGACGCGGTCACGAACCCGCTGATGTTGACCGGGACCTTGGCCGGCGCCGCCGGGGCCGAGTCCGCGGCGGCCTTGGCCGTCCCGGAATCGGCTGTCGCCGGCGCCGCCTTGGCTGTGTCCGCGGTTTGCGCCGCCGCGGACCTGACTCCAGCCGTGAGACAGCCAAGTGCCACCAACAAAGAGACCGTACCGAGGCGATGCATTGAGGCTCCTCCCGTGAATGAGTGACTATGCCGCGCCGGACCCCGGCGGGGGGCAATGAAAACGCCCTCGCGACGAACTGAGGTACGCGAGGGCGGTGAGCACGAGGTCAAACCGGCTGATCGGGTGGACCGATCACGGCGATCCCCCGCGGCTCGGCCGCGGACACGGGCAGTTTCGGAATCCCCAGATACGCGACCGGGGGCGGAAAACTGGTCTGGTCATGCGCTCTTTTAGGCCGAGCCGACACGGCAGCATACGAATCGGCGACAGAAATGTCAATAGCGTAACGTGCACGAATTGCATTATATCAGCCAATCATTGACCTTACGCTCGGTAATTCCGCATGGAGGTCCATTTAAATTCGTCTCAGTTGCAGATATTTACCAGCATACCGGCTCCGACGACGTGATTCGATGATCGTGTAGCAAACTGCGCCCAGGTCATTGTCCGATTTGCAGATAGGTGTCTATAGTCTGGTAACTTTGGCGCGAGAGGCGCAAAAGCGCTTCTTGAATCGTGCAGGTTCGGCACATTTCGCTTGACAGCCTTGTAGCCGCGATGTATTCTCCCCTGTGCAACCGGTCACCCGAACGGAGAGTCATGCGTTCCCGCTCATGCACCAATTCCAAGGCCCGAAACGCCGGGGCGCGCGCTCGTCGGAGCGCGCGCCTGGTGCCAGTGCGCGGGAGTTCGGCCTAAGCGGTCGCGATCTTTGCCGATGCCCCTGCGCCCGATCCCGAGCGTAGGGGCTTTGTTGTTTCCACCATCAACGCCAGGACCTGCCATGAGACGCTCTGCTTTGCTGACCGCGCTCCTGACGCTGGCCGTGCCGCTCGCTCTCGCGGCACAGGCGGCGCCCGCGGCACCTCCCGCGGACTCTCTTGCCAAGGCCGCCGCCGACGCGGCCACCGCAAATACGGTCGCGATCAACTTCGTATGGACCCTGATCACCGGCTTCCTGGTCATGTTCATGCAGGCGGGCTTCGCCATGGTGGAGACTGGGTTCACCCGGGCCAAGAACGCCGCCCACACGTTCACGATGAACTTCATGGTGTACGGTATCGCGATGCTTGCCTATTGGGTCATCGGCTTTGCCCTCCAGGCGGGCGGGCTCGGTCCCATGGCGACACTGGGCGGGTTCGACAAGCTGGCCAATGAGTTCACCATCACGCTGGGCGGGAAAACGTGGGGCTTGTTCGGGCACACCGGATTCTTTCTGACCGGCGTTGCCTACGCCGCGCCGGTGTTCGCCTACTTCCTGTTCCAGATGGTGTTCATGGACACCGCGGCCACCATCCCGACCGGGGCCATGGCGGAGCGCTGGAAGTTCTCGGCCTTCGCCGTCTTCAGCATTTTCGTGGGCGGGTTCATCTACCCGATTTACGCCAACTGGGTCTGGGGCGGCGGCTGGCTCGCCCAGCTCGGGTCGAACCTGGGTTTGGGCCACGGGCACGTGGACTTTGCCGGCTCATCGGTGGTGCACATGACCGGCGGGGTCATGGCTTTGTTCGGCGCCATGCTGCTCGGCCCCCGCAGAGGTAAGTACAACGCAGATGGCACCGCCAACGCCATCCCCGGCCACAACATCCCGATGGCGCTCATTGGCACGTTCGTCCTGGCGTTCGGCTGGTTCGGGTTCAACCCGGGTTCTACCCTCGCCGGCAGCGACCTGCGGATCGCCGTCATTGCGACCAACACGATGCTCGCCGGCGCGGCCGGCAGCATCAGCGCGATGCTTTACATGTGGAGCCGGTATGGCAAGCCGGATCCGTCGATGATCGCGAACGGAGCGCTCGCCGGACTGGTGGCCATCACCGCCCCCTGCGCGTTCGTGACCGCCCCGTCCGCGGTGCTCATCGGCGCATTCGCGGGCGTCCTGGTGTGCTGGTCGGTGTTCTTCGTCGAGCGGACGCTCAAGATCGACGACCCCGTAGGCGCCATCTCGGTGCACGGCACCAACGGCCTCTGGGGCATCCTCTCGCTCGGCCTTCTCGCCGATGGGACCTACGGCGACGGCTGGAACGGGGTCAAGGGAAGCGTCACTGGACTGTTCTACGGCGACCCCTCGCAGTTCGTGGCCCAGATCATCGGTGGCGTAACCAACTTCGTGGCCGTGGGGGCCATGACCTACGTGGCGTACAAGATCACGGCAGTGCTCGTTGGCGGGCACCGGGTCTCTGCCGAGGTGGAAGAGCTGGGACTCGACCTGCCGGAGATGGGTGCCTTGGCATACCCCGACTCAGCCGAGCTCTCTTCGGCGGTCGTGTTGAAGGGCACGATTCCCGGCGCGCGGAAGGAAGCCGCCGCCTGAGTTGGCAAACGCCCGGCTGTCGCAGAGGATCGCGACAGCCGGGCAAATACATTTTTGTCGGTTCGTGACGCGCGCTGCCGCACGCAGCGAACCCGCATTTTCTTTCATCTGAGGTGATCGATGGCCGCAACCGCGAAGCCGAAGGCGCCCCCCCGCAGCCCTGCGGCAAGCGAGGTCCGCAAGGTGCTGGACCTCATCAAGCAGAAGAACATCCAGGTCGTGGACGTGAAGTTCGTGGATCTGCCCGGCACCTGGCAGCACTTCTCGATCCCGGCCGCCACGCTGGACGAGGACATGATCCGCGAAGGTCTCGGCTTCGACGGGTCATCGATCCGGGGCTTCCAGGCGATCAACGAGAGCGACATGCTCCTGATGCCGGACGTGTCCACGGCATTCGTCGACCCGGTGCTCTCGGTGCCGACGCTCTCGCTTACCTGCGATGTCTACGATCCGCTCACGCTCGAGCCCTATTCGCGCGACCCGCGCTTCATCGGGTTCAAGGCCGAGGAGTACCTGAAGACCACCGGGATCGCGACCGCGTCGTTCTGGGGGCCCGAGGCCGAGTTCTTCATCTTCAACTCGGTCCGGTTCGACCAGAACGCCCACGAGGGTTACTACCACGTGGACAGCGACGAGGGCATCTGGAACTCGGGGCGGAACGGCGCGCCGAACCTGGGCCACCGGCCGCGCCACAAGGAGGGCTACTTCCCCGTTCCTCCGATCGACAAGCTGCAGGACGTGCGGTCGAAGATCATGCTCGCCCTGATCGAGGCGGGCGTCCCGGTCGAGGTCCAGCACCACGAGGTGGGCACGGCCGGCCAGGCCGAGATCGATATCCGGTTCGGCCCTCTGGTACAGACGGCTGACCGGTTGCTGACGTACAAGTACATCATCAAGAACGTGTGCAACAACCTGGGCTACACGGCCACGTTCATGCCCAAGCCGCTGTTCGGCGACAACGGCTCGGGGATGCACTGTCACCAGTCACTCTGGAAGGGCGATAACCCGCTGTTTTTCGACGCTAACGGCTACGCGCTCATCTCGGAGACGGCGAAGTACTACATCGGCGGCCTGATCGCGCACGCGCCGGCCCTGCTTGCGATCTGTGCACCGACCACCAACAGCTACCGCCGCCTGGTACCCGGATTCGAGGCGCCGGTGAACCTGATGTACTCGGCCCGGAACCGGTCGGCGATCTGTCGGATTCCGGTCTACTCCACCAGCCCCAAGGCAAAGCGGGTCGAGTTCAGGGCGCCGGATCCAGCCGCCAACCCCTACCTGGCGTTCGCCGCCATGCTCATGGCCGGGCTCGACGGCATCCAGAAGAAGATCGAGCCCCCGGCCCCGATCGACGAAGATCTCTACGAGATCCACGACGACCGGAAGAAGCTCATCAAGCAGGTCCCGGGGAGCCTTACCGAGGCGCTCGACGCCCTGGAGCAGGACCACGAATTCCTGCTCGCGGGGGACGTGTTTACCCAGGACGTGCTCGATACCTGGCTCAGCATGAAGCGAAAGGACGTGTCGGCCATCAATCTCCGGCCGCACCCCTACGAGTTCTTCATGTACTACGACGCGTGAGCAGCTGTTGCGCTTGGCCATTGGCTATGGGCCCGGCCCGGCCGCGTCCCTTGCGGTCGCGGCCCCCGGCCGATAGCTAATAGTCAATAGCCGATGGCCAATAGCCCCCTACTGGAGCCGACTGCATGAAACTGATCACCTGCATCATCCGTCCCGAGCGCCTGGCCGATGTGAAGGCCGCGTTGTTTCGAGCCGGAGTCACGGGCATCTCCATCAGCCGCGTGAGCGGGCACGGGGGAGAGCGCGACCTGGTCGAGCACTACCGCGCCTCGTCCATCGTGCTCGAGTTCCGGGAAAAAGTGAAGATCGAGATGGCGGTGTCCGAGCCGTTCGTGGAACCCACGATCAACGCCATCCTCGCGTCGGCCCGGACCGGAGAGGTCGGCGACGGCAAGATCTTCGTGCAGCCCGTCGAGCGGGTGATCCGGATCCGGACCGGCGAGAACGACAACGCGGCATTGACGCCGATCACGGCCGACGAAGTCCAGCGGAACGCCCTCCAGACATCCGGCAAGTAGTCTACCGGGCCCGGTCGCGCAGCGGCCGGGCCCCGCCCTATCTTTCCCCTCCCATGGCCAAGCTCAGAAGCGCCGTCATCACTGACGGGGTCCAGCGTACACCCAATCGCGCCATGCTGCGGGCCGTCGGCTTCGGCGACGCCGACTTCGGGAAGCCGATCATCGGCATCGCGAACGGCTTCAGCACGATCACGCCCTGTAATGCCGGGCTCGACATTCTCGCCCGGCGCGCGGAGGCTGCCGTGCGAGCCGCCGGCGGCATGCCGCAGCTCTTCGGGACCGTCACCGTGAGTGACGGGATCTCGATGGGTACCGAGGGCATGAAGTACTCCCTCGTCTCCCGCGAAGTCATCGCTGATGCCATCGAGACCGCCTGCGGCGCCCAGAGCATGGATGGCCTCATCGCCGTAGGTGGCTGCGACAAGAACATGCCGGGCGCGCTGATCGCCATCGCGCGCATGGACATCCCGTCCGTGTTCGTGTACGGCGGCACCATCAAGCCGGGGCACCTGGGCAACCGCGACCTCACCGTCGTGAGCGCGTTCGAGGCGGTCGGCGAGTTCAGCGCCGGCCGGATCGACCGCGAGGAGTTGCTGGCGGTGGAGCGCCACGCTTGTCCCGGTCGGGGCTCCTGCGGCGGCATGTTTACCGCGAACACCATGTCGTCCGTGATCGAGGCCATGGGCCTGAGCCTGCCCTACTCGTCGACCATGGCTGCGGAGGACGCCGAGAAGGAGGACAGCGCGGCCCGATCAGCGGAGGTGCTGCTGGCCGCGGTCCGGGCCGGCCGGCTCCCGCGCCAGATCCTCACCCGGAAGGCCTTCGAGAACGGTATCGCCGTGGTCATGGCCCTCGGCGGCTCGACCAACGCCGTGCTCCATCTGCTGGCGATCGCCCGCGCCGCCGATGTGCCGCTCACCTTGGACGACTTCGAGGGGATCCGGGCCCGGGTTCCGGTGCTGGCCGACCTCAAGCCGTCGGGGCGGTTCGTGGCGACCGACCTGCACCGGGCCGGCGGGGTGCCGCAGGTGATGAAGATCCTGCTCGCCCACGGTGTGCTGCACGGGGACGCGCTCACCGTTACCGGCGAGACCGTGGCCGAGACCCTGCGCGACCTGCCGGAGGAGCCCCGCCCGGACCAGGACGTCATCCGTCCCTGGAGCCGACCGGTCTACCGCGAAGGACATCTGGCGATCCTGCGCGGCAACCTCGCGACCGAGGGATCGGTAGCAAAGGTCACCGGGATCAAGACCCACCGCATGACCGGCCCGGCCCGGGTTTTCGACTCGGAAGAAGCCTGCCTGGATGCGATCCTGGGGGGACGGATTCGCGGGGGCGACGTGCTCGTGATCCGCTACGAAGGACCCAAGGGAGGGCCGGGTATGCGGGAGATGCTCGCGCCCACTTCAGCCATCATCGGCGCCGGCCTGGGGGATTCGGTCGGCCTCATCACCGACGGCCGCTTTTCCGGCGGAACCTACGGGATGGTGGTGGGACACGTCGCGCCCGAGGCCGCGGTCGGCGGCACGATCGCCCTGGTGAAGGAAGGCGACCCCATCACGATCGACGCGGATCGACGGCTGCTCCAGCTCGACGTGTCCGATGCCATTATCGATCAGCGCCGCGCCAAGTGGAAACCACCAGCGCCCCGCTACACGGCCGGCGTTCTTCACAAGTACGCCAAGCTCGTCTCCAGCGCGAGCCTCGGAGCGGTTACCGACCTCTAATTCGCGGCGGTTCGTCGGCCGCCCTACCTCGGCGTCATTCCGGCTCTATCGAATCAGGCGCGGACAGCCGCGGGAGCGGCGAGGAGTTGCACGACCCGGTCGCCGAACTCCCGGGTTCCGACGGCTGGTTCCCCCGGCCGGGCAAGGTCCCGGGTGCGCACCCCCGCGTCCAGCACGCCGCGCACTGCTCGGTCCACCAGATCGGCCGCCTCGTCCAGCCCGAGACCGTGCCGTAGCAGCATGGCGGCCGAGGCGATAGCGCCCACTGGATTGGCAATCCCCTTCCCAGCGATGTCGGGAGCCGAGCCGTGCACCGGCTCGAACAGACCCGGACCGTCCCCCAGTGACGCGGAAGGCAGCAGGCCGAGCGAGCCGGCCAGCACGGCGGCCTCGTCGCTCAGGATGTCGCCGAAGAGGTTCTCGGTGACCAGCACGTCGAGCGATGCGGGCTCGGACACCAACCGCATCGCTGCAAAGTCGACGTAGAGATGCTCCAGCACGATGTCCGGATACTCGGCGCCAACCCGCGTGACGACGTCGCGCCAGAGCTGGGAGACCTCCAGCACGTTTGCCTTGTCCACCGAGGTCACTCGCTTGCGGCGCAACCGGGCGGCGTCGAAAGCGACCCGAGCCACGCGCTCCACCTCAACGGTGGTGTATCGGAGGGTGTTGACCGCCGAGCTTTCGTCCCGTCCCCGCGGCTCACCGTAGTAGAGCCCCCCCGTCAGCTCGCGAACGATGAGCAGGTCCACGCCGGTGAGACGTTCCGGGCGCAACGGCGAGGCATGGGCCAGCGCCGGATGCACCGCGACCGGTCGCAGGTTCGCGTAGACCTTGAGCAGCTTGCGGAGCGCGAGGAGGCCCGCCTCCGGCCGCTGGTGTCGCGGTGCGCGATCGAGGGCGGGATCGCCGACCGCGCCGAGCAGGACGGCGTCCGCCTGGGTGACGGCGGCGCGGGTATCGGGGGGGAAGGGCTCCCCGAAGCGGGCAAACGCCGTCGCCCCGATCGAGTGCTCGGTCATCTCGAAGCGATAGCCGAACAGCTCGCCGACCGTGCTCAACGCACGGACCGCCTCGGCGGTCACTTCAGCGCCGATGCCGTCCCCCGGGAGCAACCCGATGGTGAACCGCTTCACTCGGTCCGCTCCGCGACCGGGTCCAAACGCCGCTCGAAGGCGGCGATAGCGGGCTCGTCGAGCAGGGTCCGCCCGATCTCGTCGAGGCCACGGAGCAGCATGTCCCGACGATAGCCGTCGAGCTCGAAGCGGGCCTCGAACCCATCCTGGTCGGTCACCCGCTGACGCTCGAGGTCAACCGTGAGCTCGTAGCCATCGGCGGCAGCGTCGGTCCGGCGGAACAGCTCGGCAACCTGCGCCTCGGTCAGGCGAACCGGCAGAAGTCCGGTCTGGCAGCAGTTGTTGAAGAAGATGTCGGCGAACGACGCCGCGATGATCGCGCGAAAGCCGTACTCCGCCAGTGCCCATGGCGCATGCTCGCGGGAGGAGCCGCATCCGAAATTGGCGCCCGCCACCAGAATGGACGCGCCCTTCGCCCCCGGCTGATTGAGCTCGAAATCGGGATCGGGTGAGCCGTCGGCCCGGAAGCGCCAGTCGAAGAACAGGAACTGTCCGAATCCGGTCCGCTCGATTCGTTTGAGAAACTGCTTGGGGATGATCTGGTCGGTATCGACGTTGACCCGCGATAGCGCGGCGACCCGGCCGGTGTGGCTCGTAAATGCCTTCATTCGTCTCCCCGTGACAAGACCAAAGTAAGAAGTAAGAAGTAAGAAGTAAGAAGTAAGAAGTAAGAAGTAAGAGGTAAGAAGAGAGCCCGGGGAGGAGGTTCCGGTCTGCGCCTTCTTACTCCTTACTCCTTACTTCTTACCTCTCACTTCTCACTTTACAAACTCCCGCACATCCACCAGGCGTCCCTCGATTGCCGCCGCGGCGGCCATCGTCGGGCTCATGAGGTGGGTGCGGCCACCCTTCCCTTGCCGGCCCTCGAAATTGCGGTTCGAGGTCGAGGCGCAGCGCTCACCGCTCCCGAGCACGTCGTCGTTCATGCCGAGGCACATCGAACAACCAGCATTGCGCCACTCGAAGCCGGCCTCGCGGAAGATCCGATCGAGACCCTCTGCCTCCGCCGCAGCTCGCACTCGCATCGATCCGGGAACCACCATCGCCCGCACGCTGCCCGCCGCGCGGCGGCCGCGCACGATCGCCGCCGCAGCCCGAAGGTCTTCGATCCGTCCGTTGGTGCAGGAGCCCAGGAACACCCGGTCTACCGGTACCCCTTCGAGCGGCGTGCCGGGCTCCAGTCCCATGTATTCGAGCGCCCGCTCGGCGGCCCGCCGCTCACTCTCGACCTCGAGCTCGCTCGGGTCCGGCACCCTGCCGGTAATGTCGGTGACCATGCCGGGGTTGGTCCCCCAGGTGACCTGCGGTGCGAGCGTCGAGGTGTCGAGCACGACCTCCCGGTCGTAGCGCGCGCCGGCATCGCTGCCGAGCTCCCGCCATGCGGCGGTCGCGCGGTCCCAGGCCGCGCCGGTGGGGGCCCGCGGACGGCCGCGCAGATAGGCGAACGTGACCTCATCCGGCGCGATCATGCCGGCTCGCGCCCCCGCCTCGATCGACATGTTGCAGACCGTCATCCGCCCTTCCATCGTCAGGCTGCGCACGGCTTCACCGGTGTACTCGATGACGTGTCCGGCCGCGCCGCCAATGCCGATCCGACCGATAAGGGCGAGGATGAAGTCCTTCGGGGTGACGCCTGCCGCCGGCCGGCCGGCGAACCGTACTTCCATGGTCCTGGGGCGCGCCTGCACCAGACACTGGGTTGCCAGGACGTGCTCGACCTCGCTGGTCCCGATACCGAACGCCAGGGCGCCGAACGCGCCGTGAGTGGAGGTGTGCGAGTCACCGCAGACGATGAGCATGCCCGGCTGGCTGGCCCCCTGCTCCGGGCCGATCACATGGACGATACCCTGGTCCGGAGAGTCCAGTCCGAAGAGGTCGATCCCCGCATTGCGAACGTTCCGCTCGAGGGTGCTGACCTGAGTCGCGGCGATGGGATCAGCGATGGGCAGTCGCCGGTCCCCGGTGGGCACGTTGTGGTCGACCGTCGCCAGGGTGCGCTCCGGACGCCGGACTCGGCGCCCTGCGAGCCGGAGCCCTTCGAAGGCCTGGGGTGAGGTCACCTCGTGCACCAAGTGCAGATCCACGTAGAGCAGTGCCGGCCCGTCGGCCGGCTGCTGCACGACGTGGGTGGACCAGACCTTCTCGAAAAGCGTCCTCGGTGGCACGGCTAGCTCCGCGCGCGGGCGGGAGCAGACGGGAGCGGGCGGGAGTCGTCCGGGGCTTCGGCCCCCCGCCTGCTCCCCTCTGCTCCCGTCTGCTCCCGTCCGCTCCCGCCCGCTCCCGCCTGTCCGCCCTCATCCAACCACGGCATCATCCCCCGAAGCTTCTTCCCCACCTGCTCGATCAGATGGTCGTGGTCGGCCTTGCGCATCCGGTCGAAGTTGGGCCGCCCGGCCTTGTTCTCGGCCAGCCACTCGCGGGCGAACCGCCCGTCCTGCACTTCGTCGAGGATCCGGCGCATTTCGGCCCGGGTCTCTTCCGTGATGATCCGGGGGCCCCGAGTGTAGTCGCCGTACTCCGCCGTATCGCTGACCGAGTACCGCATGAAGCCGAGGCCGCCCCGGTACATGAGATCGACGATCAGCTTGAGCTCGTGGAGACACTCGAAGTAGGCCATCTCGGGTGAATAGCCGGCTGCGACCAGGGTTTCGAAGCCGGCTTTGACCAGCGCGGTGACGCCGCCGCAGAGCACGGCCTGCTCGCCGAACAGGTCGGTCTCGGTCTCTTCCCGGAAGCTGGTCTCGATGACGCCGGCGCGAGTACACCCGATTCCCGCGGCGTAGGCCAGCGCATTCGCGAGCGCTTGGCCGGAGGCATCCTGATGCACCGCGACCAGCGCGGGAACACCCCGCCCCGCCTCGAACTCGCTGCGCACCAGGTGGCCGGGCGACTTGGGCGCAACCATCGAAACGTCCACCCCCCGCGGGGCGGCGATCTCGCCGTAATGGACGTTGAATCCGTGGGCAAACATCAGCGTCTTGCCAGCACCGAGGCCCGCCGCTACACCGGCGTCGTAGATTGCGCGTCCATCCTGATCGGGCACCAGCATCATGATGACGTCTGCCGCTTTCACCGCCTCGCCGACCGGCCGAACGTCGAGCCCGGCTGCGACCGCTTTGGCCCAGGACCCCCCGCCCGGTCTCACCCCGACGATGACGGTCGCGCCGCTGTCGCGGAGGTTGAGGGCATGGGCGTGGCCCTGGCTCCCGTATCCGATGATCGCGAACGTCCGTCCCAGCAGTCGCGAGCGGTCGGCGTCGCGATCGTAGAACACCCGGAGCGCCGTCATCACACCGCCTCCGGCGTGAGCGGGTGCGGCGTGGGTCCGGCGGCCGCGCGCTCCAGCACGACGGCCCCGCTCCGCGCTACCTCCAGCACCTCGAAGCGCTCGAGCGCCCGGAGGAACGACACGACGAACGCTTCGGAGCCACTGACCTCGAGAATCGCGGCGTCGGCCGACTCGTCCACAATGGTCGCCTTGTAGAGGAGGGCCACGTCGAGGAGCTCCCCGTAGCGCTCCTGGCCGGCGCGCACTTTCACCAGCGCGAGCTCGCGGGCTACGCCGTCCCCCATCGGGAAGGCCGCGGCCTGGTGGACGCCCACTATTTTCTCCAACTGCCGCGCGGCGCGGTCCGCCGTCGTCGGGTCCGTCTGCATCATGATCGTCAACCTCGCGAGCCCGGGAGAGGCGCTGGGCCCCACCGCGATGCTCTTGATGGGAAAATTGCGCCGGCGGAGAACGCCAACGGCGCGAGTGAAAGTAACCAGCTCGTGGTCCAACACCACCGACAGCGTCTGGCAGCTGCTCATGTCGACACCAGCGGAGCCGGCTCGCCTTCGATGGGCTCGGAGAGCGAGGCGCCGGGAGGAATCATCGGGAACACGTTGGCCTCCTGCTCGATCATGAACTCGACGAGGGCCGGACCAGGCACCGCCATCGCCTGGCGGAGAGTGTCCCGGGTCTGGTGCGCATCCTCCACCCGCCATCCCGCGACGCCGTAGGCCGTCGCTAATTTTACGTAGTCCGGACTCCAGATCGGCGTGGCCGAGTATCGGCGACCATGGAAGAACTGCTGCCACTGTCGCACCATCCCGAGATAGCCGTTGTTGAAGATCGCCATCTTCACCGGGATCTGCTCCTGCACCATCGTGGCGATCTCCTGCATGTTCATCTGGAACCCGCCGTCGCCGGAGATCGCCCATACCGGCTCGTCCGGTCGGGCGAGCCGCACGCCCATGGCGGCCGGTACCGCGAACCCCATCGTACCGAGGCCGCCGGAGGTGATGTGGGTGTTGGGTCGCTGGTAGGGAAACAGTTTGGCCACCCACATCTGATGCTGGCCGACATCGGAGACGATGGTGCAGCGGCCCTCAGTCACTTCGTTCAGCGCGGTCAGGATGCCCGCGGGCGACAAGCCTCCGCGATATTGTTCTTCCCTGACTCTCGCGAGCCCGGCGATCTCGCACCGCCACGCTGTGCAGTCCCGCGGCTGGACCAGCCGGAGCAGGCGGTGCAGGATCTCCCGACAGTCACCCATCAGGGCCACCGCGACCGGGATGTTCTTGCCGACTTCCGAGGGGTCCAGCTCGATATGCACGATCTTGGCGCGCGGCGCGAACGCCGCCGTGTTGCCGGTCACCCGGTCATCGAACCGGAGCCCGACGCCGACAATGAGATCGGCCTGCTGAATAGCGCGGTTCACGTGCACTTCGCCGTGCATCCCGGGCATGCCGAGGTGCAGCGGATGCGATTCGGGAAACCCGCTGATGCCCAACAGGGTCGTGATGACCGGCATGCCGGTCCGCTCGGCCAGGCACCGAAGCTCGTCGTAGGCGCCGGCCAGCTGGACACCGTGACCCGCCATGATCAGGGGCCGCTCGGCCTCGGCGATGAGACGGGCGGCTTCGCGGAGGGCGTCGGGAGCAGGCCGCTTCCCGTCCGCTCCCGCCTGCTCCCGCCTGCTCCCGCCTGCTTGGTATTCGATCTTCTGGTTTTGCACGTCTTTCGGTACGTCCACCAGCACCGGGCCCGGCCGTCCCTCGAGCGCGATCGCGAACGCATCTCGCAGCGCGTCGGCCAGCAATTCGGCGTCCTGCACCAGCACGTTGTGTTTGGTGATCGGCTGGGTGATGCCCAGGATATCGGTCTCCTGAAAGGCGTCCCGGCCGATCATGTTGCGCGGCACCTGTCCGGTGATCGCCACTACCGGCGCGCTGTCCATGTGCGCCGTGGCGAGGCCGGTCACGAGGTTGGTCGCGCCGGGCCCGGAGGTCGCCACGCAGACGCCGGGGCGGCCGCTCGCGCGGGCGTAGCCGTCCGCCGCATGGGCGGCCGCCTGCTCGTGCCGCACCAGCACATGGCGAAGCTCCGGATACTCGGGCAGCGCGTGGTAGAATGGCATGATCGCGCCGCCGGGGTAGCCGAACATGACATCGACGCCCTGCTCCAGCAGGACTCGGCACATGACCTGGGCGCCGGTAAGGAGTTCCGTCATGCGGCGAACCCCCGACGACAAGCCGCGTGAAAAGTGAAAAGTGAAAAGTGAACAGGGAACTCCGTTCGTGAGCGGAGCGCCCTTTTCACTTTTGACTTTTCACTTTTCACGCAGTTCACCAGCATCACACCCCCCACAGATACGACGAGTTCAGCGCGCTCGACTCCAGCCGGTCGGCGTGGCGCGACTTGTTGAGCGCGTGGATGAGTGCACGGGCGCTCGCCTCCACGATGTCGGTCGAGGCGCCCTGGCCGCTCAAGGACTTCCCATCCACCCGCGCCTGCAGGAACACCTGCCCCACGCTGTCCCGACCGGGGGTGACGGAGCGGAGCTGCAGGCTGATGACCTCCACCTGACGGTGCAGGATGTCGCTGATCGCACCGAACGCGGCCGCGATCGGTCCGTCTCCCGTCCCTTGGGCAGACCGCTCGCCGCTCCAGGGACCGAGCAGGCGCACCGTCGCAATGGCCGGTACGCTGCCGCAGACCACCTCGAGCCGGACCAGCTGATACTCCTCCGGTGCGTCGTGAAACGAGTCGTGCAGGAGGGCCAGGAGATCCTCGTCCAAAATCTCCCGCTTGCGATCGGCCAACGTAGTGAACTGCAGGTAAATCTCGCCCAGCCGTTGGGTATCGAGCTCGTATCCCAGATCCCGATAGCGCTGCTCCAGCGCGTGCCGCCCCGAATGCTTGCCCAGCACCAGCGTGGACTTGGGAATGCCGACCGTCTCCGGCCGGATGATCTCGTAAGTCTGCCCGTTCCGCAGCATCCCGTGCTGGTGGATGCCGGCCTCGTGGGCGAACGCGTTCCGCCCGACGATGGCCTTGTTCGGCTGAGGGAAGACCCCGGTGAGATAGGAGAGCAGTTGGCTGCTGCGGTAGAGCTCCTGGGTCACGATGTTGGTGCGGAACCCGAGCTGAGGTCGTACCACCCCTGCCATGACCAGCTCTTCCAGCGCCGCGTTGCCGGCCCGTTCCCCAATACCGTTGATCGTGCACTCCACCTGCCCCACACCCGCCTGAACTGCAGCCAGGGAATTGGCGACCGCGAGCCCAAGGTCGTCATGGCAGTGCGCGCTGAAGACCACCCGGTCGGTCCCGGGCACCCGCTCGCGGACCGAGCGGAACATGGCCGCGTACTCGGTCGGGAGGGCGTAGCCCACCGTGTCGGGCAGGTTGATCGTCGTGGCGCCTTCCGCGATGGCGACTTCGACCACCCGGCAGAGGAAGTCGGGGTCGGTGCGGCTCGCGTCTTCGGCCGAAAACTCGACGTCGTCGGTGAACGAGCGGGCCCGCCGGACCCCTGCCCGGGTCATCTCGAGCGCTTCCTCGCGGTCGATCCGGAGCTTCTCTCGCAGATGGAGATCGGACGTAGAGAGAAAAACGTGAAGCCGTGGACGGGCCGCGCCCCGGAGCGCGTCCCCACCCAGGTCGATGTCCCGCTCGACACAGCGGGCCAGCGCCGCGACCACCGGCCGGTGCAGCTCGGTCGCCACGTCGCGGACGCTCCGGAAATCACCCTCGGACGCCGCCGGAAACCCCGCTTCGATCACGTCGACCCCCAGCGCATCGAGCTGCCGGGCGAGTCGCAGCTTCTCCTCGGCAGTGAGGCTGTTGCCGGGCGCCTGCTCCCCGTCCCGCAGGGTGGTGTCGAAGATGATCACGTCTCGTACCATGGGGTGGCTCCGTCCACTAGGCCAGAGAAACGAAAGGCGCCGCGAACCCTGGGGTCCGCGGCGCCTGGTGATTCGTGTGAGACTCTAGTTCATGCTGCCGTCTCGCCCGACACGCCGCGGATCCTCCGCTCGATAAGCGCGAGCGCAAGGCCGAGAATGGGGCGAAGGACGAGCTGCTGAGTCATGTACCGTTGGTCCGGGTGCGGCGTCGCTGTTTGTTTATGCCACGAGCAACAAGGCTACGCCGGCGCCCTGCCGGCTGTCAAGGGGGCGGGGCGGCCTCACCCGCTTGACGAGTCCCGTGCCGATGCATAACATTGCAATGTGATGAGTATCGTGCTCGCCCCGGTCGCCAACCTTATTCTCGTCCGCTCTGCGGGAGCGACCGGGTGAAGTAGAACTGTAATACGTGACCAACCCGGCCCGCTCCCACTCGGAGCGGGCCGTTTTTGTTGCCTCGCCGCCGACCTCTCCGGCCGGCTTGGAGGCGCCACTAAAAACGGAGGCACCATGGCCGAACCTGGGCAGCGGATCCGTCCGGCCGGTTCCCGTCCCCCCGCCCCCGACCGTCACGCCGCGAGGGCCGGCGGCGCGCTCGACCCCTATCGCGAGCGGGACGCCTGCGGGACCGGCTTCGTCGCGCGCGCCTCGGGCGCACGCTCCCACGAGGTGGTCGCGATGGCGCTGGAGGCCGTGGCGCGGGTGGCCCACCGCGGCGCCGCGTCCACCGACAACTCGGGCGACGGCGCCGGGCTGCTGACCCAGATTCCCCACCGGTTGTTTTTCCGCGACGCCTATCGGCTCGGGCTTCGGCTTCAGCCGGGCCGGCCCTTCGGCGTGGGAGCGTTCTTCCTCCCGGCCGATCCCGACGGGCTCGCGAGTGCCACGGGGCTGGTGGAGCAGGTGCTCGCGACCGACGGCATTCCGTTCCTTGGCTGGCGCGACGTCCCCACCAACCCGGCGGCCCTCGGCCCGACGGCTCGCGCGTCGTGCCCGGTCATCCGCCAGGCCTTCGTGGGAACCCCGGCGGGAGCGATGGACGAAGAGACCTGGGAGCGGGCGCTGTATCTCGCTCGACGGGAGATGGAGCGCAGGGCGGAGCAGCACGGATTGACCGGGTTCTACGTCTCCTCGCTGTCCTGCCGCACCATCGTCTACAAGGCGCTCCTCACCGGCACTCATCTGCCGGTCTTCTACACCGACTTCCGCTATCCGGAGTACGAGAGCGCGATCGCCATCTCCCACCAGCGATACTCGACCAACACCCTGCCCAGTTGGGCGCTGGCGCAACCGTTCCGCCTGCTGGCCCACAACGGCGAGATCAATACCCTGTGGGGCAACCGAAACGCCATGGCGATGCGGCAACCCCTGCTCGACTCGCCGCTGTGGGGTAACCAGGTCGAGCGGATTCGCGACGTGATCTGGAAGGAGGGCAGCGACTCGGCGAGCCTCGACAATGCCATGGAGTTGTTCGCCCGCTCGGGCCGAGATCCAGTCCACACCCTCATGATGATGATCCCGCAGGCCTGGGAGAAGTATCCCGACCTCCACCCATCCATCAAAGCCTTCTACGAGTATCACCAGTGCGTGCACGAGCCGTGGGACGGTCCGGCGGCCGTGACCTTCACGGATGGGATCGTGGCCGGCGCCATCGTGGATCGGAACGGCTTGCGCCCGTGCCGATACAAGATCCGCCGCGACGGGCTGGTGACGGCCGGATCCGAGGTGGGACTGCTGGATCTCGATCCACCCGACGTGATCGAGAGCGGGAAAGTCGGCCCGGGCGAGGTGCTCGTGGTGGACACCCGCCGGGGCGAGGTGATCCGCAATGTGGACGCGAAGCTCGAGGTCGCCGGCCGGCGGCCCTACGCCCGGTGGGTCGCGCGCTACATGGCCCGGCTCGAGCCGGACGCCTCGCGCGTGCCGCCCGGCCCCGACCCGGAAGAGCTGGGCCGGCTTCAGCGGGCGTTCGGATACGGGTTCGAAGACCTGCGCCACGTGCTCGAGCCGATGGGAGGGACCGGCGCGGATGCGGTGTGGAGCATGGGCGACGACACGCCGATTCCACCGCTCTCCAAGCTGCCCCAGAGCGTCTACGCCTATTTTCGCCAGCGCTTCGCCCAGGTGACCAATCCGCCCATCGACTCGCTCCGCGAGTCCATGGTGATGTCGCTGCGGATGCATCTCGGACGACGAGGCTCTCCCTTGCTCGAGCGGCCGAGCTACGCCCGCATGCTTCGGATCGAGCACCCGATCATGCTGCCGGACGAGATGGCGGCGCTCCACAATGTGGCTGGGTTCTCGGTCGTCACGATCGATGCCGTCTGGGATCCGGGCAGCGGACCGGACGGCCTCCGTCCGGCCCTCGTGAGCCTGCGCCGGGCCGCCGAGCGTGCGGTACGCCGCGGGGCCAACATCCTCGTGATCAGCGACCGCAGCGTGGGCCCGCGCCGCGCGCCGATCCCGATGCTGCTCGCCATCGGGGCCGTGCGGCAGCACCTGGTGGAGCGGGGACTGCGCGCGCGGGTCGGCCTGGTAGCGGAGGCCGGCGACGCGGTGGACGTCCATCACCTTGCCGCCCTCATCGGCTACGGCGCCGAAGCGGTCCACCCCTGGCTCGCGGTCGCCAGCGTCGACGCGCTGTTCGACGAGGGCGCGCCGGACCACCAGCACAACAGCCGCCGGGATGCCCGCGACACCGCTCGGCCCAGCCCGGCAGAGGCCCGCCTCAAGTTCCGCTCCGCGGCTGAAAAAGGCCTGCTCAAGATCCTGTCCAAGATGGGGATCTCGACGCTGTCGTCTTATTGCGGCGCCCAGATCTTCGAGGCCCTGGGCCTGGGCGCCGAAGTGATCGACGCCTGCTTCTCGGGAACGGCCTCGCCCATCGGCGGGGTCGGGTTCGAGGAGATCGCCGACGACGTGCTGGTTCATCAACGGTCCGCCTATGGCGAAAACGCCGAGCCCGCGGGCTCGCTGCCGGACTACGGCCGAGTACGCTTTCGCAAGGAAGGCGAGGACCACGGCTGGGCGCCGCCCCTGGTTGTCGCGCTCCAGCAAGCAGTGAAGGCAGGGACCCCCGAGGCGTACGCCGCCTACCTCACGAAGAACGGCTACCGGCGACCGGCCGGTCCCCGCGATCTGCTCGCAATCAAAGCCGGGACCGCCGTGCCGATCGACGAAGTCGAGCCGGCCGAGGCGATCCGGACCCGGTTCATCTCCTCGGCCATGTCCCTCGGCGCGCTCTCGCCGGAGGCGCATGCCACGCTCTCGATCGGCATGAATCGGATGGGCGCGAAATCGAACTCGGGTGAGGGTGGTGAGGACCCGGCCAGCTACCAGGGACTGGCCAACGGCGACCGTCGCGATAACCGAATCAAGCAGGTAGCGTCGGCTCGTTTCGGCGTGACCACCGAATACTTGATGCGAGCCGAGGAGCTCGAGATCAAGATCGTGCAGGGCGCCAAGCCCGGAGAGGGCGGCCAGCTTCCCGGTCACAAAGTGACCGAGCTCATCGCGCGTCTCCGGCACGCCGTGCCCGGCATCCAGCTCATCTCGCCGCCGCCGCACCACGACATCTACTCGATCGAGGACCTGGCCCAGCTGATCCACGACCTGAAAACCGTCAATTCGCGCGCGCGGGTCGGGGTCAAGCTGGTCTCCGAGGCCGGCGTGGGGACGGTTGCCGCCGGCGTCGCCAAAGCGTACGCGGATTATGTGCTCGTCGCCGGTCACAATGGTGGGACCGGCGCCTCGCCCCTTTCCTCGATCAAACACGCCGGCTCGCCCTGGGAGCTGGGGCTCGCCGAAGCGCAGGCGACGCTGGTGCGGAACGGACTCCGGCAACGCATCGAGGTGCGGACCGACGGCGGGCTCAAGACCGGCCGCGACGTGGTCTTCGCCGCCCTGCTGGGGGCGGAGTCGTACGGCTTCGGCACGGCGGCGCTGGTCGCGATCGGGTGCGCGATGGCGCGGCAGTGTCACCTGAACAGCTGTCCCACCGGCGTCGCCACCCAGCGGCCCGAGCTCCGCGCCAAGTTCAAGGGCACGCCGGAACAGGTGATCACCTACTTCACGCTGCTCGCCGAAGAGGTGCGCGAGATTCTCGCCTCCATGGGCTTCCGCACGCTCGACGAGATCATCGGCCGGCACGATCTGCTGGAGCGAGTCGAGCGCCCGGAGGTCCCCCGTGCCCAGATGCTCGACCTGTCGATGCTGCTCACGCCGCCGCCGGCCGGACCGCTGCGGCGGACCCAGAACCGCAACGATCGCCCGGGCATGCGCTGTCTGGACGACGAGATTCTCGAGACCCTGGGCCCGTACCTCGAGAGCGGGCTGCCCTTCACCGGCAGCTACGAGATTCGGAACCACCACCTCGCCGTCGGCGCGCGAGTGTCGGGGGTGATCGCCCAGCGCTTCGGCGACGCGGGCCTCCCCGAGGGCCGGGTTCGCCTCCGCTTCGCCGGCCCCGCCGGCCAGAGCTTCGGCGCCTTTCTCGCGCCCGGCGTCCATCTGGACCTCGAGGGCGAAGCCAACGACTATGTCGGCAAAGGTCTGAGCGGGGGCGAGATCACCATCCGGCCCTACCGCCGGGCGGCCTACGCCGATGCGACCCATCAGCACCTCATCCTGGGCAACACGGTGCTCTACGGCGCGACCGGTGGAAAGCTCTTCGCGGCGGGACAGGCCGGCGACCGGTTTGCCGTGCGCAATTCGGGCGCGATCGCCGTGGTGGAGGGCGCTGGTAATCACTGCTGCGAGTACATGACCTCGGGGATCGTCGTCCTCCTCGGCCGGGCCGGCCGGAACCTTGGCGCCGGGATGTCGAACGGCGTCGCCTATGTGCTCGACGAGGGGGCGACACTGCACGAGCGGGTGAACTTCGACATGGTCGACGTGATGGACCTCGACCCCGAAGACGAAGAGGTGCTGCGGCGCCTGGTGCGAGAGCATGAGGAAAAGACGACGAGCCCGCGCGCCCGAACCGTCCTGGTGGAATGGGAGCGTTTCCGCCCGTTGTTCCGGAAGGTGGCGCCCAAGGGGGCCGAAGCCTACCTGGCCGCCACCCGCGCGGCATACCTGGAGATCTCGGCGCCCGAGCCTGAGCTGACACTCGCTCGCCGAAGCGCGTAGCGGTTAGCTTCCGGGCGCCATGACCTGGCGCCTCACCCGCTTCATTGTGATCGTCGGCCTGCTGCTGGGCGCAGCCCCATCGGGACTGCGGGCCCAGGGTAGCCGCCCGGGTTTGGGCTTCGAGTTGGGCTATTCCCGCGCCAGCTTCGCGCCGGGTGGCCTGACGGGGGCCCGGGAGGGAAGTCTGATCGGCGGCTTCATCAGCCAGCGAATCAGCGGACCGCTCAGCGCCCAGGTCGAGCTCCTGTTTACGACCAAAGGCGGAGCACTCACGGCCGGCACGCCGGTCGGTCCGGCTCCGGCCGCCGTCCAGACGGTATACGTCGAGATTCCCTTGCTCGCGAGGGTCGTTCTGCCACTCGGCCGCCGGGTCAGCCCAGTCCTGCTTGGCGGCGGCTCATACGCCTTGTCCGTGGGCTGCGAGTTCCAGGCTGACGTTCCGGGAGCGTTCGCCCAGACGCGCTGCGATCAGCCGGGCACCGGACTCCAGCTGGTCAAGTCCGATATGAGCGCGATCGTGGGCGGCGGCGTCGAGTACCGCTGGCGAAGCTCGACAGTGCGGCTCGAGCTTCGTCGGTTCATCGGACTGCGCAACGTGGTACAGGGAAGCGCCGGTAAGAATCGGGTCTGGGTAGCGCTCTTCGGCATCACGTTCTGACTCGGACCGCCCCACCAGGAAGATCCGGAAGCACCCACCCAATCGATCAGGCGCGCCGCTCGGCCCGGCCCATCTCCCCCGGCTCTCCCAGGGGAGGGAGGCCGACCGACTCCTTTTCCGACCGCAGCACAATCTGGGTACGGGTTCGAATGACGCCGGGACCGCCTTTGAGCTGCTCGGTCAAGAAGCGATCGAGGTCCGCCGGCCCTCGGCAGCGGACCTTGAGGAGGTAGTCATCCTCACCGGTTACATGATGACACTCCTGGATCTCGGGCAAGGCCGCCACGCGGGCGAGGAAGGCTCGTCGATGGTGGCCGGTCTCCAGGGTGACCGCGACAAACGCCAGGAGCGGAAAGCCGACCGCCTCGGGATTGAGCAGGGCGGCATAGCCGCGGATGACGCGGCGCTCCTCCAGCCGTTTGACTCGCTCAGCGACCGCGGGCCCGGTGAGGCCCACGCGGTCGCCGATGCGGGACCATGCTTCGCGGCCGTCATCGAGCAGGGTGGAGAGGATCAGGGCGTCGATTTCATCCATGAAGGTACCATAACGATTCGATAGAGATCGATGGTTTCTGCAAAGGTGCCGTTGGCGGTTAGGCGCTTATGCAGCAAAATAGTCGCAATAACATACTTGACACACCCAGGTGAGTGTGCTATCTTAGGTGCATGACACACACCGTCGCCGCCCCCACTACCCTCGCAGGTGCCATTAAGTACTTCGCCAACAAGGACGTGGCGCTGGACTTCCTTGTAGCTCTCCGCTGGCCCGAGGGCATCTATTGCCCGCGCTGTGCCTGCACGGAGTACTCGTTCCTCAAGACCCGCCGCATCTGGAAGTGCAAGGGCTGCCAGAAGCAGTTTTCCGTCAAGCTGGGCACGATCTTCGAGGATTCGCCCATCGGCCTGGACAAGTGGCTGCCAGCCAT
>Ga0137403_10002548_pt1 | contig 22269 bp, 17 predicted proteins | sample CZOMad2_1_16fung_FD_122057 | JGI IMG/M metagenome (GOLD analysis project Ga0137403, IMG submission 122057) | Vadose zone soil fungal communities from Angelo Coast Range Reserve, California, USA - CZOMad2_1_16fungal (Hybrid Assembly) | ecosystem: Environmental > Terrestrial > Soil > Vadose zone...
AGGCTATTACTGGTCGAGGATGACGAGGGGATCATCAGGTTCCTCGAAAAAGGACTGCGCGAGGCGAAGTACGCAGTCGATGTTGCCCGAGACGGAGAGGACGCGCTTTATAAAGCGTCCCTGAATGAGTACGACATAATCATTCTGGACATTATGATTCCGGGCCGGGACGGTCTGGAAGTCTGTCGGGAACTCCGGAACCGGGGCTCGAAGGTGCCGGTGATCATGTTGACTGCACGAGACGACGTGCGGGATCGGGTTCTGGGGTTGGATGTGGGCGCCGACGATTATCTGACCAAACCGTTTCAAGTGTCCGAGTTGCTCGCCAGACTGCGAGCATTGATGCGCAGAGGGCAAGCCCTGACATCAACCGTGATCGAGATTGGCGACCTCCGCATCGATACTTCAGCGCAGACGGTCAATCGTGGTGGTCGGCTGCTGGCGTTGACCGCCAGGGAATATGCACTAATCGAATATCTGGCGCGCAACGCAGATCGAGTTATTAGTCGCGCTGAACTAATAGAACACGTCTGGAACGAGCGGTATGACTCTTACTCAAACATGATAGACGTACACATTAATCACCTCAGACAGAAAATCGATCGCGAATCAGACCAGCCTTTGATTCATACGCGGAGAGGCGCAGGTTACATCTTATCAATGACGGCGCCCGGCGCTGCGGTGGATTCTTGAGATCTCCATGGCCCGAAAAATAAAGATCGCGCTACAGTCGATGCGCGCCAAGCTCACTCTGTGGTACACGGGAATCCTGGCGCTCGTCCTGATCGCATTTGCCGCTGCCACCTACATCTATCTGGTCAGAGCCAGCGCGCAAAAAACTGACGATGCTTTAATGGGCTCGTCTGACCTGGTCGTCGCCAGCCTGAAATCAGAACTGGGTGAGGGGACTGAGCGGGGAACTCAAACCGTACGCGAGGTTGTCGATGACTTTCGGTTTAGAGATCGTGAGGTAGTTGTATTCGATGACAGTCATCAGGTGGTTGCGTCCAACGGGCCTCGGGAGCCAGAACGGAGTCCGAAAGCCTGGCCAAGACCGGAAGCATTTGCCAACCTTCCTGGCCTCACGGCAAACGCGGGACGGGCCTGCTCGACCTTATCCATCGGTCACGGCATCCGGTTTTGCGGGGTAGTACTGCAAAGCGCTTCGGGAAATTTCGTGGTGGTCACCGCAAAATCTCTGTTTGAAGAAAAGGAAACTCTCGAACAGGTGCGGACCGCTTTTGGAATAGCAATTCCCATCGCGCTCGTCCTCGCCAGTCTGGGCGGGTTCCTGCTGGCCAAAAGAAGCCTCGCTCCGGTGGCGGAGATGGGAGATCGGGCGGCGCGAATTTCGGCAAACAACCTCCACGAAGGGCTTCCGGTGAAGAGCGAACAGGATGAGGTAGGCAGACTCGCAATGATCATAAACGATCTCCTGTCACGCTTAGACCTATCGTTCGAGCAACAACGCCGATTTATGGCTGATGCCTCACACGAGCTGCGAACTCCGCTATCAAGTGTACTTGGCGAAGCCGAAGTTGCTTTGTCCCGTGCGCACCCAAACGAAGAGGAATATCGACAGTGCCTGAATGCGGTTCATAACGAAGGCAACAGAATGTCGAGGATTGTTGCTGACTTACTTAGCTTGGCGCGAGCAGACTCAGGACAATATCCAATCAAACAAACCGACTGTTCGCTCGGATCGCTGATCGAAGAGTGCGTTAGGCCACTCAAACATCTTGCTGAGAAGCGCGGCGTAGCGCTTTCTTTCATGACTCCGGCGACAGACGTAGTCGTGAAAGGCGACGCCGAGCTTCTGCGCCGGTTGTTCATGAACCTGCTCGACAATGCGATCAAATATACGAGTTCAGGCGGCACGGTCAGGGCAGCTCTTTCTCAAGATCAATCCGAGTGCATATTCACAGCCCACGACACGGGCCGAGGCATCGCCGCCGAAGCCCAGCCACATATATTCGAGCGCTTTTACCGAGACGATAAGGTTCGCCAACGGAATGCCGACTCTGAAGGAAGCGGCGCCGGTTTGGGACTGTCAATTTCACAATGGATTGCGAACTTGCATGGCGGACGAGTTACCCTGGACGAGTCATCCGAACGAGGAAGCACATTTTCTGTTCGGCTCCCTAGTTCACAACTCGTTTAATCAAACCTTAATCCGCAATTCTCTATGATTGCTTCAGGTTGCTGGCGGGTTGGGTAATCGCTGGTTGTCTGGAAAGACGCCGAAAGAGATCTCCGCGCTAGGCTTTAGAGAAATCGCAAACTGATAGCCTTGTAGAATCAACGCGTAAGAAGGAATGTCTAATTCGATGAATCGCATGGCAGCACTTACAGCGCTGGTTCTGATGATTGCTTTCGCAGGTCGTGCGCAGTCACCATCCGCGCGTTTTTCAGTCTCAGGCGTAGTCCAGGATCAGGCGGGCGCTGCCATTGTCGGCGCGCGCGTGGAATTAGCGGCTGCTAATACTACCGGAGTGCAGTCCACGACTACCGATCAATCGGGGCGTTTTGAATTCAAGCGGATCGCTTCCGGCGCATATCGACTTCAAGTCTCTTCTCCAGGATTCGAATCTACTAACCTCGATTCTGCCAGTCATAACGCAATCCAAATGAGAGCATCAGGTTCTTGCGGGGATGATATACACCTGATCAAAGGCGGTGTTAATATTCCGGATTTGAGCCGCCGTGGGTACAACAACAATCTCAACTCCGCCGGCACCTTCTACTTCTCAACCTTGGCCGACTATGTCCAAGGTCGTCCGTTCTCATTCGTGCAGCAACAAGGGAACGGCCACATCGGACTGCTGGTCGTACTTGCATCCATTCCCTCGGTCACTCTAGCTCAGCAGTTGTCAGCCGATAAGGTGCCACCGGTTGTCCGTCAAGCCTATGAAGCAAAGTTCTCCGGCGTGCGAAGGGTCGAATGGAAAATCAAGAGTGATCACAATTATGAGGCGGAGTTCAAACGGAATGGTGTTGAAGTCGCCGCTAAGTTTGATGCAGACGGAAAGTGGCTGGAGACTGAAACCACCATCGCCCGCGCCAAACTGCCGGCGGATGTTCGCGCGACGATCTCCAAAAAATTCGGCGGTTACAAAGTCATTGAGACGCAGAGTGTCGAGCGCTTTGATCAGAAGCTACTTCTGTATGAAGTGCATCTTGAAAACGTCAAAGAGGTTCTGAAAACTTTATTCGAAGAGAACGGAACGCTCCTCTCGCAAAGTTCTAAACCGAAGAAGCGCGCATAACCCAAAGAAGGTGGCGGATGAAGGAGTCTTATCTTGCTCAAACGAAAGTAGACAATGATCGCAGCGCGCCCTTTGCGCTGCTGTCACTAGACCCAGAACGCACATACAATGCAGATTAGAGGAATCATTTTATGCGACCATTTTATTTAGCTCTTGTAGTGACCGCAGCATTTGCGACGTTAGCGTCTATGGGGTTGGCACAGCAAACACCCACCGCAGGTCCTAATAAGATCATAAAGACCGTCAAGGTTGGCGGCGAAGGCGGATTCGACTATATCTTCGCGGACGTCAAAGGACGACGCTTGTACACTCCGCGCGGTGGCGCGAAAGGTCATCTGGCAGTTTTCAATCTGGATACGCTTGAACCGGCAGGTGAGATTGATAATGTCAGCGCCGGAGGCGCCACGGTTGATCCCAAATCGCATCACGGATTCTCGACCACCAAGCCGATCACCATGTGGGACTCGACGACTTTGAAAGTGATCAAGACTATTGAAGTCGGTGGCCGACCCGACGGGATCTTGTTTGATCCGTTCAATGAACGTGTTTGGGTGCTGAGCCATCAGGCTCCATTCGCCACGGTAATCGACGCGAAGGAAGGCACCGTGGTTGGGACCCTGGACCTGGGAGGCGCACCCGAACAGGCCGTGAGCGATGGCAAAGGCACGATCTACGTGAACATCTCTGACAAGGCCAACATTGCCGTGGTTGACGCGAAGAACATGACCGTTACTGCGCACTATGTCGGTAGCTCGAAAGGCCGCAGCGGCAGCGGCCTGGCTTTGGACGCAAAGAATCACATTCTCTTTGCGTACTACCGCCAGCCGTCACCGGTGGTGATCATTGTCAATGCCAGGGACGGTAACATCATCAACACTCTCCCAACCGGGGCGGGTGTGGACACCGTCGCGTTCAATCCCGCTACCATGGAAGCCATCAGCGCGGAAGGTGGCGGCACGATGACGTTCATTAAGGAGAACAGTCCCACGAGCTTCGTCGTAGAGCAGACGCTGCCAACGATGGCTGGCGCGAAGACGCTGGCCCTCGACACAAAGACGAATCATGTGCTCACCATGACCGCGGAGTTTGGGCCGCCTCCGGCTAACGCCCAACCCGGACCGGCAGGAAGGCCCGCGCGTGGTCCCATGTTGCCCGGTTCGTTTTCGATTCTGATGGTAGGCAAATAAACCTTACCGGAAAGACTTCATTTGATCTATTTCCCAACAATGCTAACGCCTACACTTCGACGGCAGTGTGCCTCAAAAGGCCCTCCGCCATCTGGCTACGCGCTGAGTTGCTGGTACCCAACCCCAACATTAGGACTCGCTTTCGATTGCTTATTACGTTTGATTTATCTAGGGACTGGTATCGCATGAGAATACCTTGGGCCTATTCCTAAATGGCAGGTTCAGATCAGGCTAACTGATGACCGCTAGTCCAATCCTCAAAAGATAATGTCGAAGCCGCCGCTGAAAAATCGATGGTAAGAAGCGAAGAACTCACCGAAGTGTAGGTCAGCGGTATTAGCATGCACGTCGCGCGGATTGAAGTGATTGGTTGCGTTGAATACTCGCAGAGACAGTCGCACGCCATACTTCTTGGTTAATTGAAACTCTTTAGCTATTTCGGCGTCCAGTGAGAGGAATTTAGGAAAGCGTGTCTGATCCGAATTGCGGAGGCCGACGAAATTCTGTTCGGCGTCTCGGACTGAATACGGGAAGCCTGAACGCACCTCGAAGATGGGAGCTATGGTAATCCGCCGCGGTAAATTGATTGTGCCCCATGCAAGAAATCGGTTCGGCACGTCGAATGGAAGGTTGGAATACTGGTTTTGCCGGATCACGGGCGCACCAAAGTCTCCGAAGTAGCTATTGAAATCATTGAGGTCCCCGCGCGCGCGCGATCGCACGTAAGAAACAAAGAATTGGTCCTTACGAGGCAGGCGGAGACGCGCGGTCAATTCGAGCGCGCGGTAAGTGGCCTGGCCGGCGGAGCGGAGCACAATGCCGCTTCGACCCCTGAAGTCCAGTTCGGGGTTGACGATGTAAATATGATTTGTGCGACTGCCGGTCAGATTTGCACGCAGATCGAGCCAACGCGTAACAATCTGGTTCAACTGAACATTCCACTTAAGATTTTCGGGCACGAAGCCGGCTTCGCTGCCACCTCGCTTTCTGAAATCAAGGGGCTCTACCGGCGGGGTGTCCACTAAGACATTCACAAAGTGATGGCTCTCGATTACCGTCACGCCGTCGGCGGCATACTGGGTTACTACCCGCGACGGATAGCGTCCAAAGCTACGAATATTAAGGGGAACTTTGTCGTAAAAAAAACCGAAGCCGCCGCGCAAGACAGTTCGGTCACTCTTAAACGGCGACCACGCAAAACCGGCGCGTGGCGCGAGATTGCTTTCCTTGCCAATCCTTTGATCTTCGAACCGCAGCCCGAGGTCAAAACTTAGATTTGGACGCAGCAGTAGCCGATCCTGCGCAAACCCGACGTACTCGCGGTTCTCGGCTTGGATGGGCCGAACTCCCTTAAAAACGATTCGCTCGGCGAGCGTATCGTCCTGCCGAACAATATTAACCGGGCGCGCGGAATAGTTGAGGAGGCTGTCGACGTTGTTGAAGTCGAAGCCCACCTTGATCTCGTGCCCCGCGCCCAGGAAGTGTTTGACAGGAGAACTGTAGACCTCGAACAACTCCAGCCGGTGTGAGTGTCTTGCCTGGGTCGCGAAGTAGTTTCCCTGCTCCACGGTCGGAGTCAGTGTTTGTTCGCTCTCACCCTGCCCCCAGACGTCGGCGTCAAATCGCTTGAACGAAAAGGCAGATTGCAATAGTCCTTCTCGCACCTGATAGCGGTCGCGAACAGTAACGACAAAATCTTTTTGCTTGTAGTTCGGTGTTACGGGTTGCGGTCGGAAGAAGTCCAGGTTGACAAATTGATCGCGCTGAGGGAAATAGCCGAAGGTGAAAGTCTGCGTGTGGCGATTGCTCAGGATCAGGTCGAGTTGCGAGAAGTAGCTCTGTGATTCGCTTTTCGTTTCATTAACAGGAAATGGCAGGCCGCGCACGGGCTGCTTGGCGATAGAATACGAGGCCGATTGGGACAGGAATAGCCGATCTTTGATCAGCGGGCCATTGAAGTTCACCCTGGGTGTGTCTTCGGCAACACCGCGGATGTGTCCGCCCTTGAAGCGCAGATCAGGAAGGAAGTCATTGACCTCGAAATGCCAATGGTCTTTGCCACGGCGGGTCTCGACGGCAGCTACCCCACCGGTAAACGCACCGTACTCTGCGGTGTAAGGATGCTGAAATACTTGTACTGATTCAACTGAATCAATCGGCAAATTCAGCCTGAAGTTTCCGCTGGCAGGGTCAGAAGCGTTGAGACCGTTTACCAGCAACGTGCTCTGCTGCTCTGTTGCTCCTTCAATGCTGATCTCGCCAGTTGATGAGCGCACCACACCAGGGATTAATGGCAGCGCCTGATCGACGCGTGCGGCAGCGAGGGGTAGGCGTTGAAGCGATTGGCGTTGCAGAATACCCGCTGCCGTTGAGGCGCCCGCCTGGACATTCGTCGCTTCCTCCGAGGGTGCGGAGACGGTTACGCTTCCGTTTACTGTCCCAACCATAAGCGAGACTGCTATGTCAGTTACCCCGCTACCTTTGACGACAACGTCGGTTCGGTTGAAAGTTTCAAACCCTGGACTCTCGACGCGGAGCGTATAGTCGCCAGGTATGAGGGTATCAGGGAACTTGGCGACACCCAGCTCGTCGGTCGACGCAGTAATGGAAGCCTTTGCGTTATTGTTGGCGGGGCTAAGAGAACAAACAGCACCGGATACTCCGCGTTGCTGCGCGTCGGTAACCAAAACGCGCAAGCCTGCGCTCCCGTTTCGCGGCTGAGCAAACCCACCGCCAACAACCAATACGCAGAACAGCGCTAAAAGGGAGCAATGCTTGATAAAACGACTGGGGGACATCGGCCTTGGCATTCGTAAATTACTTTAAATTTATCCGCTGACAAAGAGATTCGAGAATGACCGATTACACGAGAGCCAGAACTATTATCGCCGCTCAAGTGTATACACAAAAGCAGACTGAGGGGCGAGTGAAATAACCAGCTTTTCCCTCCCATCAGGGCCGCCGCTGGGAGTGATACGCCAGTCCACACCTTTTCCGTTCGTCCCACGCATCATACAGCCGTCGGGCGTCGGGGGGTAGTCTGGCGAGGTTGATAGAAGTTAGAATGTCGTGCGCGAACAAAGGATCCTGGCCGAGAATACCAATGAATTCTTTGTCCCGCAGGCGACGAGCACAGCTGATGTTTGCACCGACCGAATAAGAGTTCTGACAGATGCCATTGCGACTCAATCTTCAGTGGAAAGTCCTGCTCCTGGTGGCCGGCACGATGGCCGCAATCCTGCTTGCCTCAACTTATCTGCATGGGCTAATTACGAAATCATTGAGCGAGGAATACCGGTACAGTAATGCCATTCGACAGGTTGCGACCGTGGCGCGACGAACTCAGACCTACAACTATTTCCGAAGTCCAGACGATCTCCTCCAGGAAATCGAATTCCTGAGCAACGCGCGACCTGAGTTCAATCAAATTGATGTTTACCAAACTGTGGCGGGCGGCGAAAAGCTCGTCGCCACGACCGCTCCGAACGCACCACGCCTCCCTTATCTAAACGATCAATCAAAGGACAATGAGCTCGGCGAGATGGAACACCCACTTCCCGACGTGACGACAATGGAAGTCGAGCGCGGCGGTCAACGCCTGTGGGTGATCACGGTGGCGATAAACGACAGCGAAGACAAGGGTTTCGTCAGTGCTATGGTGCAGAAAACCTCGCCGACCAATTTCATAACTCGCCTCCAGTTTCAACAGAACCTGGTTCTCGCCGGCGCATCGGTTGTGTCCATCGCGCTCTTGTACCTTCTCTTCGCAATCTTCTTTCGTCGTCCTGCACAGGACATTGCGTCGGCGATGGCCCAAGCCGGCACTGGCGATTTATCAGCGCGCGCCGCGGTACGCCGAGATGACGAACTCGGTACAATAGCAAAAGGTTTCAATCGAATGATTGATGAAATCCGATCGCGTGACGAAGAACGTGAAGGACTGTTGTCGCAGGTCAGTGGCTTCAACCACGAACTGCAACTTAAAGTTGAACGCGCCACCACGCAATTGCGTGCTTCAAACGAGGCTCTTTCCGAAGCGCAGCAGCGTCTGGCGCGATCTGAGCGCCTGGCGGCCGTAGGCCAGATTGCTGCTTCCCTGGCTCATGAAATTGGTACTCCGCTTAATACCATCTCAGGCCATCTGGCACTCCTCGCGCGCAAACATCCTCACGATCAGGACACGCGGCGGCGCGTCGAAATCATCAACTCGCAAATCGATTCTGTGGTGAAGAGCATCAGGAGTCTGCTGGCCCGGACTCAACGGCCGCGACCCGAACTTCAGCCACTCGATCTTAATGCGTTGATCCGGGAGTTGCTGTGGCTAGTCCAACCCACACTCGACGCGCATGACATATCGGTCATCGTCAATCTTGATAGCGATTTGCCCCTAATCCCGGGTGATCGCGATAGCCTCTTGCAGCTCTTTCTTAATCTGACAAGTAACAGCATTGACGCAATGCCAAAGGGTGGCGAGTTGGAGATTACGACCCGATTCGATCGGATCTCCCGTAGCGCGGAACTACTGTTCTGCGATAGTGGCGTGGGCATCGAGCCGTCTGCAGTTGAACATCTGTTCGAACTAATGTGGACGACGAAAGAGGCTGGAAGTGGCTTCGGTTTGGCCATCGCCCACGAGATTGCAATCGAACATGGTGGAAAAATCGAGATAGTTCCTAAACAACACGAGGGCGCCGCGTTTCGCCTATCCCTTCCTCTTTCTGTCGACGCCGTGCCCGCTCTGGAGATTGTAACGGATGCTGCCTGAACAACCCCGTCTGATGATCGTTGACGACGATCCAGTCACTTGCGAAATGCTGTGCGAGGTCTTCGCGGCAGAAGGTTTTGCTTCGCGTTCCGTGCAGAGCGGCGATGCCGCTGTGTCATTGCTTGCCGACGAGCCGATGGACGTCCTCGTGAGCGATATTCGCATGAAGACACCCTTTGATGGTTTGGCCTTGCTCGATCATGTGCGGCAACAATACCCGCACCTGCCGGTGGTTCTGATGACGGCGTTTGGGTCAGTTGACACAGCTGTCCGCGCGGTAAAGCAAGGTGCGTTCGATTATGTAAGTAAGCCTTTCGACATTGACGCACTGGTGGCGACTGTGCGGCGGGCGCTGCTGGCGAAATCAATCGCAGCACCGGAGCGTCCCATCGATGCCGCTGAGCAATACGCGCCGGGCTTGGTGGGACGCACGCCGACAATGCTGGACGTGTACAACATGATTGCGCGCGTCTCTGACTCGCCTGCGTCGGTGCTGATCACTGGAGAATCAGGAACCGGCAAAGAATTGGTAGCGCGGGCGATTCATATGCATGGCGAAAGGCATCTGGCGCCGTTCGTTGCGGTGAACTGCGGCGCGCTCACAGAAACCCTGCTCGAATCAGAATTGTTCGGGCACGTGAGAGGATCCTTTACCGGCGCGGTGGCAGACAAACTCGGGATATTTGAACAAGCGCAGGCCGGCACTGTCTTCCTTGACGAGGTCAGTGAAATGAGCACCGGGTTACAGGTGAAGCTTCTGCGAGTTTTGCAGGAGCGCGAGTTAGTGCCCGTGGGGGGCAGTTCACCAATTACTGTGAAGGCCCGGGTCATAGCCGCGAGCAGTCGAGATCCAGAGACATTGATGTCGAGTGAGACTTTTAGGCATGATCTGCTTTACCGTCTTAATGTAATAAACATTCAGCTACCGCCTCTCCGGGAGCGTCGCCAGGACATCCCTTTGCTCGCTGCGCACTTTCTGCGAAAGCATACTTCCAACAATCAAACGCCTCCGCGACTAGATGACGCCGCGCTCTCATATCTCAGCAACTATCCGTGGCCCGGTAACGTTCGGGAACTAGAAAACGCAATGGAGCGCGCGATTACCCTTAATCAAAGCGGACCGATCACGGCTGCGGATCTGCCGCGAAAGATCTTCAAGCCCGTGGCTGAGGCGCCGCCTGCAGCAACTGATGGAATCGCGCCCTTATTCGCTGGCTTACCGTCCGCCGAAGAGGTGCAGCGACGCTATCTGTTGCACGTGTTGGAGGCGACCGGCGGCAACCGAAAGAGGGCGGCCGAGATTCTTGGCATCAACCGCAAGACACTGTATCGCATCGCGGCGCGCTTTGAGATCGATCTCCCGGGAGGAGCCGAAAAGGTCCCGTCTGAGTAGTCGATAACTACGGTTTGTCTCGAGCCTGACTAAGCCTAGTTGAACTCAAAAAGCCCCACTTGATACAAAATGCCTCACCGGCAAAGCCACACGACCGCTCTTCCGACGCCCCACGGTTACCCATGTCATCGGTTAAGTCAGGTTTCCCAATCATTTTGATTGTCGCGCAACACGGCATGCTCTTTGCCGTTGATCGAGCGAATTAGTTCACCAACTCAGCGCAAGCGATATTGATCCGAGACGATCGTTCTTGAGAGCATTGGGTAAGCGACTCGCGTATGGCCTGGTAATAGCTGGACTGGTATGCAGTGCCGGCGCCGGTTGCCGATCCACGCGCCTCGCAGACAGGACCACCGATCCCTCAGAGCAGAAGCGAGCAGCCACCTCGAGCAACGGTTCGGAAGCATCACCCGTGACGTGGAACGAAGTAGCCAGCGCATACGAACGCTTGCTGGACTACGCCTGCCTCTATGAAAAGGAAGAGCGAGCTATCTCGGACGGTGAGAAGCAAACAATCCGCCTGTCCTTCCGGAAGCCTCTGGACGTTCGATTGGAGTGGCTGAACGATCAGGGTAGAGTCGATCAAGCGGCCGTCTATCGACAGGGCTTTAACGATGGCAAAGTACTCGCGCGCCAAAGCGGCTTGCTTGGTGCGCTCGCTGGCAAGCTACGGCTTGATCCAAACGAATCCCTTGCCCTGTCCGATTCGCGGCACCAAATTACGGAAGTGGGCCTGGGCAAGATTATTGAGCGCGCGCTAAAGGACACTGCGAATTCTCATATCGGTTCTCATTTCGTAGGCGAAGAAACGCTGGACGGCGGACCTTCTTATAAGTTCGAATTTACGGCAACTGGTGACGAGGCCGTCGGTGGATTGGACGCCGCGCGCAAAGCCTTAATCTGGGTTGATCGAGAATTGAAGTTGCCGGTCAAGATCGAGCTTTACGACGCAGCGAACACATTGCTGGAACGCCACAGGTTCAAACAGTTAAGCATCAATCAGAAACTCAGCGACAAGACTTTTACGTTATAGCATGCAGCCAAAAGTTTCACGGCTGATCAGGGAATGAGCAAGCGTTGAAAAAAATCTTAATGGCCAGGAACGCTCTGCGGCAATTGCGGCACCGCTTCAACCGTCCCTTCATGGTGATGTTTGAAACTACCCTCCACTGCAATATGAAGTGCGGCTATTGCGCTATCTGGCAGAACCAGCAGCCTGAGGATCGCGCCGTGCGCGATCGGGTCTTCGCGCGGATGGATGAGGCGGCGGAGTTCGGTGTCTTTGCGTGGAGCTTTTCGGGTGGCGAGCCCTTGATGAATCCGAACATGCCCGACTATATCGAGTATGCGGCGCGCAAAGGCTTCTACACCTCGATGCCCACCAACGGTTTGGCGCTCAAGAAATACGCCGAAGCATGCGTCAAGCTGGATCAGTTGGAAGTATCCATCGACACGCTCGAACGTGAGAAGTTTGCGCAGCGTCGCGGCATTGACGGTCTGCCGACTATCCTCGACGCGCTTGACTATATCAAAGGCAGTCTGCGGCACAACACGATCCAAATCAACGCGGCTGTCGATCTTGAAAACCTCGACGATCTTCCGGCCTTGGCTGAGTACTGCGAAGAGCGCGGCTTTCTGCTGCACACCGAAGCCATCCACAACGTCGTGCGCACAACCTGGAAAACGGAAGACGTTGAAATGCGAGCAGAGGAGCTCGACCGGGTTGCGGCGTTTGTGACTGAATTAAAGAAGCAGCACAAATGCGTCCGCTTCTATCAGGACTATTTCAAGTTCTATCGCAACGATGGGTTTACCAGGAAGTTTCCCTGCCGCTCGGCGTCGCATCTCGTCAACATGCGGCCTGATGGCTCGATCCAGTTTCCCTGCGCGTTTGTCTCGCTCCATCGCGGCGCGCCTGAGATGAGCTTGCGCGAAATCTATGATTCGCCCGAAGTGAGAAAGATTATCCGGCAGTCACCAGAGATGTGGGACTTCTGCAAAGGCTGCAAGATTGGCTGCCCTTACGAAGTTTCGGCTTATCGGAACAGCCCGTTCACCGCGATTCGTGGGGGGCTCGACTTTCTTCAATTGAGTTAACGAAGGACGGCAACTTGGTCGCCAGGATCAAAAGCCTATCACCCATTGAGCTTGAGCGCGCGAAGCCCGCACCGGCGCCGCGCGAGATTGCTGTGCGCATGCTGGATTTGGTCAAGACTTACCGCGATGGCACCGAGGCGAACCGCGGTATCAGTCTCGAAGTGCAGCGTGGTGAAGTGGTGGCTATCGTCGGTCCGAATGGGGCGGGCAAAACGACCTTCTTGCGGCAACTCACAACCGAACTTCGTCCAACCTCAGGCTCAGTCAGCGTGTTTGGCGTTGATGCCCTGGCAGAGCCGCAGCAGGCAAAGCGCGCAATGGGAATAACTCCACAGGAGGCAGGCGTCTTTGAAAGACTGACGGTGCGCGAGCACTTCGAATTGTTCGCACATCTTAAACACCTGTCGAAACGCGAAGCTCGCGAAGCGGCGCGCGAAGTGATCGCGGAACTCGAACTGATTGGCGAGACAAACAAAAGCGTCGGCTCACTATCAGGGGGTCAGCGCCGGCGCATACTGATCGGTTTGGCGCTCCTGGGCCGACCGCCACTGCTGGTCCTGGACGAACCTACGACCGGGCTTGATCCGGCATCGCGCCGCGCCGTGTGGGGCGTGATTCGTCGAGCAGTCAACACGGGAACGACTGTCATTCTTTCGACGCACTACATGGAAGAGGCGGAGCGTTTGAGCGATCGGATCGCCGTCATTGCAGCCGGCCGCCTGATCGCCTTTGGCACGCTGGATGAACTCCTCACCCGGATGGACCGCAGCTATAGTCTCAGTTATCGCGACCCAATTGATCCTCTCAGCGACTTAAGAATTCGTTACTTTGCGAGCTTTGCTCAGGCACAGCAGCACATTGCCCGCGAACTGCTATCCGAGTATTCGATTGCGCGAGCTTCGCTCGAGGATGTTTACTTCACACTGACGGGCGAGCCCTTCGATAAGGATGAAACGGAGACCATTGGATGACCCGAGCGACCGACATCGTCTGCGTTTTTCGTATTCAATTTGCCGGCACGCGGCGCGAGGTTGGGCCGTTTCTACTGGCCGCGTTTGTCTTTCCCGCGGCCATGTACCTGTTCGCCAACGCCGTCGCCGGCGGTGACGGCGCGTCGCAACAGAGCCGCCTGCGTTTTCTCTCCGGCTCGATCGTCTTCTCGCTTTCACTGACTTCGATCAGTTGGCTGGGCTATCTCCTTTTGGAAAATCGTTTCACCGGACGGCTCAAGCTGTTCGCGACAATGCCGCTGGCGCCGTCCTCCTATGTTTTCGGCGTGCTGCTTTTCGCTGTGGCTCAGGCTGCGGTCAGCACAACGACGCTTCTGGTACTTGGACGTGTCCTCGGGGTTCAGATAAGTCCTAATTTTCTTCTGCTGATGATCGTAATTCTGTTGACGATCCTGTGTCTGTGCGGACTGGGGGTGATCGTCGCAGCGCGCGCGCGCAGCTTTAGCCAGGGTTCGCTTTTAACTGACACGCTGGGCGCGGGGCTTATCTTTCTGGCACCCGTTTACTATGCGCCGGAAATGATGCCGCGAGCGCTACGTGTGTTTGCGCAACTGCTGCCGACAACGTTCGCTGCGCGGGCTGTGCAGGCGACACTCGGAGGCGGACACGAGATTGGAAATGATTTGTTGGCGCTTAGCTTGATGGCAGTCGCCACGCTCGCGCTTGGTTTTAGATTAATGAAGTGGCGTGAGGACTGAATGATCTAGCGCAAGTTGATAATTTACGACGGCGAGCAGGATGCTCGCGAACCGCAGGCAAGGATGCCTGCGCTCCAGTGATATGAAGACTTTCTAACATGAAGATTCTGGTGCTCACGTTGTCATTCGGCTCTGGACATGTTCTCGCCGCACAAGCGGTCGCGGATGAGTTGCGCCGGCAAAGGCCGTCGTCGAATGTTCTCATTGTCGATGCGCTGGCTGTGTGCCGTTTGATTTTTCGAGCCTGCTACGAATGGCCCTACTGGCTGATGCTGCGACACGCGCCTGGTTTGTGGGACCGCTTTTCGACTGCGCGCGTCAATCAGAAGCATGAAGGCACCGCGCCCACCTGGGCCTTTCGAGCGGGTTGTCCGAAAGTGTTTTCAACTATCAAGAGTTTCAATCCGGATCTGATTGTGGCGGCCGAAATTGCCGCCTGCGAGATGGCCACCATCGCGCGACGTCTGGGCCTAACACGAGCGCCGATCCTGAGCGTGATCACTGACTACGAGTCCGAACCAATCTGGGTGCAGCCCGAAGTTGCGTTATTCACTGTTCCCGACGAGAGCGTGCGCACAGAAATGATCTCCTGGGGCACGCTCGCGGATCGTATTTCGATTTGCGGCATCCCAGTCGATCGGGCGTTCGATGTTCCGCACAATCCAAAGGCCACGCGCCTACGTCATGGAATTAGCGACAACGCTCCGATGGTGCTGTTAATGGGCGGCGGCATGGGGCCGACGCGAATGGATCAAGTCGTCGAACGACTGAGCGAAAGCAACACACCCATCCATATCGTGGCTGTGGCCGGAAAGGACAAACGCGCGCTGCGCCGGCTTGAACGCTTGCGAGTGAAAGCGCCAATATCGCTGCGAGTTATTGGCTGGACCAATGAAGTGGCAGCGTTGATGCAGGCAGCCCGTATCCTGGTGACGAAACCCGGCGGATTGACGATAGCGGAAGCGGCGTTGTGCTCGTTGCCGGTAGTCTTCTTCGATCCCATCCCGGGCGCGGAGTTCGTAAACGCTAAGCGAATGGTTGATGCCGGCGCCGCCGTGGTGACGCAGGGTCCAATGGAAACCGCGCGAGCTATTACCTCCTTACTGAAGGACGAAAAATCGACTGATGCGATGGCTTTGCAATCACAAACCATGGCGCGGCCCAATGCGCGGCGAGAGATTGCGTCCCGGGCTCTTGCTCTCTTAGAACCGGTTGCAGAAGCGGCGCGCAGGAGGACCGCCTGAAAAGCTCTTAGCCGAAAAGCACAACGAACGATGCGATTGGAACTTCCTATACTTGCGACGGGCTCGGTGGCGATGGCCGCCGCCGCACTCTATTACGCAACTGTCGCGGTGCGCTCACAGTGGTTGGGCCGCACGTACTGGCGCGGTCGCGGGGACCGGAACGCCGTGGCTTTGACGTTCGATGACGGCCCATCGCCCGACACCGAACGAATACTCGACGTCCTGGGCGCGCACGAAGCCAGCGCGACATTCTTTATGGTCGGACGCGAGGTAGAGAGCTTTCCGGGAATCGCACAGCGCGTGCTTGCCGAAGGACATGAAGTGGGTAACCACTCGTATTCGCACCCTTCTTATCTCTTTCAGAGGGCTTCGGAAACCGATGCTCAGATAAGACATACGCAAAGCATAATCGCCGAGACAACAGGGGTTAGACCGCAAATGGCCAGGCCGCCGTACGGTGTTCGCACACCTGCTTACTTCCTCGCCACTCGAGCTCTCGATCTTCAAACCGTGCAGTGGGACGTCGCCGGATTCGATTGGAAGCGAATCACGGCGCAGCGAATCGCGGACAACGTCCTGCGCAAGGCTCAGCCAGGATCAATCATCCTGCTTCACGATGGCGATAGTGCTGGTAAGAACGCTCGTAAGAATACGGTTGAGGCTTTGCCGTTAATAATTAGAGGACTGAGAGACCGCGATCTTCAGATCGCGCCTCTTTCTCGGTTGCTGCCTGAGAAAACTTACAACCTGACCAAAGTAAAGCGCATTCATGACTGAACCGCGAACCCCGATTCTGTTCCTGGATTTCGACGGCACCATCTCGCGGCGCGACGCAGTTGACGCCATTCTCGAAACATATGCCGATCCGCAGTGGCTCACCTTCGAAGAGGAGTGGCGTGCCGGGCGAATTGGATCGCGAGACTGTTTACGAGCACAGATGTCGCTGGTGCGTGCGTCGCGAAAGCAGATCGACGGATTACTTGATGAGATAGGAATTGACGAAGATCTGGTCCCTCTACTCGAAACGTGCGCCATGCAGGACATCCCCGCGCACATTATCAGCGATGGTTTTGACTATTGCATTCGTCGCATTCTCTCGGGCGCGAGCAAGAGAGTCGCCGCCCTGTTGCGGGGTGGTCGGGTCTGCGCAGCCCACCTTGAAAGTCGCGGTCATCTGTGGCGCACGGAGTTTCCTTTCTTCAATCAAACCTGCGGGCATGGCTGCGCGACTTGCAAACCAGCGGTGATGCGGCTCCTCAATAAGACTAATGCGCCGGCCATTTTCGTGGGTGACGGCTTCTCGGATCGTTATGCGGTCGAGAGCGCCGATCTCGTATTCGCGAAAGATGGGCTGGCCGAGTATTGCACCGAACAATCAATCGAACACATCCCGTATCAGAACCTTGGAGACGTGACTGCCCACATCGATCGTTGGTTGGCCGGACGAATGTTCTTAAGAGAAGAAGCACTGGACAGGGTCAGCGCCTGAGAAGGCCGACAGCAAAATCATGAGCACAGCTATCAACGAACTTGAGTTATTAACACCCGCGATGGACGAGCAGGAACTGCTTGAACTCGAGCGAAAGTATTGCTCGTGGGGAGACACAGTCCACTATCTCGATCCGCCTAAATTCTTCGAGCGGGCCGAAGGCCATTACCTCTACGATCGCGAGGACACGCCATATCTGGATCTGCAGATGTGGTATTCGGCCGCGAGTTTCGGCTACGGCAATCAACGGCTGAATAATGCGCTGAAAAATCAGATAGACAAGCTGCCCCAGCTTGCTTGTCAGTATCTACACTCGGAAAAAGTTGAATTGGCTGCCGCCATCGGGCGATTGAACGAGTCGAAGTTCGGCCTGGAAGGACGGGTGCATTTCAATGTAGGCGGAGCGCAGGCGATTGAAGACTCGCTGAAGATCGTGCGCAACTCGACAGGAAAAAATCTGGTCTTTGCGTTCATGGGCGGTTACCACGGACGCACTCTGGGCGCGTCAGCGATCACTTCGAGTTATCGCTATCGCCGGCGCTTTGGACACTTCGCAGACCGAGCTCACTTCGTACCTTTTCCATATTGTTTCCGCTGCCCATACGGGAAGAAGCCGGAAGATTGCGGCCTCTATTGCGTCGATCAATTCGCGAAAAATTTCGACACCGAATACAACTCGTTCTGGGATCCGAAGGCAGGCGAATCAGAGTTCGCGGCTTTCTATGCTGAGCCGATTCAAGCGACGGGTGGTTATGTCATTCCGCCGCGAGAGTACTTTCCGGCGCTTAAGAAGATCCTTGACGAACGTAACATTCTGCTGGTCGACGACGAGATCCAAATGGGCTTTTATCGCGCCGGGAAGTTTTGGGCCATGGAGAACTTTGATGTCGAACCGGACATCATCGTTTTTGGCAAAGCGCTGACGAATGGTTTGAATCCACTCTCGGGACTTTGGGCGCGGGAAGAGTTGATCTCGCCCGAAGTATTTCCGCCGGGTTCGACCCACTCGACCTTCTCTTCAAATCCGCTGGGCACGGCTGTCGGTCTGGAGGCAGTGCGAATGATGGAAGAAGGAAACTACGAAGAGATTACACAACGCAAGGGCGCTTATTTTCTGGCGCAGATTAAGGAGCTTCAGCGGCGCTATCCGAAAGTGATTGGCAATACGGACGGCATGGGGATGGCGCTTCGCATTGAGCTTTGCCAGGAAGACGGTTTCGAGCCCGACCGCGAGTTGACCGACAAGATGTTCGCCGAAGGCATGAAAGGCGATCTCGATGCCCGCGGGCGCCGCACCGGCCTTGTTCTCGATATCGGGGGTTACTACAAGAACGTGTTCACCCTGGCCCCGTGTTTCGACATGACGGAGGAAGAAATTGATATTGCAGTTGAACTGCTTGAGCAGCTAATTCGCCGCTGTGCTCCGGAAAGAATTTGACGTCACATTCATGCTGGCAAGCCTAATCGAACTGATCGAACGGACAGTGCTTCATATGGAGCCGCACCGCTCCGTGCGTTTCCTGAATGTATCCCCGCCGTGGGCGATCGAAGCGATGCAGCGCGCGCGCTTCCGGCGGACACTCCGGCTGGCGGCGGAACGTTCGTCGTTTTATCGCGAGCAGTTTCGCAAGCGTGGCATTGACGTGCGTCGTATCGAACATCCATCTGAACTGGGCGACTTCTACACTACCGGCGAAGACCTGCGTGAGCACGGCGCAGAAGCTTTTCTTACCGGCCGCGCCGATACGGCGTTTGAAACCACAGGCACAACGTCAGCCATTCCCAAGCGAGTATTCTTCTCGCAGCGCGAGTTGAGCGAGATGGGCCGCACCTCCGCGATTGGTCTTTATCATTTGGGTGTGCGCGCCGAAGATCGCGTCTTGAGTGCTTACGATTGTTCGTTCTGGGTTTCGCCGGTGGTCTTGCGGGTGGCCCTGCAATATTTGAAATGCTTCCACGTCGAAGCGGGCAAGATTCCGCCGCCGGAGTTTTACCAACGGGCCCGCGAATACAAACCCAATGTGATCTTCGGCGAGCCTTCATGGCTCATGCGCTTATCGGAGTTGGCGCGCGAACGAGGCGCGTGGCCGGTCAAGCTGCTTTTCGGTGGCGGCGAGAACATAACTGAAGAAGTGCGGCAGGTCATCGAAAGTGTTTGGGGCGCACCGCTTTATCTCAGCTACGGTCAGACGGAATCGTTCGGCACGCTCGGCGCGGAGTGCGCGCGCAAAGAGGGTTATCACCGCAACGATCTTTTCTTTTTCTTTGAGACGCCTGAAACAGACGCCGAAGGATATGGCGAGCTTGTCTACACGACGCTCGTGCGCGACGTGATGCCTTTGATTCGTTATCGATCAACCGACTTAACTCGATTGGTTGACGAGCCATGCGCCTGCGGCTTGTTTGCCAAGCGGATCGCGAAGGTCCGATCGCGTGTCGATGAAATGGTCGTGTGCGGCATGGGAAATGTAGGTCCGTGGGTGTTTGAGGAAGTCTTGCGCAATGTGAATGGGCATGGTGCGGACTGGCAGGCAGTGATCAAACACGACGGCAGGCGAGACGTTGTCGAGTTAAGCGTTGAGCTCGCACACGCCCATCACCAACCTGAGGTAGAACGTGCCGTACTCAACAACCTGCGGGTAGGATTTGCGGATTTCTGGAAGAATTATGAAATGAAGCTCTATGAGTTTCGTGTTATTGCGTGCGAGTACGGAAGCTTAAGGAATGGCAGGAAGTTGAAGAGGGTTGTGGATCAGAGGGAAATGGGCCCGCCGCGCGCCGTTTGAACCCGAAAGCCGGTACTTTGAAATTGAGATTTTAGAGTGGAAGACAACACAAATGCCTCTTGTGTTTATTCGTTCACTGGAATTTACCTACTGGACTAAATATCTTCTGCTACCGTTTGTGGTCGCCTCGGTTGTGGTGCTTGCACTATCGGGCAGGAAACGGTTGTCAGGATCCGGGGCCTATCTGATCCGGTTCGGTGCGGCTTTGTTAATCGCGATCACTATGGGACTCTATTTGGAGTCTCCCTGGCTGGCGACCGTTATGGTCTCAACGGCCACTGGTTTACTGTTCCGGTATTGGTAAGAGCAGATCGCAACGGTTTGGATTGCTTTTATGAACGCACTGCTTATCTATCCTGAGTTCCCCGACACCTTCTGGAACTTTCGTCATGCCCTGAAGTTCATCGGCAAGAAATCTGCCTTTCCGCCGCTCGGACTGCTCACGATCTCGTCGATGCTGCCTAAGGCTTGGAACCGGCGACTGGTGGATATGAACGTCCGCCCGCTCGCGACCGCTGATCTGGAGTGGGCTGATGTCGTCTTTGCCAGTGCGATGTATGTTCAGAAAGAGTCACTCAAAGAAGTCATCCGTCTATGTAAGGCTGAAGGGAAGACAGTTGTCATGGGTGGCCCCTATGCTTCGATGGGCCTCAACGATGCGATTGAAGCGGATCATGTTTTCGTCGGCGAAGTCGAGTCCACGTTTCCCGGGTTTTTAGATGATTTTGAGCGTGGCGAAGCGAAAGCGGTCTACCAGGCGCCCGAGCGACCGGCGCTTGCCCTGACACCGATTCCGGATTTCGCTTTGGCCGAACTCAGCCAGTACAGCGACATGTCGGTGCAGTACTCGCGCGGCTGTCCCTTCAATTGTGAGTTCTGCGACATCATCGAGATTTACGGCCGTGTGCCGCGCACGAAGAGCAATCAACAAATTGTCGCCGAGTTGGACGAACTGCTGCGGATTGGCTGGCGCGGCGAGGTCTTCATCGTCGATGACAATTTTATCGGTAACAAGAAAAACGTCCGGCTGCTGATGCCGGTGCTGGCCGAATGGTCAGCCCGCAACAAGTATCCTTTCTCGTTTACCACGGAAGCCAGCGTAAATCTCGCTGACGACGATGAGTTGCTGGAGCAGATGCGAACGGCCGGATTCAGACAAGTCTTTATCGGCATCGAGACGCCAGTGGTTGAAAGTTTGAAAGAGGCGCAGAAGGGCCAAAACACGCGTCGCGATCTGATTGACTCTGTGAGGCATGTGCAGAGTTACGGGATGGAGGTGTTGGGGGGATTCATCGTCGGCTTTGATAACGATCCGGACGACATCTTTGAGCGGCAGATGGATTTTATTCGTGAGAGCGCAATCCCGGTAGCAATGGTCGGCCTACTGGCTGCAATTCCTGACACCCAACTATGGCGGCGGTTGGAACGCGAAGGGCGGCTGAAGGGGGTCGAAGATCACACCGGAAGCAATACCGATTGCGTGCTCAACTTTGTACCCAAGATGGACGCCACGCGTTTGATTGAAGGTTACAAATCCATCATCCGAAACATCTATGGCCCGCGGGAGTATTACGAGCGCTCGCTTGACAGCCTTGGCCGCGTAACGCGCGCCGGTTCGCCGCAGATTGGCGAAGGTGGATTGAAGCGTGAAGACATCACCGCCTTTGCGCGCATCATCTTTGCACTGGGTGTGCGCGACAAGTCTCGCGGCGAGTTCTGGCGCTTCATGAGACGAGTTGTCTCGGAGCACCGAGATAAGATTGACGATGGTTTAATGCTGGCGGCGCTTGGCTATCACTTTCGGAAACTGACCGAGAGTTATTGCTATTAGGGGTGGTCTGCTGAATTAGGTCAATCATAGTTTGCGGGAACGCCCGGTCCTCAGCTTGAGCCTATGCCGCTCTGGAAACTGTGAGAATACAAAAAAGGAAATGCTCACCCGCTGTGTTACTACCGGGTGAGCGTTCTTCGTCAGTGGACTTGCGGTTTAGTAGCGGAGCAAGACTCTCAGAATGGTGCCGACGCCATTGAGAAAGACTTGGCTACGAACCCTCCTGAGGTGCTGCGGCCATCTCTAAACCGAGAACGTTTTGACGGTTTGCGGCTGCCAGAGAGGGCGATTACCTAATGACTCAGAGCGATCGAAATATCCTACGAGAACCGTCCCGCAAACGTCCCGCAGCGACATGCAATTCAGGCATTGCATGCACGGTATGCGTTGCATGCACGTTGATTCTTGCCGAGCGATTTTGTAAGTGTGTCAGAGCTATTTAGAAATGTCCTCTGGCTTAACTGAATAGAAATGTCCTCTTTTTGAGTTTAGTAAGTTTTGTC
>Ga0137403_10002549_pt1 | contig 22261 bp, 18 predicted proteins | sample CZOMad2_1_16fung_FD_122057 | JGI IMG/M metagenome (GOLD analysis project Ga0137403, IMG submission 122057) | Vadose zone soil fungal communities from Angelo Coast Range Reserve, California, USA - CZOMad2_1_16fungal (Hybrid Assembly) | ecosystem: Environmental > Terrestrial > Soil > Vadose zone...
GCGTGAAAAAGCGCAATCGCAACGCGCGTCCCCAAGTCGAACTGGATGGTGTTTTGCGCAAGGATATGCAAAGCGAGACGGATTTATATTTCAGTTACATCGTGCATGACGACCGCGATGTGACGGAATTGATCGAAAGCGATTATACGTTTCTCAACTACAGGCTTGCGCAGCATTATGGTTTGAAGAACCTCGACGTGGGCGGCGGCGAATTACGCAAAGTCACGCTGCCCCCGGACAGCCCGCGCGGCGGAGTTTTGACGATGGGAAGCGTTCTGGCCGTGACTTCAAATCCCACACGCACCTCGCCGGTCAAACGCGGTCTTTTTATTTTAGATAACATTTTGGGCACGCCCTCGCCGCCGCCGCCGGCCAACATTCCGCCGCTGGAAAATTCCGAGTCGGCGTTCACCAATCGCCAGCCGACCCTGCGCGAAGTGTTGTCCATTCACCGCGAGCAGCCGCTGTGCGCCTCGTGTCACAACCGGCTTGATCCGCCGGGGCTGGCGCTGGAAAATTTCAACGCGCTGGGAATGTGGCGCGACAAGGAATACGGCGAGCCAATCGAAGCCGCCGGCAAACTTATCACCGGTGAAACCTTTGACAACGTCCGCGAGTTAAAGCACATTCTGGCCACCCGGCATAAGACAGATTTTTACCGTTGCCTGACGGAAAAACTGCTCACTTATGCCTTGGGTCGCGGGCTGGAATTTTACGACGTGCAAACAGTGGATCAAATTGTGGATCAACTGGAAAAAAACAACGGCCATTTTTCCGCGCTCCTGACGGGCGTGATCGAATCCGCGCCTTTTCAGAAAAGCCGCGCTCCCGCTGCGGTTGCGGAAAATAAACCGCAAAAATCAGCGCAGCATCTTGCTGATGTGAACTAACACGAAAAAACTATGAGAACAAACAACGCTGTGGACGCAAACCTTGCCGCGCAACGCCGCGCCAGTTTCAGCCGCCGCCAGTTTTTGCGCGGTGTCGGCGCGTGCCTCGCGCTGCCCGCTTTTGAATCTTTTGTTCCCTGGAAATTGCTCGCCGCAGAAGCCATTGCGACCGGTGGCCTGGCAGTCACGGCCACGGGCGCGCCGCTGCGCACCGCGTTTGTTTTTTTCCCGAACGGCGCGATCCAGCCCAACTGGTGGCCGGACGGGAAAGGGACGGATTTCAAATTCAATGCCACGCTCCAGCCGCTGGAAGAAAGCAGGGAATATGTCCGCGTCCTCGGCGGTTTGGATCATCTTTGCGCGAATGCCGGGCCGGATGGCGGCGGCGACCACGCGCGCGGCAACGCGGTTTTTTTGACAGGCGCGCGGTTGAAAAAAAGCTCCACGGATTTGCACGTCGGCGTTTCCATTGATCAAGTCATGGCACAAAAAGCGGGGCATCTCACCCGGTTTCCTTCGCTCGAATTGACGTGTGATGACGGGCGAAAAACGGGCGCGTGCGACACAAATTATTCCTGCGCCTACCAATATAACCTGTCATGGAGTTCACCGACCACGCCCGTGCCGGCGGAATTCAATCCGCGTCTCGCCTTCGAGCGTCTCTTTGGAACGGGCGCGCCCGGCCAGCGCACGGAAAACAACAAGAACCGGCAGATGGCGCAGCGGTCAGTCCTCGATTTTGTTCTTGATGATGCGCGGAACATCCAGCAGCGGCTCACGGCGAATGACAGGGACAAGCTCGACCAATACCTGACCAGCGTGCGCGAAATCGAGGCGCGCATCCAAAGGTCGGAACTGCTTGGAATGCCCAAAGACCCGGCCATCGAGACGCCGGACGGCGTTCCGTCCGACCAGGCCGAATATGTCCAGATCATGTATGAACTGATGGTTCTGGCGTTTCAAACCGATTCCACGCGCATCGCCACGTTCTGCCTCGCGCACGACGGCGACAACCGCTCGTTCAGCCACATTGGAATTCCCGAAGGCCACCACGACCTTTCCCATCATGAAAACAATCAGGAGCGGATTGAAAAAGTCGCGAAGATTGACCTGTGGTATGCGCAGGAGTTCGCCAAGTTCCTGAAAAAATTGCAGGACGCCAAGGACGTGGACGGCAATTCCATTTTGCACAACTCGATGATTGTCTATGGCGGCGGAAATTCCGACGGCAACCGGCACACGCACACCAACCTGCCCATCGTGCTTGCGGGCGCGGGCGGCGGGCTGTTGTCCCCGGCCAGTTATGCAAAGTTCGACTCTGCGCCCGCCTGCAATTTATTTTTGAGCATGGCGGACCGGATGGGAATTCAAGGCCTGGACCGGTTTGGCGATTCCACCGGACGGCTCGCGAAAATCTAGCCGGGCTAAATATAATCCCCGTTTTTGAGACGAGCTTATGAGAATAAAACAGGCGGTCTGTTCAATCATCGTTGCAATCCCGATGGCTGTCTTGGCGCAGGAAACGCCGGAAGTCATTCATCTTTGGACCAACGGCGCGCCCGGATTTGAATCGCGCAAAGACATTCCCGAACTGGCGGCCAGTTACTGGGTGAAGAATATCAACAACCCATCGGTCACGGTGTTTCTTCCGCCCAAGGAAAAAGCGACGGGAGCGGCGGTGATCCTTTGCCCCGGCGGCGGATTTTCCGAACTGGATTTCATTCCCGAGGGCATCAACGCGGCGAAATTTTTCAACAGCATCGGCGTCGCCGCGTTCGCGCTGAAATACCGCCTGCCGCGTGAGACAAATTCAGTTTACACGATGGCAAATCCGCATGAAGACGGGCTGCGCGCCATGCGTCTGGTGCGCAGCCGTGCGGGCGAATGGGGTATTGATACCAACCGCATCGGCATGGTCGGCTTTTCGGCGGGCGGCGAAGTGACCTCAATGGTGGCGTTTGGAGATTCGGCCGGCATCACGAACGCGCCCGACCCGGTTGATCAAGTGAGCGCGCGACCGGATTTCATCGTTGAGATTTATCCCGGTGGCGGAGGAATTCCGCAAGCGCTTCCGGCAAATGCGCCGCCGGCTTTTCTCCTCGTCGCCAATGATGACAATCACACCGAAGCCGTTTTCAAAATTTTCGCCTTGTATCGCGCCGCGAAAATTCCAGTGGAAGTCCACGTCTTCGCCAAAGGCGGCCATGCTTTCAACATGGCGACCCACACAAAACTTGCGACCATCAAAGGCTGGCCGCAACGGTTGACTGACTGGATGGGCGACAACAACATTCTCGATCCCGCCGTGCCGGCGAAGGGTGTAAAATAATCCAGCCGTGAAATGTAAAATCCGGTTTGAACCCGCAAATAGCCTGTGGCATTCGTAAAATCGAAGCGCTAAAAATTCACGAAGTTATTTTCAAACCGAAATAACTTCGATCAAACCGCTTGGTGGAGCCGAGGGGATTCGAACCCCTGACCCCCACAATGCCATTGTGGTGCTCTACCAACTGAGCTACGACCCCGTCCAAAGCGAAGCCACAAAATAAATTTTTCGCGCCACAAGTCAAAACTTTTCACGCCGCCAGATGCGAATGAGATTGGACGCCCGCGCAAAAATTGAATAGCGTCTGCCCATGCGCGAACTTCCGCTTCGCATCGCGTTCCTGACGCATGAGCCTTTTTTCCCGCCGTCCGGCGGCGGTTCGGCGGAGGCCGTTTATCTCGTCGAAGAAATGGCGCGGCGAGGGCATGAAGTCCATGTTTTCTGCCCGCAAATCAGCGACGCGGAAAGTGTCGAAAGAAAATTCGGCATCAGACTTCATCAGTTCACAAAGTGGAAAATGGGACGTTACGCCCGTTTCCGAAATTTCAAATATCTGGCCTACCCGTTTTTTCTTGGGCGCATGGCCGCCGCCGCCGCGCGCGCGACTAAATTCAACCTGCTCTTTTCGCAGCACGCCATTTCGGCGGTCGCAGCGGGAAAATTGAAACGCAAATTGAACATTCCGGTCGTGATGAATTTCCCCGACCTGCTCACCGGCTTCATGGAAACATGGCCGCGCTATGTCGCGCCGCGACCGCTCGTCAATGCCCTCATGCGTTACGAAATTTCTTTGCCGTCGCGCTACGACGTTGACGCTGTTTTGACGGTTTCCGACGCGCTTGCGGATTATTTTTCCGCGACAGGTTTTCCGCCGGGAAAAATTCGCCCGATTTATTATGGCTACGACGCGAAAAATTTTCCTTTTCGGGAACGACCACCGGCAAAAGCAAAACCGCCGGTCGTTGTCATGCACGGCTCGTTCGACGCGCATCATTTAAGCAACATCGCTTTTGGCGCGATCCAATTTGTGACGCAGCATCGCCCCGGGACGATTTTCCGTTTTATCGGCAAACAGACGGACTCGCTTGAAAAATTTCTGCGCCGTGCGCAAAGGCAAATTCCAGATTTCAAATTTGAGGCGACCGGTTTTGTGCCTTACGCCGAAGTCTCAAAACATCTTGCCGATGCGAACGTCGGCATCGTGCCTTACGAGGAATCCGCCGGGACGCATTGCGCGTTTGTCGCGAAAGTCGTGGAATACGTCGCCAGCGGATTGCCCGCCGTTTCCACGCCGCTCAAAAGTGTCCAGAGCTATTTCAAAAACGATACGATGGTGCGATTTTCGAAATTCAACGGCGAAGATTTCGGAAAAAAAATCATCAACTGGCTCGACGAACCGACGACCAACTGGCAGCTCGACGCGGCAAAATCCGCCGCGCGCGTTCAGGCGGAATTGGACTGGCAGCCGCTCTGCCGCAAGGCGATTGATTTCGTGGAGAAAACAGTTTCAACCGCCAAGCCGCCAAGTTGAAATTATTCTTCTTCGTTTTTGAATAGTTTATCAACCAGCCAGCGGCTGCGGACGATGAGAAAAATACCTATTGCAAAAGGAAATAAATTTAACAGAGCTGTCGCCAAATAAGCATGATTAACTTGCATGTTTCCACTAGGATAATAAGTTTCAGAAGACTGAAATCTGTTAATTATATTTAAAGAGATACTCGGAATGATGCGCGTGCACATTGAAAGGCCAAGTATTTTAACAAGAACGTTTGCCAGTTGTTTTTGGTTCATAATTTTGAAATGTTGATTGTGGCGGAGTTTGTGCCTTTGTGTCTTGGTGGTTCAAGTCTTATTTCTTTGCCGCGAAACTTCATAAAGAAAAACCGCCGCCGCCGCACCGACGTTCAGCGAATCAATCGTCGGCGGCATGGGAATCGCCACGGCCTCATCGCAACTTTCCAGAACAGTTTGTGAAATTCCATCACCTTCACTGCCGAAGACGATGCAACAATCGCCGGTGAAATCCGCCTGCGAAAGCGTCTTGCCGTCCGCGCGCGGATGCGCGGCGATGCATCGGATCCCGCGCGCGCGCAATCCGCGCAAGGTTTCCGCCAGCGTCGGTTTCTTTTCGGGTGGCGAAATTTCGCGACGACGTAATTCGTTTTCAGACTCGTGCGGGCCGCGAGTATTTTTTAATTCCACGACGGGCAGTTGAAAAATCGTGCCCATCGAATTTCTCACCGCGCGGCGCAGGAACGGGCTGCTGCTCGTTTCGCCGACGATCAGCGCGTGCGCGCCGAACGCGGCGCAGTTGCGCATGAGCGCGCCGAGATTTTCCGCGTTCGACAGCGAATCAATCGCCACGAGCAATTGCGGCCTCGGACTGCGCGCCAGAATTTCTTCCAGAGAAATCGGCGGGGGAATTTTTCCGACGGCGAGGACGCCTTGAAACAGCGAGAATCCGGTGAGCGTCACCAGAAACCGCCGTTCCGCCAGATAAACGGTGATATTTTCCGGGCGTGCTTTGAGCAGCGGACGAAATTCCTCCAGATGTTGTTCCGAAAACACGACGGAGACGACGGTGAAACGGCTTTCGAGCAGGCGGCGCACGACTTTTTCGCCCTCGGCCACGAAGATGCCCTGCGCCTCATGCTCCGCCGAGCGGCGCATCGTGCGATACGGCGCGAGTTCGGGCTGGTCGAACGAGGAAATTTTTTCAATGCGGAACATTCCGAGTATTTTGCGCGACCGTGCGGAATCGCAAAGAAGAAAATGCGCGAGCTGCGGAGCAGCGAAAGAAAGTAGCCCACGGTTTCAACCGTGGGATTTGAACGTAGAAAAATCCAAGCTCCGGCAGGAGCGGCAGAAAGAGGGCGATGAATCATATTTATTCTTTCGCCCCGTCCGGGGCTTGCGCCGTTCCGGCGACGAACCCACGGTTTCACCGTGGGCTACTTTCGGACGCGCCTACGGCGCTGGACGCGGCGCGTTTGATTTTATGGCTGAAGGCTGAAATTCTTTATCCATCGTTGCCAAGGCAAGAAAAGCTTGGGACAGTTTCTCAACTGCGGCTTTATCAAGTTTGGTTGTTATTTCATTTTCAACGATATAATCCCATAATTGATCTTCGCGGATGCAATTTGCACTCCCGGTCTCGCCCCATCTGGCATCAATTCGTGCGATGGGAAAAACTAAAACCGCTTTGAAGAATGGGTCGAGATTGCAGAGTGTTTTAATTTTCTCCTTTACGTTCATCATTCTAATCACAAATGGCTTTGACGTCGGCTTGTCAGTCGGTTTGCCATTGAGTAGCAATTCGCCTTTGCCGTCGGCGGAAACAACACCTTTCCAGTTTTTCGTGTCGAGGACATAAACGCCAGTTGGTCCGATTACAACATGGTCGAGGTCTCCGAACGGAGTTGTTAAGCCGTTGATGACGCAAAAACTTTCGGGAAAATCTTTAAGGATTTGTGCAACGACATTTTCTCCGGTTGCGCCTTTTCTCATTGCCATGCGCTCTTTTTCAATTTTGTTCAGCTCTCGAAAACCAATTCGCCCAACCAAACATATCAAGCCGAGCAAAATTAACTCGATGAGTGTTGACTCAAACAAATGGCGTTTCTGAACAATAAAAGAAATGGACAAAACAAATCCTTGAATCGTGCCGAGGACACACATCACAAGAATTACGACTAAATATAATTGGCGGAACTTTTTAATTTCCTCTTGGCTAGCATAACGGCCTGATTCTCCTAAAACTTTTGCCATAAAATTTACAATTCTAACGTTTCACACGGCACGTCCTGTGCGGCGAGATGGAGCCGGACATGCGTCGCGCCGATGTGATGGAGTTGCTCGGCCATAACGTGTTGCGCGAGTTCGGGCTTGTTGCATTCGCGGCTCAAGTGGGCGAGGTAAAGATATTTTAATTCCGCAGACATGATTTGCGCGGCGGCTTCGGCGGCGGCGACGTTCGAGAGATGTCCGTGGCGTCCGAGGATGCGCTGCTTGAGCGGCCACGCGCGGCGCGGACAATCCTGCAGCATCTTCACGTCATGGTTGGATTCGAGGACGAGGACGTTCGCGGCGCGGATGCGGTCGAGCACGAGCTTGGTGGTGTGACCGAGGTCGGTGGCAAAACCGATGTTGCCGCTCGCGGTGCGCAAAAGAAATCCGACGGGGTCTTGCGCGTCGTGCGGGATGGAAAATGTTTCGACGAGGATGTCGGCGATCTCAAAGCTCGCGCCGGTGGTGAACAACTGCCAGTTTATTTTTGATTTGAACGTGTCGGCGGTTTCGAGGGCGAGGTTGGTTTTCTTGCTCCATTTGTTTTTGAAAGTCCAGATGGTGGCGTCCTGCGTGTCGCGGTTGCAATAGACGGGAATCTGAAATTTGTCGGCGATGCCGAGCAGTCCGGCGATGTGGTCGCTGTGTTCGTGCGTGATTAAAATTGCCGTGAGATTTTCCGGCGCGCGTCCAATTGAAGCAAGGCGCGCGCGGATTTGGCGCGGTGAAAATCCGGCGTCCACAAGCACGCGGCAGTTTTCAGTTTCGACGTAGGCGCAATTGCCGGATGAACCGCTGCCGAGGATGGTGAATTTGACGGACACGAGGTGATTTTAGCGGCAATTTTTCCGGCTACAATTCATTTCAACGCAAGCACAAGCGAATTTGCGCCGCAAAAAAACTTTCCGAACGGGATTTTTCATGTAAATTATGGGCAAGTTGCGCAACCCGATGTTGAGGAAAATTCCAATTTTGATTTTGGCGGTAATTTCTTTTGCCGGTTCGTCCGCATTTGCACAAGCGCCGCGAAAAATTTTGCGCGACAGCGTTCCGGCCATTGTCTCGCATTTGACTCCGATCGGCCGTTTGCCATCAACGAATCATTTGAATCTTGCGATTGGTTTGCCGCTGCGAAATCAAGCGGCGTTGGATGAATTTCTTCGCCAGCTTTACGATCCGGGCAGCACGAATTACCACAAATATCTGGCACCGCAGGAATTCGCGGAGCGTTTCGGCCCGACGGAACAGGATTATCAGGCGGTGAAAAATTTTGCAGAGGTGAACGGACTGACAATTGCCAGCACATCTTCAAACCGCGTTGTGCTGGACGTGGAAGGCAGCGTGTCGGACATCGAGCGCGCGTTTAAGATTACGCTACGCGTTTATCAGCATCCGGCAGAGCTGCGGACGTTTTATGCGCCGGACGTTGAGCCGTCGGTTGATGCGAACCTTCCCGTGTTGAGTGTCAGCGGCCTCGATAATTTTGCATTGCCGCATCCTAAAAATTTAATCCCTCAAAAAAAAACTTCCGCTGACGCGACGCCGCAGGCCGGTTCCGGGCCGAGCGGAACTTATGCAGGGCATGATTTCCGCGCGGCTTACTTGCCGGGCGTGACGCTCGACGGATCGGGACAATCGGTCGCGCTTCTCGAATTCGACGGCTACTACTCGAATGACATCGCCAGTTACGAAAATACTTATGGATTGCCGGGAATGTCTTTGACCAATGTCGCGGTGGATGGAGGCGTGGGCAATCCCGGCAGCGGCAACAGTGAAGTGGCGTTGGACATTGAGATGGCGATCGCAATGGCTCCGGGATTGTCGAAAGTCATCGTTTACGAAGCGCCGAATACCAGTCCGTGGCCTGATATACTGAATCGCATGGCCAACGACAATTCCGCCCGACAAATCAGTTGTTCGTGGGGAGATACATCGCCCGGTTCGCCGGACCCGACTTCCGAACAAATTTTCAAACAAATGGTAGCGCAAGGGCAATCGTTTTTCAACGCGTCTGGCGATTCGGACGCATTCACTTCTGGAATTCCCTTTCCATCCGAAAGCACGAACATCACGCAAGTTGGCGGCACGACGTTGACGACGGCCAGGCCGGGCGGTTCGTGGTCGTCAGAAACGGTTTGGAACTGGGGACGTCAACAAGGCAGCTACGTGGGCAGCAGCGGCGGCATCAGCCAGAATTATTCCATTCCAATTTGGCAGCAAGGCATCAACATGACGGCCAATCATGGTTCAACAACAATGCAAAACGTTCCTGATGTCGCCCTCACTGCGGACAACATTTCGGTCAAATACAACAACGGTCAGACCGGCACGTTCGGCGGAACGAGTTGTGCCGCGCCGTTGTGGGCGGCCTTCACCGCGCTCGTCAATCAGCAAGCCGCCGCCGCCAGCCAGCCTTCCGTTGGTTTTATAAATCCAGCCGTTTATTCCATCGGCAAGGGAGTCAATTACACCGCTGACTTTCACGACATCACCACGGGAAATAATTTTAGCAGGAACAGTCCGACCAATTTTCCCGCCGTTCCCGGTTACGACCTTTGCACCGGCTGGGGCACTCCGAATGGGACAAATTTGATCAACGCTCTCACGTTGCGTCTCTACATTCTCGCGCAGCCGACCAACCAAACAGCGACTGCGGGAAGCAATGCAACTTTCAGTGTCGTCGCAGGTGGGCAACCGCCGTTTGGCTATCGCTGGCGGTTTAACGGCACGAATTTGCCTGCCGGAGGAAACATTTCCGGTGTTACGAGCAATGTGTTGACTCTTGTGTCCGTGACGACAAATAACGCGGGCAATTACAGCGTCGTTGTGACCAATTTTTCAGGCGCGGTGACAAGCGGCGTGGCGACGTTGACTGTCACTGTAATTTCCAATCCGCCGCCGCCCGTTGCAAATTTTTCCGGCAATCCGACAAATGGCGCGGTGCCGTTGACTGTCAACTTCACCAATTTGAGCAGCGGCGCGACGAATTATGTTTGGAATTTTGGCGACAGTCATTCCAGCACGAATGCAAATCCGTCGAACGTTTACACGAATGCCGGAAGTTACACCGTCACGCTCACGGCCATCGGCGCGGGAGGCGCAAACATTTTGGCGCGCACAAATTTTATTGTCGTGACAAATGTTCCGCCGACGGCGAATTTTTCCGCGTCGCCGACAAATGGCATTTCTCCCCTGACCGTCAGTTTCACTAATTTGAGCAGCGGCGCGACGAATTACAATTGGAATTTTGGCGACGGCCAAATCAGCGCGAGCGCAAATCCAATCCATGTTTATACAAACACCGGCAGCTTTACGGTGATGCTCAACGCAATCGGTGCGGGCGGGACAAATACTTTTTCGCGCGCAAATTATATTGTCGCAACAAATTCTACGCCGATATTGTCGCCGATTTCGGACAAAACGATTATTGAATTGGCAACGCTCACATTCACCAACACGGCGACCGATGCCGATGGTGATTTGCTTTTGTTCAGCCTTGATTCCGGCGCGCCGACGAATGCGACCATCAATTCTGCGACTGGAATTTTTTCGTGGATGCCGACCGAAGCGCAAGGGTCAGGCACAAATTTGATTTCCGTTCGCGTCACAGACAATGGCGTCCCGCCGTTGAGCGCAATGCAAACGTTCACCGTTGTTGTTTCGGAAAGCAATTTGCCGCCGGTGCTTGCGCCGATTGCCGGCCGGACAATTCATGTCGGCACGACGCTGACGATCACAAATTCGGCGACTGACCCGGATATTCCGACGAACATTTTGACCTTCAGCCTCACAAATGCTCCGGCAAGCGCTGTCATCAATTCGACCAATGGCATTTTTACTTGGACGCCGGGAAATGTTTTTACAAATACGACAAACAGCGTCACAGTCGTCGTGACAGATTACAATCCGTGGGCGATCAACGACCAGCACTTGAGCGATTCCAAAACGTTTCAAATCGTTGTCGTGCCGCCGCCGTCGTTTTTGACATCGCAACCGCCGGTGACATTCACAAACGGCGCGATCACGATTTCGTGGGGCGCGATTTCCGGCCAGATGTATCGCGTGCAATTCACCGAAAATTTGGGCGCGACAAATTGGACGGATTTGCCGCCTGACGTGACAGCAATTAGTTCAACAGCGAGCAAAACCGATTCAACAAATACAAATTCATTTCGCTTTTATCGCGTTTTTCCGGTTCCATGATTTTTCTGTATTTGACGATTGGCGTGACATCGGCGTAATTTTGACTCGTGACCCGTTTTCAGAAATTTCACCGGTTCTTCAGTGTCGCCATATTGCTGCTATCCTTTCCGGCAATTGCGCAGCAGACGCGACAGGCTCTATCCGGCCATGTGCCAAAAATTGTTTCCAATTTGACACCTGTGGATCGTTTGACACCAGCAAGACATCTGGATTTGGCAATCGGATTGCCGCTGCGAAATCAGGCTGAATTGGAAAATTTTCTGAAAGAAGTTTCAGATCCAGCCAGCCCGAATTATCGGCATTATCTAACGCCGGAACAATTCGCGGAACAATTCGGCCCGACGGAACAGGATTATCAAGCGGTTGAAAATTTTTTCCGGGCAAACGGATTTGCCATAACCACTGAATCTCCTAACCGCGTGTTGCTGGACGTGAACGCTTCGGTCAGCGACATCGAACGTGTGTTTCATGTCGCGTTGCGGACGTATCAGCATCCAACGGAGAACCGGATTTTCTTTGCGCCGGACATCGAACCTTCAATTGACTTGTCCACGCGAATTTTGGACGTGAGCGGCTTGAGTGATTATCCGCGGCCATATCCGAAATTTGTTCGTTCCAATGCAGGACAAACTTTTGGCCTCACTTCCAAATTTGGCTCTGGTCCGCAAAACACTTACATCGGAAACGATTTTCGTGCGACGTATGCGCCGGGCGTTTCGTTGACCGGCGCGGGGCAAACGGTGGCGTTGGTGCAATTCGACGGCTATTACCTCAAGGACATGACCAATTATGAAAATTTAATCGGCATATCTTTGGCGAATTATGTGCCGCTGACAAATGTCTTGATTGATGGATTTAGTGGAAACCCTGTCACGCCGATAACTCCAAACAGTGGTAGTGTGGAAGTTTCTTTGGACATTGAAATGGTGATTTCCATGGCGCCGGGAATTTCACGGCTGATTCTTTATGAGGGCAATCCGGCAAATTTTATTCCCAACGACGTGCTGAACAGCATCGCCAATGACAGTTTCGCCAAGCAAATCAGTTCGTCATGGGGTTGGAGCGGCGGGCCGGATGCGACGACAGAGCAAATTTTCAAGCAAATGATTGCGCAAGGGCAGACTTACTTTAATGCTTCCGGCGATAGTGATGCTTTTCTTCCGGGGGAGCTGGATAATCCGTCCAGCATCACCCAGCCTTCAGCCAGCACAAATATCACCCAAGTCGGCGGCACGACGTTACTTTCGACCAATCCCGTTTCTGAGCAGGTTTGGAATTATGGCGGCGGCGGCGGCAGTGGAGGCATCAGCATCAGCAATGTGATTCCAGCATGGCAGACAGGCATTGATATGACGGCAAATCACGGTTCGACGACGTTCAGAAATGTTCCCGATGTGGCGTTGACCGGCGACAATGTTTATGTGCTTTACGGAAATGGAACGACTAATGGCACGTTTGGCGGCACCAGTTGCGCCGCGCCGTTGTGGGCGGGGTTCACGGCACTCGTCAATCAACGCACTGCACAACTTGCTCAATCTCCGGTCGGTTTCATTAATCCGGCCATTTATGAAATTGGCAAGGAATCCACTTACGCTTCAATTTTTCATGATGTCGTCAACGGCAACAATTTTAAAAGCAGCAGTCCAACCAATTTTCCAGCAGTGACCGGTTTTGACCTGTGCACCGGCTGGGGTTCTCCTGCGGGATCCAATTTGATTAATGCCTTGGTAAGCCCAGACCCGCTGGTCGTGTCTCCGGCTGGCGGATTTATTTCCAGTGGAAGATTTCAGGGGCCATTCAATGTAACCGCTTTGAACATTTCATTAACCAATAAATCAGGAACACTGAATTGGTCTTTGATCAATACGTCCGCATGGCTCAATGCATCGTTGAGCAGCGGCGCGTTAACCGCAGGCGGCGCTGCCGCAAATGTGACGGTAAGTTTGAATACAACGGCAAACAACCTCGCCGTCGGATTTTATACATCTACCTTGTGGTTTTCTAATCAGACGAGTCATGTTGCGCATGGTCGAGTCTTTACCCTGCGAGTTGACGATTGGTTAGTTGTTTCACCGGGAAGTGGCTTTGTAACGACAGGACCGGCAGGGGGGCCATTTAACCTAACCAATCAAATTTTTATTTTATCCAATGCCAGCAGCAGTTCCATTAACTGGTTCGAGACAGAAACATCGTCTTGGTTCAATGTTCCCCAGAATCACGGAACCCTGACGGCGGGCGCTTTCACGAACCTATCAGTAAGCCTCAATGCCAACGCCAACATTCTTCCAGTCGGAGTTTATCTTCCAAATATGATATTTACCAATCAAACCACCGGCTTTACGCAGGCACGGCAATTTACATTACAAGTGGGACAATCGCTTGTTCAAAATGGAGGATTTGAAACCGGCGATTTCACCGGCTGGACGTTAACTGAAAGTGGCGGCATTTACAGTTTTGTAGATGATGGCTCTGTAACCGGAATTTCTCCGCACCGCGGAACATTTTTAGCAGCTTTGGGGCAACCAACCGCTACTGGAACACTTTCACAATCGTTACCAACGCTTCCGGGACAGATTTATTTCCTTTCACTTTGGTTCAACAGTCCCAACGCAGCACAGGCGAGCGGCGGATTGGTGAGCGGAAACACGCCAAACACATTTAGTGTTTCCTGGGGTGGCACAACACTTTTCAATCAGAGTAATATACCCATTCTCGGTTGGACTAATATGCAATTTATTGTCACCGCCATTGGCACAAACACTGTGCTCCAATTCGGCGAACGCGTTGACCCGTGGTATTTCGGTTTGGACGATGTATCCGTCCAGCCGATTCCGTTGCCGTCATTCCGCACGGCATTTAAAACCAACAACGCCATTGGTTTTACCTTCAATTCTTTGGCCGGGTTGCAATACGTCGTTCAGTTTTCGACCAACCTTTCAAAAACGAATTGGTTCGTTTTGAACACAAACACGGCAACCGGATTTACAATGACTGTCACGAATGCGATTGGCACCAATCAATTACGATTTTATCGCATTCGCCGCCTGCCGTGATAGCATGGGCGCGTGACCGATTTGCTCCAGCGCGTCAAAAATTCAATCCAAAGCCGCCTTCTGATTTCAATCGGCGAAAAAATTCTCGTCGCCGTCTCCGGCGGATTGGATTCAATCGTTTTGCTTCATGCGCTGGAAAAAATTTCACGGAAGTATCGCTGGAAAATCACTGTCGCTCATTTCAATCATCGGCTTCGCGGGCGTGCCAGCGACGCCGACGAAAAACTCGTTTGCAAAATCGCGGCAAAATTGAAATTGCCGATTATCGTCGAAAGCGCAGACGTAAAATCGTTTGCAAAAAAATCAAAGCTTTCGATCGAAATGGCGGCGCGAAAATTGCGCCACGAATCTTTGGCGCGTGTCGCGCGCACGCGAAAAATTAAAACGGTTGCGCTGGCGCATCACGCGGACGACCAGGTGGAATTATTTTTCCTGCGATTGCTGCGCGGCGCGGGCGGCGAAGGTTTGGGTGGGATGAAATGGAAATCGCCGTCACCGGCGGAGAAAACAGTTTCGCTCGCGCGTCCGTTGCTGGATTTTTCAAAATCGGAACTGCAAGAATTCGCGGACGAAAATAAAATCCAGTTCCGGCACGATGCCACGAATTATTCGTCCGACTTTTTGCGAAACCGGATTCGCAACGGGCTTTTGCCGCTCCTTCGCAAAAATTATCAGCCGGCGTTGGACAAGGCCGTTTTGCGCCTGATGGAAATCGTCGGCGCGGAATCGGAATTTGTTGGCGAAGTCGCGAAACAAAAGTTTAAAAATTTGAAACACACCCCTCACCCCGGCCCTCTCCCCGTTTTGCGAGGAGAGGGAGAAAAAAAGGAAGCCGCGCGAAAACATTCCTTCGCCCCGCCCAAGCGGGGAGAAGGTGGCCGAAGGCCGGATGAGGGGATTTTCAACGATTTGCCAATCGCCATTCAACGGCGCGTTTTGCAATCGCAACTCGCAAAATTTTGCGTTGCAGACTTTGATCTGATTGAACAGCTTCGTGGATCGGCTGGAAAATTTGTGAGCGTCGGTTCCGGTTTGTCTGTTGCGCGTGACGCCAACGGCAAATTGAAACTGCGGGAACAACAATTGTCGGAATTTAACGCAAACGAGCTGGAAGTGAATTTGTCGGGCAGGGCAGGGGAAGCGGTTTTTGGCGGAATTTTTTTTGTTTGGAAATTGATCGGCTCGCGGGGACGCTCGCCCCACCGACCTCAAACAGAATTTTTTGACGCGGACAAAATCGGCGGCAAAATCATTTTGCGGCACTGGCGCACGGGCGACCGTTTTCAGCCGATTGGCTTGAAATCGCCGGCGAAGTTGCAGGATTTATTCACGAACGCAAAAATCCCGCGCGAGCAGCGGCGCAAGTTGATTTTGGCAACGACGTCTGTCGGCGAAGTTTTTTGGGTTGAAGGTTTGCGGATTTCTGAAAATTCCAAAATCACGCCCAAAACGAAACGTCAGTTGATCTGGCGTTGGCAAAATCGCCATTAAATTGGCTTTACAGATTATTCGCGCTCAATTAAATTCTTCCGTTCATAAATATGGAAGCGAAGACAAAGACGATTGAACAATTCAAGACGCACGCCAAGGACACGGGTTCGGCGGACGTGCAGGTCGCGTTGCTCACGCAGCGCATCAACCATTTGACCGAACATTTGCAGACCAATAAAAAGGATCACCACTCGCGTCGCGGGCTGTTGATGATGGTCGGCCAGCGCCGCCGCCTGCTCGAATACTTGCAAAACGTGGATCTGGGCCGCTATCAAACGGTCACGAAAAAACTGAAACTGCGCCACTAAAATTTAGCAGGCGCGGTTTTTTCATTTCACGACTGCGCTCGCTTCAAGGTTTGGGCTGGAAACGCGAACGGCCCAATTCTCAAAAACAAATTCGCGAAATTAAAATTCCGTAGCCGCCGGGTGATTTCAATCAGCTCCGAAAATTTCGGGGTTCATTGAAGTTCCTCTGGCGGCGGCGGGCAGAACATTATGCCAGAAAAAATAACCGCCCAATTGGGCGACAAGCAGATCATTATCGAAACAGGGAAGCTCGCCAAACAAGCGGACGGAGCAGTGACCGTCCAACTCGGCGAAACAATCATTCTCGTCGCCGCCGTCGCTGCGACGAAGGCCAAACCCGGCCAGGACTTTTTTCCGCTGACCGTTGATTACCGCGAAAAAGCCGCCGCTGCCGGAAAATTTCCCGGCGGTTACTTCAAGCGCGAAGGCCGCCCGACGGAAAAAGAAATTCTCACGTGCCGTTTGACGGATCGCCCGATTCGTCCGCTGTTTCCAAAAGGCTGGTATAACGAAGTGCAAGTGCAAACCGTCGTGTTGAGCGCGGATGGTGAGAACGATCCCGACATTTTGAGCATCATCGGCGCGAGCGCTGCGTTGATGGTCAGTGATATTCCGTGGGCTGGACCGCTCGGCGCGGCGCGCATCGGTCGCATCGCCGGAAAATTCATCGCCAATCCCACGCACGCCGAAATGAAGGAAAGCGATTTGGATCTGGTTTACGTCGGAAATCAAAACGACATCGTCATGTATGAAGGCGCGGCGAAAGAAATCACCGAAGCCGATTTCAATGCAGCACTGAAATTCGCGCAGGAAGCGATTCAACCGCTCATTGCCGCGCAAAAAGAACTCGTGGCACGCGGCGGCAAAAAGAAACGCGAAATCACGCTTAATGTCGTTCCTGACGAAATTTTGAAGGAAGCGAAAAATCTTGCTGGCGACCGATTTGTTCCGGCATTGCTAACGCCGGGCAAACTCGCGCGCGAAACCGCCGTCAAAGCGATTCAAGACGAAGTCGGCACGAAGCTCGTCGCGCAATTCGGCGCGGAAAAAGTCACCGAGTTCGTCATCAAAGATGCATTTTATTACATCCAGAAAGAAGCCGTTCGCAAATTGATTTTGGAAAGCGGCAAACGTTTGGACGGTCGCACGTTTGACGTTGTGCGTCCGATTTCAAGCGAAGTGGGAATTCTGCCGCGCGCTCACGGTTCGGCGATTTTCTCACGCGGCGAAACTCAAGCCGTCACACTCGTCACGCTCGGCACGGGCGAAGACGCGCAGGAATTCGATTCCTACACCGGCGGCGAGACCGAGAAGAAATTCATTTTGCATTACAATTTTCCGAATTTCTCCGTCGGCGAAACCGGCAGAATTTCCGGTCCCGGTCGTCGCGAAATCGGACACGGCGCTTTGGCTGAACGCTCGATTGAATCCATGATGCCGACGGATTATCCTTACGCAGTTCGTGTCACCTGCGAGATTATGGAATCGAACGGCTCGACTTCAATGGCGAGCGTTTGCGGCGGCACGCTGGCGCTCATGGACGCGGGCGTTCCGATGATTCGTCCGGTCGCCGGCATCAGCGTCGGCATTTGCACCGAATACAGCGGCGAAAAAATGTCCAAATATCAACTCCTTACCGACATCATCGGCTGGGAAGATCATTATTGCGACATGGATTGCAAAATCGCCGGCACGGAAAAGGGCATCACCGGTTTTCAATTGGATTTGAAGTTGAAAGGTTTGTCGCACGCGCTCATGGTCGAGACGATTGAAAAAGCTCGTGTCGCGCGGATGCACATTCTTGCCGAAATGGCCAAGACTCTCGGCGCACCGCGAACCGAATTGAGCAAATACGCGCCGCGCATCGAAGTCGTGAAGATCAATCCTGAAAAGATTGGCGCGCTCATCGGGCCGGGCGGGAAAAACATCAAGCGCCTTGTCGAAGAATCTGGTTGCGAAATCAACATCGAAGACGACGGCACGGTCAACATCTTCTCCGTCTCGGCGGAAGGCATGAAGATTGCGAAGGACGCCATCGTCGGCATGAGCGCCGAAGCCGAAGTCGGGAAAATTTATCGTGGCAAAGTTGTCACCGTGAAAGAATTCGGCGCGTTCGTCGAATTTTTGCCGGGCAAGGACGGCCTCGTTCACATCAGTGAACTGGCGAATTTCCGCGTCAAGCGAACCGAAGATATTGTCAAGGAAGGCGACGACATCACCGTCAAATGCCTCGGCGTGGATGAAAAAGGCCGCGTCCGTTTGTCGCGCAAAGCCGCGATGGAAGACCGCGACAAAGAAATGTCGGAACAACCCGCTGAACAGCCGAAGTAGTCCATTTTTGAATTCATCAAGCGCGAATGGCGAAAGCTGTTCGCGCTTTTTCATTTTGAGTTGACCAATTTTGCCGGCATGGGCTATATTTAGCCCATGAAAGAAATTCGAGTTCCGAAAGCGAAATTCAAATACAACATGAATCCGTTTGTGCAGGAAGCCAGGCACGGCAAGACCGTGATTGTGACCAACGGCGGCAAAGATGAGTTTGAAATTGTTCCATGCACTCATTTTGGTCCGCCGCCGACATTGCCCGGAGCGGTTGACCCAAAAGATTATATGGGAGTTGACATGAACGAACCAGCCTTTCCGTCTTGGGAGGATTCAGATTGAAAGTGCTTCTGGACAGCGGCGTGTGGTGGTATCGCACCCTCGAACTGCCATTGAAAAAACCGCTTTTGGAATTTTTGAAACATGATGTCACGGAATGGTGGTTGTCTCCATTGTCCGTCAGTGAAATGCTTTACAAAGTGACGCATAAAAAACTTCTGTCGCCAAATGGATCGGAATGGCTTCAAGACATGGTTCGCGGCTATCGCATTGCGCCGCTTACAATCGAAGCTGGACGAATTGCCGGTGAATGGAAATGGCGTCATGGCGATCCCATTGACCGGATGCTCGCGGCGGTTGCGCTTACGGAAGGATTAACCCTCATTCACACGGACAAAGTTTTGAAGGAATTGTCCGGCTTTCCGCAAATTTATTTTCCGGCTTGAAATTTTGAATTCATCAAGCGCGAATGGCGAAAGCTGTTCGCGCTTTTTTGTTTTAGAAAATGCTATGGAATCCATCCACTTTCTATGTATTCATCAAATTTGTTTGTTCGGAAAAGCCAGCTGAAATTACGCTCCATGAAGGTGCATTTTGTTGCAACCGATTCCACAACCCATCTGGATGAATGTGGAGGAACATTAAAGATACCAATTGAGGAGCTGTTTGGCGCAATAGTTTGATTCGCAAGACTGGAATGAATGACATACCAGCAATTAGTTTTATCTATAATTGCTTCAAATTTCTCATGGAACGCATATGCACACGAATCATTGTTGTTAATTGCGGCAATTGCGTATTGTTTGCCATCCGAGCTATATAAATAAGTCTGGAAGGTAATAATTGGTGGAAATGATTCCGGCGGTAATAAGAAACAATGAATAACCGCATAGGCAGCAATTAACAATATTGCACCAGCAGGTAATAAAATTCTTAACCGCATATTTTGACAGTATTTCTGTTAACTCCGGTTGTCGAGTGAATTCATTTAACCGAACCGTTACAACAAGTTTGACTCAATTCATGCTGGAAAGTAGATTTGCACGAATGCTGGTCGCTGAATCAAAGGCGGTGAAGGCCGAATCGAACGGCTCGCCCCATACCAATCCAAATCGTTCCTGGAAAATTATCGTGGAACCGGTCGAGCCGTTTCTGCAAACGGTCGGTGCGCGATTGATCCAGCAGGTTCATGACTTCGACCCGCAAATCGTCCCTTATGCGCAATACGCGCTCACCGGCAGCGGCAAGCATTTGCGCCCGACGCTCGTGGCGCTCGCGGGCAGTTCCATTGGAAAAATTTCGGACGCGCACGTCACGGCGGCGGTCATCATCGAAATGGTGCATCTGGCCACGCTCGTCCACGACGACGTGATGGATGAGGCGGAAATCCGTCGCGGCCAGCTCACGCTCGCGGCGAATTGGGGAAATGAAATTGCGGTTTTATTTGGCGATTGTCTGTTTGCGCAGGCGTTGAAATTGGCGGCAAGTTTTCCAACGCCGGAAGTTTGCCGCGCGGTGGCGATGGCGACGAACACAGTTTGCACTGGAGAGATTTTACAAACGCAGCATCGCCGGAATTTTGAATTATCGCGTCGCGAGTATTTTCGCGTCATCGAAATGAAAACGGCGGAATTGTTCACGCTGTCGTGCGATTTGGCGGCGTTCATCGGCGGCGCGAAGCCGGAAGAGCGCGCGGCGTTGAAACAATTCGGCGCAGCGTTCGGCACGGCATATCAGGTTTACGACGATTGCGTGGATTTGTTCGGAACGGAATCGGAAGCGGGAAAATCGCTCGGCACGGATTTGGCAAAGGGCAAATTGACCTGGCCGCTGTTGCTCGCGTGGGAACGCGCCAATGCCGCCGACAAGGCGCAATTGAACAGTTTCATTCAAAACTGGCGACCGGAAAATTTTCGTCCTGTGAATGAATTGCTCGCGAAATACGAAACGTTCGAGCCGTCGCTGGAAGTCGTGGAAAAATATCTGGCGCAGGCGCGGACGGCGTTGAAAGTTTTGCCGGAAAACGGTGGAAGTGCCGGATTGCGCGGCCTCACCGATTTTTTAGCGCAACAAATCGAGACTTTGGCTGTTTGTGTTTGAAGCATGATTATGGCCGAACCAGCCGAACGCACCGAATCGGAATCGCCTGTTCCAGAGCACGAATCCGAATTGGTCGCGCGCGCCCGCAAAGGGGATTTGGCGGCTTACGACGAACTCATCAAACGTTATCAGGAGCGCATTTACGCGACGATTTATCACATGACTTCAAATCACGAGGATGCCAACGACCTTGCGCAAGAAGCTTTTCTCAAGGCGTTTCAGGCGTTGAAATCCTTCAAAGGCGGCTCCAGTTTTTACACATGGCTTTACCGGATTGCGGTCAATAAAACGATCAATTTTCTCAAGCAACGCAAGAACCGTCAGCACATGAGCCTGAACGACATTGATTTTCAGGCCGAGCATGATCCTGATTTGGTCGCATTGGTTTCAGAGAAAACGCCGCGTCGCGACGCGGGTTTGGCGGAGTTGCAGGAAAAATTGAACGCGGCATTGCTGAAGCTGTCTGAACCTCATAGATTGGTCGTCGTGCTGCACGATGTGCAAGGACAGTCGCACGAGGAAATTGCGAAAGTTGTGGGATGCAACATCGGCACGGTGCGGTCGCGGCTGTTTTACGCGCGGCAGCAGTTACAGGGATATTTGGCTGATTACTTGAAATAACATGAACGAGAACGAAAATTTTGAATCACTGCGGCGATTGCTCGCGCTCAAACGGCGCGAAATTCCGCCGCCCGGTTACTTCAACCGTTTTTCCGGCGAAGTGATTGCGCGCATTCGTGCCGGCGAACGCGAATCTGCGGCTGCAATGCCGTGGTTCTTGAAATTCATGCAAATTTTTGAAGCGAAACCTGCGTTTGCCAGCTCTTTTGCCGGAGCACTTTGCCTTTTGCTGGTGTTCGGAATCGTTTATGCCGAACAATCCGACCAAACGCCGCAACCGTTGCTGCAAACATCCCAGCTTTCTCCTGAACCGCTAATGGCGTCAGCCATATCTGCAACATCAATGCCGCAGCCGTCCGAACAAAATCTGTTTGCATCGAGCATCAGCAACAGTTCGCCTTCAAGCCTTCAGCCGCTGTTCAGCCAAAATTCGTTCGCGCAGCCGGTCAGTTTTACAATTCCAGGTAATTAATTAATTTTTTGATTTAGAAAATCGCGGTGAGCGCTTGAATCGCCGCCGCGTTTTTCATTTAATCAGGAAGTGCCAGCCAAAGTCATCACCGTCGCCAACCAAAAAGGTGGCGTGGGAAAAACCACCACCGCCGTAAATCTCTCGGCATGCCTTGCTGCGCTTGGCCAGCGCGTGCTGCTGTTCGATCTCGACCCGCAAGCGAATGCGACTAGCGGCGTTGGTCTGGAAAAAATCGAAGGCGCGAGCGCGTATCGTGTTCTGCTCGGCGAAGGAAATCTTCTCGAAAAAATAAAACCGACGGCTTACGAAAATCTTTCTGTGATTCCAAGTGAAGTGGATTTGTGCGCCGCCGATCTGGAAATGGCGCGGATGGAAAATCATTTGCAGCGCGTCACGCAATCGCTCAA